>Ga0181607_10004373_pt1 | contig 12094 bp, 14 predicted proteins | sample 041ome_9_FD_132420 | JGI IMG/M metagenome (GOLD analysis project Ga0181607, IMG submission 132420) | Coastal salt marsh microbial communities from the Groves Creek Marsh, Skidaway Island, Georgia - 041413US metaG (megahit assembly) | ecosystem: Environmental > Aquatic > Marine > Intertidal zone...
CCTGCGCGAGCCTCAGAAATGAGAAAAACTAATTATTCGTTTGAAAAAAGACAGCGCGAGGTCGCTAAGCAAAAGAAGCGAGAGGCTAAGCGGCTGAAGAAAACTGAGAAGGCGGACCAACCTGACAATGAAGACAACCCCCAAACTGTCATCTGACGCTAAGCGTGAGTCAATAGCCGAGGAAACAAAGGCTTTTCTGAGAGCCGGGCATAAAATCACGCAAATACCAGATGGTGTATCGGGACAAGATCCGTACGGTCGCGGCAAACCGCTAGCACCCGGCCCAACGCCGAAACAGTAGCCTGGCTCTCGCCCCATGAAGGGGGTAATTAACGCTCAGGTTGGTTTAGATAAATCTGTAAACGCTGTTCAAGTGGGCTATTATGCCTATTCAAACAAAAGCCGCAGAAAGCAGGCTTGGGGGAATAATGAATTCCGATGAACTTCGCGCGGGGCTACTCTCGGCAGAATTAACCTTCCTTAAAAACCAAATCATAGAACAACTTTGCAAATGGCAGCGCTGCAGAGATGATCGCGACTTACTCATGGCGCTAAATACCGTTGGGGAATTGGTGGAGATTGAGGATATGGAGCCTAAAAATTCGCAAATGAGTGTTGCGCTGATTTAACTCGCTCGCTTTTTTATTTTTTCTGAATTTACCTTATTTCCATAATTTCGAAGCCTGGCTCCGCGGTCCTCCACTTGAGGACCATATCGGAAAGAGTGCCGCTTACTAGCGCATCGGTTAACAAAAACTCATCAGCGCTCGCGCTACAAGCTGCCCCGTCTAAATTCACGGTGTTGGGGTAGTTGGTAAAACCTTCTTAAAACTTGACTACGTCGAGGCTCGCCCTGCAATGAGGCCCGAGGCTGACTGTTCATCACACGTAAGCCGGCCTTTAACGCTAAAGCGCTGCCAATTGATAGGAGACAACTTTCGACGCGCCGGTCTCTGCGCTTCGCCCCACTTCCTTGAAACCAAAGCGCGCATGAAACGCATGCGATACAGGATTAGGTGGCAACACGTTGATTTCACAACACAGTCTGGAACAGCCTTGAGTCGCTCCGAACTGAATCAAATCGCCATAGAGCGCACTCCCGATACCGCTGCGCGCAGCAGTCCGATCGATCACGATCCTATCGACGTAAAGGAAACGGTTGTACCGCTCGACAAACCAGCGAAAGTTGTCGCCGTCGTAATCTGATGCCTCACTCATTACCAGCAAAAAGCCAATGACCTCATCGTCTACCACCGCGACCCGGTGATAGTCCGCCCAGCGATCCAGTTGAGCAATTCTCGCTAGATCAATTTGGCTGGTCTTTTCTTCTTCCGTCACGTTGATATCCAGTATGCGCGGAAAATCACTGACCTGTGCCTGGCGAATTAACAACAAGACTTATTCCTATCGATCTCAGATGTGAACCGACTTTATCAAGGCCGGGCGGTCACAGACGCTTCCGGGGCCGGGGCTCCTCGCGTAACCTGACTCAGGATTTGTTGAAGACCATGAGGATACCAGCAAGCAGCGGCAAGGCGGCAAAGCTTGCGGCAAATGGGCTCCCCGCCACAGCAGACTGGACAGCAGGTAACAGGACTCTGTGGCTGCAATCTGAGACTCGCAACAGACAGAAAGTCAGTACAGAAAGACGTTTGATACATGCGGTCTTTCTTCATGTGGCTGCAGGACAACTATTTTATTGATGCCTCAGCAGTTAACCCGTTTCAAAAGACAGCTTCACCTACCCTAAGCACCTCAAGAAACCGGGCGAGCTACAGAGACGAGAGGCCCACCCTGACGAGATTGCAGACCTATTGGCCAGAGCGCGTCAAAAAGGTGACATTGAACTGGAGAGATTCATTGTCATAGCTGCGCTTACTGGGCTGAGGCTGGGAGAAGTTGCAGCGGTAACTCATAAATCAGTAATCACCCAGAGAGGAATCAAGTGCATCAAAGTCAAATCTGATGCAAAGACCAACGCCTCAAGCGACCATCTCGTGCCTTTGTGTAACGGCCTGCTGGACTACGATTGGCCGAAGCAGGCGTCAAATGACATGGCTGTGAGAAAGAGATTTGGCCGACTAAAAAGTGCCGCTGGCTGCGGTGGGGATCTAGTGTTCCACTCGCTGAGAAAAACATAGGCTACGACGTGCGAACAGCTAGGGATACCTGAAGGCATAGCTGCTGACATTCTTGGGCACGAGAAAGAAACTATGACCTATGGTTTGTATTCAGGCGGTCCATCCGTAGAGCAAAAACAGGTAGCAGTTGAACAGGTCGCCCAACATTTGACGGACGAGATTGAGAACCTGTTGTCGCCAGCGACATAAGCGCAGACCGCTGAAGGCTACTTACGCCCCTATTTTTTTAACCCAATCACCACTCAAGAAGCAAAAAGCCCCAGCCGAGACTAGGGCCATCTGAAAACTTTATTCGCCGTTGTTTTCACGTACCTGAACTGACGAGTAAAGATCATGGATCTCGCAGGTGCTGATCTCTACGAACTTAGCAAACGTTGTACTGCCAGTTTCGCTGTTGAAGAAGTCACCGAGACCAGAACCCATGCTTGCGTAGTCGGGCCATGCGCCAACCCAGAGGAAATCTAGGTCAGTCATGTTGCTTTTGAACATTGGTGTCATCACCCAAGCGCTGTAGCCATCATCAGGCAAATCATCTACGACCTCGCCCCACTCCTCAGTCCACTCCATCAAATCTTCCATGCCCATACCGTCATTAAATTTGCACCCCCAAAATTCAACAGGGTTGGCGGCGGCCAAGGTTTGTGTGCTTGCAAATACTGATAAGACGAGGCAAAGCTTAATAATTGATCTCATTGTTTTTCCCCCAATAAGGTTTATCGAAAAGGGTGTCATGCCCAAATTGAAACTATCACACCTCACTACAAAAACGGCTAATGAGTCACTGCTGAAGCACCTGCATCAGTAGAGCAACAGCTGCAGCAGCCAACGGAAGCAACGTCAAAGCGGTACCACCGACACGCATAGGCATATTGGATCTCATGAAGCCCATGCAGATTCCATGCATCACACGCCCAAGCAAGAACGCACCAGCTAGAACATGCAGTTTCGTGTCTGCTGCTCCTGAACTCTCAAGAAAGAACAAAAGAATGAGCATCGTAGGCAGGTACTCAGTGAGGTTACCGTGCGCACGAATGGCCCTCTGAAGTAACTCATCGTCACCCTTCCCCTGTGCAATGAAGGCGAACGCCGGGTTACCTCTCAAGCCAATGACTCTAATGGACAGGATGAACAACAGGGTGGCTAACAGGGACGCATACAATGCAGTAATCATGTTTCGTACTCCGTGAATTTGGTGCGCAGAGTATTATATCTGGCAAATGTGAAGCGAAGGAGTAAGCGATGATCTACATGAGATTGTTTACCATTCTATTGGCTGCGTCATTCATGGTTATTGTTTTCTATGGTGATCTCGCGACAGTAACGTCGTTATTGGCTGGCCTTTGCGGAGGTTTCGTTGCGGTAGTGGCTGCGCAGAACAACACCATCTCTAAATTGAAGAAGCTTGAAAAACGTGTTGAGAAGCTTCAGGCAATGGCGCCTCCACGTTAACTCCGCCAATAAAACCTAAGGAGTCTACCGACGGCCTGTTAAGTGGGTTGCTCTAGGCGAGGCCCGCGAGATCAACTCGCTTTTGGCGCTTGGAATGCTGATTCCATGCCTTCTGCTGGGTAACTTCGTGCTGAAGCTGTCGGGGATCGAAAAGAAGCCTAGTGGCCGGTTGGGGGACTCCTAAATCATCCTAGCTTTATTTGTCAGAAAGGCGCAGGATGGGGCTAAGACCACAGAGGACAGAAAAATGAAAACAATCTTTGCGATATTATTGATGTGCTTCACGGGCTTTGCGTTTGCAGATGCTCACCTTGCAGGCGAAGAGGGCCACCACGCTGAGACAGAAGCTGACTCGGGCGATCACTCTGCGCACGGGGCCGATGCAGAGGAAGCCGACGAGGGTGAAGGGGAAAGCGACGAGACTGAAGAAGAGCCTGAGTAATTCCCGCCGGGCTTGAAACATTAAGGCTTACGCCATCTGCCAATAACCTCGCTCGCGGGTACCCAGAACAGGTCGAGGACGAGTGGTAAGGTCGATAATCGCCATTGCCGCCCTTGCTCTGTTCTCATACCTAGGCTGGGCTGACGACCGACCCGCAGGTATCCCAGCAGAGGCCAGATACGCCGAGGTCGATAGAGTGATCGACGCAGTCGTCGTAATAGCCGTCTTCGTAGTCGCAGTTGATGATGATGCTGAGTCAAACTACAGCCACTACTTCGGTAGCGTTCTAAAGCTGAGCTATGCCGTGTCTCTGAGGGGCCTTTGACACCCCTCCGTTACCGGAAGACAGCTAGCGTTTATCAGTACGGTATCAGCAGACCCTCTGGTGGCGTGTTTGGGGGTTGCAGGTGATTACGCAAGCGGTTGGTGCTAATTAGTCTTCTTGAGCGTCGTTACTCGCCTTACAGACAATTTTCGCCGTAATGTTACCGGTTACATCTAGGTTCAACTTTGCCTTCCCTTCCATATCTCCCCCAACAGCACATTCCTCTAACGTTTACTGAACGATTTCCTTAACCACCTCTGAGGACTGCTCTACCGAAAAATCTGAAATTAAAGGTTAGTCAATTGATTCAGATAATGGAGTTTCCGACGCGTCATTAGCTTGTAGAGGTAATGCGAGCATCCACAGGAACACCAGTGTCAGAAGGCGGTGGGGTTTCATCATTGCGATCTACGCCTCTGTATCATCTTGAGACTCACGAGCCTTGCGCCTGCTCCTGATGAAGAAGTAAGCGTTAACTGCGATCAGCAAACCAAATAGGACAAACGCGTTAGCCATGTCTAGTGGAAAGGTTCTTTCATTTCAGTCTAACGGCGGTGCCATTTGCGACTATGAAAAGCATAGAACGACCTCCACCGCTAAATTCAGAGTAATCCAAGTCAACACCTACCACGGCATCGGCTCCGACTTTTGAGGCTTCTTGGCGAAGTTCCTCTAACGCCTGACCACGTAAATCCCGTAGCGTGTCCTGAATAGCGCCGGCGCGGCCTCCGACAACATCGCGTACTGCTGAAAACATATCTTTGAAGATGTTCATCCCTACTGCGACTTCGGCAGAGACAATGTCCACTCCCTCTTTTTTTCTCTGTTTGGGACACTAGCCGTGGTCGTCAACACAATTCTCTGAGACATATCTGCACCCCTGTGTACTTGGGGAAACCCTACGCCACGAACCACCGCTTTTTCAATGCTCCACCAAAGACCTTAACTGACCAAACTTGTCGCATTTGCACTGACATGACCTCTCACATTGAGATAGTCCGGCCGTAAGCACAAGGCATGACATTGCTAAATAAGACCGATGACGCTTGCTTCCATATAAAAGCGAGTTCAGAATTTTCCATTAACGGCTTGCCAGCACCCAAGGATTAATCCCAGATGTCAGAAACTGAGAGCATTAGATACCGAACGCTCGTTCTACTTGAAAAAAGCGAAGACGGGAATCTAGCAGGAAAATTAATAGATAGCGTGATTTTAAGTTTAGTGCTCCTCAATATTCTCGCAGTGGTAATGGAATCGGTAAGCTCTATTTTTGCCCGCTATGAACTTTTTTTTATTACTTTGAAATCCTCAGCGTCGCTATCTTTTCTGTCGAATATTTTCTGCGTCTTTGGGCTAATGGAGCAATCCGGTATGAAGCAAGAATAGGCATTAGTAATGGTAGTCTCAGATACGCTCTCAGTTTTCATGGGGTCATTGATCTGATAGCAATCCTACCTTTCTACCTTCAGATGCTGCTTCCAGGGCTTGACTTACGGGTGCTCAGAATTTTAAGACTTATGCGGGTTTTCAAACTTTCGCACTACTCAACAGCTCTTGAAGATTTATTCAGTGCGATCTGGCAAGAACGCAGATCATTCGCCGCCGCGTCTTACCTCCTTCTGCTTGCCTTGATACTCACCTTGTCGATCATGTTCTACGCTAAGAGCGAATATCAACCAGATAAATTTTCTTCAATACCAAACGCGATGTATTGGTCATTGATTACGCTGAACACAGTTGGCTACGGGGACGTCTCTCCAGTCACTTCCATAGGAAAGGTTATTTCAATCTTTACAGCCTTTCTTGGAGTTAGCATCGTTGCCATGCTGACAGGTATCGCTGCGAGCGCTTTTAGCAATCAAATGGCTCGAAAGAGAGTGATCTATGAGAGTGAGCTACGCCGTGCATTAGCTGATGGGGAGATAAATGATGATGAGCGAATGCTTCTGGATGACCTGAAAGACCAGTTTGGGTTACCGGACGATCAAACCGAGCTATTGTTCGAGCAGGTTCGAAAAGAAACGAGGCTGTCCGGGTAGCCAATGCCAATCCCACCCCGTAATGTATCCGGGCGGTAACCATCACGATCAAGACGGTAGGTAGTCCCTAACTTGGCAGACTAGTTGGACAGCGGTGAAATTGAGGGCTGCTGGTTAAACGTCCTTGTTAGACGAAGGGGCCTGTATCGGCTTCTTTTTTTATCTTGGGGGTAACATGAATCTCCGCAGCCTAAGCCGACTGACCGAATGAAAGATCCGCCAGAAAAATTCTTCAGAGAGTTATTTTCTTTTTTGTTACTGACGCTCGCGTTTTGTATTTCAGGATCCTCAAGCCATGCTCAGGACGAAGAGGAGACTCACGCGGGGCTTCCTATATGGATGCTATATGCGGCGAAGACAGTCGCCGACAGCAACAGATATTTTGATCCAAAACACATTGACCTCGTTATTCCAGAGAGTCTTTGGGAGAGCGCATTTCAGAGCTCTCTGGAACTCGCCATTCCTATTGATTTCGATAACGACGGGCTAATGGATTTGCTGATAGAGCAAGCAATTGCATGGAATGGCCCGGGCGGCACTGTTCCAAATGACAATCCAGATTTGTATGCGCCCTCTAACGTGATCAGATTGGCCTTTAAGCAAGTTGAGACAGGTGTGTATCAACTCGCCACGCAATCAGTATTTGGAGAGGACATGGTCGAGATGGGAGACCTTAGCAGGAAGGTAATGACTGCGGACGTAAATTCTGATGGCTTTGTGGACGTTCTAATGTGTCTGACCAGAGAAGACGGCAGAGAGATTAGCTACGAAGAGGGTTACTTAAACTGGTCAAGCAGACAGAAAGTCATCCTTTCCAACGGGGATGGCACTTACCGCGTGGATGACCTTGGTGGCGATCCTCAATACCAGCACGGTTGCACTACCGCCAAGATGCAAGATGGGTCCCAGCACATTATTTACGGGGTAAACAACTCCTCGTCTGCAGTGGTTTATCGGTATCAGGCAGACCAATCGATTTCTGTTGCTGGCTATCCATACTTGGGTGGCTGGGATGAGCGAGCTCTTTCGCCAGAGAGCTCAGGAGCACTCAAGTACTCAAAATATCTAATGTCCAATATCACTCAAGGCTCAGATAAAGGGGTGAGGATCTTCGAGCAAATTGATTCCCAGTGGCTGGAATATGGTACTTACTTATTCGGCGAAAACAGGGGCCCCGTGGACTTCATAAATCAATGGAATGATGGTGTGCAGCAGCAGGACTTGTATTGGTATGACGGTCATCTGAGGCTCAGTTTCACAGTGTCTGATAGCTGCGAGATACGCCTTACTGATACGGAATCTGTCTTCGTGATAAAACTTGACTCTAATATTGTCCCTGAGAACTCTGTCGAACCTATTGATATGGATAGTTTGGAGTTCGACCAGATATATACGGCGCTCGCGATTCGCAACGGAGCCATCGAGGAGCTGAGTTTATTCGATGAAGAAAGAAATCATCCCATGTCATACTCTTTCGTGTGCGGTGATATGACTGCCGATGGATACGGAGACCTGAGCAGTATTCAGGCGCACAACGGCTTGCCAGTTTCTTTTTATAAAAACGATGGCAATGGAGACTTAGTTAGGGTCGACGTAAAGGGTCTGGAGGTCGTGGAGACGCTAACGGTCCTTGAGAGCCTCCCATGGCCAGAACGGGTATGGTTTGAAGATATTAATGGGGACGGCATCGGGGATTGGTTACAGGCATCAAAAGGGACCATGAGGATTAACTTCGGAGTAAAACCTCAGTAGCGCTCTGCAAACCAAACACCACCGAAATCCTCAGCGCCGCCTATCCAGTGAGGCTTGAGCGACTGTCCTAGTTACTCTTTTTTAAGATCGAGCTTTTAAGTGTGCCAGCAGGATCATCTGTATCAGCCACAGGCGTTTATGGCCCCCGCCCCATAAGATGTACCCCACCCCATAGGCTCTGCGTACAAATAAGTTGTCGCAAGAAACTGTCGTAAAAAGAGGCGTTTTTGTCGCCAAATCAAGCGCACATTCAATCGTTTTTGCGACTTTGAGGGAAATGGCGGAGCGGACGGGACTCGAACCCGCGACCCCCGGCGTGACAGGCCGGTATTCTAACCAACTGAACTACCGCTCCAGGTAGACAATGCAAAAGCTGCATTGGTTGTGGCTTGGACCTCTCTCCAACAGAGAGGGTGGTGGGTGATGACGGGATCGAACCGCCGACCCTCTGCTTGTAAGGCAGATGCTCTCCCAGCTGAGCTAATCACCCCAAGCCGAAGCACGGCATTATAGGGATCGCACCCCCACTGTCAATGCGCTTTCTGGCCATTAGCGCGTCGTTCTCAGGCATCTCAGCATCACTCAAAACGTGTAGAATCGCCGCGAAATTTTTCACCCCCAATGCGAGATCCTGCGATGGAGCTCTACACCGACTTTCGCTTTGAAGCGGCCCACCTTCTCCCCAAAGTCCCGGAGGGGCATAAATGCGCGCGTTTGCACGGCCACTCCTATCACATCCGCATCACTATTGAGGGCGAAGTCGACCCTGAGACCGGCTGGATCATGGATTTCGACGTGATTAATCAGTGCTTTGAACCCCTGCTGGAACAGCTGGACCACCATTACCTCAATGACATTGAAGGGCTTGAGAACCCCACCAGTGAAAATCTCTGTCGCTGGATTTGGACCCGGCTGAAGCCCTCTTTACCTGAACTCACTGAAGTAGAGGTCCGCGAAACCTGTGACGCAGGGTGTCGCTACCGCGGCGACTGAAAATTTTTTGCCCTGAAGGCTAAAAAGTGCTGAAAGGGGGTTGCGTGGTGTCACAGTTCTGTAGTATCCGCCCTCGAACGGTTATGCACACGCGCCGTGTCGATGACATTTTTATTGGATTTATATGACACACCGGACAATCCTGCTCATGGATAATTCGTAAAATACTGTTTTTAAAGGATTTTAAAGGGTTGGTTAAAAATTAACCAATTCGCTGATTTAGACGGCTTTTCGGGCCTGAAGGCTTGATTAAACAAATTATCCAGAGAGTTATCCACAGAATCTGTGGACACTTTTGATCGATCGAAAACAGGGTCGAACCATTTTCGCACCGCCGACGGCGGCTAACCCGCCAAAGCCCGCCCTGAAGGCGCCTGCTTAGCCCGTCTCTGCCAGTAAAAACGCCCGCACTGCGCCATTGAATTGATCCGGCTGGTCGATATGAAGCCAGTGCCCGGCCTCATCCACTGTAACGAGCTGACTGCAGGGAAAGCGCCTTAGAATATCCTGCTCGTGCGATGCCTGTATGTAAGCGGACTCGCTGCCCTTCAGGAACATGGTGTGGCCCTCAAACGGCGCCGCCTCAGAAGGCGCCTCGCGCAGTCGGCCATAAGCGCTGGCCAAACCCACTAGGTTGAAGCGCCACTGGCACACCTCACCGTCAGCGCCGCGCTCGAGGCTCATCAGCAGATACCCCACTACGCCGGGATCGTCGATGACCCCGCCCAGTAGCGTCTCAGCTTCGGTTCTTGTTTTACAGCCTCGGACCGCCACCTGCTTCAGGGCGTCTAGGATCACTTGATGGTGCTCGGCATAAGTCACCGGCGCCATATCTGCCACCATCAACTTCTCTACGCGCGCAGGCTCTGTCAGCGCCAGCTCCATCGCCACCTTGCCACCCAACGAGTGACCGAGAATGTGGGCCGCCGTTAACTGGTGCTGATCCATCCAGTCAACCACTGCCGCGGCATAAGTCGCCAGAGACGCTTCTGCGAGCCAGAGCGAGCGGCCGTGATCGGGCAAATCCAGACAGTGCACACGAAAGTCCGTCTCGAGCGCCCGGGCCACGCTGCGCAAGTTACCGCCCTGACCAAAAAGCCCATGCAGCAATATCAGATCAGGACCCTGCCCCGAGGTCCGCGTATGAAGGACATTGTTCATCTGCTCTGCTCCTTTGTTAGCATACGCGCTCCGCTCATTAGGAATGACACCATGCTTAATCGCGACTCCCACCTCGCCGTCTTTCGGCAGATTGCCAGTCCAATGCGCCCTTTGTGGCACTTAGTGGTCGCCACGCTGGTGCTGACGGGGCTTGTCGCGTGCGGTTCCGCAACGGTGGGCGGGGGCTACAACCCGACCACGCCGACCAATGTCTTCGAAGAACGGTTATTTGACCAGCTCGACAGTAATGTCGTGGTGATCGCCAGCGTGAACCTTGGTGGGCCGTCGCGCAACTATTTAAAAAAGCGCGAGAGCTTTGTCGACTCGAGGGTACAAGAATATCTTGAAGGCGCGGGGTACGAGGTTCGTGCTCAGCGCGAGTTCTCTCAGCGCTGGAACAATGCCGTACTGATTTATGGCGATCCTATCGACCCCACCACCGGCCGGGTCAATCAAAAATCGTTTATCCAGATTGTGCAGGCAGTGCGTGACCAGCTGCGCGATCAAACCGACATCGGCAGCATTGTCTTCACCGACATCATCGAGAAAGACGTCTACTACGAGCAGGGGCTCAACCGCGTGACGCGTTTCGACGGTGTTACACGAAAGCCCGCCGTTCAGGGCGCTGGCAGTGGCGTCACCGCGGAATTTGATTGGTCTCGCCCCGTCGCAGCCGCCACCATGCGGATCGCATGGTTCAACACGGAGCTCGAGCGCATCTTCTCAGGCGAGGGCGGTATGGATGTTACCGATGCGGTGGATACCCGTAGCGGCACCGCCTTTGTGCGTCGCCGCGATGTGCTGGAAAACGAAAATCACATCGACGAGGGTATTGCTATCGCCTTTCATCCGATCATTGCGATGAAAAAATGGCCGGGTAACCTCTGATCAGGCCAGCACTTCCAGCCCGCGCTCAATACACCACATTGCTGATAGCCCCCCGAGCACATAAACCGGTAACGGTCTGAGCGCCGCAGCCCGCTCGCCAATCAGGCGACCGCCGAGGGCCGCCAACAGAACCAGTAGCGCAATGAAGGCGAGCTGACCCAGCTCGATCCCCACGTTGAAGAACAGCAGCGCCAACGGCACGTTTGACTGCGGCAGACCGGTTTCGGCCAGCGCACCGGCAAAGCCCATGCCGTGCAACAACCCAAAGCCACCCGCCAACCACCAGGGCTGCCGCCACAAGGCGCCCGCCGACCCCCGCGCCAGCTCAACCGCCAGTACGTAAATTGACAAGGCGATCATGAACTCTACCAACGAGACCGGGTAGTCGAAGAGCCCAAGCGTCACCATGGCAAGGGTCACGCTGTGGCCCAGCGTAAACGCCGTGACGGTATAAATGAGGCGCCGGTTCCAGCCCACCAGCAACAACAGCCCCATGACAAACAGAAGGTGATCGGGCCCTGCCCAGATATGCTCGGCGCCGAGCCACGTGTAGTCGAGGGCCACCGTGCCGGCAGAGCCTTCTTGGGGCACCACAAAGTCAGGCTCGGTGGCGGTAAACACAGCCTGATGAAAAATACCGTCAGCCAGGGTGATGCGAAGCAGCGCGGAGGACTGGTTTTGCCCCAAGCCTGTGACCGACACAGTCTCCCCAACCAAGCCCATCGGGCATTCAAGTTGAATCTGCTTGAGCTCTCCGGTGCCCTCCTGAATCCAGGGTGATCTTGAGGTGATCTCACAAGACTCGGGGAAGCGCGGCTCAATCGGCGTCGCCGACACCTTTTGCAGCGGTGTTTTCCAGGTAGCGTTGAAGGCCGTTTCGGAAAGCTGCGTCACTTCGAGTAAC
>Ga0181607_10004376_pt1 | contig 12091 bp, 11 predicted proteins | sample 041ome_9_FD_132420 | JGI IMG/M metagenome (GOLD analysis project Ga0181607, IMG submission 132420) | Coastal salt marsh microbial communities from the Groves Creek Marsh, Skidaway Island, Georgia - 041413US metaG (megahit assembly) | ecosystem: Environmental > Aquatic > Marine > Intertidal zone...
CCCACATAGATTCCGGCCAATCCTAAAAATCCAAGGACTAAAAACGCAATTCGATTGATGGTCCATTTATTCATTGCACCTACGAAGATATCAAAAAGCCGGCATCCCTACGGAATACCGGCCTAAAGTAAATACTTGCTAATTACTTACTAGTTGTGCTTCACCAATTTGATTACGTGGAGGTTGTCGCTGAATTGACGGTCTTATGAAAATCAAACAATCTTTAAATCAAGCTGCTTCTTTTGAAGATTAGCTTCCTTAACTTGCACCTTTACGCTATCCCCCAGCTGAAGTTTTCGGCCACTGTATTCGCCAATAATGGCATAATTGGCCTCATCAAATGTGTAGTAATCATCGTCTACCTCAGATAATCTAACCAGTCCCTCGCACTTATTTTCGGTCATTTCCACAAAAATACCCCATTGGGTAACTCCAGAAATAACTCCATCGAATACTTGCCCCACACGTTCGCGCATGTACAACACTTGCATGTATTTAATGCTGGAACGCTCTGCTTCGGAGGCGAGTTTTTCCATGGCGCTGCTGTGTTTGCAGAACTGCTCATAATCCTCCTTGTGCGCATTCTTTCCGTTATCCAAATAGTGCTGGAGCAAGCGGTGCACCATCATATCGGGATACCGGCGAATGGGTGATGTAAAATGGGTGTAGTAATCGAAAGCTAACCCATAATGCCCAATGTTATCCGTAGTGTAAACGGCTTTTGCCATCGTGCGGATAGCGAGCGTTTCGATCATATTGGCCTCCACCTTGCCCTGGACATCGGCCAAGGTTTGGTTGAGGGATTGCATGATGGTTTGGCGATTTTTTAAATCTACCGCGTATCCAAACTTTTTCACAAAAGACCCAAATTCTTGTAATTTGGCCGGATCTGGATCGTCGTGTACCCGGTAAACAAACGTCTTTCGCGAAGGTGAGCCATCATCATTTTGACCAATAAAAGAAGCTACCCTTCGGTTCGCCAACAGCATGAACTCCTCAATGAGTTTATTGGAGTCCTTGCTCTCTTTTACATAGGTGCTGAGAGGAAGACCGTTTCCATCGAGCATGAACTTCATTTCCACCTTGTTGAACGTAATGGCTCCGCGGCGCAACCGTTCTCGGCGCAATTTCTTTGCGATGCCATCCATCAAACCGATAGCCTCCGAAAAATCTCCAGAACCGGTTTCAATCACTTCCTGAGCCTCCTCATAAGTGAACCTCCGATCCGAGTGAATGACTGTGCGGCCAAACCATTCCGCCTGAATTTGCCCCTGCTTGTTCAATTCAAAAACCGCAGAGAAACAAAGCTTGTCCTCATTTGGCCTGAGCGAACATACGTCGTTGGAAAGCACCTCGGGAAGCATGGGAACCACGCGGTCCACAAGGTACACCGAGGTAGCCCTGTTTTCCGCCTCTTCCTCAATTCGGGAACCGGGGCGAACATAGTGAGTTACATCGGCAATGTGCACACCAACTTCCACGTGTCCATTGGGCAACTGTTGGAACGATAGGGCGTCGTCAAAATCTTTGGCGTCGTCCGGGTCGATGGTGAAGGTGGGGATGGACCGCATATCGCGGCGTTTGGCCACTTCTTCCGGGGTGATGGTGCGGTCGATTTCATCCGCCTCGCGCTCTACTTCTGGTGGGAAGCGGAACGGCAAACCAAACTCTGCTAAAATGGAATGCATTTCGGTATCGCGTTCACCCGGCTTGCCAATTATTTCAATAATTTCTCCAAAAGGACTGCTCGCGCTTTCCGGCCAACTGGTAATGCGGGCAATTGCTTTCATGCCATTTTCTACCCCCTGCAGCTTATCCTTGGGTATGTAGATGTCCACCAACATTTTCTTATGATCTGGAACCAAAAAGGCATAACTCGGCCCCATTTCAATGGTGCCCACGAACTCCATCCGCTTGCGTCCCAGAATTTCCACCACCTCGCCTTCAGGCTTTTTATTGCGGCGGCGGGCTAAGCGAAACACCTTTACTCTATCGCCGTTCAGGGCATTGCCCACATTCTTCGGCGAAATATAAATATCATCTTCTTGACTATCCTCTGGCACCAAATAGGCGGCTCCAGAAGTGGTAAAATCCAGATGTCCCACGACATACTGTTCCAACGGCTTCAATAAATATTTGCCGCGCTCTACCTGCTCCAAAGTCCCCTCCACAGCCATTTCAGCCATGATTTGGAGAACTTGTTGCTTATCCTTGTGATCGGTTACTGGGATTTTGCTGCATACCTGTTTGTAATTGAGTGCGAGGTCTGGATGCTTGTGAAATACCCCGAAAACTTTGCGTTTTAACTGGGTATTCTTCGCCTTCTTCTTTCCTGTTGAAGACGATTTCTTTTTTTTCTTCGACATACTTCATCAAAGGTACAAAAAGAATTGCGGCTAGAAGGCAAATCCAAAACGCAGTGTATCCGCCTGAAAATAAATACTGTCCAGAAGGTCCACCTCGTTGTAAAGCCATGCATCGAGCTGCATGTGAGCCATATACACCTGTTGTCCCAGCGGATTCGGCATAAATGATTCATGGTCTAGCACAGCTAACTGCCCTCCTGCATGCGCCGAGGAAACATAGGTGTTGCCCTGACCATCCGCAAATTTCACCTCAGCTCTGCGGCCTTGAATTGGAAGGGTGCCCGTTCCTTCCAACTCATAGTCGAATGCGGCGTAACAATCCTCGGGTTCCGTGGCTACCTCTTTGCGGAAAAGCCATGCTACCGTCGGGTTGTTTTGGGAATAGACACGGGCTTCTACCACATATACTCCGGGTTGATTGTAGTGGTGATGAAACCCGAAGCTATTGCGAATTGGACTTCCATCACCCATATCAACCTCCACATCCCACGCACTCTGTGGCCCGGGAACCTCAATGTCCACCTCAATATTATCCCCCGGATTGCGGTCCAGCTTTAACTCGAACTCGCCCGAGGCCTGGAGGCGCAATAAATTCACAATACTTCGCTGACATCCCGATTGATGCGTAACCGTGTATTGCACCCACTGAACTGGCGGTAAAAGAGGAAACGCCTTTACGATCTCTATTCCCGATTCCGTGGTGCCATCCAAAAACTCCCATTGAACCAACTGCACCGGATCAGCGGAAGTAGTGAGCTCAACATCTGCTTTGAGACGAACCAGCCTCACATCACCCAACCCATCCAAAGACCCTAAATCCATCAATCCTGGAGCCAGCGCAGAGTCTACCTGAGCCCCAGGGGCAGACCAGGGGGAATGCAAAAGTGAAATACTCAATCCCGGATGGTTTTGCTCGTCTTGTTGATGCACCATAGCTGAATTGCTGCGCTTGGCGAACGGCCCCGAAGAGTCGGGTAAAGCCACCGCCGTTAAAACGTATCCATCCGTGCCAGCCTGAAGGTTCAGCGGCGCCCCTCCCACTGTAGCCTGCACTGAAAATCGCGGAATAGCCGGAGCATCGCCCTCAAATGGCCCCACGACAGGCCGATCACACGCCGCCAATAAAAGCGTCATGATAAACCCCGCGTATCCTAATTTCAGCAACCTTTTCATATGCGATAATGAATGCCAAAACGCAATTGCCAAGGGATGGGAGCCAAAGCCTCCGCATCGAGCAAATCGCGATCCAAGAAATAATAACTCACTCCACCGTGCACGCCTACACTGGGCAATAAATCGGCAGAAATACCAGCGCTTAACGCCACATTATACCTCCTCAAACCGTAAATGTAGCCCGTCTGCACTTTCTCTGAGCGCTGGACTGTGCCAAACCAATCCACCGTCTCCTCCTCCACGGTAATGGAGGTGGGAAGCATGTAGGTTTGGTTTACTCCCGCGTAAAAAGACTGCCGAGGAGACACTTTCCAATTAAAATATACGGGGAACTCAAGTTGCATTGCTTCATTTGCAGAGATGTATCGATACTCCGTAGCATCGCCAAACCCAGCTACTTTACGAGCAAAAGTTACCTTACCTAACGTTCCCGCCACCCAATAACCCGAAAGTTCAGCATTTAGGGACCATTTGGGCTTGTCCATCAACCGGTATGCCACCCCAATTTCAGGTGAGTACTTGGAAATATCGAATCCTTCCGGCACATCGGTGAGGCGCATGGACCGGCCCGCTACGATCACCGACCAATTCGACACGGCTTAAGAGCCAGTAGGTCCATGAACAGGGCATGATCGGCTGGACCGGGGTTTTGCTCGGAGGAAACGAACTCCGCTGCATCACCCGGTGGCTCAGACTCAATTAATGTGGGGTGCCGCACGGGTAAATCGGCAAAAAGTACAGGTAGAACAGCATAAGGGCGGCGTTCAAGTGCAATCTCCTGAACCGTCTCATCGCGATCGGCAAGAACAGAAGCCGGAACCCTATCGGTTTGCTGGTTCGCATTCATCGCTCCTACCTCACTCGCCCCAACGCTGGGCAATGCCGCTCCGGTCTCCCCCGCAAGACCTCCTTCAACTGAAACCGCGGGCTCCTCCGTTGGGTTTAGCTCCGGCGAATTTTTGGAAGCGGGATGGATTGTTTTGGGCGCGGAGGTGCCATAAGGCGTTCCTTGCTGTGGGATGTTTTTTTCCGGTCCACGGGTTGATGCGTTCTCCCAGCTCAAATAATTCACTGCGGAGAGCAAGGCCATGAATACCGCTGCGACGGACCCCCACCGGAGGAATAGCACTCTGCGACGGCTTCGAGATTGCTGTTGAAGAACCTGCTCAAAACCCGCTGAAGTGGGCGTTGGATTTGGTGGATTATACGACTCGCTAGCCTTAACAAAAGGCGTATCGATGCCAGCGGCGGAATCCAAGGCGGCTTCCGCCCGTTCCCAAGCCCCGGTAGAAAAGAGAAATTCTTGCTTTTCTGCAGCCTCTCTAAACAACTTATCGATATCCTCTTCCTTCATTTTACCGTCCCGATAGATTTCGGGTTATTGCTTCATTTTGGTTTGATGCCTTTAGCTTCAATTGCAAGAGTTTCCTCGCTTTGGCCAAATGCCACTTCGAGGCGCTCTCTCCAATTTTTAGCATTTCGGCGATTTCTTTATGTTGATATCCATCAATCGCGGCAAGGTTAAATATTTCGCGGGTAATATCGGGCAGTTCCTTAACCATGTTCATCAACGCCTCAGCGCTGTGTTCCTCGGTAAGCCCGTCTGCCGATCCCATTAAAATTTCCTCTTCGTATTCCGAATTAAATGATTCCAACACCACGCGCCTGTTCGTCTTTCTAAACTCATCGATGGCGGTGTTGATGGTAATTCGCTTAATCCATGCCCCAAATGGAATCGATGAATCGTACCACTCAATAGACATGAGAACCTTGCAAAATGCTGTGTTCACCATGGGTTCGGCATCGGCCCGTTGGTTCACGTAGCGGTAACAAATGCGCATCATAAACGCAAAAGAAAGGCGATACAATTGAAACTGCGCCTTTCGATCTTGCTCAATACAGCCATTTATTACCTGTTCATCTACATGCATAGCATTTACAAAGAACTTAAAAAACCCGAGGAACCCACGAGGGTCCCCCAGGAAAAACTAACTGTTCTTATTTCACTACGCGACGAACGGTAGTTGTACCGTTAGCCTCAACCATCACAAAGTAAATTCCATTACTCACCGATTCCGTATTGAGCGAAACGCGCTGTATGCCGCGAGTTGCATCCGCCGATTCATTCAACACCACGCGACCTTGAGCATCCATTAAAGAAATGTGCAGGGTGCCTTCTTCTGCCACTTCAAACTCGAGTTGAAGGGTGTTTTGGAACGGCACGGGGTACGCGTTTAATTCAGTGGACCATGTGTTTTCCGAAGTTCCCACGGTGAATGAATTGATGTTCGTCCACGTTGCGCTCGATACCACGAGGGTGTCGCAATGTGTGTTGGTGCAGCTATCGACCGCATTGGTTACGGTTAAGCAAACTACATAGCTGCCCGTATTGGCATACATGTGGTTCTCGAGCGGAGTAGATCCTGTAGCTCCGTCGCCAAAATCCCATGCGTATACGTTGTTCGTATCGCCTGGAAGCGTCATAAAGAAATAACTCATAGGTGCCGTATCGGGAACCGCAACAAATCCAGCCATGCATGGCTGAGGGCCGTTGCCGCCGCCCCATGGGCCATTGCCACCTCCGGGATGATTTCCGCCGCCATTTCCTGGGCCATTTCCTCCACTGGGATGATTTCCGCCGCCCCATGGATGATTGCCTCCTCCATTACAGCCACCCAATTGCGGAGTAAAAGGAACGACTACCACACGGCAAACCGTATCGTTGCAAACAGTGCTGTCTGGGAGCATTCCTGAAACCGCTACGCAAGCCACGTAAGATCCTGCAGTTGTGTAGGTGTATTGCGGGTTGATGCCTGTTGCTGTAGAGCCATCACCAAAATCCCAAGTGTAGGTAAGCGTAGAATCCACGTTCACCAAATGGAAGTCCACAGTTAAAGTGGAATCGGTATGAGGGAAAAATACGGGGTTGCACAGATTGCAAATTCCTCCGCCTGGGTGATTACCGCCTCCGTTACCTACGCCGGGGTGGTTACCTCCACCGTTGCCACAGCCTCCGCCGGGATGGTTGCCGCCGTTACCACCGCCTGGGTGATTACCGCCTCCGTTACCGTTTCCGCCTCCCCAAGGACCATTGCCGCCACCAGGATGGTTGCCGCCGCCATTTCCAGGGCCGTTACCGCCTCCCCAAGGGCCATTGCCACCTCCGGGATGATTTCCGCCGCCATTTCCTGGGCCGTTACCGCCTCCCCAAGGATTACCCGTGGGCACGCAAGAAAGTGTAAAATTAGCGGATAGCGAATCGCTTCCCGAATACGGAAATGCCTGTACAAGAATGGTTCCGTCGCAATCATCGGTTCCCACCATCATCACGCCTGAAGCATTTCCCATGTTCTGAATGGAATACATTCCGTTGGGATCGGTCATATCGAATCCAAAAACAGGAATCTGTCCTGTAGAATCGATAGCCACAATAGCTCTTCCAGCAGCTGGTGCACCGGCACTGTCCGTTACTATTCCCGTGATGGTCAACGCAGATTGCGCAAAAGCAACAATCGACAATCCAGCCAATAGTGCAGAGGTAAATAATTTTTTCATGATTCTTTTTTCGTGTGTTTTGAATAAAGTGCTCAACTTCAAGTACGCCCTTTTTTGTGCTGGCGACAGCATCGACCCGAAAAAAACAATAAAAAGCGAAAAAATACGTCCTTTAACCTATGAAGCACCTACTCTTTTTTCTCGCCCTGAACAGTCTCGCGGGACTCGTTGCGCAACCGCTGGAGGCCATCCACGAAGCGCAGGCCGCCTTTCATGCGCTGCTGAACGAGGAACGAACGCAACGCCGCATTGCCCAACTCGAATGGGACGGAACGCTGGCGAAAAGCGCGGAAAACCACAATCGCTGGATGGCGAGGATAGGGCGACTATCGCATACGGAGCGCCGAGGTGAGGGGTTCACTGGGCGCGATGTGTATGATAGGGTAATGCACGAGCAGCCCAACGCAAGCCTGAGAACTGTGGGAGAGAATATCCTGCTGTTTACCGATGGTGGCGCATCTCCCGAGCAATGGGCGCGGGAAGCTTTTGAGATTTGGCTGGATTCGCCGGATCACAGGAAGAATATGCTCAGCCGAGACTATACGCATCACGCCGTATACTTTACTCAGGATGAGGAGGGGACCATTTGGGGGACCAATGTGTTTTCGGGTGGGCGATGAGCCCCAGGGTGGCGAGTTGAGCTAACTAGACTGTTGATTCATCATGGACAGCCGGTCCCAATATCCGCGTTGATTGGCAATTTTTCCACCCTCAATCCAAAAAAAACCACACCCGCGAAGTCCTTTGGGATCTCGCCATTCCAAGATGACTACATTTCCGTCCACGAAAATATTTTCCGGGATGCACACCATTTCGTATGCATCGAACTCCGCCTGAAACATCTTTTGAATTGCGGCCCGCCCCACGACTGGCTCAAGAGCCACCTGATGATTGACGGCTTCTTCTGCGTAGAGTTGCGCGATTTGCCGTGCATCACCCGCATTAAACAAGGCTACCCATTTTTCTATAAGCGCTCTATAAGACATCGACACAACTTATAAAACCGAGGTTTTTAGGTGGGAAAAGTCACGTATTTCCACTCGTTTCCGCCGGACATTTGTACTTGTAAATTTAATGAAATACAAACTCTTATGGAAACCATAGAAAATACCTACAGCATGCCTCGCATTGGCGACGTGGCTCCCGATTTCGAAGCGGTAACAACTACCGGAAAAATTAAATTCTCTGATTTTGAGCCGGGAAAATGGAAGATTCTCTTTTCACATCCCGCGGATTTCACTCCGGTATGTACCACCGAAATGAGTGGATTCGCGCTTGAAAAAGACACCTTCGACGGCCTCCATACCGCCCTTATTGGGTTGAGTATAGATAGCATCCACAGCCACTTGGCATGGGTAAACAACGTGGATGAAAAAACCGGTGTATACTTCCAGTTCCCTATCATTGCAGACTTGGATATGAAAGTTTCAAAATTTTATGGAATGCTTCAACCCAACGAAAGCGAAACGGCAGCTGTCCGCGCGGTGTTTTTCATCGATCCCAACCACAAGATCCGCTTAATTATGTACTACCCGCTGAACGTGGGTCGGAACATGGAGGAAATTGTACGGGCCCTAAAAGCGCTACAATTTAGCGACGAGCACAAGGTGGCCATGCCGTTGAACTGGAAACCCGGTGAGCCCGTAATTGTGCCTCCCCCCAAGACCCTCGGCGAAATGAAGGAGCGCATTGAGGATGACAGCTTGGACAAAGTAGATTTTTACTTGGCTAAGAAAACCATCTAAGCGCTTTCTAAATATTTAGCGCAGCTGTGATAAGTAATTAGCAATTGATTAGGCGGCCTTCGGGTCGCCTTTTTTATGGGGCCGCGTCCTTGTGGCGCACTTCCAGCTCCGGCAAGCGCTCGAGCAATGCCTCTATAAACTGTTCGTTTGTTTCGGGCGTGATGTACAGCTCATCATACCCATCGAACCGAATAATAATTCCTCCCTTGGCCGTTCCATAACGGTGATTCCCCACCCACATGGTTTCGCCTACTTGGGCCAGTTTAACTCGCAAAAGCGCGATTTTCTTGCGAAATGGACCGGCAAACACGCGCAATTCATCGGTAGTGAGTTCATAACGCATACCCAACCAAGCCCAACCCAGAAGCCCAATGGTGGCGCCGTTGATGGCCACCAACACCAATTGGCCCCAAAAGGACATGTCGGTGTTAAGGGCAGGGATTGTGGCCAACAAACACACGGCAATAGTTCCTGTAAAGATGGCATTATAGGTAGAGTCCGTGCGGTTTTTAAAGACCATTACATTCATCTAGGCAGCCATAATTCCAATTTATCCGCATGAAATTGAGCCGCATCTAAATGCCCCATCCAGCGTTTATTTTCTGATATAAAGTGGGTGTGCATGTGGGTGTCGTGATGTGTAAACACGGCTTGATGTTTTCGCGAATAAAACCCGAGACCTGTGCCTTTGAGGTCATAAATTTTATAAGGAGTAAGCCCTTGGTGGGCTTCATCGGGGGAACTCACGGAAGAACCCTCGGGTAAATTTACCGCGTGCAAATCCACCGCGTCCCAAAAACCCTTAACCATGTAGGGAAAAGGGACTTCTAAATGGGCGAACTCGGCATCTAAGAACGCCTCCACACCCTCCATAGAGGTAATGCTGTCCGGTAAATTGTACCGCACCCAATCGACCTCGCCACAGTGCACAAAAAATGGTGCACCCACTGCCTCCTGCTCGGATTCACGAACCGCGCCATCTGGGTAATGAGCCCATGAGCCGGCCGATGAATCCGACGAGGGTGGCGACGAAAAATTGGCAACGCGCACGAACAAACTTCCCATGGAGTCCACTTGCGAAATGTAAACCACGCCATTGAGCACCGTAATCTCACCTCGCAATTCAGCCATGGGGCCAATACCGTACCAAACACCTCCCGAATAAAGGGTGTCGAGCATCACCGAAGCACCAATTTCGCCCTTCCACATTACGTTGCGCATGGCCGAAACCACCTTAACTTCTGGGGGCGTAATTTTCGCGGGAATTGGAGTTTGCGCGCACGCGGTAAGAATTCCCATAAGGGCAACGAGTACAATAATTCGCTTGGTAATCATCCGTTCATTTTAGGTTAAATATAATACATTCGTTACATGAAGCAGCATCTTTTCATGGTTCTTTTAGGCCTTTCTCTCGGGATGATAAGGCCTGCATCGACACTCGCCCAGACCTATCGAAACCCGATTTTACCCGGCGGATACCCCGACCCTTCCATTACGTATGACGGCGAATATTATTATATGGTTAATTCCTCCTTCGAGCTGTTTCCGGGACTTCCAATCCACCGAAGTAACGACCTGGTAAACTGGGAAGCCATCGGCCATGGCCTGCACCGCGATGAACAAATTAGCAGTGCCGTAAACCTCGTGTCGGTTCAGGAAAACGGCGGTATTCACGCGCCGACCATCCGATACCACAACGGCCTGTTTTACCTCATCACCACGAATATTTACACCCCCATCGACCCGAAAGAACCCACAGAATTTGTAAACTTTATTCTCACAGCCGAAAATCCCGCTGGGCCTTGGTCCATGCCTCATGTAATTGACAGAGCGCCGGGCATCGATCCCGACATCTTCTTCGATTCCGATGGGCGCGTTTATTTCGTAGGCACACACGACATTGGTGACTCTGAAAAAAACGGAATCGGCGAAATTTGGATTCAAGAACTCGACCTAGAAACCTGGTCGCTGGTAGGTAAGCGGCACTCGCTTTGGAGAGGAGCATGTGGAGGAGAAAGTGTAGAAGGACCGCATCTCTACCGAAGAAACGGATATTACTACCTCATGGTGGCTGAGGGAGGCACCGGATTAAATCACGCGGTGATGATTGCCGTGAGCGACTCCATTTTTGGGCCCTATCTTTCCAACCCCCGCAATCCCATTCTCACCGCGCGCCATTTGTCTTCTAACAATTGGGTGAATTGCGTGGGCCATGCGGACTTTACCCAAATAGAAGATGGCCGCTGGTACATGGTGGCTCTGGGAAGACGGAATATCGAAGACGGAACCAGCCCCATGGGCCGGGAAACCTTTCTCATGCCGATGGTATGGGAGGATGCAACCATCACCTGGCAGGAGACCTCACCAGGGAAATGGGAGCCCTTGGTAAGGTCGTTCCCCGTAATTGCACCTGAAACCGGCCGAGTGGAGCCCATCAACCCACTGCCTTTTGCCAATCGCCCGCAAATTAACAGAGGTACATTCGAGGATTCTTTTACCCCAACCGCCCTCCGCAAAGAATGGACCTTTAGGCGCGGACCGCGGGATACGCACTATTCACTCACGGCTAGGCGCGGAGCCCTTCGCCTGTACACCACCCCGGAAAAAATTGCGCCTCGAACGGGATACAACACCGTCGGAATCCGTCAAACACAAGAAGATTTTGAATGGACGGCTGCGCTGCATTTCAATCCCGAAAACCGGGGGGAAGAAGCGGGAATTGTGCTCATTCAAGGCGATGAGAATTATCAGCTGTTTACATTAGAAAAATCCGGGCGCGGCGTGCTGCTCCAGTTAAAATCGCGAAACGGTCCCAAAGAAAAGTTAGTGCTTTCGGCTGAGCAGCCCGCCTATGCCGGTACGGCCCAACTCCGTGTAACTCGTGCAAATGGCACGCTCCACTATGCGATCTCGCTCGATGATGGGGAATCTTTTCTCCCATTCACGTCCATTTCTGGGGCTCATTTGTTGTGCAAAGATTATGTGGGGGCGCAAATTGGCATGTATGCGTCCAGTAATGGAAATATGGAATCGACGGGGTTTGCGGACTTCTTGGAGGTTCACTACCGCTGTTCAGTCTGGCCCTAATACGCTACCAAACTTGTAGCGTCGGGTTGATGAGCCCATCCATCGCCAAAATTCCGGCGATGCATGCATCAACTAGGGTACAAAAAAGCGGTATTCCAAACTTCGGCCGTTGGTGCAACCCGGGCCATTAAAATCTAAGAGTCCCATCTCGTAGGTGCGAGAATC
>Ga0181607_10004382_pt1 | contig 12087 bp, 20 predicted proteins | sample 041ome_9_FD_132420 | JGI IMG/M metagenome (GOLD analysis project Ga0181607, IMG submission 132420) | Coastal salt marsh microbial communities from the Groves Creek Marsh, Skidaway Island, Georgia - 041413US metaG (megahit assembly) | ecosystem: Environmental > Aquatic > Marine > Intertidal zone...
CCTCCGCCGCCACCGCCACCTCCGCCGCCACCGCCTCCGCCGTAGCCGCCTCCTGCACTATATTCTTTACCAAAATCGAATGTGGTGTTATACAGATTAGGTATATTATCAAAAATTTTGTCTCCAGCAACTAACCTTTTGCGTTCTTCTGGATTTGTGCGTTGTCCTGTGATCTGATTACTTAAAACACTATTGATACTGCTGGTTTGTATGCTGATAGTCATTGTTTCTGTATTTTCCAGTCTGTTTGCATCATCCTGCACACTGAAATTTGTAATTATGCCTTTATATCTGGTAAAAACCTGATCTGTTTGTATTTCTGCATTAGCAATATTAAAAAATCCACGTTTTATAGTGACATTACCACCTTTTATGGGCTCTGCTAATATTTGTGCCAAATAATCTTCATTACTGGGTATACCACTTAAACTCAGTGTTACATCACCATTTGTTTGTCTTATATCATCCTGAAAGTCTGATATATCCAAAAATGTTCCCAATTCATTATATGTATTACTGCCTATAGTTATGGGTTTATATGCACTACTCATGTAATACACATTTCCGCCCACTTGCACATCTATAAACAATGCATGACTGATATTGTCTGCCTGAACACTTGTGATATCTGTAGCCATTATGTAATTGTCTCCATGAGCTCAAAATCTCCACTAAATTCTATAAGATCATGCGGCACCACACTATATGTTGGGTTTACAACAGCAGTTAAATTAAAGAACACATTATATCCCAATCTAAAACCGCCAGTATTAAGAGCAACACCTTCTTGTGCAATTATGGGTCTGTTAACATATATACTCACATTTGGTCCTGCGTAATCAGTTACATCTGATGTTATCTGATAAGGGTATTTGTATGTGCTAGTATTACCTAATGGTTGTATAAAATCACCTTTCTTAAAAAATGTTTGTCCATCATTGCTTGTGGCCTGTGTTAAATTTGCATATAAAACATTACCACTATATCCATTTAGTGTTATGCCGCCACCTATTCCAGGGCTGTCTATACCACCAGTAATTTCTGTGACATATTGCAAATTGTTGTTAAAATTACTTAAACTAACATTACTGGCCACTGTGACATCAATACCATCTAATTCACTTAATAATGCACGGTTTTCAGAATATTTTAAACCTTGTGGTGCACCCACAGTGAATCTGTATAATGCTCCCTGTTGCACACTGGTCTTTAAATGTCCACTTCTGGATATAGTGCTACCAGCACTTTTTCTCTGATTAAATGTTATAAATCCTGTTTTGTCTATAACTGACTGTAATCCTGCCATTATGTCGCTCCTGGTAATCTTCTGGCACCTGCTCTGGTGACACTATAAATAAATTCTGGATCTGATGCCACTAATGCTTGGAAACTGGGTGCATCCACGGCATTAATGTTGTATGTTACTTGCGTTCCCATATTATTAGGCGATAATCTACCACTACTTGCTGGATAAAATACTTCCGGTCCTGATTCTCCAACCAGCACTGGTCTGTTAGGCATCAAGTTACCACCACCTATACCTGTTTGTTTAAATCCTAAATTACCTAATAATCCTGATCCACTTAAACCTGCAATAGCACCTGTTGGACCTACACTAAAACCCACTGCCTGTAATATTGGTATAATGAATAACATTTTAATTGCATCTGCTATAAGTTGTTGCACCAGTGTCTTAAAGAAGTTTTTAAAGTCATCTAAAACATTTTTACCTTCCATTAAGGATGTTGCTAAATCATCTGCTAGTGTATCTGTTGCAGTATTAAGTGTAGCAATAAAATCCAGTAGTGATTGATTGTCACCCAATCTTTCATCTAGATCTTCTTTTGCATCTGCAAACTCTTTTGCTGATATCTTACCTGCATTTAATAGCCCTGTAAGTGCTGTTAATTTAGTATTATATTCTTCTATGGTGTCAACATCTTCAAAACTTTCTTTAAATTCGTCAAATTCTTCATTAACATTGAATGCTTGTTTTAAAGTATTAAGTGCTGATTCATAATCAGATATTTGGCCTACTGTTTTAGGATCTCCCAGTGTATCATTCAACACTACTAATTGTTCTTCAAATGATGATGCACTAGGTATAACATCATCCAACATATCCTTATATTTTTGTAATGCAGTTCTAGTATCTTTTACAACAGTTGGTGTTTCAGGCGGAATTGGTGGTGTAGGTCTAACAAAACCTGGTGGTAATGGAGGTCCTACAAATGCGGCACTTTCATCATTGAGCATTTTAGTTGCTAAAACGGCGGCACCCACAGCACTACCATATGCTAATGCCCTGTTTGTGCCTTCATCTATAGTTTTATTTAAAGTGCCTAGTGTTTTACTGTTTTTTGCTGTTTGTGTTCCAAACCCAAAAAATGCGGCGGCTCTGCTTTTGAATACATTTATAAAGTTACTTGCATTTGTTGTTAATTGTTTAAAAACTTTAACAAGTGGTCCTGCTTTACCTAATATCGCGGCAAACCCTCTGCTAACAACACCAACCACTGCACCTATCTTGGCAAATGGATTAAGGAAGAATGCTATTACTGTGGCTAAACCTACAAACACTTTTCTCAATGTTTCACCATTGTCTGCTAATCTATTAATAGCATCTGTTAGATCTTTTATGGCTTTGGTGCTGTTTAATCCTAATTCTTTAAATGTAGTATTGGCTAATCTACGTGCGGCAATTTCTAAGTTACTAAATGCCGCACTTGAATTATTTAATTTTTCTTGTAGTGCACCACCATATGTATCATCTAATGCTTTTTCAATACCTCTGAATAATTGTTCTTGTCCTTCCGGTGTTTCAGCAAGTTTTTTAATTTCATCTATAGTTAGATTAAATTCTTTTGTTAAAGGTCTAAATACATCAACACCTCTTTCTGCAATTTTATTAAAGTCTTCTAATTCAATTTTGCCTTTTGTGGCCGCCCTAGCAAATAACTCTGTGAGAGAATTTAATACACCTAATTGGTCTTGTGCTAAACTGGCTGTGTCGGCAAACGTTAATAACAAATCATTAGTAGGCTCAATACCTGCACCTTTTAATCTAATAAATGTTTGAACTAGTTCTTCTACACCAAATTGTGTTTGAGTTGCTAATTTTGTTAAGTTATCAAATGCATCTGCACCTTGTTGAGCACCACCTGTTACAAAATTCAAACTGGTTTGTAGATCCTGGAATGTTTGTCCTATCTGAACAATACTTTTAATTAAGGTGGCTCCACCTAATGCCGCAAAGGCGGCTCCTACTTTGCCTATTCCTGCACTACTGTTTTTACTAAACTTATCGACTTTTGCTTCACTTTGAGTAATTTGTCTGTCAAAATTTCTGCTGTCTAGGGTTAATGCTACTTCTATTTTCTTAGCCATTATGTTACTCTCTTGATATAATTACTAATCAGTTTATCCAATTGATCTATGCTGGGTTCTGTAAATCCACGTGGTGCTTGTTTACTATACCCCTCATCTAATCTACCAGCATATCCATACTTACTGTTAATTGTATTCCTGTTTAATTTTGTTCTGTTACGGGCGTTTCCGCTTCTGATAGGTGTTTTATTTCTGTAATAAGGATAAAGTGTTTTCATAACAGCAATAGGCATTTCATCTAGATTTTCTACTAGCCTGTCGAATTGCGTCTTGTTAATTGTTATTTTCATTTTCCTCTTACACTTTCCATTGCTTTAATTAAACTTTCCTGGTCATAATCCTGATGTGCTGTTCCGCTATGTTTGTTATTCATATGTCTTTCATAACTTGTGGCTACATCCATAACCATTAAATCAAATGTATCACCATGTTGTATCAAGTGGCTGGGCAAAACACTATATCGTTTTGCTATTGCATCTAACATCAGTATACTATTGGTATCTGCTGATCCCTCTACTATCCGATGTGTTGTTACTTCCCCAACTCTGATGTTATCAGTGTTACTGCCTCCATTATGACATCTAATGGTAAAACATTACCATCTTTAACTACTGGTTGTCCATCTTCATCTAATATCATTTCCTGTATAAGTTCAGTCACACCTGCAGTATCCTCTTTTGCATTTGCCAATTTGGTAAACACGTCAAGTGGTTGTCTGTCGTAAATGTGGAACTCTAATTCTTCACCGTATTTTTCCACGATGCTGTCCTTGTCGATAAGGATTTTTATTAGTTTGGGTTTTTGTGATAATTCACTTAATTTCATATCTTACTCCTGTAAATCTGTATTATCTTGTTTTTTTAAATGTTGAACAGCACTATTTACAAATGCTATCCTGTTTGATGCTTTATCTACATCTCTGTATGCACATCTTATTTCATTCTGTGCTTTAGCCATTTCGGCTTCAATCGATATCAGTATCTCCTGAATCGTGTGATCGTTCCAAATCTTCATAATCTTTTTCCTCTACATCTGTATTTATTTGTTCTGCAGGTTTTTGTGCATTTCCACCAAAGTGTAGAGCATCAAATTCTGCTTTAGTGTAGCCACTGCCTTGCCAATGAAATTTATCATTTTTCTTTGCACTTTTACACCATTCTTTATATCTTTCTACTGTTGTTGCTTTTAACATGTTTGTTCCTCAATAAGTGTGAGGGCAAATAAATGCCCTCATACTATGTGCTATTGTTAGCAGGGTTATGCTATACTGGCGTTAGCAAAGTCTCCATCTACCTCAATAGTAACTGGTGTAACCCAAACTGGGCTATCCATGTTTACTGTTGGAGCAAGACCGCTAATAAAACCACTACCAGATAGGTATTTACTTCCACTGTCAGTTCCTTGGAACCCAGCATTAAAGTAAACTCTGGTTTTGTTTTTACTACAACCAAACAATCCTGTTGATACAACTGTATCTACACTTGCACCTGTGCCAAAGAAAGCGGCATCATCTACAACAACATTCAGAGTAATCTGGTTTGTTGCTGGTGTTGTCACTGCACTTTCGGCTGTGTTATCTAGAGTTTTAAATCTAAAAACACCTGTGGAATTGTTTAAGGTTATGTCCTGCATTTTAGGCAGTTGAAGTCCATCACTTCCGGCAATATTGGCATTAGCCGCACTATCCCCTAGGAATAATACTGCTTCTGAACCTGCACTTACGTTAATTATCGCCATTGGTTTCTCCTTTGTTATACCGTAATAAAATTGTAATTAAAGGTATAGGTTATTATATCTTCTTGTATATCAGTTTCCATTTCGCATTCGTTTACAGTTTGTCCTGTTACAGCATCTCTGCTGTTAAGGATACTGGCAACGATTGTGTCAATGTCACTTAAATCATTTTTGGCATCAACTGCCAAATATGCTGTCACAGTTGTATCAGTTTGCATCACATCACTTTTGTCAAGTGTGCTGATTAATTGCGTTTTGCTGATGTTGTCTTCATCTAAATATACATGTTTCATGTTTTTAGTATAAAGAGGCTCACCTGCACTATTAAAGGGTAGTTCAGCACTAACACTTACGTTAGTAGATGCTAGTGCTACGTCTAAATTTGCCTTTAATGTATCTCTAAACGCCATTATCTGATCCTGGTAATTGCTTTTCTACCTCTGGTCCTACGGGTTTTGCTGAATCTGACCATTTTCTCGCCATCTTCAACAGTTCCGTCACCATCACTGTCATAATAATCAAACACGTTTGTTAGTTCTGTAAACAGATCATTAAACTTGTTCTCATAATACTGTATCTTTTGCACTTCGGAACTTTCTGGATTACCAAAATCTGCGATCTTGGGTAGCAGATATTCCTTTAGCACATAGTATGCAGTCATGTCAGTAAAAGTAGATTGTTTAGCCTTTATTTTTATACCTTCAAAAGCAGGGATATTGTCAATGCTGTCATATCCAGCACCAGCATATCCCAAATACTCTCTCCATCTAGCACTCATTCGAATCTTTTCATTTACTCGGTTTGTTGCTTTGATGCAAAGGTCTTCAATGTAGTTGTCTAAACTACCAGGAGCATCAGGCACGTTTGTAAAATCAATTTCGTTTGCTTCAAACACACGTTGATCTTTGTCCTTGACATCCAATGCCTCGGCATACGTTACTACTGCACCACCTGATATTACAAAAGCCATATTATTATCCTATACTTTATCCTTACGCTGAGGCTAAGCCACTAGGTAGGTTATTACTTCTAACAAATTGACAACCGATTGCTTGACCAATTAGTCCTTGTAAAAGGGCTTCATTTGCCATATCCTGTGCAACTGATCCAATTGATCCTGAGCTGATTCCGCCAACACCGTTTAATTCTTTTGCAAGATGTAATTCGTGTGCTGGTGTAACAATTGCGTTGTAGAACCCTGCGCCACTTACTGGTGCATTTAAGGCTCTTAGGTTTGCAACACTTGTTGAGAACATGTCTAAACTTGCTCTTAAAGTTAAGTTTGATTCAGCAATAGCATCGGAGGCAATAACTGCTCTACCGAAAGTTGGCTGAACTCTTGCAAAACCGTTTCTTACAGTTGCAATCATATCATAATTGTCAGCGTCGATGTCGTTGAACATTTTAACTGTTGGTTCTCTTTTACTTGCATAAGCACCAAATTCTGGTGAAATAACCATTGAAACGTCACAAGTTGTTAAATCGCCTACTGCTAAACCACTATCGTTAGTTAAATCGACGTTAGCATAGTCAGTTAAAGCCGCTTCAGAACCTGAAGCAAACAAGTTCATTCCTGATTGGTCAGTTGCCTGAGCAATACTTCTGGATAGTCTTGTTACGACTGCGTTTCTTACAGTTTCAAATCCACCATCTTCCAATGATTCTTCTGAAACCTGAGTTCCTGCACCTCTTTTGTTCACTGTTAGTGAAACTGATGTTGGAATGAAGTCTTGATCATTCACACCCAGAATTGCAGTATTTTCTGATACGGCGTTAGTTGCCGCTGTCCATGAATTTGTGACTGGGATTTTCATGGTATTTCCCACACCGCCTTGAATGTTATATGAGTTCAATATGATGCTTGGATTTGGTAGTAAAACGAAATTATCGTAGTCCTAATTATTCGCATATAGTTCGTTACACTATATACCGGCTGTTAAGCCTGCTATATGTTTCCATATAGAGTAGACTATATCATAATCCTATTACTAGGACTCCTGGCGCTTCGGAACACTTGTTCCTACTCCCTCGCGGGATAGTCGTTGCACCTTCCCAATATTATTGGGCTTGGCTCAGGATTACCTACAACACTACTTGTTTAGGCTTCCCCTGAATTCACCAGGTTTGCAATAATAGTTACCTATTAAGGCCTCTAATTACTAAAGGTATCAAATCCGCAACAATGTCTTCATATAAAGCAGTAATATTAGCTGTTCCTGTAGCCATAATATATCTCCTTAGATTATATTGTTAATTTAATGAAATCATCTAAGCATTTTTGCTTCTGTAGATGCTCTCACCATTGTTTTCATTTGATCAGTAACCATCTTGTCGGAAATATCTCTCCTGTCAGTGGTTCTGTTCCTTTCTCGTAAACGCACATAAGCACTTCTGTATTCAGGGTCTGTTTTCATTCGACTTTGATCGACTGGTTTCACCTGTCCACTTTCTGCTGGTTGTTTGTCCACGGCAAAAGTGTCCACACCTTTCTTTGCAAATGGTAAGCCTAAGCCTTTTCCAACTACTTCAACTGCTGATGCATAGTCCGGAGACTCTCCATCAGTTGTTAAATAATCTTCTCCATTTCTAATTGCAAAAGTATCTCCTTCATAATGTAACATATTTCTGGCTTTCATAAGATCAATTACAGCCTGTTTTTGATCTGTATTCCAACCTGACGGCATGTTTTCTTTAAGATTTCCTATGTGATCCCTTAGTGCATACTCAGTTTTTACACTTTGTAGTTCTGCTCTAAGTTCTTCCACAGTCTGTTCTTTCTTTTTAACTGCATCACGCAAACTGTCTACATTTAAACCTGTATCAGGACCAGTAGTTTGTAATGTTTTGACTACGTTTTTAACTTTGTCTAAACTATCAACTTCCAGTTCTGCTAAAATTTTACTTGTAGCATCTTCATTTGCCTTAGCGGCTATTCTGTTGGTGTCATCACGAGTATAAACTCTGACGCCATCCACAAACATTTTGCCATCTTTATGTTCCACATGTGGAGCATTAGTTTTAACACTTTCCTCAGATTTCGCTTTGACCGGGGTCTCTGCATCAGTATCTGTTCCTACTGGTTGCACATTTTCTCCTGCAACTAGAGTATCAGTAGTGATTTCTTCACTCATATCTTTCTCCTTGTTTACTCCCTAAGGTTTGGGTAATCAAGATATTTAAAAACCATTAGTGGTTGTTGTGGCTGACAACAACTGCTGTAGTCTTTCGCGTATCTTGTCACGCATTTCAGTTTTAAACTCATCTTCAGTAAAACCTAAAGCAGATTCATACTGTTGATGTGTTGTAAATGGCATGTATATAATACTGCCATCTTCCTGGCGGTGACTATGGAATCCACTGCCACCTAATTGTCTTGCTCTGGCATCAGCCTCTTCTGCACTGGTATAAGTTTCCTGTGGTGCTTGAGGACTCATGCTCTCATAACGTTCCAATACACTCATTGCAACGTTTAATTCATTTAATTCATGTTCTAATGCTTTTTTATTGTATTGTCTGTTATAGGATACTCCAAAATCTTCTGGTTTTGTCTGGTTTGTCCAGTCAAACCACATATCCCACAGTTTGCTTTCTGCATTTTCCAAATTGATTGCTTTTCTACGCACTAAAGCGGCTAGTTTATCATCATAAACTTGTATTTGTTCTCCGCTTTTGGCACTTTTAATTAAATCTTCTGTTCTTAATAGAGCGATCTGTGTAAGTTTTTGTATCTTACTATCTATTAATTCTCTAATTTCTGATATAGCACTCAGCTCTGGGGAAGCAAACTCATATACATAACTGGGTTCGCCTGTAAGACCTGCCTGGACCCTGATTACCGAACCAGGTTCAGCACCTACCTGACCATCATTTAGTTGGTCGGTGTTTTCATCCACTACCAGTGTTGGGTGTGCACCATATGTTATGGCACTATAAATTTCTGCATTGTCACCATATATGCTCCTCTGTATCTGAGCCACGTCCTGGATTACGGTGGAGCCTATGTTGTTGTAAATTTTTGTTGACTGATATATTGTTTTTACTGGAATATACCCCAATTCATTCTCTTGAACAATTCTGTAAATGTTATCTTCTAATTGCTCCAGCCTTTCGTCATCTACTGGAGGGAAGTAATCTTCTTCATCATTACCTATAAAAACAGTTTCTATTGTTTCATTTGTGTAATATCTGTATACACTATGATAATCTGAATCTTCTAATGTAAACACCATTTTATCCAGTTTAAGATTGCCGTTTATATCATACTTGTAGTTCCAGTTTGTGACATCTGTGGGTTCCAGTATTTTCCATTTAGGTATATCTGAACCTGCAGGTTTAAAACATTCCACATGACATACACCATATACTGTGGTATATGTGTCCACCAAACTCATAAACTCATTTATGCTGTTGCCTTCTCCATCAACATCATCTTCAAATTGTTCTATCTCTGATGTTTCTGGTAAAGTTCGTTGTGGTGGATTTCTAAACAGTATGCTGTTGTATTCTGATGTTATAAGTTTAACATAATTGTAGTTAGGAGTATTTTCCAGTTTTTCCATGTAAAAACTGCCTGACAACATGTCCTGTCCGCGATTTACTTGGTTTTCTGATTGTCCTATCTCTACTCTGGCACGGCTTCTACTAACCGTGCTACCATCGTCGCCAATAACGTATGTGTTGATGGCTTCGCTGGGTGTATTAGTGTCTATAGCATAGGCACGTAGATATTTGGCATCTTTGTATTCAACACCACCATAATAACTGTTTATGCACAATTTCCAATCTGCATAATAGCGATCGTAAAGGCTGTGAGTTCCGGTGATGAAATCAAGATAATTGTTGCTCAAGAATAACTCCTTGTGTTCGTTCCCATATTGACATGGGCGTAAAATTTTACATATATATTTATCATTTTATTCCATTTTATACAATAATGTCAGCCTTTTTGCTTGACAAAGATAAATAATGTTGTATAATACAATTATTTACATGGAGAATGCAAATGGCAACAGACAACGGAAAATGGATAAAAGGCTCAGGATCATACACTGAATACAGATACAGATCAGAATCAGATAAAAATTACACTACCAGACAACATAGTAACACCACAATGAGTGAAAACCCAGATAGTTTTTACAGTAAATGGGGCATACATGCAGTAGACTTAGCAAAACAAGAGGAAGTGCATCCAGCAACCATACACATGAGGGTGCAGAATTTTCAGACACCGTTCCAGAGAAAGGCCAAGCCGACTTTGGCGGAAAAAATACATAACAAAACAGATTATGAGCTGGGTTTAGAATTAAATCTACATCCACAAAGTATCAGACGTAAAGTTAGATTGTATGGTGACGCATATTATGAAAACCCACGTCAACAACATCCACTCAGAGGCAAAGTAATCAGTGCCAAAGAGGATTGGAGAACACAGGTTAAAAGAACCAAGTTCTGGTTACATCCACTACATCCTGATTACCCACATGCTGACAGAGAAGGGTTATAAATATAATTGAATTAAAAAATGGCAATTTAATAATAAAATAGGAGATTCGTATGAAATCAACAACACTGATACCCTTAAGGGTAACTGACACTAAAGCAAGTCGCAACGACAAAGATAAATTTAAGACAATAGTTTTTTGGGACGCCGATAATCGTCGCGAAGTAAAAACTCATGTAGTAAGTAGTTTTGGTAATTACACCAGATGGAAAAAAGTTATAAATTATGACTTATCATTAGATACTGCTATACTAAAAGGTAATTTTAAATTTAAAGATTTAGATGTTATAGATGCAGACAGCACCTTTAGTATGCACATTGGTGTAAGTTATAATGATGTAGCAGACATAGTAGGAGCATAAATGAGAGCAATACACAAATATAATAAACATACTCAGGAAGGTGCCAGACGCATAGCACAAAGTATGGGATATAAATTCAGCATATATGATATGCCTGATATGATTAAACTGCTACACAGAGCAGGTATAGATATAGATGGTATAGATTATTCAGAAAGTTCTACAACTATAGTAGATAGCGATAATGTTATGGATTACAAACATTTACCAGATACCAAAACAATTACTTTCTGATGTATAAAAGAACTATTGACATAACATGTGATTGGGCAAACGATTGCGTAACTATAGGTTCAGAAAGTTTTACACTGGAACAATTAAAGTTTGAAGATGCACCACTGCGTCAATTAGTTAAAGATTGTTTGGATGAAACAGAAATAGCACAATTACGTTTGGCTTATCCTGAATGGTATAATGAGTTGTTTGAAATTGTAAACACAACCAATAATTTTATTGAAGCTCTTAAAAATCCACAAACACATAAAGCAAGGCCTACTGCTACAGATATGAGAAACTTTTTTAATAAGGATTACAAAAGAAATCAGTGGGACAATAGAACTAAGTCTTAGGTTGTCTTTTATTTACGTTTGGTCGTTCAGGATATTCCACATTGGCTTTTGGCTTAAATATTTTTTCCCAATTGTCAGCATATTTCTTATCATCAGAACCTCTGCGTCCTGAGCCTTTGCCGCCGTGCCAATTACTACTCTTCATCTAAATACTTTCCATTAACTTTTACTCTGAAACTGGGTTTTGGTTTATCCTTATTCCAGTTTATTTTGTCATAACCTGCTTTATATTGTTCGTCATTAGCACCTGTAGTTATGCCTGAACTGGGCTTAAAACCTTCTGACTTGTCTCTGGCGGCTCTAAGCACAGGATTTTTAGCAATTATGCTTTCATTTTTAGTCCAATTGCGACTGTTTTTTTTGGGTATATTTGTTTTGTCTTTACTCATTGTTCTTCCTGTATAATGTAATACTTTCTTCTGATTCCATAAGCATCACAGTATCTGATTCCTGTTTATTTACCTCGGCCTGCATAATACAACTGCCACGGTCCATGCCTATAAACTCCATTTGCCTGTGAGTGCCTGGATAG
>Ga0181607_10004392_pt1 | contig 12078 bp, 7 predicted proteins | sample 041ome_9_FD_132420 | JGI IMG/M metagenome (GOLD analysis project Ga0181607, IMG submission 132420) | Coastal salt marsh microbial communities from the Groves Creek Marsh, Skidaway Island, Georgia - 041413US metaG (megahit assembly) | ecosystem: Environmental > Aquatic > Marine > Intertidal zone...
CTGCGGGCTTTTTGGCTGCGGGCTTTTTGGCTGCGGGCTTTTTGGCTGCTGGTTTCTTAGCCGCCGGTTTTTTGGTCACTGCCATGGGTAGGTCTCCTTCTGCTTGACCGTTTTCTTCCTCCCCATTAGACGAATCAATGGAAGACGAAATGCGTAACGATGAGAGAGTGCGTCGGATTTTATTTCGAGGCAAGAGTTTTAACAGCCTCGGTTCAGTTTTCATTAAAGTCTCATAAGTCGTTTTGTCAAAGTTTTGAGCGCGCTCATCGTCGCTATCGACGGGGACATAAATCAATTCTCGTTTAACAATTTCGGTTGGAACTTCTTTCTCAACCTCGACAATTTTTTCGGTCTCAATCGTTTCATACCGAATGACAGGTTTTGTAATCCGCAGTTGCAAAGCGCGCATTGCTCCGCGCGTAGCACGCCCCGCGAGCATGATGGCCACGCGGAGGGCTTGAGCAATCAAGCTCAGAAACTCAACAATCGCGGCGGTGATCGACCCCAACACAAACACAATCGCGCGCGCAATCGACAACCAACCATCACCAAAGCGCACGCCAAATTCTATCAGTGCCGAACCCAATTGCCGAACCAAATCGCCGAGGCGGCGCGATAGTCGCGTGATGGCAAGTCCCCATCGGCCCCGCTCGCGCATTGGCACGCTCGATAGACGCGCTGGATCCGACAAAACAAATGAAATGAAAGCGAGGAACGTTCCCATGGTAGCAACGATGGCCGCCGTTGATCCAAACCAAACCGTGGCCACTAATTTTACTTTGTCCTCGGGCAAATCCGCGACATCAAAAGAGCCGATCATCGCGGAAGACTCCGGCAGCATCGTCGCGGATGAGGGCTCCCCCTCGGAGCGTGGGCCAAAACACCATTGCTCAAACGTGCCACACACAATAGACGTCAACTGATAGACCTGAACCGTTTCAAGCTTTTTCCGATAGGCCTGGCGTAGCGCATGAAACTCGGCCATTAATGTCGCGTTTTCGGTTTCCAAAGTGGCAATCCGATCCGCATTATTCCCAGCTAATCCAAGCAGTGTCGCACGCTGATTATTTAGCTCGGTGACCTGCTGGTCGATCCGCCTATTAATTGTCGCCACACGAACCCGGTGATCGTCTCGGCTCCCATTAATTTGACGGTCGATATCAATGATCTGATTACTCCGCGCCCGAGAGAGGCGTTGGGACTGATCGGATACGCGTGCCCGAATTTGCTTCTCGTCCTCAACCAAGGCTGCTTCGCGCGCATCAAAACGACTGGAGATTTGGGAGCGCGCCGCAGAACGCGCCGCTTCTAAATCAGTCAGCGCTCGGGTCGCCTGATCCAGACGGGATTTAAACTGAGCGTTGACCTGCTCCATGAGCGCCGCGCGCCCAAATATAATGGATCGCGCATTGTCAATCTGTCGGGCTCGGTCGGCTTCAATTGTTGCGAGCTGCTGTTGTTGCGATCGGATCGATGCCTGAAAGGGTGCATCGGCGCCCGCCAAGGCTTTCGCCCGTTCCGCACGAAGAGCCGTAATATCGCGTTGAATTTGATCCAAACGACTATTGAGGGTTTCGATGCCAGGGCCGAGTTCCGTTTCGCCCGTCAATAATCGGCGTTCATCCATTTTGCCGGCAATGAACTTATCGAGATCATTATTCGCCTGCTCAATCTCCTTTCGACGTTCACTCGCCAACTCGTCCAGCGACTGAGCAAATTGGGCGTTTATCGATTGAGGGGTCTGCGCCCGCATGCGCTCGATCATTCGTTGATTAAAGACAATAGCATCCCGTTTTTCATGGCGCTCATTGACCAGCGCCTGAACTTCTCGCGTTACGTTGGTGTTTTGTTGCACTAACGCATTAAACATCGTTTCGAACGTCACAAAGGTCAGCGCAATCAGGCCGAAGAAGAATAAAGACCGAAACACAATCCGGCGGCTCATATATAGACCCGACGCCAGATAAATTTTAGTGGGTTCCAAAATCGCAATAATGACGAACGGCAAGGCGCCGACCATGGCTCGGGCATAGGCTCCAAAGTCGCGTTCTACCTCGGGGATGTTGACGAAAACGGAAAGACCTTGCGTGAAGGCAATAAACAATCCGACAATGGCGGCGGCAATTTCAACCACCCAGGCTGTAATATAAACCGTTCGCGAAAGCGACTGAGCACCCGGTAAAGACGGGCGGGGGCTCTGATCAGTGTAAACCGGTAGGCTCGTCATTACCTCTCCTCAACCAACCCAACGGTTGGATACCATAAGCGGCATATATGAGCCGCCGGCAGCGCATCCTAACCAATAGGTTTTCATCAATAGGTCTTCCTCAAAAGGTCACTTCGCGTGCATGTCGACCGTATGAAGGCCAGAATGAAAATTAGTATGGTCTCTCCCTGGTTGATTGGCAAGAAAATGCAACTAGAAATTTACTCACCGCTTTTGCGGCTCCGTCGATCAGAATTCGATTTTCATCGACACTCAGAGTGCTATTATTTTCGATCTGTAGTGTCAGTCGATGAGGGGTTTCTATGATTGAGCTTTTTTGGGGTCGTTTTTCGGCCATTTTTTATGCATGGCTTCTAACATTGGGAGCTATCGCAGGGGCTCAGCTGTTCCCGCCCCTTATCTGGCTTGCGCTCCCCACTGGCGCTTTAGCGCTTCTTGGCATCTATGACTATTTCCAAAAACAACATGGTGTGATTGCGAATTACCCGCTCATGGGTCGGATGCGCTATATTTTGGAAGCCATCCGCCCAGAGTTGCGACAATATTTTTGGGAGTCCGATGCTGATGAATTGCCCTATTCCCGAACGCAACGCGCAATGGTTTATCGCCGTGCCAAAAATATCAGCGCCGATCATCCTTTTGGATCGGTCAAAAACGTCTATCTCGAAGAACACAGTTGGCTTAATCATTCCCTCCAACCTAAAAAAATTTCCAATGATGATTTCCGCGTCATGGTGGGGGAAGGGTCGCATGCCTATGCCATGTCGATCCTCAATATTTCGGGCACCTCGTTTGGCGCCCTTTCCCCCAATGCCATTCAAGCCCTTAACACCGGTGCCCGACTAGGAAATTTCGCGCATAATACCGGCGAAGGGAGTTTATCCCCCTATCATGAAGCCGGCGGGGGTGACTTAATCTGGCAAATTTCGACCGGTTATTTTGGCTGCCGGACAGCCGAGGGCGCCTTTGATCCCGATAAATTTCAAGCGCGCGCCACTTTGCCTCAAGTTAAAATGATTGAGATTAAACTGAGCCAAGGAGCCAAACCCGGGCATGGCGGGGTTTTGCGCGGCAGCAAGGTCAGTGCAGTCATTGCGGCCACGCGCGGCGTCCCAGAGGGAGAGGATTGTATTTCCCCTTCACGGCACAGCGAGTTTTCAACCCCCAATGAATTGCTCGACTTTGCTCAGAGACTGCGTGTTCTCTCGGGCGGTAAACCGGTTGGTATTAAATTATGTATTGGTCATCCATGGGAATTCATCTCCATCGTTCGTGCCATGGTCGATCGCAAACAATATCTAGACTTCATCACGGTCGACGGGGCTGAAGGGGGCACCGGGGCGGCGCCCGTTGAGTTTGCCGACAATATGGGGTGCCCGCTCCGCGACGCTTTGGTGTTTGTTGACAATACGTTGCGTGGAGCAGGCTTGCGCGATCGCGTCAAAATTGGCGCCTCGGGTAAAATTGTCAGCGCCTATGATGTCATCCGGCACTGCGCCCTTGGCGCCGATTGGTGCAATATGGCACGTCCGTTCATGTTCGCCCTGGGGTGCATTCAGGCCCGCGACTGCGCCTCTAACCATTGCCCGACCGGCATCGCGACCATGGATCCGAAACGCTACCGCGTTTTAGATATTGCCTCGCGCGCCGAACGTGTGCGGAACTTCCAACAAAATACGCGCAGCGTGATTGCTAAGCTGTTAGGCTCGGCCGGGCTCAACCATCCCTCAGAGCTAAACCGTCGGTATATTGTGCGGCGTGTATCTCCGACGGAAATTCGCCTTGCTGACCAAATTTATCCGCATGTCGACACTAACGCATTGATCGAGGGTCAACAGGTCGAAGACCCACGTCTGGCCTCCTATTGGCACCGTGTTTCTGGCGACAGCTTCCAACCCATTGATCGCGATACCCGCAAGGGCTATCCCACGGATGACAGCGCGTCACAGCCAGCAAAACATTAGCTGTCTAATTCCTCACGGATCAGCTCGAGTTCGAGCCACTCATTTTCAATCTGCTCCCGCTCGCTTTTGAGAACGGAAAGCTGATTGGCGGCCTGCGCAAACCCGTCTGGATCGCGCATAAAAAATTCGGGGTCGGCCATTTTTTGTTCGATCTGGGCAATGTCGTGGGTGAAGCGCTCGATCTCTTGAGGTAAATGCTCGAGCTTATATTTTTGTATATAGCTCAGCCGGTCCCGACGCGGGGCGGATGCATCGGCGGAAGGATCATCCGATGCTTTCGGACTGTCTCCTTTTGGCTTGGTGGACGGCGCCGCTTTTCCGCGCCGCTGACTTTTCTGCGCGGCTGCCGAGGCCACCATTTCCGAATAGCCGCCGGCATGCACCGTCCAATGCCCATCGCCATCGGCAACCAGCACATGCGTGACCGATCGATCCAAAAAATCCCGATCATGGCTCACCAATAATATCGTGCCTTGATAATCGGATAACATTTCTTGCATCAAATCTAAGGTCTCAAGGTCGAGATCATTGGTGGGCTCATCCATCACCAAAAAATTAGAGGGATGCCGAAGTCCGCGCGCCAGCAATAAGCGCGCCAACTCACCCCCCGACAGAATATGCGCTGGTGTACGCATCTGGATCGGATGGAATAGAAACGCTTTCATATACCCGATCACATGGACGGTCTCTTCCCCAATATGCACGAGATCGCCCGAGCCATCGGTCAATGCGTCTTTAATGGTCCAATCTTTTTTGATGCCCGAGCGCGCTTGATCGAGCACTAATTTTTCGAGCCGCTTACCAATCCGAATGCGCCCCTGCGTCGGTTGCAAATCGCCCAAAATAAGTTTGAGCAGTGTCGTTTTTCCGCTTCCATTGGGCCCAATAATACCAATACGATCGCCCCGAATAAACGTGAAAGACAGGTTGTCGACAATGGGGCGGCCATCATATGAAAAACTAACTTGGTCGAATTTCACAACCAGCTTGCCCGAGGCGTCGGCTTCGCGCACGTTTAATCCTGTGAGCGCCTGTGTCGTCGACTGATCCGTACGTTGCTGCCGCAACGCCACCAGATCGCGCACCCGGCGCACATTGCGTTTACGCCGCGCCGTCACGCCATAGCGCAACCAGTCTTCCTCGCGAGAAATTTTTTGACTGAGGCGCGCCTGAGCTGTGGCTTCCTCATCGAGAAACTTATCGCGCCAGGCTTCAAACTCATTAAAGGGGCGCCCTGTATCATGGGTGTGACCGCGATCCAGCCAGATGGTTTGCCGAGCCATGTTACTTAAAAATCTGCGGTCATGGCTCACCAAGACCATTGCCGCCGGAAGCGTGCGCAGCGCTTGCTCGAGCCATTCGATCGACGGCAAATCGAGATGATTGGTCGGCTCGTCCAATAAAAGCACATCGGGCTGACAGGCCATCGCCTGCGCCAAGGCCACCCGTCTTAATTCTCCACCGGAGAGCGTGCCAATGAGCGCTGAACCCGTTAAATTCAGATCCGCCATTAATTGATGCGCTTTTTGCCGATCGTCATTATCGAAAATATCTTGCAGCACAATATCCGAGATGGTCCGCGCACCATCAAACTCTGGGCTTTGGGCCAAGTAGCGCACAACACATCCGGGTTGAACGAAGACATCGCCTGCATCGGGCTCAATTTGACCCGCCGCAATTTTCAAGAGGGTCGATTTGCCCGACCCATTTCGGCCGACCAGACTAACACGATCTCCCCGCCCGAGCGACAAGGATGCATCCTCGAGGAGAGCCTTGCCACCATAACTCAACGATAGGCGCGAAAGATGCAAAATAGGGGGTGCTGTCGACATCCGCAGACTATGCCATGAGTTTTCCGCTGATGACCAGATCAGCGCAACAGGCGATTAGGGTGCATGCCGTCCACATAGCCCATAAATGGCTCATGGATGGAATAGCCCACCAATTCCTGCACGCGCTCAGGAAGTTCGGCAGCTTGCGCATGGGTTAAGCTTGCCATCATATTTTCCAGCTGACGTGTCCAAGCGGGGCAGTATTGCGGTGTAATGATTAAGCGCGGCGCCTGCGAGCGATTGGCGCCGCCGCGATGCCATAAAGTGCCCTTGGTCAACATTAAGGAGCCGGCAGGGAGTTCCACCTGAACCGCATCATCCCGCGGCGCTGGATCTTCATCCACCGCCTTGATCCGTCGATCGAAGAATACTTTCGTCAAATCCGATCCAGGTAAAGCATCATCCGGCCATGTGTGGCTGCCCGGAATGATCTCGGTCGCACCATTTTCTGTCGTGGTCTCGTCAATAGCCCAAAAGGCACTCACCCCCAAAGACGGGCGCGGGCGCGGCCACCGATAATGGCTGTCGTCAAAATGCCAGGGCTGAACACTCTCGCCGGGCCACAGTTGAATGGCCAGACAAGCGGATAAAAGCGCATTGCGTCCAAGATCGGCCTCCACAAAAGCCAGCGCCAGCGGGTGCGCAATAATTTCGCTAAAGACCGGCGACTTCGCCAAAAGTGCATAAACACGATTAGTGAGCAACCCCTCAAAGTCATTGCGCCCTCGCAGATCACCCGCGAGAAATGGGGTGAGTGCGTCGCGCAAGCGCGCCAGCTGATCGGGCGATAAAACCCGTTCGAAAACCACATAGCCCTGCGCATCGAACTCTTCGCGCACCGCTTCAAAGGACGCCCCGCCAAGATAGGCCCGAAGATCCTGATTAGAAAAACACAGCTCATACATTATTCTTTATAACTCCAGATCAAGAATATGATGACTTAGCCCACGGGCATAATGCGATATCCGGCGCGCGGATAATGAACCATGACGCGCCCCACATCTGGATCCTCACGCAACACTGCAATCTCGTCGGCCAACAAAACACGGATTTCACCCTCTGTGACTTCCTTCCCATAATCATCGGCTTGAATGCGAACCTGTTGGCCGATCGTTAAACCCGCGCTCGCATCCGCATCGATATGGGCATCTGTATTGGGTTCGCTCATCCGGGCCAGCGCCAAGGCTTCGGCGGGCGGCAGGTTTTGATGCTGCCCCTGCCCCATAATGCGCACACGCTCGAGCCAGGCATTGACCGCTGGATAGCCTGCAATCACGGCGGCCATGCCCGGCGCTAGGCAAGCGAAATTAATAACGTGAAACACGCTCGCATCAGCCAGCGTAAACGTGTCACCGAGCACAAATGAAGAATGCGTCAGCGTTTCTTCAAGCCGACGAACCTGTTGGTTAAATTGCTCGCGCAAATGGGGCGCCGCGAGGCGCAGAAAATCCGGGTTAAATCCATCCGACATGGCGGCCCGATCTTGCATAAACTCAGGCGGCAACACATCCAGCATCTCCATCACTGTTGGCCCCGCCGCCATCGAAAACAAACGATGATCGGCCCAATCCGCAATCGTCGCTGCAACGCCCTGCTGGCTCCGGGGCGTCAGCGCCGGTTCTGGAAACCGTGCCTCAATGACTTTAACCATGAGCTCCGTATCGCAATAGATATGCGCCCCGATTTGCAATACAGGAATGCGTCGATAGCCGCCCGTTAGTGGGGTGAGATCAGGCTTGGGCGCGATATTCGGTTGAATAACGCCGAACCAAGATAGGTTTTTCGCGCCAAATATTTTTCGGATCTTTTCCGAAAAAGGCGACATTTCGTAATGATGCAAAATAAGATCATCAGCCGTAACGGACATGTCTCCTCCTCTCTACCCCATCAAAACACGTCCCCTCAGAGAGGGAACGCGCACTTCTCCCTTTTTAAACGATTGTCTATTCTGCGGCCATATCCATGACGGCGGCAGACTGCCGCCCTCGGATCAAGCGCCCCGGCATCTGGCCGGTCGGTGTTCCATTTTCATAGGTCACGACGCCATTGACGATCGTATAGAGATACCCATCGACTTTTTGGATCAGCCGTCGCCCACCGGCCGGCAGGTCAAACACCATTTCGGGCGCTCCTAAATTTAATTTTTGGAGATCAATGATATTGAGATCGGCCTTTTGCCCGACCGTGATGGTTCCGCGATCGTCGAGACCATAAAGGCGCGCTGTATCATGCGTTTGCGCCTTCACCGCCGCCGCCAAGGTGATCCGGTCGCCGCGTGTGCGCGAGCGCACCCAATGGGTCAATAAATAAGTCGGCATACTAGCATCCGTAATCACGCCGCAATGGGCGCCCCCATCAGAGAGGCTGACAACGGTATTGGGATTATGAAACATCTCCGCAATGTGATCGAAATTAAAGTCAGCATAATTTAACAGCGGCAAATACACATAGCCCGTGCCGTCATTTTCCATCATCATATCATAGACGAGCTCGGCAGGAGACACCTTCAGCGCCTCGGCGCGTGCCGCAATACTGTCTTCAGGAGCAGGCTCATATTCGGCAACACCCTCCTTCATCAGAGCAAACATGGTGTGATAGCCCCGCGCAACAATACGCGACAGCCCGCTCGCCGACCCCATAGAGCCATCTTCAACATCGACGACCTGTTCGAAACGGGGCACGCCCTCAACCAGCTTTTGCTTCATCTCGGGCGTTCTCAAAATCTCGAGCCGTTCGGCAAAAGGGCGATCCGCAATCTCGGCATAGGCGTCATAGAAAGAGAACGGATGCACAGTGCTTTGCCAACCCATAATCAGGCCCGTTGGCCGCATCGCAATTTGCGCTTTAATTTGGGCGCCCTCTGCAACGGCCTCATCCGTCATGGTGAGTAATTTTTTCCAGTTCTGTGGTTCGACGGGGTTTTGCAACAGCGCATAGGTCACCGGAATGCCGGTATCTTTCGATGCTTCAGCCATCCACCGAAACTCGTCTTCGGCCGGCGTCATGTCGGAGGCCATTTCAAACACACCATGGCCCACTTTCGCCATTGCACCGGCAATACCCAATAACTCATCGCGGTTAGCAAATGTGCCAGGCACTGGCTCGCCATCAATCGACAAATGGAGAATGGTGCGCGAGGTCGAAAAGCCTAAAGCCCCCGCCCTTAAGCCCTCTTCCACAATCTCGGCCATTGCGGCGATATCCTCTGGCGTGGCGGCTTCATTGCGCGCACCCCGCTCGCCCATAACATAGGCCCGCACAGATCCATGGGGCACTTGCGTCGCGACATCGAGCGCGCGCGGCATTTTTTCAAGCGCATCTAAATATTCTGGGAAACTTTCCCACTCCCATGTAATGCCTTCGGCCAAGGCGGCGCCGGGAATATCTTCGACACCCTCCATGAGGCCAATCAGCCAATCATGACGATCGGGCTTGGCGGGGGCAAAGCCGACGCCACAATTTCCAATCACTGCGGTCGTAACCCCGTTCCACCCTGACGGCGATAAATAAGGATCCCAAGTCACCTGCCCATCATAATGGGTGTGAATATCAACCCAACCGGGCGAAACCAAATGGCCTTGCGCATCGATTTCACGTTTCGCTTTTTTCTCAATAGAGCCGATCTCGGCCACCACCCCATTGAGAATTGCGATATCGGCCGTGTAGGGCTCAGCCCCCGTTCCGTCGACTAAATACGCATTGCGAATAATAAGATCAAACATAGCCCCCCCTTATCACTCTTGATCCCATAGCGTGACTATTCCGCGCGGAGCTGGCAAGCCTTTTTTCATTCGCCCAAACATGACAAATTCATGCACGTGTCGAAATTACGGCCTATATTGCGCTCAGGGTGACAAAGTGGGAAGGAAGCAGTTGATGATAAAAGACATAATATCTCTGGCGCCTGTGCCGCCAATGGCGCGTCTTTTGGGTTTTGCGGGGCTCATCCCCTTTCTCAGCGGCGGCGTGATCGGATGGTTGCCCCTCGCGCTCGATGTTCAATTGGGTGTCAGCCAATGGATTATTTTTTATGCCGCGTTAATTGTGTCTTTTTTAGGCGGCGTCCGCTGGGGAACGGCAATGCAGCACAATCAAGCCGAGCGCCTGATTCCATCGGTCATCCCCAGCCTATTAGCATGGACATGCTTGGCACTCCCCTCCTCCTACGCCGCCTTACTCCTTGCGCTCTTACTGGCTTTATATGGCGCCGAGGATATTCGAGCCGCGCGCCGCGATGAGATCGCGCAATGGTACGCACCGCTCCGCTTTTGGCTCAGCCTTGGCGCCAGCTCATCTATGTTCAGTCTGACCTTTTGGCTGTTTCGTCTTTAAGCCAGATCAACGTCAAGCCAGATCAACGTCAAGGCCGAGCGTTGTTTCCTAGACATCATCGCGTATGGCATAGGTCCGAAACTCTGGGGGGGCGACCAGAAGGTCAACCAAACCGGCGAGGGAACCTGTCTCCTGACGCCACGCCAGATAGGCTTGTTGGTCTTCGGAGCGATCCCAGAACTCGACCAAAAGCATGATGTGATTGGCTTCGTCGAGATAGGTCTTCACTTCCTGGCACCCCTTGAAGGCGCGTGTTTCGGGCAAAGCCTGCTGCATCCCCGCAACCATTGTGTCTACCGCTTCGGGCTTGAGCTTAAATTCAACTGTAACCATGACCGCCATGAGAGTTCTCCTATCCACTATTGAGCCTGATTGATCTCATGAAGCTAACATATTCGGATAAATAGAAAAGATGTCAGCTTTCGTAAAATTCCCGATAACAGTCAAAAGCTCTCGCGAATTTCATTATGTCACTTTAGGTTTTTGACCATTCGCAAAATTAAGTTTATCAGCCATCTATGTCCTTTGAACCGGCCAACCTAGGATCAAACTTTTCGACATTTCTGTTCGCGCGCTCTCTCCCAAACTTATCATCCTAAAGCTAATCGTCTCAAAACATATCGTCTCAACACGTATCACCCCAAAACGTATCACCCCAAAACGTATCGTCACGATCGATCATTTGAACCCTTCTCTCACCCCGCTTCCTCACATCACAAAAGATCGAACTTAAAGAATCCCTATCATGAAACAGCTACTCCCCAACACACGATCGCTTTTGGGTGATCCCTTATCCTTTTTTCAAAGCACAGCCTTTTTTCACAGCTCACCCTTTTCTTATAGTTTAGCTGGCCGACGATTACTCTTGGCAATGATGGTCAGCTGCGCTCTGGCCATCAGCAGTTTTTTACAAGCCGCAAAGGCCGATCCAAAGCAAGCCACAGAACCCAGCACATCCCTCTCTCAAACCCAAACACCCGCACGCTCACAAAAAGACAAAAACAGCCCAGAAACAGGCCGACTAATCCTCGACCCCGTTATTGTTTCGGCCACCCTCCAGGCGGAACCTTTATCGGAAATTCCCGCTTCTGTTGATACGTTTGACTTTCTGGCGCATCCAACAGCGCGACTGATCACCCATGCCGATGAGGTGACCCAGTTCATTCCAGGGGTGCAAGTGGCGATGGCCAATGGTACACAAGCTGCGTTCCAAATTCGTGGAATTGGCGCGGTCGATCATCAAGCATTGACGCCCGGTGCCGCCGCCATCTATCGCGACGGCGTTTTTCTGGCGACCAATGTGCAAACGGCTGGCCTGCTCTATGATCTCGCGCGGGTCGATGTTCTCAAAGGCCCGCAAGGAACGCTGTATGGACGCAATGCCGCCTCTGGGGTTATTCAATTCTTATCGGCCACGCCCGGGCCCGAGCAAAGCCAATATGCCGAATTTGGGACAGGGAGCTTCAATCGCCTCGACCTGCAAGCCGCCGGTGGCATGGCCTTGTCCGACGATAGCTGGATACGAGTTGCCGGTCGGTTTGTCCGTGAAGACCCGACGCGCGACAATGTACAAACGGATCCAAATATTCCTGCTGGCCCACGCGGCGAAGGGGGCCTGACCCATAATTATGGCCTGCGCGTGAGCATGAAAAAACTCACCAATTCCGGGGCCTGGATATTCCGAGGTCATTTAGAGCAAGATCGAGGCATTAATCCAGTTCCC
>Ga0181607_10004396_pt1 | contig 12075 bp, 10 predicted proteins | sample 041ome_9_FD_132420 | JGI IMG/M metagenome (GOLD analysis project Ga0181607, IMG submission 132420) | Coastal salt marsh microbial communities from the Groves Creek Marsh, Skidaway Island, Georgia - 041413US metaG (megahit assembly) | ecosystem: Environmental > Aquatic > Marine > Intertidal zone...
ATCGCTATCGCACGACGCGTGCGCGGGAGGCGTGCGCGCGCGTATCATCGTATGTGCGCCCATGCGCGCCACGGGCGCGACCGCGGACGCCATCGACCGGCGTCCGGCATCCACTGCCGTCACCGTGGTCGACGGTCGGCAGCGGCACGCCGAGCCGAGTCGTGCGGAACTCTGTGTGCGCGTATGGGCATACAGTGTGCGAGGTGGGGCGTCGCGGAGATGGATGGGATGGGATGGTATGGATGTCGCCACGTGGTTGGTTGGTGTAAGTGGTAATAAACCCTACTTAGGCCTCGCTCGATGTCGTTTGTAATCTGACCTCAATTATGTGCTCTTTATACACACTACAAACCTTCTACGTGGCGTGCCTGGTCGGGAACGGTGCAATGGTAGGGGGTGGGGCACGCCTGTGGGGGCACCTGACGCCACGAGTGTATCACAAAAAAACACGAGGCGCGCGCGCGGCCGCCATGAATCGAGGTGTGGCGGCGGGCGGTGTGGTGTGGCGGCGGGAGAGTTGCGCGCGCGCGTGACGTGAGGTCGTCGAGAGTCGCCATGGGTGGGGGGAAACAGAAACGCGTGAGTTCGACGGGGAAGGTGATTCCCAAGTCGGTGTTGAAGCAAAAGAAGGGCACGAGTAAGAGCGCGGCGTCGAGGTATGTGACGAGAAACCAAGCGTTGAATCGATTGCAGCTCAAGCTCGGGGATTTCCGTCGGTTGTGCATATTGAAAGGGATACATCCGCGAGAACCGAAGAAGAAGTCGCAAGGGCAAGGGAAGACGTATTATCACGTCAAGGATATTGCGTTTTTGCACCATGAACCGTTGTTGGAGAAGTTTAGGGAGTTGCGCGCGTACGCGCGCAAGTTGAAGCGGGCCAAGGCCAAGTCGAATTACGTCGCGCTTGATCGATTGAGAGAGAATACACCAAAGTATGAGTTATCACACTTGGTGTTGGAGCGTTATCCGACGTTTAATGATGCGTTGCAAGATTTGGATGATCCCATGACGTTGACGTCTCTCTTCGCCGTGTTGCCGAGCGTGAACCGTCACAACATCGCGCCAGAAATCGTCGCCAGATCTGAACGACTCGCGCGCGAGTTCAAGTCGTATTGTGTGCGAACGCATGCGTTGCGTAAGGTGTTCATTTCCGTGAAAGGGATTTATTACGAAGCTGAGATTGAGGGCGAGAAGATTACATGGTTGGAACCGCACGCGTTGTCGCAGACGGTTCCCGAAGATGTCGACTATCGCGTTATGTTGACTTTTCTCGAGTTCTACCAAGATTTGCTTTCATTTGTCAACTTCAAATTATACAAAGAGGCTGGATTACAGTATCCACCAATGTTGAATGAAGAAATGGAAGACGCCGCCGCCGGGTTGGCCGCCGTCGTGCACAAGTTGGCGCGAGAGGCTGATTCCGCCGCGCAAGCCAAGGCGTTGCCCGCTGGATCATCTGAAGCCGCCGCGGTTGAAGCACGTGCAAAGTCGCTGAAGGCCAAGCTCGCATCTATCGCCGCAAACCAGGATGAGGAAGATGAAGATGAAGAAGCGGCGGCGGCGATGGACGCTGACGACGTCGATGACAGTGAGATGACGTCAGAACAACGCGAATGCTCCAAGATATTCGACGGGTTGGTGTTCTTTATCAACCGCGAAGTCCCTCGCAACATGATGATTTTCATCATCAAGTCATTTGGCGGTGAAGTGTGCTGGGATGGCGAAGGCTCGCCGTACGACGCGGATGACGCGGCTATCACGCACGTCGTCATCGATAGACCGACGACAAACATGAAGCTTAATCCAAAGGTAGTTTACATTCAACCGCAATGGGTGTGCGATTGTGCGAACTGGCGAGTGTTGATACCACCTGAAGGATATGCGCCGGATGCGGAGGCGCCACCGCACTTGAGCCCATTCGTTGGCGCCGACGACGATGGGTACACGCCAGAGTACGCCAAGACGCTGTTGAAGCTTCAAGAAGAAGCGCGCGCAATCAGAAACGGCGTACCGCTCATCAGGATGACCGACGAAGACACCATTGTTATCGACGACGCCACCCAAGCGGCGATGGATGAAAAGAGATACAGAAAGGAATTAGAAGCTGAAATGAAGGGTGTGCCGTACTCGAAATCGCTAGACGCCGCCGCCGAGAGCGAGGACGACGAGGACGCGAGTGAAGACGATGACGATGACGACGATGATGACGATGATGATGAAGATGATGATGACGATGACGACAGCGATGCCGACTCTGATGACTCTCAACGCGAGCCAAAGAGTCGTCTCACGGTGGATATGGCGTTGAGCGAAAAGGACAAAATCATGCGCGACCAACTCGCCAAGGGTAGCGAAGAAGAGCAAATGAAGAAGATGTCGTACATGCTCTTGCCGCGTAAAAAGAGAGAGCTTTACAAAGCAATGCAAATTGGCATCGCCAAGAAGGAAAAACGCGCCGCCGAACTCACTAAGCTCGCCGAAGAACACAAGCAGGCGAAGAAGCGCGCCGCCGGGGAGAAGGACGCCAGCGCGCCAAAACGGGCGAAAAAGGCGTCGACATCGTCGAGGAAAAAGTAAAACGCGCGCGAGTAGCACGCGTTTTAGTCCACACACACACGCACACACTAGGCTCGAGGAGAACGACGGGCACGAGACGCGCGTATTTGTTTGAATCTGTTTTAATTATAGACACATCAATCTATACTGCGAATCCCTTGGTACTAAAAAATAACGAAAGCGTTGCAATTGCGCGCGAACTTACACGAGACGGATGACACCCATCGTCGCGTTGTCCCCACGGCGAGACAACGTGCGCACGATGCGCGTGTAACCACCGTTGCGGTCCGCATAGCGCGTCGGCGCTTGCTCAAAGAGCGCGTTGACCACTTCCTTGTCGTAGATGAACGACTCCGCCATGCGTCGCTTGTAGTCGTCGCCATCCTTGGCTAATTGAATCATGTTTTCCACCGGCTTACGGATCGCCTTGGCGCGAGCCATGGTCGTCGTAACCGTACCGTGACGAAGCAACTCAGTGGTTAAGCCACGGATGAGCGCCTTGCGTTGGTCAGCCGGTCTGTTCAACTTCGGGTTCTTCTTCCCGTGGCGAATCATCGTCCACTTGCCTTGCTCTTGTTCGACACCAAACGTGAGCGACACGCCTATAAAACAAAGACACACATCGTCAGTACACGCGAACGCCACACACGAACATCCCCCACACACGCGCAGCGCAATCGATATCCTTCCCCCGACGCCCGACGCCCTCGCGCGCGCCAAGACCTAAAACCCTCAACCCTCTGCGCCCAGCCACGCCGCCGCACCGCGCACGCGCCCACCGCACGCGCCCACACACGCGCGCATCCCGCGCGCAATATATCCCTCCACCAATCCATCCCCGCGCACCCACCCCGAACCTCGCGCGCATCCCGCACGCGGCGCGCCGATCCCCCGCCACCCCCTCTGTCCGGCGCCCACCGCCGGGCGTCCCAATCATCGGCATTCGTCCCGCGCCATCGCGCGCGACCGTCGCGCGCGCACGTACCAGGTCTAGAAATATCAACCCCACGAGCGTTCATGCTCGCGCCTAGGCTCATGGAGGCGTGTACAAGCGCGGACATCGTCGTCGTCGGCGTGGTGTGACGACGGCGTCAGAGACGTCACGCGACGGGCGTGTCGACGGGCTGCGCGACCGAGGAGGGGTCGTTTTGAATGTTTCACGTGTGTGTGTGTGTGTTGCGCCTGGTCGTGATTGGTCGGTTGGATTTTGGATAAGGAGGGACGCATGGCCTGGTCATGATTCGTCGTTTGGATTTTGCGATGAAGTGTCTTTGGGTGCGTTTGGATTTCTTTCGGTCGCGCGCGCGCACGCGTCGTCGAGCGACAGTCGCGCGCGCGCGTGCGTGCAATTCTACTCTATTCGTCTTCATGAGTGCGATGATGGCGACCGGGGCGACGACGACGACGACGACGACGACGACTGGCGCGGCGCGGGCGGTGTCGGCGAGACGCGGGACGTCGATGGTGGCGACTGGGACCGGTGGGTGCGCGCTCGTGCGTCGTGCGTCTAGTCGTGGACGTCGCGTGGGGCGAGTGACGACGACGACGACGTGTGCGTCTTCGTCGTCGGTGGATGGGAAGACGGCGATCGTGGTCGGTGGCGGCGTCGGTGGTCTCGGCGTCGCGTCGCGTTTGGCCAAGAGCGGGTTTGAGGTTACGGTTTTGGAAAAGAATAGCGATGTCGGTGGACGGTGTCGATCAGAGACGTTCGCGGGCGGAGGTGAGGGGTATCGTTTTGATACCGGTCCTTCGTTGATGTTGCTTCCCGAGCGATACCGCGAGCAGTTTACGTCGGTCGGGGAGAAGATGGAGGATTATTTGGACATCGAGCGCGTGGACCCGGCGTACCGAGCGCACTTTGGCGATCACACGACGCTTGATTTATTATATGACATTGTTGAGATGCGCAAGCAGTTGGATGACATCGAGGAGGGTGCGGGTGGACGCTATATTGACTGGCTTGGACGCGCGCGCGCTTCATTGGATTACGGCGTCGCGGCGTTCATCGAGCGCGACGCGAATTCCATTTTGGACTTTGTTGATTTGTCTCGAGTCGGACCTTTGGCGCTCGCGGTGAATCCTTTAGACTTATTGTTGCCGCAGTTCAACCAAATGGCCAAGTATTTCAAGGATGAACGCTTGCGCGCGTTATTCTCTTACCAGGAGTTGTACGTCGGCTTGAGCCCGTACAACGCCCCGGGAGTGTTCTCGCTTCTCGCCGCCACTGAACTTACCGATGGCGTGTGGTACCCTAAGGGTGGTTTTACTAAGGTTCGTGAAAGCTTGAATGCCCTTTGCGAAAAGATGGGGGCGAAAGTGCGCACCGATAGCGAAGTCGCTGAAATCGTCACTGAAGAAGTCCCAGGTTTGGGCGAACAAAAGGGCGGCACACACACTGGGCGCAAAGTCACTGGCGTGCGACTGAAGTCTGGCGAAGTGTTGAGTGCCGACGTTGTCGTCGCCAACCCAGATTTGCCGTGCGTGTGGGATCAAATGCTCGATTCTGTTGGCGAGCCTGGCAAAAAGGAGAGCGAAAAGTTGGACAAGGCGGAATACTCGTGCTCCGTGCTCGAGTTCAATTGGTGTTTGAAAAAGGAAATCCCTGGTTTGTTGCACCACAACGTGTTCTTGTCTAGCGATTACAAGGGTAGCTGGGATCGTCCGGCGACGCCGGCAGATTTTGCTTCGCCCAAGCAGCACAACTTTTATTGCCACAACCCGGTGTACACGGATAAGACGTGCGCGCCCGAAGGTGGTTCATCCATCATGGTGTTGCTTCCCATCTGCAACCTTCGCGAACAGGAAGAAATCTGCAAGAAGCGCGGCGTACCGGTACCGACCGAGACTGAGATGGTTGAGGCTGGCCGTCAAGCCGTCTTGCGCCGATTCAAGGAGGCTGGTCACGGCGATCTTTCTGAAATTATGGTGCACGAATCCGTCACCGTGCCTTCTGAATGGCGCGAGAAGTTCAACCTCAAGCACGGCGCCGTGTTCGGTTTATCGCACGGGTTGCTTCAACTCGCCGCGTTCCGCCCGCCGGTTCGCACGGGCATAAAGCAACTTGATTCTCCAGTCGTCGACGGCTTGCACTTTGTCGGCGCGTCGACCAGACCTGGTAACGGCGTCCCGCTCGTATTGATGGGCGTCAAGGTGGTGCACGAAGCTATCATGAAGGAACAAACGGCTTAAAATCATTATCGTCGTCACCGCCGCAGCTGCATAGGAACTCATTAGAGCCTTTAGCGCATGTATTTACATTCACATTCATTCATTCATTCATTCCAACATCGAACATCGTCGCGCGCGGCCTCATTTCGCAACGCTTGAAATTCTCATGTCGAACTCGTTCACGTCACGCTCTCGCCATAAACCAGCTCTTTCTCTCGTCACCGTTTTCTCCATCGCGCTGTTCGCATCGCCAGTCTTGTGCCAGGCGACAAAGAATTGCTCCGACTTGAACGTCGTCGTGGGTAACGATGTCGGCAATGGTGGCCTCAACGCCACCTTGTTCGTCAAGCTCGCAAAATTTTCTGGCCTGGATGAACTCGTCGTCCCTGGTGGTCTGTTTTACGAAGTCACGGGAGACTTGACGTTTTTTGTGCCGAAGAACGAGGACCTGGTCGATGAAATCGAGTATTGGAAAGATGCGCTCGAGTTGGATGGCACCGAATCCGTCCTCGAGAACAAAGCATACGTGCAAGAGATTTTACGACAGTACATCGCCTATGGGAACGTATCGGTTGGTTACCGTGGTTTGTTTGTCACCATTGACGGCTCGATTTACAACTGGACGGACACTGAAACACCGGGCCAGAGTAAGATTGAGCTTCAACCAGTGGGCGTGCAACTATTGGAGGCTCCTGTGGTGTTCTACGTCAACGAAACCAATGCGCTACGTGAAACGTGCTCGCGGAGCATAGAGCTTTCTCGTATTGTACGTGACCGATCGTATGCGCGCATGGCTGTCGGTCGCAGTCGCCTTCGAAATCGTCGGGGATAACGACGTCATTTGGCATTCGACGCGCAGTACTTTGACGATACGTTTTAACTGTCATCGTTTACAACACAGGGTGGCTTCTAAATCCATCAGTTCGCGCGCAAATAGGTGTTATGTGTCCTTCCACGAGGACGATAATGAGTGTGTCTTAGTACAGAGTCGGCGGGTATTGGATCGAGTCGATGATGGCTTCGACAGTGCTTCGCCACTTCTCTTCCTCGCCGCGCGGCAAGGTTGCGGTCGCGGTGTACAAATGTGACACGCGCCCATCGTAACCGAGTCCCGCCAACACGAATTGTAACGAATCAAATCCAGTCGACGGCTTGGCGAACGTGTACTCAACCTTGTAATAATCTCCCTTTTGCACCGCGTCCACGAGCTCGCAATATTGAATCGTGCTCTCCCGACCTTTTCTCACTTTCGGCCGGTTCAACGGCGCTGTGAGCCCGAATCCAAACCCATAAGCGTCGCCCAAACTTCCCATCTTCGTAAAATCCGCCCCCGCGGGCGTGGCGACGATTGAAATGTTGATTTTCCCCACATCCGCGTCGGGTGGTGCAATCGTAAACACGTCCCGAGCGCCCCCACCGAGGATATCCTCCGCCGCGGGCGTCTCCCCGGCGAGCGTCACCCAATCATTCGGGTACGTCACTTGGAATTTCAGCCGAGGATCCGTGTACGTCGTGAGCTCCGCCGCGCGCGCCGCGCGTGGAGTCGAGACGAACACCACAGGTAACGTCACCGCGCCCGCGAGAAGCGTTCGGCGCGAGCTCGGGACGGCGTCGCGCGCGGTCGCGCGCGTTCGCGTGCGCGATCGTTCGCCCGCAACCGTGTGCGCGATGTGTGCGCGCGCGTGCGCGGTGGTGGACATCGCGATGACGCGTGCGAGGCGAAGTGTGATGTCATCTTGTTTTGTTTTGTTTTGTTTTACAAATGTAGACCGGGATATTTTGTAGCCGAAAATTTGTTGTTCGTGTGTTACTGTACATTACAAATCATCACCCAAGTCGAGCATCACTTTATCACCCGCATCGGTTTTAAACGCAGGCTGACCGAGATATGGGCACCCCGCGCATCGAAACGCGTCGCCGAGCGCGCAGTTTCCGCACGCGCTGACAAAGGTCTCCGCTGGGACATTTTCAGCCTTTTCCGCAGCCTCTTCCGCCTCTGCGCGTCCGCACGTACAGTTCTTACACGCCTTCTTCCCTGCACCTACATCACAGTCGTCATATTTCATAGGCGTCGCGTTCACGTCGAGTTCCGTGAGCAACGCGCTCTCGTCGATGAGCTCGTCTTCATCCGCCGTCAACGTCCACGCCGGCGTCTCAACAACCTTCTTCGCCCGAGACTTCAACGAAAACGCCGCGCCGCGCTCCCAGGCAGGCTTCACCCCACAGACAACGCTCGTATCCTCGCGCACGGCGACGTCGGTGAACCCACCGCACACGAGCGCGCGTTTCGTCGCATCGACGTCGCCGTCTCGCGCGCTCGCCACCACCATCACCCCACCCGCCTTCAACCCCGCGTGGGCGCGCGCCGCGATCGCCGCCAGCCCCCCGACGTGCATCAACACGCACGCGAACACATCACACTCCCCCGTACCGCCGCCGTCGCCGCCCACCGTCGCGGACGCGTCCACGAATGCGTCGCTCGCGGTGACCCCGAACGCCGCCGTCAACGCCTTCACGCGGTCCACACCGCGCGACACGCCGTCCACGTCGCTCGCCAGCGCGTCGTCGATGTAAAACGCCACGAGTTTCGTCATCGCGCGCGGTGCGCTCGCGTCGTCGTCGCACGCGGGCGTCGGCGCGTGCCGTCGATCGTCGCGCGCGTGGGGGTGTGGATCACGTGTTCAAAACGGACCGCGTGTGATTTCTGAACACTAAACGATGCGATTCGCGGCGCGCTCCGGCGTCACACGCGCACGCGCGCGCGACGGTGGTATCGGCGCAGGCGCGAACGAAGGAAAGGAAGCGTTGTGCGTCGTCGACGCGCACGGGCGAGCGTGATAGGGGTGCGCGTGGCGGTGAGCTATGGGGTGGTTTAATCGCGCGCCCGCGAGCGCGCTGGATGCGCAAGAATTAGAAGCGGCGACAAAGCTGTCGATTCCTGCTGGGAGGTACAGCGTGAGCGTGCGATTGATTGAAGCGAAGAATTTGCAAGCGATTCAGGCGTTTAATCTACTCCAGACGTTGCTGTCGTTCAAGTTGAAGACACAGACGGTGCACGCGGATCGATTGCCGAATGTCGTCGGCAAGGTGCAGTTGCAACGGGCGGGATTCGAGCCACAGAAGCGTAAGACTGTGGTGGAAAAAGAAACCGCAGCGCCGTTGTGGAATCAACTGTTTTATTTTGATGGCGTAGAAGTGGCCGAGAATGAGCTCGAGGCGTGTAACGTCGTCGTGAACATTTGTGATAAGTCGAGAATCGGCAAGGATATGGTGATCGGTAGCATCGACTTGAACTTGGCAGCGGTGTACGCGGCACCGAATCATGAATATTGGAATCAATGGTTCTCATTGACAGATTTTGTGGGGCGTAGATCTGGTAGTCAAGGTGAGGTGTGCTTGTGTGTGACGGTGTTGCGAGAGGGCGAGAACCAAAAATTGCATTTAGACGAAAAGTTTAGCGAAGACGAGGAAGAAGCCATGGAGGTTGGGCAGTTTGAAACCGAAAAACAGAAAGCTCGCCGAATAGCGCGCGCCGAGCGAAAGCTTCGCGAAAAAGAAGAACTCGAAGAGGCCGAGAATGAACGTAAAAATGTCAAAGCGTTCATCCTGAAAGCCAACGTGTACAACGGGAGAGAGTTTCCACGTATGGATAGGTTTGGACGCGAAGGTTTGGATGCGTACCTGAAAATTACGTGCGGATCTGCAAAAGAAGGTCAAACACGAGTGCTGACGAGTGCAAATCCTAATTGGAATCAAGAGGTCATCGTGCGACTGCTCGTACCAGGCGGAGAGAACGGTTTAGTGAACATGCCACCGCTGCGTATGAACGTCATGGACAAAGATTACACCGATGCCGACGATCATGTTGCATCTACAGCAATCAGTTTACATGATTTATATCAACGACCGGCCGCGTACTCGAGGCCAAAGTGGTATTGTTTCTACGGTGGGTTGCGAGGCATGGAGGTATCATTTTTCTCCAAAATGTCCAAGTTAGCGAAGCGAATGAATGCCGGCTACGTTGATGGCGCAGCCTATAGAGGGCGTACTCTCATGTCGTTCGTGTTAGAAGAAGAGAATAGAAAGAACAAGTTTGCGAGAGCGAAAAAGGCCATTCCTCCCGTGCTTGACAAAATGGGAAGAGAATGGCACTGCTTTCTTCACTCGCAAATCATGTCGGTCGAGCTTTTCCAGACTAACTCGAAAGGGAAGATGTTAGCTTTAGACGTTGGTTTGGGTTTAGAGTCGACGTCAACGCCGTCGGTTTTACTACGCTCTGAGGGTGGATCGCTCAGCGGCGAATGCTACGCGAATGTGCAGTGCTCGCTGGCGCCGCTTTTGGTGAAACTACCGACGCCGTTTGAAGGACCTTTGGCTGGTACTGGCGCACCAGATGTTTTCGTCAACGTCAACATCGTATCCGGATCTGGCTCTAGGCGTGTTGGATACTGCCGTATTCCTGTTGCCGAACTGATGCCGGTGAATGAGACCATGCGTCCCATCGCGACGCCGACAAACGCCGAATTCCCAAATGGCTGGACCATCCAAGGCTGGTTTCCACTGCGCGCGGATGCGCTCAGTAACCACAAGTATGGCAAAAGCCGTCGCGCTGAAAACGTCAAGCCCATAGGACAAGTGCTCCTTCGTTTAATGATCAGAGGTGCCGCTTCAGGCAAACGAGCCGCCGGTGAAACCATTGACAACGAAGAGTTTGATGAGGATGGCATGAGCATCAATTCCGATGCGGAAGCCGCAGCGGCTATGCGGCGGGCGGAAATGGAGCGTAAAGCCGACCAACGTGGTGCACGCGTCGCACAGAACGTCGAGTCTGAGTTTGTAGATGCCCTTCCGACAAGACCGTTTATGTTGCGCATGGAGCTTTACCAAGCGAGAGATTTGCCTGCGGCCGACGCTCATGGATCAAGCGATCCTTTCGCAGTTCTTCGTGTCGGTAGAAATATTGCAGAAACCCAAGTGCGCCAATCTACCACGTCACCGGCATGGTTTAGGGAATTATTCGTCCAGGTAGATCTTCCTTTAGTCGTCAAGGACAAAAAACGTCTTCCGGATGGGACTCTCGTTACGGATAACGATTCAAGCTCGGACGAAGATGACGTTCTCTTAGATCCAACGACGATCGCGGCGTTGAAAGCAGAAAACGACGGCGATTCGTCATCTGATGACGATGTTGATTATGTCGACGTCGAAAATGCGGTTGTCAAGAAGAAGAGCAAGTCAACGTTTCGAGGCATGGGTGGTGGCGGCGTTGGGCAAGAATTCGAAGGTATTGCGTGGTGGGCCGCACCTTCAATGAATGTCATGGTCTTTGATAGAGATGAGGGTATCTTGCTCGGTGATAATGATCCGTTATCAGTCCTATCATTGCCGCTCATACATCCAGCGCAGATGGAGGCTGACCGTCGCGGCGACGATGACTTTAGTGTTCTCGCGTCATCCATTCTGTCCTTCTATTCCAAATTCAGTCTCGATTCTGAGCTTCCCGATCGGTACGATAACATTGCAAACTACAAAGTAGGCGCACTGAGTTCCGAACCGGAGTGGTATCCGATGCGTCACTTGAATCCCCAAAAAGGTTTGAGCGTATCCACCGTCGATTCAGGTGGGTACATACTGATGCACTACGAGCTTCTTCCTATGCCGACCGAGGGTATACGAAAATATGCCGGTGTCGATACATCGTTTACATCCAGCGCGCTGTTGCGCATGAATACTTCGGTGGTTAAACCGTTGGAAGATATTTACGGATCGGAGGCTATCGCTGTGGAGATAATCTTGCTTGGAGTGCGCGGTCTCACGCCGTACCGAGGCTCAAGTATTCAACGCCCAATGGTTGAGTTTGAACTGAATGGGGTCACGCCGTTATACTACGGCTCAACGTCTTCAGTAGCACGCTCGCGTCCCTCAAGCTACCCTTGCGGAGCGAATGCAAACTACAATGGGCAGAGATTTCGGCTCTCTGGAATGATGACGAAACTCGATAAAGTTCGTCTGAGTCTATCCATTCGCGTGCTCGACTCCAAGCACTCATTTTCGTACATCGTGGCCACGAATGAACACAAACTTCGCGTGCGCGATAGTGAACTTCATGAAGTTGCGGAATTTGTGAGCAAGCTACGAAAGGTAAAACCTCGCAAGCCGACGCAAGATGAACTTCGCGCTTTGGAAATTGCAGAGATGTCTGCAACGGTTACGGATTCAGAGTTTGGGTTCGGCACAGACACCACACTCTACCTTGATGACTCGGACACTGTAACCGATGAGTGGTCCGAGAGTGAATTCTCGAGCTTGGCAGAATCTGGCTTATTCTCTACACTCAAGAGTCTTACGATG
>Ga0181607_10004399_pt1 | contig 12072 bp, 3 predicted proteins | sample 041ome_9_FD_132420 | JGI IMG/M metagenome (GOLD analysis project Ga0181607, IMG submission 132420) | Coastal salt marsh microbial communities from the Groves Creek Marsh, Skidaway Island, Georgia - 041413US metaG (megahit assembly) | ecosystem: Environmental > Aquatic > Marine > Intertidal zone...
AAATGAAGAACAACAACAACTGCTACAAAAATTACAGGAGGCCACTCAATACGCTACATGGCCTAATGTTGCCGCTTTGAAAACACAAATTGCAGATCATTTGATTAAAGCGAATCAGTACTCGCTTTAGGATTTGTCTGCTCATTTTATAAAACCGATCTTATGGATCGGTTTTTTTTTGTTATTTTTCTGAAAAATCCTACCATGAAAAATATTTTTACAGCTTTTTTATGCCTCTATTGCCTCGCCCTTTTCAGTCAATCGCCCCTTTATGACATCATTGAAAATGTTAGTGCCGATCGACTCCAAAAAGACATTCAAACTTTGGTGGGCTTTGGCACCCGGCATACGCTGAGCGATACCCTTTCGGAAACCCGAGGAATCGGCGCGGCAAGGCGTTGGATCAAAGCTGAATTTGAATCTATCTCTAAAAATTGCAACAACTGTTTAGAGGTGTTTTACCAAAAAAACTACTTCACTCCGCAAGATGGTCAGCGGATTGTCAAACCCGTTTGGATCAACAATGTGGTGGCGATTCAAAGAGGTACAACGTACCCCAACCGGTATATCATTATGAGTGGAGATATTGATTCTAGAATTTCTAATCCTACAAATTATACGGAGGATTCCCCGGGAGCCAATGACAATGCCAGTGGCATGGCAGGCACCCTAGAAGCAGCTCGAATACTGTCCCAATACACTTTTGAAAACAGTATAATTTATGTAGGGCTTTCGGGCGAAGAGCAGGGTTTGTTCGGGGGAAAAGGATTGGCCGAATATGCAAAAGAGCAGGGTTGGCAAATAATTGGGATTTTAAATAATGATATGATCGGAAATATTCAGGGAGTGGATGGAGTGATTGACAATCGAACCTTTCGAATTTTTTCGGAGCCTACTCCTCCCAATGAGACCGCAAATGAACGAAAGGCCAGACGTTTTTACGGTGGAGAAGTTGACGGAATTTCGCGACAATTGGCGCGTTATGTTTTTAAAAATGTAAAAAAATATATGCCTGAAATGAATCCAAAAATGATTTATCGATTGGATCGTTTTGGAAGAGGGGGTCACCATCGCCCTTTTAATGATGTTGGTTTTGCCGGTATACGCATCATGGAAGCGCATGAAAATTACAATCGACAACATCAGGACCTCAGAATAGAAAACGGCATTGCCTATGGGGATGTGATTGAAGGTGTCGATTTTGAATACGCCAAAAAACTCACGGCTGTTAATGCCATCAATTTAGCCAGCCTTGCATGGGCACCGCCATCCGTTGACTCCCTTTCCATTGGAGGGATTGTTCAAGCGGCTGCTAAATTCAAATGGAAAAAAGTAGCGGATCCCAAAATCGCAGGGTATAAAATTTATTGGCGCGACACCACACATCCGCATTGGCAATACGAACGTTTTGTGGGTAATATTGACACTTATACCTTGGAAGGAATCGTTATTGACAATTTCTTTTTTGGAGTAGCAACTGTGGGCAAGAATGGCTTTGAAAGTCAAGTAGTATTTCCCAATGGAGTTTTTCGAGACTAATAATAATTGTCGATTTGGATCCGTTTAAACAAGCCTCGATTATTCCTTCTGTACTTACTAAAATCAAAGGTTAAATAGAGTTCGAAAATGGAAGGAGAATATACTCTAGAAGCCACCCGAACAGGAAAATTATAGAGAATCCCAAAATCAAAATTCTCCACGGATAGACCAACCGAAAAGCCAATATTATTCAAATTGAACTTTTTTACATTGGACACTTGCTGGCTGATTCCCACGGAAAATTCTCCCAGTTGCAACTCTTGGGAAAAATAGAAATACAACGAATCATTGAAAAAGGTTGCGGAACCATAGGTTAATATATAGGAATATTTGGGGAAAATACCTCGGTCATAAGGATTGATGTCGAATTCATAAGCCCCATTGAGATTGTATTCAATAGGTTTTAATTGTGTTACTTCCTGGTTATAACTGACGTTGGGACGATTGAGATGCTTTAAACTCACTCCCACCAAATACTCATCGCTGTGAATAATGAAAGAGGCACTTAAATCAAAATAACTTGAACTTTTAGGCATCGATCCTGAGGGATCAATGGTTTGGGTATTTATAAAGCCAGTCGCTTGATCCAATTGATCTTCGAAGATGATGGTTTGGTCATTGTATTGACTGCTTCCTAGACCTAAAGAAATTGATGGGAGAAAAAACAGTCTGTTTTTAAGTTGTACTTTATAAATATAGGATAGATTTCCTCTATTGATGATTAGTCCCGGTCGATCAATTCTGAAAGAGTTAAAATCTACGCCCAAACTGAAGTTTTTTTCATCGAATGACAAGGCTCCAAAAAAATATTTATTGTCAATTGTCTGGTTTGAACCTAATTTCAGAGTATTGTATAAGACCCCTACCCGATTGAGACTATTGAAACCAAAGTAGCTGGGATTGGTCTTTTGAATAAAGCGAGTCTGTCCAACAAAGTATTCTTCTTGCGCCTGAACGAAAGCAGAAAAAAATATCCATAAAAGAATTAAAAACTTTTTCATTTAAATAAAACAAATGTTCCCGAGCGTTCTATTTCAGTCCCATCTGACAATAGGTTACCCACAAATCGGTAAATATAATAGGGTGCATCGTTGGCATTAAATCCTTCCCATCCCTTTAATTCTATTCCAGAAATAATTTCGGTATCGGGTTCTTCAATCACCTCTTCATAAAGCTGGTTGCCATAGTTATCATATACATTGAAAATCACTTTTCCAAAACCACTAAACAATGGGCGGAAGGTGTCATTAATTCTGTCACCATTCGGGCTAAACGCATTGGGAATTAACACATTATATCCTTTTCCTACAACAATCTGCTTGGTAATTTCTTCATAACATCCTAAATCGTTAAAATTTCTAAGAGTAACAAAGTAGGTTCCCGAAATTCCAAACGTGTGTGTGGTTGGAGAAAGGGTGTAACTTCCCACAACTCTCTCTCCAGCAGACCCGTCACCAAAATTCCATTCCGAATAACTGTAGGGAAGTTCGGAAGTATTGCTAAACGTAACTTCTTCTCTGGCAGAAACGGAGCCATCGGCTTCAAAAGCAGGTGAGGTATATTTAAAATCTGGCGCACCAATATCCGTGATTTTAACTACTTTACTCACACTACAACCCTCGGAGTTTGTAATTAATAAATTTGCTTCTTTTTGAGGTTCACTTATCAAAAGAATATAGGCTCCCTCTTTTGAGGGTTGATCTTCGGCGAGATTTATAATTTCATTATTGTAGTAGAAGGTTAAGCCTTTTTGTAAATTATCAAAGATTTCTATATAAATTCTTCCCGGCAACCCTTGACATAAATCCTCATCTATTACAGGTCCGTCAATAATATACAATTGTTCGTTTTTGGGAACGATGATTATTTCTTCGTAATAATTACTTGAGTTTAATCCCTCCAAATTCTCACAGGCATTTGTACCTTGGGATGCAATTTCTAGCTTGTATTTTCCTGGAGAAAGATTATACAGTTGAGTAGAATTTTGAGCTTCCGTAAGCTCAACCAGTGATACTGAATCAGTTCCTGAAATAATTTCCTCTCGATACCAAGTTATGGTGTAGGGTTTTATTCCACCATTGATCTCAATTCCTATTCTTCCATCATCAATTTCACTTTCGCAAGTAGGAGCTAATGATTTTACAATTTTAGAGATCGTTGGAGAGCCATTAGTAGAAATTTCAAAATCTTGCAAATTTCCTTTCACATTAAAAGGAATACCGTTTTGATTTGAAGAAACATTGATTGTTTGAACAATACCGAGACAATTCGGTCTACTATCAGATATTGTCAATTCATACACTCCCGGATAAGCTTCAAAAATTGTGTCTCCAACAAAAATTTGACTACTTCTATTGATGTTATCAGCAGGTGAATAATTCCATTCATAATCATAGGTTTGGACTCCATCTACAGAAAACGGAACTCCCCCACTTACCTTAGATGTATCAATAGTAAGTTCAATGAATTCTTGACATAAATCTAACTCGTATTCTGTTTCTCCTTCAAATATAATCGAAGTAAGTTCTTCAACAGTAAATGGATAAATAGCACTACAACTCGATAAATTATCAGTAGGTGTTGTAGTTCTTGTAGGTTCAATGAGCAGCGAATGATCACCGGAACCGATATCGCCGTACTTGTACGTTGACCCATTTTTGACTACATCATTTGTTATGTCAATTCCATCTAAATAGATTTTGAGGCTCAATTGATTGTTGTTAGGATTTGGAATGGTATTGAGTAACTCAAATGAAATTTCGGCTGCCGTATTGGTGCCATCGCATGAGTCGGCATCAATCGTTGATACAAAATTTATCAATTCAAACCTTTGACTTCCGATATTGAAGTTTCTTGAAATCCAAGTTCCTCCACAATTACTATTGTTTACATTATTACTTCCATCTTTAACGATAGCTCGATAAACCCCTGGCTCAAGGTCTGAAGCAACTGCATTATTATCTAAGCGTGAAACTCTAACCCATTCATTTACTACTTCCGTTTCAATAACCGAAGTTGGCGTAGACACTGAAGAAGAAGAAGTTACCGTTACAACGGAACTAGATACAACTTGAGTGGTAGCAGTGTAAATTTCCCATTGAATTTGATAGGGCTGAGTTCCTCCTGTTAGTCCCAATTCAACCAATCCTAAATCTCCACACGAACCCGAATTCTCTCGAATTATACTCACCGCCAATTGTTTATTATCTATGTCCGATATTTCAATATTTTGAGCTTCAAACAGTGTACATCCTTCAAGAGTAACTTTTATATTGTACTTCCCTCCAACTGAAATATTGTCCAATACCCCATTATTTGTTGACCAAGTATGATACAAATTTGAATTCGCACTTATCCATTGAATTTGAACATCATTAGGATTTGAAATTATACCCTCAACTACGTCTAAACGGATACTCCCCAAAACTCCATTCTTACAATCAATTTGTTGAACATCTACATTAATAGAAACAGCTTCAACACTTTGAAATGTAATTGTCGATGAGCTTGAACCAGGAGTACAATCATTTGCATCAATTACTTTGATAGCATAAGTATTCCCCTCTTTTGAAGGGTCTAATCCCGTTATCGTTTGTGAGCTATTATTACTAATTGTTCTATTAATTATTGTTCCATCTTCTGCAGTAATCTCAACATTATAAGGAGCAACACCTCCCAAAATCTGAATATCAAAATTTGCTGAATTGGATTCTTCTGGACAGAACACAGTTGTTGTATTAGTAGAAGTTCCAGCATTTACCATAACCTTTAATTCAGCCGGCTCAACCACCTCAAATATTCTCACCACTTTGCAAGGTTCAACAACCGCACCTATTCCAATTGGTGCAGCATCCGAAATAGTTACTTCATAGACACCTGCTCCAAGGTTTTCTAGTCTTGGTCGATTTTCACCGGGCAAAGAAGTTCCATTTCGAGTCCATGCATAAGTGTAATTTCCTAAACCTCCGGTAACATTGATTTCTATCAAAGCCGATTTGTCACCCAAACATTTTAAATCTATTTTTCCAGATGTATTAAGAATGGTATTTGCCGTAACGTTCACCTCTAATTGATTTACACTTCCAACTGTAAAGGTTTGTGTACTTGTACATCCCAAAACCAAATCCGTAACTGTCACGGAATAATTTCCAGGATGTAAATCATAAATATCACGTGTTGACGCATTGAAACTACCCGAAGGTCCACCAATCCAGCGATAGGAAAATTGATTTGATCCTCCACTAAAGGCCTCTCCACTCGAATTCCCTCCCAGTTCAATAAACCCTGAACCATCCCCATCATTGCAATAATCGTCAATTACTAGGGGCACCGATGGATCAAAAGACAAACTAAAAGGAATTGTAACTGGAATTTGCGTTGGAATTGAACAACTACTATCCAGTACAGATAATCTATAATTAACCCCAGAAATAAGACCCGTATAATTTTGAATAGCAGTTGTATAATCGGTTCTCAAAAGATTTCCTAAACTATCAAATAACTCAATGGTATAGGGAGCTACCCCTCCTTCAACAAGTGCTCTTAATCCTCCATTACAAACTTGTGTGTCTACAAGAATGGGATCTGGTACCAGAATTGTAAAAGAAGCCTGAGATGTGGTACTTGAACAACTTCCCACATTTACGGATAAATGATAAACTCCTGCTTCAAGATTATTAATATTGAGATTTGAGCTAGAAAAACCATTGGGACCAGTCCAAAGAAAAGTATAATTAACCGTAACATTGGATGCAACACCTGAATTCGAAATAGTGGGAGTGGCAGAACCGGAATAGGATGTATTCAGATTTGTACTTAATGTAAACTGAACTCCTGGTTGATCTGCAACTAATAAGATGCCAGAAGGATTATCAAATGTTGCTTCCACATCACTTTGTAAAATTCCTGTCGCCTGATTAATTTCATCGACCAACTCTGATGCTACTTGAGCTGGGGTTTGAACAGCACCGCCAAAACTTGAATTTATAACGGTGTGACTATATGTTTTTCCATCTATAGTAACATAATAAACATCTCCAAGATTAGGTTGGTTATTCAAATCAATTCTATCTATTTGGGCGATGGCATTTTGACCCCCTCTTATTCTTAAATCAAAATCAGGACTTGTTAATGGAATATCAATAGCGCCATCAGACAATCCATTACAACTTACGTGAACAAGATCATTGTTTGTTATGTAAAGCTCATCTACTATAGGTAGCGGTATTACATCAATATATCCGGAGTATGTCGCCATTGATGAAGCACAACTAGCACCAATCGCTGTGACGGTATAGTTAAACCTCGTCGCATTGGGACTTGAAAGATTTGGGATGCCCGAGATTGTAATTATATTACCAGATTGACTTAAGCTCACCCCTGGAGGTAAATTGGTTGCAGTTGCAGCAGTAGCATTCGCAATAATAAATGAAATAGGAGTAATTGATGTTCCAACACAAATAGCATTGGCACCTGTTTGATTAGCAATATTGATGGGTGACATTAACCGAATAGAAGGTTGTGCCTCAACAGTTATTGTGCCTGAAACCGTCATCGGAGTACAATATGTTCCCGAGGTGGTTATACTATAATTATAAATCGTCGTAGTACTAACCACCATAGTCGGACTTCCTGATAGTGTGATTACTCGTGTGCCCGGATCATACTGTGCTGTAATCCCCGGAGGTAAGGAACCTCCCAAGGTATATCCAAAACTATTCCCTGATAATTGATAGGTTATCGGAGTCAAGGGAGAAACCGGCCCCGAATTACAAATCGTTTGATTGTCGCTACCCGCAGCGGAGCTTAAGGCAATTAATTGTTGCGGTTGAATCGTTATTGTACCTGAAGCTGTTGCTTCGGGCGAGCATCCATTGGCATTATTTTGTGTCTGAACCAAATAATTATAAACTGTGGTTTGAGTAACGAGAGCTGAGGGAGTTCCACTAATGGTTAAACCTGTAGAACTAGAATATGATTGTGTCAGTCCGTTTGGCAAACCTGTAGCTACAGCATATAAGGCGTGATTGACAGTATAATTAATTGGACTAATAGGATCGCCAAAACAAATTTCTTGATTATCGTCAGAGCCTAAACCTAAGGTAATACTGGATTGACCTGTAACTACAATTCTTCCTATTCTTGAAACATTTGTACAACTTGCTCCCCCTCCTTCGGTAGTAATTGTATAATCATAAGTTCCAGGATCAGCTGTTACAGTTCCTGTTAATGTGATTGTTCTTTCTGGTCTTTCTATTGTATTAATATCCCCGTTATTCACTGTAATACTACCTGGAATAAAATATACTGTTCCTGATAATTGAAAGCCTGCAACTTTCGTTCGTAATCTTAAAGTATTGGGAGCGATCCTTGTAGCAGTAAATCTGGCTCCTGGGAAGGTATTTACTTCATTGGCTAAAGCATATACTAACTGATCTGCTGTTTGAGTTCCAACAATGGTATACGAATAGGTTTGTCCAAGAATTTCTAAACTATAGGTCTGACCATTAAAACCAGTACCGGTATACCTTATATCAACGATATGATGTGTTGCTGAAAAAACACCAGTTACTCCACTGGGGAGGTTTACAACATTTGCACTATTTGGAAAGCCTTCTATTCTGAACTCTACTCCGTTTAAGAAAGTTCCTTGACAAATCGTAATATCACTCAATCCAAGGGGGGGGACAATTGATGCCGCAGAAGGAATGAAAATACGTAATCTTCTTTGTCCTGTTAAACAAGTACCCGAGGCTGTGGCTGTTAAATTGACAACCCCTGAAAACCCAGTATTCCAAGCAATTTCTGCTGTATAAGTTCCTGTAGAAGTAATAATTCCTGCTCCTGGATTATCTATGGACCAATTTACTGGAATATCAGAGGTAAAACGTGTTATCTCTCCTGCAGCAGGAGGACACAAAGGAATGGCTGTTGGCGAAACTGTAAAAATACTTGGAGCCGTATCCTCTAATTCTATCAAATTAATGGTCAAAACCGATGGAGTTCCATTGGTTCCGTCACAATTTGCAGGAGTGGCAACAATATCAAATCTCCCCCAAAAACCATCATTCCATGTTACTTCGCCTGTTAAAGGGTCTATTGTTCCAGGAGTTGAAACACCGCCTATACCTCCTCCGGGAAAAATATTATTAATAGACCAATTAATTGATGCATAATCTGCTGTTCCAGAGGCTGTAGTAGTATAAAATCTAGTGTTTAATGTGCTTGAGGTAATCTCACATACTGGAATTTCGGTCGTTTCTAATCCACAAATAGGATTCATTAAAACAGTGGGGGTTGTTAGTTGAGAAGCAACTGTGGTTGAGGATACAACTTGAATGGGCGTTTCCAACCATGCTGAATTACCTGCACAACTTAAAGATCTGACACTTATTGTTGCTGTCCCGGTAAAAGCATTATTCCAACTTAACTCTCCTGTTGCTGTATTCATAATTCCTGCTATTCCGGGCGTAACACTCCATTCATAAGTAGGAGAGGAAGTAAAAGTTCCTTCTTCGCAAACATAAAATGTAGTTGATGTAGGTGTATTGCTTTTACAAACCGTATTGTTATACCAAAGTTGATCCTGTTGAAAAACGGTGTGATTCTCATCATTAACTCCAATCCTAATCGCTGTAGGATCCATGGGAGGTCCCATAATAAGAATATTATACTGAATTGAAGTTTGTGTACAAGGATTTGTAGCCGAAGCAGTTAAAGTAATCGCAACATCTGTCGTTGGAATCCCTGATAGCGTATATACATTTCCGACAGGACCTGTGAAAGTTAATCCAGTACCTGTTAAGTCATTTGTTGTAATTCCTGTAGCTCCTCCTCCTATTTCAAAACTCGTTGAAACAATGGCCGATCCGGGGCAGACGTATTGCATAGGAATTACACCCGAAATTTGATTTATCGTTGGACGTTCTATTACTTCTATTTCCGCTACTGTAGAAGTTACTGTACATCCCGCCAAATTACTAGTCAGTACTCTATAATAAGAAGTTATTGAAGGTGACCAAGAAGTAGCATTCGTAAAATTTAAACTTGTTCCTGTGTTTGAAATATTTGAAAAATTAATGTTGTCAGTAGACATTTGCCACTGATAAGTATATCCCGGGCCTGCTGTTACTCCATTTAAATTCAAAGTTCTAGGAATATCTCCTTCACATATCGTTTGATCGCCTAAAGTGAATCCAGGTATAATTTCATCAAATACATCAACTTGAATTACGTTTGTTGTTGCTGAACAAACTAAAGATCCAATCGTGGAATATCCTGTACGTCTAAACCATGTGGTTTGGGTACTATTGCTCGTTGGTGTAAACGATGCTAATGTGGCTGATACTAGATCTGTCCAGTTCACATTATCATATGAAACTTGCCATTGATATGTAATTGACCCTATTCCACTTGATGCATCGGCACCTAACAAACCACTATTAATTGAAGGAGGAATTGAATTAAAACAAACTGTAGTGTTCTGGGAAGGATCCAAACTACCCGGGATAATTTCATTGATTGTTACCAAATGGTCATTACTGAAAGCCTCGCAATTTCCAACAGTTGAAGAAGTCATCCTTCTGTAACGCGTGGTAACCGAAACAGTACCTGGCGTAAAAACAGGATTAGTTTCAAAGGGAATATCTACAAAGGTTGTTCCGCCATCTGTTGATTCTTGCCATTGATAAACAATATTACCTCCAGAAGTCCCTCCAGACACTGTCAAAGTTGAAAGTGGATCTCCAGCACAAGCTAATTGATTTGACTGATCAATCGTGCCTCCATTGAGAAGTGGACCTACTGTTACATAAATCCAATTTCCAACGTCTGAACAAAAAACTCCATTTAGGGTATTTACAGTATTTCTTCTAAAATAAGTACTCGTTAACAAAGACGGATCCGTAAAATCTGCTGAGGTTGCACTTGGAACATCCGTCCAAGAAATATTATCTAAGGAACTTTGCCATTGATAATTTCCAGTTCCAGATCCCACTAAGGTTACTCCATTCACACTACCTGGTAAGACTGATATTAATTCTGCTGCTTCACCATAACATATGGTTTGTGTTCCTGAAATCGTCCCAGCTTGCACATCATTACGATACATGTTTAATAAAAGTGTTTCAGTACAAGTATACCCGCTAGCTATTAAAGTAACCGAACTACTTTGTGTGAGTACAGTGGAATAGGTGTTCGTTGCACTAGGCCCTTGAACAGTTGTCCCATTAATCAAAAACTCATACATTAGTGATCCAGAGGCAGTAAAAGTAATAGACTCGCCATTACAGAAAGTATTGCTTGAAACCGAAGAGTAAAAACTAATCGTTGGAGATACTACTGTTATAGATACAACATTAGAAGACAATGCACAACTACTACCATTAGGCAATTCATTTGAGGCCACCCTCTTATAATAGGTGGTTTGTGTTAGCGGAGGCGGAAAATAACTCGCTGTGGTCGCACTAGCAATATTACTCCATGAAAAATTATCATACGATTGTTGCCATTGATATGAAAGTGTTCCAAAGCTTGAAGAAGCATCACTCCCTCCCACTCCACTTTCCAAAATTCCCGGCGAAGTATTAAAACAAATTGTTTGGTTTTGACTTGGATCTAAAACGCCAGGATTTAAATCACTAACTTCAACCAAATGAGAGGTACTGTATTTTTCACAACTCCCGCCCAAAGTACTTCGAATTCTACGTCGAAAAAAAGTAGTTTGGGTAACCGTACTCATCACAAAAACTTCATGTGTAGTACCCGTAATATCAGTAAAATTTATATTGTCAGTAGAGCGTTGCCATTGATACAAATAGTCTGTTCCAGAGGATACAGAACTCACGGTTAAGTCATAGGGAATATCTCCAGAGCAAATCAATTGATCCGCTTGGTCAATCGTCCCTCCATCAAAACTGGATGCACCAAAGAGTGGATGAATTGATACCGTTATGAGCTCGGTATAATATTTTTCTACAGGAAAAGTGTTATTGTTGATTCGTTGCCCGTATATTTTGTCCCCGTCCAAAAGGCCATTCATTCCAGTTGCAGAAGCTGTTGCAGTATAGGTGTTAGCGGTGCTTTGTAATTGAACTGTAGCCGTCGCTACGCCACTACGAACTCTGTAAAAAACATATTCCTCGCCTGCACTTGGAGCAGTAGTAAAGGGATCTAAAGTAAAAGTGACTAAATCTCCTTCACAAAGGCTAATATTATATAGTTTTCCCACCGAGGTAGTTATTCCAACGGGAGTTTGTCCCCAAAAAAATTGAATTCCTAGGAAGATAAAAATTATGAAAAACCTTTTTGAAAAATTGTAATGCATTGGGGCGCACAGATTTGGACATCACAAATATAACGAAATAATTAAAATAAAATTGCGCTCTTACGTTTATTAAAAGTTAGAGTAAATAAATTTTAAAAAAACAGTCGCCCCTAGTAGTAATTATCAATGCTGATTCTTCGGTAATCACCCCGCTTGTTTCGCAAATACGGACTGAAGTCAAAAGTGAGGAAAACTTCAATTGTACTGGG
>Ga0181607_10004402_pt1 | contig 12069 bp, 16 predicted proteins | sample 041ome_9_FD_132420 | JGI IMG/M metagenome (GOLD analysis project Ga0181607, IMG submission 132420) | Coastal salt marsh microbial communities from the Groves Creek Marsh, Skidaway Island, Georgia - 041413US metaG (megahit assembly) | ecosystem: Environmental > Aquatic > Marine > Intertidal zone...
AAAGAAGTTAACCAAAGGAGAACAGTAGCAGCAGATAGTTTACAAACTTATAAACTGCAAATATTAGACCTACAAAATGCATCTGATACTGTTGGTGAATTAGGTCCTCTTAATACTTATCTGGCCTTACCGGTACTTAATGGATAAGATTATTAATATTCTACTTCTTATTATTATATTTGTATTTGATCCTTTAGCTATATCTCTAGTAATAGCAGCCAACTTTGCTTTTGATCAGGCAAATAAAAAGAATCTATACGGAGAGTTTGAAGATGATATTGAACCAGACCTATGGGATGATTTTGACGATGAACCTGTAAAGTCTGAACCAGCTGTAGTTAAAGACCCAACCGATATTGAAGTTATTGATCCGGAAGTGGTTGAGATAGAAAAAGACTGGAAAGTTGTTGATGAAAATAATCAAGAAATCAAACAAAAAAAGGTTACTAGAGTACTGCAAAAAACTCCTTCAAAAAGGCGAGTTAAATTTTCAGATGGTTCTGAAGGTTGGATCGACAAAGGAGATGAAAATAAAATTGTTTATTTGTAAAAAAGTTCTTATATTGTAATATGAAATTATATCCAGGAGATATTTTATTTACAATAGACGAACCAATGATGAAAGACAAATATGTTCAAGCTGTCAAGGAAAAATTTGAACAAAGATCTCAGACTGGGATCAAAAAATACAATAAAACGTTAGAAAGAGATGATTTAAATCTTGTAGACTGGCTTACCCATCTACAGGAAGAATTAATGGACGCTACGTTATATGTTGAAAAATTAAAAAGTTATGCCAAAGAAGATCTATCAAGACTCGAAAAAGAATACAAACCCTCTAGTGAAGGAAGTTTGGGAGAGTAAGATAAAACAAACACCTTCAAAGAATAAACACATATCGTATAGTTCCTTGAGTACTTATAACAAGTGTCCTAAATTATGGGAATTACAGTATCTACGTAAAGCCGTACCTTTTAAACAGAACATATATACCTGTTTCGGTACTGCAATGCATGAGACCATACAAGAGTGGTTAAAGGTAATGTACTACGATACAGTTAAAGCTGCTAACGATATCAATCTTCATGACTTACTTTATCAAAATATGATTAAAGCGTATAAGTCAGGTAAGGCTCAAATGAATCATACTCATTTTTCTACTCAAGATGAACTTACTCAATTTTGGGTTGAAGGTAAACACATCTTAGACTTTTTAGTGAAGAAAAGAGCAGCATACTTTAGTACTAAGACTATGCAATTGGCAGGTATAGAGACTCTTTTATACCAAGAGTTACGACCTGGCGTTATGTTCAAAGGATTGGTTGATTTAGTATTTTATAATAAAAATTCTGACACTTGGACTATAGTTGATATAAAAACATCAACATCAGGGTGGAGAGACAGCCAAAAGAAAAATCCTAATCTAACTGCTCAAGTTATTTTGTATAGAGAGTTTTTTGCAAAGCAATTTGGTATCGATAAAGATAAGATTGATGTAGAGTTTTTTATTGTTAAAAGAAGAGTACCTAAAGATGCTGAATTTGCTTCAATGCAAAAAAGAGTACAGCAATTTAGTCCTTCTTCTGGACCTAGGAAAACCAAACAGGTGATTGAACAGATGAATAAATTTGTTTCCGAAGTAGTTGACGATAAAGGGAAATATATAGATAAGGAGTATAAATGTACCAATCCTTTCGGTAAATGTGAACATTGTTCTCCGTTTTTGTAATTTATATATATTTATATACATATATATTAAGTTATGATAGTTATGGCAAAAGACGAAAAACTCACGTCAGTAAAAATTACACAACCACTTTTTGACGAATTTAAAATGGCATGCTTAAAAGATAATTTTTCTTTTAAAAAGCTTGCAGATCGTGCAATTTTTCTCTATATTACAGATAAGGAGTTTAGAGCTAAAATACACAAACAACACAATATTGATTTACAATGAATAAGGAAGGTTATATTAAACATGGGGATAGAAAGACTATTCTTCTTTTATGTGATGACATTAGAATGCACTCCGGTATTGCTACAATGGCAAGAGAGTTTGTAATAAATTCAGCACACCACTACAATTGGATAAATGTTGGAGCAGCAATAAATCATCCAGAAAAAGGAAAGGTATTAGATATATCTGGAGACATTAACAAAAAGTTAGGTATAGAGGATGCTGATGTTAAGGTAATCCCGAACAACGGTTACGGAGATGCCCAACTTGTTAGAGGTTTGATTAAACAGTACAAACCAGATGGTATTTTCATCTTTACTGACCCTAGATACTGGACATGGTTATTTGAAATAGAAAGAGAAATAAGAAGTAAAATGCCAATATTTTGGTTAAACATCTGGGACGACTATCCTGCACCAAAGTATAACGAAAACTATTACGACTCAGTAGATGTTTTAATGGCTATTTCTAAACAAACTAAAAATATTAATGAGATAGTATTAGGAGAAAAAGCTAAGAGTAAAGTACTTAGGTATGTTCCTCATGGAATAGATCATGAAATATTTAAACCTATAGATAAAACTGATGAAAAGTTTGTTACTTTCAAAAAAGACATGTTTAAAGGTAAGGATATTGATTTTGTAGTATTTTTTAATTCAAGGAATATTCACAGGAAGAGACCTGGTGATACTATTTTAGCTTTTAGACACTTTTGTGACCTTGTTGGAAAAGAAAAAGCTAAAAAATGTGCATTAGTAATGCATACATCTCCAAATGATAACAATGGTACTGACCTAAGAGCTGTTAAAGAAGCTTTTTGTGACCCAGAGTATGTTAATGTTTATTTTTCACACGATAGACTTAACCCAAATCAGATGAACCTTCTTTACAATGTTGCAGATGTTACAATGTTATTATCTTCTAATGAGGGTTGGGGATTGGCACTTACTGAGAGTATGATGGCTGGTACTATGATTGTAGCAAATGTTACAGGTGGGATGCAAGATCAAATGAGATTTATTGATGATGATTTTAATTGGATAGACTTTGATGCAGATTTTCCTTCTAATCACAGAGGAACATATAAACATCACGGTGAATGGGCAGTACCAGTTTTTCCATCAAATATTTCATTAGCAGGTTCTCCAGCAACTCCGTACATATATGATGACAGATGCTCTCCAGAAGATGCTGCAAAAGCTTTGCTTGAGGTATATTTGTTAGGAGATAATGAAAGAACAGTTAGAGGAGAAAAAGGTCGTGAATGGGCACTTTCTGATGAAGCTCAAATGTCAGCTGTTAAAATGTCAGGTAATGTGGTTAGATGCATGGAGGAAGGTTTTAAGAACTTTAAACCAAGACCTAAATACGAAATTCATAAAGCTGTTCCCCGTCCAAGTAAATATATAGAACATAAATTAACAGGTTATTAATGGATACAATATCAGTAGTAGTAAGTTGTCCTATAGACACATATTCAGGTTATGGAGCTAGAGCTAGAGATTTAGTTAAGGCTTTACTAACAAATAAAAAATACGATGTAAAGATATTATCTCAAAGATGGGGTAATACTAGATTTGGTTATTTAGAGGACCACAGTGAGGATGATTTATCATCTAGAATAGTTCCTAACTTAACTGATAAACCAGATGTTTGGATTCAGATAACTGTACCTAACGAGTTTCAATCTGTAGGTAAGTATAATATTGGAGTTACAGCTGGTATGGAAACAACAAGAGTCCACCACACATGGATTGAAGGTTGTAATAGAATGGATATTATTTTGACATCATCTGATCATAGTAAAAAAGTATTTCAAGAGACTACATACAATGTTGAAAATAAACAAACTAAACAGGTAACTAGTCAAATTAAATTAGAGAAACCTATTGAGGTTTTACTTGAAGGAGCAGACTTAAATAAGTATTATGAGAAATCATCTACAGATTTAGATTTATCTACTATAGATGAATCTTTTTGTTACCTAATGGTAGGTCATTGGATGCAGGGTGACTTTGGACAAGATAGAAAAAATGTTGGGTACTTAGTTAAAGCTTTTTTCGAAGCTTTTAAGAACAAACCCAAACAACCGGCACTTATTCTTAAAACAATGCAAGTTGGTTCTTCTATAATTGACAGAGAAAGAATACTTAACAAAATAGACGACATTAGAAAATCTGTTAACGGTAAACTACCTAATGTGTACCTTCTACATGGTGAAATTTCTGATGCAGATATTAATAATTTATACAACCACCCTAAAGTAAAAGTTATGGTTTCGTTTACAAAAGGAGAAGGTTTTGGAAGACCGTTGCTTGAATTTAGTTTAACAGGTAAGCCTATTATAGCTTCAGGTTGGTCTGGTCAGGTAGACTTTTTACAAAGTGATAAAAGTATACTGGTTGGAGGTACCTTAAATAACGTACATAAATCTGCTGTACAGAAGGATATGATATTGGAAGATGCTTCATGGTTTACTCCTAACGATGCTGAGGTAGCTAAAGCTTTTAGAGAATCGTTTAAACACTACAAAAAGTTTACTACATTAGCAAAACAACAAAAACATTTTAGTAAGACTAATTTTAGTTTCGAAAAAATGGTAGAGGTTTTACATACACTATTAGATAAAAATATACCGGAACTACCTAAACAAATTAGTCTTAACTTACCTAAACTAAACCTACCTAAATTAGAAAAAATAAATGGATAGATTAACAGAATGTAAAAAATGTGAAGGTAATGCCTGCTACGAACAAGTAGTGGATGAAAACATTACCACATGGTTGTGTATGGGTTGTGGATTTACCACTTCAACACAATTATCAGAAGGAAGTGAACTTTACAAAACAACACTTGAAACTTCTCCAGAATTATATAAAGATTTAATTCATATAGATAGTGATAATAAGGCATGGGTACCTGCTACAATAACTCTTCCAGGTAAAGGTATGGTATTTTTAGATGGCACTACTAAGGAGGAATGGAAATGGGCTGCTGTAAAGGCAATACCCATTACTGAAGAAGCAAGAAAATTAAAAAATTACCCCGAAGATCAAACGGTGAGAATGGATATGGAAAATGCATCTAGATTTGAACAAAAAGGTTTTATGGATGCTTTAGAAGTAATAGGATTTTTTGAACCAGAACAGCAATGAAAATATTAATAACCGGAGGAGCTGGTTTTGTAGGTACTACATTAGCTGAAAGATTACTATCAGAAGGTCACCACATAACTGTTGTTGACGACTACTCTACCGGTTATTTTAAAGATAATCACCTTAATGGTGTAATCTACCAAGATAAGGATATATCTAAAGTGTCGGGTAAGTTTGATTTAATTTTTCACCTTGCTGCATTATCCCGTATACAACCTTCATTTAATAACCCAGAAGAAACTTTTAGGGTAAACGTACAAGGTACTCAAAAAGTATTAGAGTTAGCTCGTAACACTGGTGCTAAAGTTGTGTATGCTGGTTCATCTTCTAAGTGGCATGACCCACACCAATCACCCTATGCTACCACCAAGTGGTTAGGAGAAGAGATGTGCAAAATGTATAGAAGAACCTATAACCTAGATGTAGAGATAGCTCGATTTTACAATGTGTATGGTCCAAGAGAGATAGTTGGAGCAAAAGGAGGATGGGCTGCTGTTATTGGAATATGGAGATTTCAAGTTATTAATAATCAACCACTCACTATAGTAGGAGATGGAAAACAAAGGCGAGATTTTACTCATGTTGACGATATAGTTGACGGACTAGTAAAAATTGCCCATAGTAATGAAAAGCATAATGATGCATGGGAACTAGGCACAGGTATGAACTACTCGGTGCTAGAAGTTGCAAATATGTTTGTAGAGAAGTTTGGTACTGAACTCACATATCTACCAGATGAGTCTGGAAATTACAGAGTAACCTTACAGGAAAATAATGATGCTCAAAGACAGTTAGGTTGGTTTCCTAATGATAGGTTAAAAAGTTATATTAATTCATTATGATAGGGATAGTAGGACAAGGTTTCGTAGGTAATGCAATATATCAAAAAGTTAAACAATACTACAAAGTATTTACTTATGATATAGATTCTAATAAATGCATTTCAACCGAAGAAGATACTTATAACAATGAGATAGTTTTTGTCTGTTTACCTACTCCTATGGATACGGATGGAAGTTGTGACACCTCTATTGTAGAAGGAGTAGTAAAAAAATGTGCTAGTCATAAAGCGGTAAAGACCGTAGTCATAAAGTCAACTGTTTCACCCGGTACTACTGCCAGATTGAATTCTCTTTACCCCAACATAGACGTAGTATTTAACCCAGAGTTCTTAACTGAAAGGACAGCCGTACAAGATTTTAAAAATACTTCTAGAGTCATATTAGGAGGTCCTAGACCTTCTACCACAAGACTTAAACAAATATATTCAAACTTATTTCCTAAAGCCACAATAGTAAAGACTGATAGCACTCATGCTGAAATGGTAAAGTATGTAACTAATACATTTTTATCCGTTAAGGTATCCTTTGCTAACGAAATATTTCAAATATGTGACAAGTTGAATATTGATTACGACAAAGTTATTGAGTATGCTACACACGATGAAAGGTTGGGTAAATCGTTTTGGGCGGTACCCGGCACTGATGGTGACTTTGGTTTTGGTGGACATTGCTTTCCAAAAGATTTAGCAGCTTTACTTTTCTTATCTGAAAATTTAGACACAGTTAATAACGTTTTAACCGCAACTCAAGACACTAACAATATTGTTAGGAAAAATAGAGATTGGGAAAAAATGAAAGGAAGAGCAGTCGTATGAAAATAAGTTATGCCATAACAGTTTGTAATGAATTTGTAGAGATTCAAAAGTTAGTAAATATTCTACTCAAGGATAAAAGAAGACAAGATGAAATTGTAATACTATACGATAGTGAAAACGGAGATGAAGAAATTGAAGCCTATTTGAGATCTCATTCTGTTAATAGTGAATTTGCTTGGCATAAAAAAGATTTTGAAGGTCATTACGCAGACCATAAAAACTACCTCACAGAACTATGTTCCGGAGATTATATTTTTAAGATAGATGCTGATGAGTTTCCTCATAGATCTTTACTTACAGCTTTACCTATTATATTAGAAGGTAATCCTGATAATGAAGTTTATTTAGTTCCTAGAGTTAACACAGTAGAAGGTTTAACATTAGAGCATCAATTGAAATGGAGATGGAATGTAAATGAAAAAGGATGGGTAAATTATCCAGACTATCAATGGCGTATCTGGAAGAACAAACCAGAAATTAAATGGGTTAATAAAGTTCATGAAAGGTTAGAGGGATTTAAAACATATGCTCCTCTACCAGCTAATGAAGAATTATCTCTATACCACCCGAAAGACATAGAAAGACAAGAAAGACAAAATGCGTATTACGATACTTTGTCATAACTATTTATAAAATATGGACTTAGTAACGTTTTTTTCTCAGGCAAATAACCTTGAAGGTAATTTTGTTCAAGTTGGACTAACAACTCCATCTGATGTAAAATCTATTTTAGATGGAATGAATGATGGTACACTCACCAAACGAGATAATATCTTATTTGATTCATTCGAAGGTAAGCATAAAGGTAAGTTAGGAAAGACTATGGACCTTAGATTCATACTTACTAAGCCAAATAAAAAAGTAAGCATAATTAGAGGTTTAGTTGAAAATACTCTTCCTTACAGTTACAACGGTGGTAAAATAGCGTGTATTAGCATTAATCTAGGCGGTTATTTACCTGTTCTACACACTCTTACTACTCTACATTCTAAATTAATTAGAGACGGTTTAATTTTAGTACACAAATATGGTACAAAGCAAGAAGTTACACGTGCAGTAGATGAGTTTATATCACAAAATAATCTCTCACACCAAGTTTTTACTTCAAATGGAAAATCATATATTAGAAATAAGGTAGCTCCTGTTGAATTCAAACCTACTAAAGTTTCTAAATCTGATAGAATAGAAGATGCAAGTATGAGAGTTGAAAAAACTAAACCGGTCAAACCGTTTGAAGACCGTTACACTAAAGAAGAAATACCTGAATTTAATGCTACTCCAGTAGTTAAAGAAGGTTTAAAAGTTATAGAAAAAAAGGTTAGTAGATGAAAATATACGTCGATATAGACGATACAATAGCAGATTACGAAATAGGGGTAGATAAAACAGATTATAACAATGCACGTCCAATATGGATGAACATTGATAAAATTAATGAACTGTATGACCAAGGTCATGAAATAACCTACTACACTGCTAGAGGATCAGGAACAGGTATAGATTGGTATAAGGTTACTCTTCACCAACTAAAAGACTGGGGTTGTAAATACCACAAACTAATCACAGGTCATAAACCAGCCTTTGACTTAATTATATGCGATAAAAGTAGGAGAATAGAAGAAATTTAGTTATATTATAGTTATGAAGAAAACTTACATTATTGGAGAGATAGGTATTAACCATCAAGGTGATCTCTCAATTGCAAAAAGACTTATTGATATTGCAGCAGCAGCAGGATGTGATGCAGTTAAATTTCAAAAACGTAATCCTGACATTGCTGTACCAGAGGCTCAGAAATCTAAACCTAGACGTTGGCAAGGAGTAGATATGACATACTTAGAGTACAAGTATAAAGTTGAGTTTGGTCAGGAAGAGTATGATGAGATTGATGATTATTGCAAACAACAAGGTATAGCTTGGTCAGCATCTCCTTGGGATATGGATTCGTTAAAATTTTTAGAACGTTACGATATTCCATTTATTAAAGTACCATCTGCTCTATTAACTAACGACGAACTATTAGAAGGATGTGTACGTACTGGAAAAAGAGTTATATTTTCCACAGGTATGTCTACTCAAGAAGAAATAGATCATGCAGTAGAAGTTTTAAGACAAGCTAAGAAGACATATGTATCTTTAGACGACAATAAAATTGGTTTACTTCATTGCAATTCTACATACCCAGCTCCGATTAATGAGTTAAATCTTTCTGCTATTCATACTTTAGCTGATAATTATCCTGATTTTGAGATAGGATATTCAGGTCATGAAATGACTTTAGGAACTACAGTAGCTTCAGTTTTACTTGGTGCTTCTATTATTGAACGACATATTACTTTAGATAGAAACATGGAAGGCTCAGATCATATGGCTTCAGTTACACCATGGGGTTTGTTTAAACTTGTTAGCGGTATTAGAGAACTAGAACAAGCATACGGAAATGGAGTAGTAGAAGTAACTGAATCAGAAAAAGCAGTAAGAGAAAAGTTAAGAGGATAATGAAGGTTCTTCATATAGGAGTTTTTGATAGAAATATTGGTGATAGTATAGCTTTAGACAATCTTCAAAGATCTTTTGCAAAATATGTTCCCGGTGTTGAATTTTATAATCAAAATTTAGAATATTTTTGGAACAATCGCAATAACATTAAAATGTGCTGTGACTTTTTTAATCAAATCACTTCTGAATTTGATGCTGTTTTAGTAGGAGGAGGTGGTTTGGTAGAATTCTACAAAGATCAGCAAACTAATTACAAATTACCTTTTAATAAAGAGATAATAAGTTATTGTAAAATTCCTATTTACTTCTACGGTTTAGGAGTAAACGTATTTAGAGGAGGTATTGATTATAGTAATGCAGCAAAAAAATCATTACAAGAAACAATAGACGGTAGTAAAGCTTTTACAGTTCGTAATGATGGTTCGTTGTCAAAACTCAAAAATTGGATTAAAGTAGATACTTCTAAAGTAAAAGTGGTACCTGATCCTGGTTTACTTCATTTAAATAGGTTCGGTATACAAGATAAAAAAACAGTCTCTAAAGGAGGTATACAACCAGCTTTTAACCATAGTCAAGGTATAAATAAAAATAGATTCTTATCAGATGATAATTTAAGATTTTTACGTTCGACTTTTAGTCAATACATTTACTATCCTCATACAATTAGAGATTTTAATCAGTTAGGTAACACGGGAGTTATTACAAGTCAAGAGTTTGAATCTAAGTACAAGTTTACTAAAAATTTAGATGAGTATTTAGAAAAGTACAAACAAGTAGATTATGTAGTTGCTATGAGAGGGCATGGTCAGATGATTACAATTGGCCTTAACATACCTGGTATTTACCTGAGCACTCAAGATAAAGTAAGAGACTTTTCTATTGATAATGGATTTGAAAATTACAATGTAGATATTTTGGAACCAGATTGGAGAGATAAATTAACTGAAAAAGTTTCTCTTTTAACTCAACCCAATAGTGAGTACCTTAAAAACTGGTATAGTATAAGACACAAGTTTGTAAACGATTGTCATCAGATAGATAAAGAATTTTTTAAAAAGTATTTTAATGCAGTGTAAGATTTGTAATTCAGACAATAATCCGGAAATAAAACATAAAGTTTATAAATGTTCAGATTGTGGGCACGTTTATATTAACTACACTGGTGACGGTGTACACTACCATAAAGTACTTTATAGAGCAGATGGCCAAGAAGGTTCAAGAGGATCTGGAGAAGTAGTAGATGGTAAATTTACAGATAAGTTTCACGAAAGAAGAAACGGTATATGTGATAACAGAATTAAGTTCCTAAGTGAGTATTTTGGCAACGTTAACAGTTTATTAGACATAGGAGCAGGTGGAGGTACTTTTCTTTCAAAGGTAAAAGGTAAAGTCGACACAGTAGAAGGTACAGAGGTAAGTGATATTTGTGTTGAAAATTTGACTAACGATGGCTACACTGTTTACCACGGTGCTTTTACTCAAATGGATATTAATAAGAGTTATGATTTAGTCACCTGTTGGCACGTTCTAGAGCATGTACAAGACATTCAATTATTTCCATTAAAAGCTCACAAAGTTACAAACAAACACTTAGTGTTAGAAGTACCAACTAACAGGAACTTAAGAAATCCTGATATAAACTTTGATGGACACTTTCACTACTTCACAGAAAAGTCTATGAGAGCATTATTTGATGACTTATTTGAAATCACATATATAGGACCGGGTGTACAGAAACCGTGCTTGTTGGTAAAAATGATTAAAAAGTGATAGACATTAATAACTATACAGGTAAAACTATACTCATCCTAGGAGGGGGTACATCCACCTTAGACTCTAAATGGGAAAATTTAGACTACGATTGTGTTTGGACATGTAATGAATTTTATTTAGAACCTAGAGTGTTGAATATAGATATTGAACTTTATATTTTAGCACATACAGTTGATTTACTTAACAAGAAACTTGTATCTAAATTTAAAAAAAGTACCTCAACAGTATTAGTAGAACCAAGACATTTTAGAGATAAAATTTATAGTTCTGAGTTCAGTACATTCTGTAAAATAATTGACATACCTGTTATCAAAAAGGATTTAGATTTACCCCCTTCTCCAGCCGGTTGGTCAGGCGTTACGTTTAGGTTAATTTTATTAGCACTACAAACTAATGCTAAACAGATATATTTTGCCGGTTTTGATGGTTTTAACAGACAATTTAGTAACATACATGCATTTACAAAACACCCAGGTTTAAAAGATACCGACACAAGAAGAACATATGAAGGTACCGATAAATCTTACACTACAATATTTACAGAAGCTTACAGGTGGTTAGCTATGCAACCAGGACACGGTAGGTTACAAAATCTTGGTGAAGGGTTCGATTATAACATTGGTACACCTCTAAGCAAAAAATATTTTCCTCTAACAAAAGAAGTTTATGACAAGATTAGATGATACAGCTTTTATAGTTCAAGCTAGATTAAACAGTCAAAGAGTACCTCAAAAAATGATTAGACCTTTTGCCGGTTCTAATTTATTTGGCATTATTTTAGATAAGTTACTTAGCTCAAAAGTTATACCGTCTGAGAATATTTATGCATCTGTATATGAAGAAGAATTATTCTATGAAGCTAACACTAAAAGGAACATCAGAACATTTGAAAGGAGTTATGAATCAGCCAACAATGATAATGATCTTAAAAAGATTTACGAATGGCATGACAAACTTCCTCACAAATACGTTGTTCTTATTTCTGGCTGTAATCCTCTCCTTACTGTTGAAACTATCGATAGGTTCGT
>Ga0181607_10004409_pt1 | contig 12064 bp, 9 predicted proteins | sample 041ome_9_FD_132420 | JGI IMG/M metagenome (GOLD analysis project Ga0181607, IMG submission 132420) | Coastal salt marsh microbial communities from the Groves Creek Marsh, Skidaway Island, Georgia - 041413US metaG (megahit assembly) | ecosystem: Environmental > Aquatic > Marine > Intertidal zone...
AAGAGGCGTAACCCTTCGAAATGGTTTTAAGTCGATCATAAAAATCGAACACGATTTCCGCTAGAGGGAGGTGAAATTGAAGTTCCACGCGGTCCGCAGTGAGGTATACTTGGTTCTTGAGCTCTCCACGTTTGTCGATGCAGAGGGTCATCACAGCGCCCACAAAGTCAGACTTGGTGATAATCTGCGCCGATATGTAAGGTTCTTCCACGTATTCAATGAGCGACGGGTCTGGTAAATCGGAAGGATTGTTTACCAAGAGCGTCTTCTCTGGATCACGCTTCAGATGGGCGTGATAGGACACGTTTGGAACCGTGGTAATTACCGTCATTCCAAATTCGCGTTCCAAGCGCTCTTGGATAATTTCCATGTGCAGCATCCCCAAAAACCCGCACCGAAAGCCGAAGCCCAGCGCGGCCGAAGACTCGGGCTCAAAAGTGAGCGACGCATCGTTCAGCTGCAACTTTTCCAAAGACGCCCGGAGCTCTTCAAAATCCTCCGTATCTACTGGATAAATCCCAGCGAAAACCATGGGTTTAACATTTTCAAACCCAGCGATTGCATGCGGATTCTTATTGCTTGCATGGCAGATGGTATCACCCACCTTTACTTCCTTGGCTTGTTTAATTCCGCTAATTAGGTAGCCCACATCTCCCGTCCCGACTTCTGTTTTGGGCTGCTGCTTCAAGCGCAATGCACCAATCTCATCGGCATCGTACACTTTACCGGTATTCACAAACTTAACTCGATCGCCTTTCTTCAAAGATCCGTTCAAGATCTTAAAGTATACTTCAATGCCACGAAAAGGGTTAAATACACTATCAAAAATGAGCGCTTGCAAAGGTGCTTTAGGATCTCCTTCTGGCGGCGGAATACGCTCCACTACAGCCTCTAAAATCTCCTCAACGCCCAGTCCCGTTTTCGCGCTAGCCATGAGGATATCTTCATCTGTGCAGCCAATTAAATCGATAATTTGCTCCTTAACGCCCTCAATATCGGCACTCGGCAAATCAATTTTATTGAGCACTGGAATGATTTCAATATCGTTCTCCAAAGCGAGATACAGGTTGGATATGGTCTGTGCCTGAATCCCCTGAGCCGCATCAACCACCAACAATGCCCCTTCACAGGCTGCAATGGAGCGAGAAACCTCGTAGCTAAAATCTACGTGCCCAGGAGTGTCAATTAAATTCAGAGTATACAACTTGCCCCCCGTCTGATAATTCATTTGGATGGCGTGGCTCTTTATGGTTATTCCGCGTTCCCGCTCGAGATCCATATTGTCCAGCAACTGATCCATTTTTTCGCGCTCCGTAACCGACTGTGTAGCGTCCAATAATCGATCGGCCAAGGTGCTCTTTCCATGGTCGATGTGCGCAATAATGCAGAAGTTTCGAATGGTATCCATCATGACGTCAAAAATACGTTTTTTGGAGTGATCCTTGTTAAAATCCTGTACTTGAAAAAATAGAATGTTATATTTGTTAGCTATATGACAAACCAGCATCTTTCATTTATGAAGAATTTCGCCGCATTCCTTCTGTTTTGCATGGCCTCGTTGGGGCTTTGGGCTGCAGAATCCTCTGAAAAGAATTGGTCGTTGTACAAGGCCTTAGATGGAGTTGAAATCTATTTCCAAGAACTCTCTTGCGACGATCCAGCCAATGGTTTATTTGAAGTTTATACCATTTTCAAAATTGTAAACACCAATGAAGTAGATGTTTCAATAACATATTCCATGGATGTACGCTTTGCGGGACATTGGTACCGCGCAGAAGACACGGACACCCCATTGCACACATTAAGCATTGGCGCAGGAGAATCCATGTCGGGCTCTTGTGGAAATGGAGCACTTTCCGTGTTCGATCGCTTCTCAGATCGTCCAGACCGAGGAGCATTAGATGAGTTTGTTTGGAAAAATATTCGTGTTACTAAGTGAGACTTCAGATGATTAAAAAGCTACTATTTCTTTCAATTGCTGCCTTCATTAGCTCCATAGCTTGGAGTCAGCCCCTAAATATTCAAATTGTTTCACCTGGAGCAGACACCACAATCTGTGCGGGCGATACTGTTATTCTACAGAGCAGTTCCGCCCTATTGGGGAATGGATTTAATTTGGGGCAAATTGGGGCGGGATGGTCTTCTACGCAGGCTAATCCTGTATTTAACAACCCATGTGGGCCTGGACCAATTGGACCTCACCTGTGGGTGGGAACAACCAACTCCAATACGCGTACCATTACCACAATTGACTACGATCTAACGAATGGGAATGCCTGTTTCGTTAAGTTTTGGATGCGATATGGATTGGTTCCCGGCCAAGGGAACTGTGAAGACCCCGACTTCAATAACGAAGGAGTGCACTTGCAATACTCTACCAACTTTGGTGCTACATGGACCGATTTTCCTGGTCCCGATGTAACCCCAGTTGGCGCCTTAACTACCGTAGCAGGTGGAGGAAACACCGTTCCACCTTTTGTAACCACAACTCCAGGTTCAGGAGGCTATTGGACCCCATTGACCACCGCAGCCGCTCAACAAGCCAGCGGTCTTTACCACTGGAATCGCTATGAATGTACCATTCCAGCAGCAGCCATTTCGGTGAACACTCGATTCCGTTGGGCGCAGCTCTCCACAAGTAGTACTGGATTTGACGCATGGGGAATTGATGAAGTATTTATTGGTTGTACACCGGCAAATATTATTTGGGCTCCCACCGGCACAACAACCGCGAATGATACTGTGGCGCCGTTAGATACCACTACTTACATTGTAACGGTGTACGATACTTTGGGCAACCAAGCTACAGATACCATTACGTTGAATGTAATCCCACCTCCATTCCTTATAGACTCCATTGAGGCGAGCTGTAAAGATTCTACATTCATTATTACAGTAGACAATCCCATATTGTGCAATTCCATTGCGGCAGACGGCTCCGACTTCCGGCTAGCGGTCCCCAATGGTGGCCCCGACATCCCAATCATCGCAGCAACCGCTGTGAATTGCCAGAACGGGTTTACACAGACCATAGAAATAACGTCCCTGTCCCCGCTCACTTATAATGGCACGTTCTTTATTTATGTGAAACAGGGCTTCGACTTCAACACCCTGGTCAGCGCCTGTGGCGACGTCCCCGAATTCGACACGGTAAAAGTAATTGTACGCGATTGTTACGAGGTATACATGGACTTGCTTAATGTAACTGTCGTAAATGACGATCACACCGAAGTGCAATGGGATATCTCCACCGATACAACTATAGCCTTCATTAATTCTGTATTTGAAGAATATCGAATCTTCCGCAGTTTAAATCCCACAGGCCCATATACTCAAGTGGGTACCGTAACCAACATCAACACCCTCACATGGGAAGACATGGCCCCTGGCAGCACCAGCCCACTCACCACTGTGGACGTAAATACCGACGCATACAACTACATGGTTCAAGCCGTGTACGATGGAGGTTTAAATACCGATAGCGATTCTATTGCAAGCATCTTATTGTCTTGCGAGGATAATGCGGATACCAACCTTTTAGACCTCTCTTGGTCGGATTACTGGGGATGGGCGCCTGTAGACTATTATGTAATGCAACGTGGTACAGCAACTCCATGGGTGGAAATTGGAAATACCAACACTACTACAACCACGATCACTAAACCTCTTGATGCGGATCAGTACACCATCAAGATTGAAACACGCGAACCCACTACGGGTGCGCTCATTTCGGAGTCTAATTATTGTACCTACGATGTATTTCCAAAGGATGCGCGTATACAAATGCCCAACGTGTTTTCGCCAAATGCGGATAACGTGAACGATTACTTTAATGCCATTACGGCTAATGACAGCACGAGCAATCTGGTGCAGTTCGAAGGTGCTATTTACAACCGCTGGGGAACCCTGCTCTATGAATGGACCGATTGGGAAATTATGGAGTCCGGATGGGATGGCGATGGCCACTCAGAGGGTACATATTACTACGTCGTTCGCGGAGTAGGCCGTGAAGGTGATGTAGTGGAGAAATCGGGCTTCTTCATGCTTGTCCGCTACGATTAAAGCAAACGAATCGGGAACTGCAGTTTTGTGCGGCCCCGAATAACGTTCGAGCGCTAGCGAACCCTCATCGCACTTTAATAAAACAATTTTAATACGGCGGGCACAGTTTGTGCCCGCCGTACTCATTTCCACTCGCCGCTCGGCTTCGCTACGGGAACGAGTATTTATAGACGCTAAAGAAGCGGCGGCGGAATTATACCTGGCTGCTTCGAGTTAAATAGGCTTGAACATATTTACCAATTACATCAAACTCCAAATTCACGCGATCACCGGGCTGGAGCGTTTTGAAAGTGGTGTGTTCGTAGGTGTAGGGGATAATAGCTACCGAAAAACCTGTAAGTTCGGAATCGATCACAGTGAGGCTTACCCCGTTTATCGTAATGGATCCCTTGGGAACGGTAATCTGCCCCGCAGACTCAGGATAAGTGAAAACATATTTCCAACTTCCAGCAGTTTCCTCCACCTGTGCACATATACCCGTGGTATCAACGTGGCCCTGCACAATGTGTCCATCGAATCGCCCCTGCGCAGGCATACAGCGCTCAAGGTTTACCGCATCGCCCACCCGTAAATCGCCGAGATTGGTTTTTCTCATGGTCTCATCGATGGCCGTAACCACATGGCGGCCATTTCCGCATGAAGTAACTGTTAGGCAAACACCTGAGTGGGCCACACTTTGATCGATATGCAACTCATCCGAGATGGAGCTGGAAACAGTAAAGTGAAAATTTGAATTCTCCTGATCAATAGAAACAAGAGTCCCAACGGTTTCTATAATTCCTGTAAACATGAATTTCTACTTCTGTTATTGGCCGCGATAAAGATGAAAAAAGCCATTTAACTCGCGGTATGATATTCCTGATAGCCGTCGCTCGGCCACTTTACAAACATAATAATAGACTCCTTCGCTTACGGGAATACCCGTTTGTTGGTGGGTGCCATCCCATTCAATTTGAGGGTTGCGCGTGCGAAACACTTCGGTTCCCCATCGGTTATACACCACGAAATCCACCTCGTCCACATTCCGCGGGGTTACCGGATTGTATAAATCGAAGGTCAAATCCCCATCTGGCGTGAATACGTTAGGCAATTCATAGGCTGGGCAGTTATCTACACAAACCGTTTCACTCGGCTCACTCACATTACCGAAAGAATCAGTAGCCACAACCAGGTAACATCCCGCCACCTCCTCTAGCTGATCGTGCAACCATGATTCTACACCGCCCGTTGCATTTAGGGTTGTGAGTAAAATAAAATCCTCCGATCCAATGGGTCGGTAATACAGCGTGTAGCTGGAAGCCTCCTCATCGCAGCCCTGCGACGGCAGATTCCACTCCAATAAATTCTCATTGAGTTCGCAATCGCTCACCACACTCAACTCAGGAGGGCAAGGAGGAACACTGTCGATGGTTGTGGCGCATTGTCGTTGAGACCGATTGCGCAAGGTATCCAAGTCGGGAATTCCCGTGTAAAGCCCCTTGGCCACCACGAAATAGCAATACTCTTGAAGCATCTCGAGGCCCGCATCGGCGTAAAACGTACCCGATACGCTGGTGATGGAATCGAAACTTGAAGCAGCTGGATCGCGGCGGTAAACCACATACTCCACGTTGGTCCAAGGATGAGAAAACTGCCAATTCAACTGAACTTGTCCCGCTTGACCAACTGTGCTTAAGTAAACGGAACTCGCTGGAATAGACGAGGAAACCAATGCGGGGGTGCCGGAACTTGAATCGTAGAGTTCAACTCGATAAGTGTAGGCCAAATCTTGGGTATTAAGCCCCGTGGCATCTAAATAGAAGGTGTCCAATTCAGTGGCAAAGGAGGCCACCTCAACTTCAGTGGCGTTGGTTGAGAATCCTTCTGACCTATACAATTTATAGGAATAGGGGCCCGGATAGAGTGCGGTATCCAATTCCGTAGCGCGCAACCATCGAACAAAGATTTCACCGGTGGTGGCGTCGGTGGAAACCACATCAACCTGCGTAAGGAGCGGCCGATCGCGAAGCAACCGATCGCACACCTCCTCAGAGGGAAGACTCTCACTGCCATCGGCATAGACCGCCACGACGCGATAACAATACTGAATCCCCGGACTGAGCCCTGAGCCTCCGTTGTTATCCAAGAAGTTGAGCACGGACCCATCAGAGGTGGATCCGACCTTGCCGTAACCCGTCCATGCTGGAAGACCTGTGGTGCAAGAATCCGGTACATAAGTAAAACTGCCCTCGCGCCGATACACATCGTACCGCGCCACATCCGAACAAGAGGAAGATTGCCAATTCAGCTGAATGGCATCGGGAACCACTTGGGTGGTGGGATTCAAAGCTGCAGGGGCAATTACGCGGATATTTACCGTGTGCAAATCCACCAAATTTGGAATTCCATTGTCGCGAGCCTTGAACGTAACCGCATAGGGTTGCAGGCGAATTAAGCTGCAGTCCGTACCCCATAAAAAGGTGCGGGTGAGTGGGGAAGATCCCTGCGCGGGCTGAGGAAACAGAGCTGAGGGAGAGAGCACGAACGGACCTCCATAGGCCGATAGCTGAATGGACTGAAGGAGGTCGGGGTCAGTGGCGGTAACATCGAACCGAGCTGTGTCTCCAGCAATAACACAAAGATTTTCGATCGCATCAATTTCGGGAGGGGTGTTGCTGCATCCGGCGATATCAATTTGCATATCGCGCACGGTTTGTCCTACAATGGCCCAGGCTCCGCTCGCCAGCAGACGATGCTCCGTAATTTGAATGGCAATGTTATACTCCCCAGCGAGAATGGGAGTGTCCCAAATAAAATCGCCATTAACTGGATTAATGCCAATACTCGTGCTCGACATCGGTGTAGTAAACCCGGGAATGGGTTGGCCATTGGCACCTCGGCAATCCACAAGCGTATAACTAAGACTGTCGCCATCTGGGTCGAAAGCGGCGGGATTGTGAATAAAAATCTGGTTTACGCATCCGTTATCGATGGGCGCATTCAGCAATTGCGGGGAATTATTGGGTCCGGTCGCAGGGTTGATGTTGAGTATGGTTTCAATGTAAAACGGAACAGAAACAGATTCGGGGATATTTAGAATTCCCTGATTCCGATTGGGATCCTCCATACTTATTACATAGGTACCCACCGAGGGGTAGGTATGCAGGCCTTCATACGTATTGCGCTTAATATCGTTCCCGAGTTGCGTTTCCTGGACGCGGGCTAGGGTGTCGGCGGTCCCATCGCCCCACTGCACCACTAAAACGGGCCGATCCGCGGGAGCGGAGTCCTTAGTGTAGGTAATGAGGGTGATGTCGTAGGTGTTGCCGGATACATGCCGATAGGTAATCTCCCCAGCCCGATTGTGCGTGGCAAAAACCCAGCTCGTGAGGAGGGTGAAAACAATCAGCAGTCCGTAACGCATTTTAATATTCAATAACTTGTTGTTCCATTTGCTCGGGCAAAGCGCGGTATTCGTATTGCTGGTTGCGAAGCTTGGGCTCAAAACCGGCCTCAGCGATCGCTTCTTGAATTCCCGCACTGGTAAAACGGTGCGGTGCTCCCGCGGCAGAAACCACATTTTCTTCGATCATAATGGAACCAAAATCATTGGCGCCCGCGTGGAGGCAGAGCTGTGCCGTCTGCTTGCCCACCGTAAGCCAGGAAGCCTGAATGTTATCGATGTTGGGGAGCATAATTCGTGAAAGGGCAATCATGCGGATGTATTCGTCGTCCGTTACTTGATTGCGCACGTTTCGCAGATTGCGCAAAAGCGTGCCCTCATCCTGAAAAGGCCAAGGGATAAAAGCAATAAATCCCTTTGCGTGACTGGGTTTTTCCGATTGAACCTGACGGAGCTTTACCAAGTGCTCAAACCGTTCTTGAAGCGTTTCAATATGACCAAACATCATGGTAGCCGAGGTGGTGATATCCAGTTGATGAGCGGCTCTCATGACATCCAACCACTCCTCTGCCCCGCACTTGCCTCGAGAAATTAATCGCCGTACGCGATCATCGAGAATTTCGGCGCCCGCACCGGGTAAACTATCTAATCCCGCATCTTTCAACTCGCGCAAAACCTCGGTGTGGCTAAGCCCGTCCAATTTGGCGATATGTGCAATTTCAGGGGGGCCTAGAGCGTGTAGCTTGAGATTGGGGTAAAGCGATTTAAGGGTGCGGAATAAATCGGCGTAATAGGCCAGGCCCAAGTCGGGGTGATGCCCTCCTTGCAGGAGCAATTGTTCTCCGCCGAATTTAAAGGTTTCCTCTATTTTTTGCTTGTACTGTTCGATCGTGGTGATGTAACTCTCTGCGTGACCGGGAGGCCTGAAGAAATTGCAAAACTTACAGTTGGCAATGCACACGTTGGTGGTGTTGCTGTTGCGATCAATAATCCAGGTTACTTCGCGAAGCGGCTTGCGCTGCATGCGCATCTGGTGTCCTACGAACATGAGATCGGGCGTAGAGGCGTACTCATTTATAAATATCCCCTCTTCTACCGATAGAAATTCTCCCTTTAATGCCCGCTCTAGTAACTCCGCCGTCTTCATGATATATTTAATATTTTAGCCGCATTAAAACTACAAATTAATGACCGACTTTGTTCGTCTTCCAGAGGGGGATTCCCCTTCGTATACCCACGTAATTCTGTGGTATTCCGCAGAAGCCTTGAATACATGGCTCAAAGAGTATACCAATATTTCCAATGTGCGCAACTGGGAGTCTTCCAAGCCCAGTACCCGTATTTATGAAACGGAAAATGAATTGTATGTGTTTGCTCGCCTTGAGTCTGTGGAGTTGGAGCCCGGCAATTTGGAAAAAGCTCGTTTGGCGGGAAGCGCCGTATGCGCGGAGTTGAAAAAGTACGAGGCGCAGACGGCGGAGGCCCTTGCCCTCGATATGCCAGAAAATATATTTTTCTCCTTCTTAGAAGGGTTGGCGCTAGCGGCTTACTCGTTTGACGTGTATAGAACCCGCAATGGATCTAAGCCGTTGGAGTACATTACCGCAAATCATCCCCGAATTCCAGAATTGAATTCCATTATCCGGCTTACCTGGATGGCGCGCGACTTGGTAAATGAGCCCTACGAAAAACTCACTGCTGTAGAGTATTCGCGGCGAATGGAAACCGAGGCGCAAAAACGTGGAGTGAGGTGCAAAGTAATGCATAAAGAAGAAATCGAATCCCTAAGTATGGGAGGCGTATTGGGCGTAAATGCAGGAAGTGAAGCCCCCCCCACTTTCACCATTCTGGAATGGAAGCCTGAAAATCATAGAAACACCAAACCCATTGTCTTGGTGGGCAAAGGAGTGGTTTTCGATACCGGTGGACTCTCCCTCAAGCCCACGGCAAACAGCATGGACATAATGAAATGCGACATGGGCGGATCAGCCATTCTTTTCGCGGCCCTCTTGGCTGCGGCGGAAAATAATTTGCCGTTACACATCATCACCCTAATTCCCGCTACAGATAATAGACCTGGTAAGAATGCTATTACACCCGGGGGCATCTTGCATATGCACAATGGCCTTACCGTGGAGGTAATGAATACAGATGCTGAGGGTCGGCTCATTTTGGCCGATGCCATGTCCTATGCCGAAACTTACGAGCCCGAAGTTTTAATTGAGGCCAGCACGCTTACGGGGTCGGCCGCAATGGCTATTGGGAAATATGGAATTGTGGCGATGGGTACCGCCGCTAAAGACATGGAGCGCTTGAAAGAGGCGGGAACCTCCGTATATGAGCGCATTGTAGAGTTTCCATTTTGGGAAGAGTTCGATGCGGAATTGAAATCGGATATTGCCGATTTAAAGAATATCGGTGGCCGCGAAGCTGGGGCTATTACGGCGGGTAAGTTTTTGGCAAACTTCACCACAGCGCCTTACATCCACTTGGATATAGCCGGCCCATCGTTCAACTCTGCACCCGATGGATATCGACCTAAAAACGGCACGGGTTACGGATTTCGATTGATGTATGAATACCTGAAAAACCGCGCAAACGGATGAGTTTAAAGCGGATCGTTATTAGTTTGGGAGACCCCAACGGAATTGGACCAGAAATCATCATACAGGTTTTTTCGGATAGGCGCATGCTCGAGGTGGCTACCCCTGTAGTCGTTGGCTCTAAGTCCATTTTTCAGTTTTACGCAAAGGCCCTCGGAGCTTCTGAGGGCTTGTTTAATTTCGTTTCCGATGTGCGCAAAATCCAGTCGGGGAAACTGAATGTGTTCCTCAAACTCGATGAGGGTTTTACGCCTGAACCCGGAAAGGCATCGGCCGATGCGGGAAAGATGGCACTAAAATCGCTGGAAGAAGCCCGTGCCCTGCTCGCGGAACAAAGGGATTCGGAGCCGGGTATTTTAATTACAGCACCCATCGACAAAAGCACCATACAGTCTACTGATTTTTCGTTTCCAGGCCATACGGAGTACCTAGCGAAACATTTTGGAGAAAATGGAGAGTCGCTTATGATTTTGATGACCGACAATCTAAAAATTGCTCTGGTAAGCGGACATATCCCCGTTTCGCAAATTGCGGGCTACCTCTCCACAGAAAAAATTGTGCGGAAAATAGACCAATTAAACACTTCGCTGCAACAGGACTTTCGAGTTCGTAAGCCGCGAATTGCGGTATTGGGCCTAAACCCCCATGCGGGCGATCAAGGATTGCTCGGTAGTGAAGAAAAAGAAATTATATCGCCCGCCATCGAGCGCGCAGAGAACAGCGGAATCTTAGCTTATGGTCCCTTTGCCGCAGATGGATTTTTTGGGGCCCAGAGATATCAATCTTTCGACGCCATTCTCGCAATGTATCACGATCAAGGCTTGGCTCCTTTCAAAGCGCTTTCCTTTGGGAATGGAGTAAATTATTCTGCCGGGCTCTCTATTATTCGCACGAGTCCCGATCATGGAACAGCTTACGACCTAGCGGGAACCGGAAATGCCCATGCCGACTCCTTTCGGAACGCACTCTATGTGGCTTTGGATTGCGCAAAAAACAGGTTGGAATACAAGCAGATCAATGCCGATCCTTTAAAGCGGCAAAAGCTCCCGAGAAAATAATTGTTTTAGTCTCGGAATTTTAAGTAAATTTGCAGGCTCAAAAGTTCTGGAGATGTTGGAAATCAAAGACTTTGATATTGCCTTTAAGGGATTATCCCTGGGTTCCCACACTTTCGATTACGAACTTGATGACACGTTCTTTGAGTTATTCGCTTATGATGAGTTGAATCACTTTGACCTTAAAGCCGAGGTAGTTCTTCTCAAAACAGAGCGATTGTTAACTTTATCTTTCCACGTAAAAGGGCACGTACAGGCCATCTGCGACGTGAGCGCGGAGCCCTTTAACCTGCCACTCGAAAGAAGTTTTGAGTTGCACGTAAAATTTGGCCCAGAGGAAAATAAAGAAGACGATGAATTATGGATTCTTCACGAAGACGAATACCGCGTGAATATTGCGCAAATTCTCTATGAAGAAATGGTTTTGGCAATTCCTGCAAAGCGCATTCATCCCGATGTGGAAAATGGCTCCATGGAAAACGAAATCATGAAGAAACTAAAAGAACAACAAACCAAAAAAAACACAGCTATTGATCCCCGATGGGATAAATTGAAAGATCTTTTAAATTAATCGAAAATGGCACATCCTAAGCGCAAACAATCGAAAACAAGAAGAGACAAACGCCGCACGCATTACAAAGCTTCGGCTCCTCAAATTGCTATTTGCCCCACTACAGGTGAGCCTCATTTGTACCACCGCGCTCATTGGAGCGATGGAAAGCTCTATTACAAGGGTAAGGTGGTGATGGAAAAAGAAGTGGCTTAATACGCCCTAATCCATCGGCCGAAGCATTTCCAAATTCGGTCGTTCTCTACGGATGAATTCTTCCAAATTACGTATCGGTCTGGATGTATCGGGTGGCGATAAAGCGCCGGGATGCAACCTCGAAGGAGCTATGTCCGCTGTTCAACAGTATGGCAATCGTTTTGACGTGGTTCTTTTCGGAGACCGCAATATCATT
>Ga0181607_10004410_pt1 | contig 12064 bp, 12 predicted proteins | sample 041ome_9_FD_132420 | JGI IMG/M metagenome (GOLD analysis project Ga0181607, IMG submission 132420) | Coastal salt marsh microbial communities from the Groves Creek Marsh, Skidaway Island, Georgia - 041413US metaG (megahit assembly) | ecosystem: Environmental > Aquatic > Marine > Intertidal zone...
GAGTGAAATTCTTTAACTCGTCCGCGTTTAAGACTGAGATTAAAATTTTAGATAAGATAATTAATTATTTCTTAAACCAAAAAAAGAATATAAAAATTATATATGCACCTCATCCAAGGCAAAAGATACTATCTCAATGGGAGGCTGATTTTTTTAAAAAAAAAGACGTACAGGTATTTGATGATTCTGTGTTTACATATTTTATAACAGATTGTTGCGTGTCAAATATTTCGAGTTGTCTTTTTGAGTTAAATTGGCTAGGAGCAGAGTGTTTTAGCCCAATAATTGAAGCTGATGGATTATATTGTAAGAATTTTTTAGACACAATTCATCACCCAGAGGCTGATGGTATAAAAGCTTTAGAAAATTCACTTTATGGATGTCTTAATGCTGGATTAAGTGGTGGTTCAAAAAGTTATATTGAAAAGCTCAATAATCGTTTAAAAATTATAAAAGGTGAAAATGTTAATTAATTTAAACAACTTTTTTTATTATTTTTTTGCATTCAAGTATATGATTAAAAAATCAAAATGATAAAAAACATATCACCATATTCAACCGAAGTTATAGAAGAGGCAAAAGAAGCTATGAATAATCATAGTTATTATATAATACCGAATGCTTATTCTAAAAACTTTTGTGAACAAATAAAGGGTGATATTAATAAAGTTAATTCAGGGCTAGGTGTTGTAAAAAACTATGGAGGATCAGAAACTAGAATTTGGTCAGCTCAAAAAAGGTTTAAGGGAGTTAAAAAATTTTTTGATGATAGTAACAAGTTACTTTCATCAATTTTAAATCAAAACATTATTGCAGGAACTGTTTTAGCAATAAAAAATAATACTCTTACTGAAGATCACCAAAAACATAGCATGGGACGTTGGCATATAGATAGCTGGAGGTCACAAGAAAAAGTTTTCCTTTTTTTATCTGATACAACTGAAAAATCAGGTCCGTTGGAGTTTATTCCAAATACTCATAAGTTTTTGTTTAGATGGAGTAAGGCGCTTGAACCAGGATTTTTCTTTGATCATTTTAGTATGCTTAAAAAAGGAGCACCTCGTCGATACTCTTCGATACCAGATAAAAAAATTGAGGCCTTGTTTAATAATGGTTATAAGACTAAACCTTTATTGGTAAAAGCGGGTACAGTGTTGGTTATCAATTCGGCGAAACTAATTCATAGAGCAAGACCATGTAAAGAAGGTCAGAGGCACGCTTTAACTGCTTACTATTCAACAGCTGAAGGTTACCATGACTACGATGTGTAGTGATAAAATTTAAATATAAGAAAGATTAAGAGGATTTTAATGGAGAGCTTTAATTATATTTATAAAAAGCTCTTTAATCTTGGGGTATTTTCACGTGTGCTTTTGGTGATTGTAAAGCCACTTGCGCTTTGGCTTAGTATTCAATTAGATACTGATGCTGGTTTAGCTGTTGCACAAATTTATATTATTGGTTTATTGTTTGTTTCATTATCAGGTACTAATGCCCATAAATCATTTTATAAAAAATATTTTGGCACTGAAAAACCAACCTACAGCAAAGATGTAGCTAGGTCTTATGCTAATTACATCCAAAAAATTACTTTTCAATTAATATTAATTACAATCATATCGTCATTGTTTATTAGTGTGATCTTTTGGGGTTCGTTTGATATTGTAATTATGGGAATTATATTTGGTATAGCTGAAAAAATTAATGACGAATTTCAACGTTATGCTCAGTTTAGTAACAATTCTAAAAGTTTATTTTATCTAGCTTTAAATAAATTAATTCCTGTGTTAATTGCAGCACCATTATCATATGCGGCTATAGTTGATATTAGGTTTACCTTTCCTGTTCTAGTGTTAGTTGGAGCAATTTTTATTAACTGGCCCACAATTTTTTCAGCGATACATTACTTAATTAAAACAGCACGTAAATCTTTTTTCGGAATGATTTTAAGATCTTTTAATTATATTCATCAAGATGTTCTACAAATTGGCTGTGTATTTATACAAATTAGCTTATTTAGTATTGACAAATGGTTAATGCAATATTTTTCTTTAAGCGATCTTCCTCAGTATATGTTGTATACACAAATTGCATCTATTTTTGTAGTTTTTCAAACCATTATTTTAATTGCTCCAGTTAGATCCAAACTTGTAAATGAGAACCCAAACCAAATAAAATCAATAAAAATTGGCTCTCCCATAATCTCTTTGTTTTCAATTATGGTTGGCATATTTATCTATTTTTTTAATTATAAAATAAATTCAGTTGAAAACCTTGGATATTTTGCATTTTTTTTTGCAGGAATTATCACATTTACAGTTGCATATTCCGAACGACTTTATTGGCTAACTAAAACAAAGGTTAGATTAACCTTAGATGCAGTTATATTCTTTTTACTAATTTTTCTAATTTTAGTTTCAAGTATGTTTATTCATTCAGAAAATCTATTAGTTTTAAGTCTCGTAATATTATGGTTTTTGATGTGTTTAAGAGTGTTTCTAATGATTAATTTAATTAGAAAAAATAGTTTTAACAAAAGTTAACTATTTGTTAGTATAAAAAAATAGCATTAAAATATGTATCTTAAAAGTTTAGATTTATGTAATATTGGAAATATTGTCTATACAAAGCAAAATTTAACAAGAGGGGGGAAAATCTTTCTTGCATTTCTTTTGTTAGAATATATTTTTCCATTAATATTAAATCTATTGTTTGACATTAAACCTTTATTTAGACTTCATATTTATTCATTAGAAAATTTTATTTCTGTATTAATCATAATTCTTACTTGTATTATTGCTATAATTGTATCTAGTTATACACCTAGTATTCTCCCAAAAAATAAAAATCCGATTAAACCAATTCCAAAATGGCTTATCAATATAATTTCTTTAACTGTAATACTTGTAGGCTTATCAGTTTTTTTAAATGACTTTTCTCAATGGAGGTATGAACAATCATTATCGGAAAATAGATTGGCATTTTTTGCATCAATTTTTCAAGCCATAACCCCATTTTTGATTTTTTGGATTTTAATGACCGATCATAAGTTTATATTATCTCGTAGATGGTCTGATATAATAACAAAAGGGATATTGTTTTTAGCAACTATATTTTCAATAAATGGTTTAGGGGCAATATTCGTTACACTAATAAGTGCACTAATTTTTTTTGCACCTCAAAGTATTATTGATTTTTTTTATGGCAATTCAAAAAAAACATATTTTATAAAAAATAATTTTAATAAAATAATCTTACTATCATTTTTAATACTATTATTTATTCCTATATCAAAAATAAGTTTATATACAAAATCAGGTAACTCTTCGTTTGAGAGTATATCAACAAATTATTTAGATTTTGAATATCTAGTTAATCGGCATTCTGTTCACTTATCTGCTTTATCAGCATCAATTGAAGATGGGCCGGAATTATCTTATTTAAAAATACCATTTGAAACTGCTAAGTGGAGATTGGAATTTGTTACAGGTACTGATTATTTTTCAAAAAAACCAGAAATTGCCTCGCTTAACAGAATTTCACTTTTGCAATTTGCTGACTTTGATAAAATCAATACTAAAGGTGGAAGTTCTCCTGGTTTGTTGGGTGGCATAACTATGATTTTTTCCTTTCCAACAAGTATTTTATTAGTTTTTTTAATAACATTTTTTTATATTAAAATAATAGATTTTATTTTATGTAGACAGCCACCATTTACTTGGTTTGGAGCCTTTGTATTTGCTTATATACCATTAAGAAATGCTACAGACTCACCTTTTGATTTAATCATCCCAGGACCAGTTACAATTATTTTATTTTTATTGTTTATATTTTCCTTAAGAAGAGTAAGGATAAATTAAAAAGCTAATAAAATATAGTCAATCAAAACAAGCAGATAAAATTAATGAGGATATGGTTAATACAAAGAGCTGAATCAACACCCCACGATGAGGGTGGTGACCGACGACTTATGCGAACAGGTATTCTAGCAGATCTCTTACAAAAAAAAGGTCACGAAGTAGTATGGTGGACATCAGAATTTGACCATGTTAGTAAAAAAAAGCGATATCAACAATCCACACGTGTCACAGTAAATAAAAATTATTATATCCACTATCTAAAAAGTTTTGGCTATAAAAGAAACATTTCTATATCCAGATATATTGATGATCAAGTACTTGCCAAAAATTTTAAAAAAGAGATAAATTTAGATAAAAATAAACCTGATATAATTTTAACTTCTGTACCATCAGTTGAAATGTCTCATGTTGTTGTGCGTTATGCCAATCAACATAAAATCCCCATTGTGCTTGATATACGAGATTTATGGCCTGATATTTTTTTAGAATTTTTTCCAAATACATTTGGTTGGTTAATAAATATTTTAACAATTCCTATGCGTAATAAATTGATTGATATTTGCAAAAATACAACAAGTATCTCAGGTATAACAGAAGAGTTTGTTAAATGGGGTCTTAATTATTCTAGTCGACAAAGTTCTAAGAATGATATTAGCTTTCCAATGGCATATTTTAAAAGAGAAATAACTAATAAGAAAATAAAAAGTGATGCCTTGTTTTTCTGGGAGAGATTAGGTGTTAAAAAAAATGATAAAACTTTAAAGATATTATTTTTAGGAACTTTTTCAAATAGTTTTGAATTTGATACAATTTTTTCAGCAGCAAAGATATTGCAAAAAATAGGTGCTCCAGTTAGTTTTGTTATTTGTGGATCAGGTACAAAAGAAGAATTTATTAAAAAAAAATGTAAAGAATTAAGTAACTGTATATTTGCAGGCTGGATAAATAAAGTACAAATAAAAACTATTTTAGAATTATCCGATGTAGGATTAGCCCCATATATTAATATCAAAAACTTCACAGAAAATCTCCCAAATAAACCAGCAGAATATTTGTCAGAAAATTTGTTGATTGCTACCTCTCTTAAATACGGTAAACTTTATAATCTTGTAAATTCTAAAGAATGTGGATTTTCATATGGAAATGATCCAATAAAACTTGCATCATTTCTGGAAAATTTAACTAAAGATGAAAAAAAACTTAAGAGATTTAAAAAGAACGCCAATCAAATATTTATTAATGAGTTTAATGGTATAAAGATATATCAATCTATGATTGATTATTTGAACAATTTAGCAAAAAAAAAATTATGACAAATCATAAAATTGATTATAAACCATCCTTAATAGCAAGAATTGCAAAAGTGTTGATTCCAATTCTTAAATTTTTATTACCAAAAAAATTTTATAAAATCACTTATGACTTCCTGTATAATTTGTATAAGAAGACTTTAAGATTATTATATTTTTTAAGATTTTCTTGGCATTATATATTTGGTAATCATTTAACAAAGTGTAAAATGAAGTTAACTCACAAACTTCTTCCTTATACAATGGGTGGCTCACGTGCTCTTGAAAATGCTTTTGATATAGTGTTAAAAGTAGAAGTTAAAAAGTTAGATGGAGCTATTGTTGAATGTGGAGTTGCAGAAGGTGGAACCTCAGCGATGATGGCAATGACTAATAAAAAATTTTCCTCAGTAAAAAGAATTAAATGGCTGTTTGATTCTTATGAAGGTTTACCTGAACCTACAGAAGAAGATTATAAAGGAAACAAGACAGGAGATTTTATAAGGCCTTTGACTAAAGGAGCATGTCTTGGAACCATTGATCAAGTAAGTGAACTAATGTTTGAAAAATTAAAATTTTCAAAAGATGAGGTACATCTAGTTAAAGGCTGGTTCCAAGATACTCTTCCAATAATGAAATTTAAAATTGGTAAAATTGCAGTTCTACGACTAGATGGTGATTGGTACGAATCAACTAAGGTTCCACTTGAAAACTTATTTGATCAAGTCGCGGTTGGTGGATTTGTTATTATAGATGATTATGCAACTTGTTATGGTTCCAAAAAAGCTGTTGATGAGTTTATAGAGGATAAGGGGTTAAAAATAGTTTTAAATGCTGATGGAAGAGGAGGAGCATGGTTTGAAAAAATTAGTTAGATTAAATTTAAATGATTATTCCTAATTCTTTATTGAAAAGTAAATTTATTTTTTATAAAATTTTTAAAAGATTGCTGGATATTTTTTTATCAATAGTGGGAATTTTAATTTCATTACCAGTTTTAGTTTTTTTAAAGATTTATTATAAATTTTTTTTAAAAGAAAAGTTAATTTACAGATCTAAAAGAGTCGGTCAAAACCTAAATACAATTATAGTATATAAAATAAAAACATTAAAAAGTGACTCAGAAAAAACATCAAAAGTTACTCTTTTGAACGATGAAAGATTATTAAAGTATGCAAGATTTTTAAGAAAGTATAAAATAGATGAAATACCTCAGTTTTTTAACATAATGAAGGGAGAAATGTCTATTGTTGGGCCAAGGCCCAATTTTAAAGAATTGGTCGATAACTATCCCGATAATATTAAAGAGGTTTTAAAAGAAATTAAACCTGGTCTTACTGATTTAGCAATACTGAAATACCATGATATGGATAAATTTGTTGGTCATAGTTCATATCAAGAATATTTTAAAAATATAGAACCAAAAAAGTTAGATTTAATTTTAAAATATTACAACAAAAGAAGTTTTTTATTAGATTTAAAAATTATTATAAAAACTATTTTAATAATTTTTTTTAAAAAATGAATTAATAGATTTATTATTGTCAATATGAAATCAAAAATATGTTTAGGATGTGAACCACTTGGTGGACATAATTGGGGAAAGTTTAATGAAAAAAAATTTAGAAATTTATTTTCAAAAGCTTATTCTATGGGAGTTAATTTTTTTGATACAGCTGCTATTTATGGTCTAGGAAAATCAGAAGAAAGATTGAAAAAGTATTTGGGTAAAAATATTACAAATTGCTATATATCGACAAAAGGTGGAGTAAGAATTAAAAATTCATCAATAGAAATTGATGGATCTTTAGAATTTATAAAACATGATTTAAAAAAAAGTTTATCAAGACTAGGTTTGAAAAGCATATATTCATACTTAATACATCATTATGATAGCACTCAGGATTATAGACCAACTTTTGATTACCTCAATTCTTTGAGAGAAAAAAATATTATTTCTAATATCGGAGTAAGCAATATTGCTTTAAATGACTTTGAATATTTAAATAAACTTTACAAAATTGATTTTTTGCAAATTCCAGTTAATATTTTTAATTTAACACAGTATAGAAAATTTAAAAAAGAATGTAGAAAATCTAAAGTAAAAATTTTGCCATATAACATTTTAATGTTTGGTTTACTGACTTCAAAAAATGTTCATGTAAAAAAAAAATTTATTCTAAATCAAAAATATAAACATAGACTTAATGCTTTCTTAAATATAGGCAAAAGTCAAAAGATTGTTCAGAAAATTAACAATTTAGAATATGAAAATATACACAAATTTTCCTTACAAAAAATTTTAAATTTAGATCTTGTTGATTCAATTATTCTGGGAATGTCTGATATAAAACAATTAAAAACTAATCTTGATTATATCAATAGCTGAAATGAAAATTAATTTTAATAATCTAAAAATAGCAGTGATAGGAGGTCACGAAACTACTAAAATTTTTATTCAAGTTTTTAAAAGTTTATTCAAAAATAAACTAGATATTTTTTATTACAAACCAGTAAAAGCTAAAAACTTAGTATTATATTCAAATTTAAAATCTGAGATAAAAACTAAAGAAAATTTTTTTAAATTTACAAAAATTAAAGATATTGAAAATAAAATGGTTAGTAATCGTTATGATTTTTTATTTGCATTTGGTTTATCCCAAATTATTCCAAATAAGATAATTAGAAGTGTTAAAAAAAATATTATAGGATTTCATCCAACATTTTTACCAAATGGTAAAGGAAGATCATCTTCGGCCTGGAACATTAGAATTAAAAAGCATGGTGGATGTAGTTTTTTTGCAATAGAGAATGAGAACGTCGATAGTGGTAGAATAATTTATAGAAAAAAAATAAATATAAATAATACTGATAACGCCCAATCATATTCTGAAAAATATCTCAACCTTTTTAATAAAATGATTTTTGAAATTTTAACAAAACCTGAATTATATTTAAAAAAAAAAGATAACAAGGTTGAAGGTAAAAAAACTTCTTATTATAATATTTTAAAAGTTGATGACTCTTTTATTGATTGGTCAATGAAAACAGACATTATAGAGAGAATTATTAAATCATCATCTTTCCCAAATCCTGGCTCGTATACATTTATAAATCATAAATTATACAAAATAGATGGCATTGTTAAGAATAATAAAAATTACAAAACTTTTCATTATGCTCAACCAGGAACAATTCTTTCAAAGAAAGGATTTAATTATGAAATAAAGACAGGTGATGGTATCATAGGAATTAAGATTAACAAAAACTTAAAAATTAATGAGCGTTTTACTACTCTCAATCCATATGTACTTTTTAAAATTCTTCAGAAATTAAAAATAAATTTATAAAATGAAAAAAAATATTTTAATTATTGCTCCTCATGCGGATGATGAAGTTTTGGGATGCGGGGGAGTTATTAATAAATTTTCTAAAAAGTATAATGTCCATGTGCTTATCATGACTGACTCTCACGCCGGTGTACCAAAAAAATATTCAATTAATTTTTCAAATAAAATAAAAAAACAATGTATTAAAGCTCATAAAATTTTAGGTGTGAAAAAAACATATTTTCTTGATTTCCCTGTATTAGGTTTGCAAAAAGTAAATAATTATTTGATTGCTGATAAAATCAGTCTCTTTTTAAAAAAAATTAAGCCTATTGAAGTCTATATTTGTTCAAAACATGATTTGCACTCTGATCATAGATATATTTATGAAGCTGCAATAGTTGCTATGAGAGAACCAAAATCATTTAAAATAAAAAAAGTGTTGTGTTATGAGACACCATCAGAATCAGAATGGGGGAATGAACTAATTAGATCTGAGAGATTAAATTTTTTTATAGAATTAACTAAAAGAAACCTAGATAAAAAAATTTCTGCAATGAAAGTTTTTAAAAGTGAGTATAAATTAAATCCCCATCCAAGATCTAAAGAAAATTTAGAAGCTCTCGCTCGTTTAAGAGGGAGTTATATTTTATCTGAATTTGCGGAAGCTTTTTCTGTTGTTAAAATTATTGAATAATATTATTAATATACTTTAATCTTTAATGCAAAAAAACCTTTTTAATTCTCAAAATTTTCAAAGACCAATTTCAATCAAAGGATTTAAAAAAGATAATTTAAAAAAAATTCTAAAATTAATGATTTATATAAGAAAAACTGAACAGATGATTGCACTAAAAAAAAAAGAGAGACTAATAGTTGGTCCAGTACACTTATCAGTTGGTCAAGAAGCAATCGCAGTCGGTGTATCACAAAATTTAAAAAAAAGTGATAAAGTTTTTGGTAATCATCGTTCTCATTCTCATTTGCTTTCGTTAAATCAAAATGCACACAAATTATTTGCTGAGGTTCTAGGTAAAAAAACTGGTTTTTCTAAGGGCATGGGTGGATCTATGCATTTAATGGACATGAAAAATGGTTTTTTTGGATCAACTCCAATAGTAGCAGGAACAATTCCACTTGCAGTCGGAGCAGCAATTTCTTCAAAAATTAAAAATACAAAAAATATTGCAGTCTCATATCTTGGAGATGGAGCTGTTGAAGAAGGTGTATTTCATGAGTCTTTAAATTTGGCTAAAATAACCAAGGCACCTATTTTATTTGTAATAGAAAATAATCTATTTGCAAGTCACATGCATATTTCAATCCGTCAACCAAAAAATAATACCTCGAGATTTGCGACTACTAATAATATTCCCTATAATTTAATAGATGGAAATGATGTAATTAAAGTTACAAAAGTTTCAAAAAAATTAATAGATAAAATTCGTACAAGATCTGGACCAGCAATATTAGAGCTAATCACTTTTAGATGGTATGGCCATGTGGATTGGCGTGAAGATGTTGATGTAGGTGTATTTAGATCAACTAAAGTTATCAAAAACTGGAAAAAAAGAGACCCCGTTCAACGACTATCACAATCAATGATTAAATCTAAATTTTGGTCTATTAAAGAAGAAGACCATTTGAAGAAAAGAATTGATAATGAACTTAGCAAATCTTGGGTGCAAGCTACAAACGACCCTTACCCTGCTAAAAATTCTATATTAAAGTTTGTTTATCACAATGGTTAAAAAATCAAAAAAAAAAACTTTTAATTATGGAACTGCAATCTTATCTGCATTTGAATATCTTTTAAAAAATTACAATGAGGTATTTGTAATAGGACAAGGTTTATGGAGTCCTTGGTATGTTGGTAATTCAATGACTGACTTAGAAAAAAAATTTGGTAAAAATAGAGTAATTGATACACCTATATCTGAATCTGCTGTAACTGGTGCAGCTGTAGGTGCTTCATTAGCAGGTATGAAGCCAATTGTTGTTCACCCTAGAATGGATTTTATGCTGTATGCAATGGACTCAATTGTAAATCAAGCTGCAAAATGGTCTTATATGTTTGGATCACAATCTCACGCTGGAGTAACCATAAGATCAATTATCAATAGAGGTGGAGAGCAAGGAGCGCAACATTCTCAAGCACTTCATGCTTGGTTTGCACATGTACCAGGACTAAGAGTGGTTATGCCATCAACAGTTACAGATGCTAGAGATTTACTTATAGCATCTGTTTTATGTAAAGACCCAGTTATGTATATTGATGATAGGTGGTTGTATGCGCAAGAAGATTACTTAAATCCGATAGTAGAACTTGATTTAAAAACTCAAAAACCTAAAATTACACTAAAAGGAAAAGATGTAACTATCTTAGCTAGTGGTCATGCTTCATTTTTAGTAAGACAAGCATATAAAAAATTGAAGACACTTGATATTAAACCTGAAATTATTGATGTAAGAATATTAAATCCTCTTTATATAAAAGATATTATTAAGTCTGTTAAAAAAACAAGGAAATTAGTTGTAGTAGATCCAGGCTGGGTATCTTCTGGATTTTCAGCAGAATTAGTTGCAAAAGTAGTGGAAAATTTAGATGCTCAATGCTTAAGTTCTCCACCCTTAAGAATTGCTTTACCAGATGCACCAGCACCAACTGCAAGTATCCTCGAAAAGAAATATTATACTTCAGTTGATGAGATTGTTAAAAAGATTAAAATATTAGTAGTAAAATAAATTTTAAGACTTTTCATCTTGTTTGATCAGATAAAACCGTTGTATAATACCAATTTAAGCTACTTGCAAAATTTGTTTAATTTTATATGTATTAGTTAAGTTCATAGTTCTTCCTAACTATGCGCCTTTAAAAACACCGTTTTGGTAGGCACGAAATAATAATTAAATAATCTGAAAGAGTGTTTGTACGCGCTTTTTTTTAATTCTTAGGAGGAATTATGAGTACTATAAATAAAAGAGTTTTAGAAGGTTTTAGAAAAAAACTTTCAAAGGATCAATTAACTCAGCTTTTTAATCTATTAAATCGAATTAATTTTAATAGAGTATTAAAATCTAAAGGAGGCTCAGTTGGCTCCTTAATGGATGCTAGTTTAAACCAGCCTTTAAAGATCAATAAAATTCATACCATACAGTCCATCAGATCGATGTATCAAAATGGAGGTCTGGTTAATAAATCTGAAATGTTAGATCTAATAAAAAAGATTGATCTAAAAGATTTAAACTTAAATGATTTAAAGTTGATTAAAGAATTTAAAATGAATTTGGAGGATAAATAATATGACCTCTTTAAAACAAATTAACGCTAATAAAAAAAACTCAAAAAAATCAACTGGACCTGTAACTTACATGGGTAAAGCTAAGGTATCATTGAATGCTATTAAGCATGGTCTTTATGCAGAGCATCACATAGCAGTTGGTGAAGATATAATTCATTTTAAAAACTATGTCGATATGATGCTTGAAACTTATGTGATCTTTGATGCAATTAGTGCGTTAATGGTTAAGAAAATTATTGAAATAGGTTGGCGCTTAAATCGATTTTCTATCATTGAAACTGGTA
>Ga0181607_10004430_pt1 | contig 12033 bp, 11 predicted proteins | sample 041ome_9_FD_132420 | JGI IMG/M metagenome (GOLD analysis project Ga0181607, IMG submission 132420) | Coastal salt marsh microbial communities from the Groves Creek Marsh, Skidaway Island, Georgia - 041413US metaG (megahit assembly) | ecosystem: Environmental > Aquatic > Marine > Intertidal zone...
CCTTTGCCCTGCCAACCATAATACAATGGTTTTTCTCCCATCCGATCTCTTACTAAAGTTAAAGAGCGATTTTTTTTATCCCAAAGTGCACAAGCAAACATACCAACTACTTTCTTTAATGCACTATCAATACCCCAATATTCTATTGCCTCTAGGAAAGTCTCTGTATCCGAGTTGCTCTGCCAATTAATATTCAAATTCATTTCGTTTAGCTCTTTTCTAATTTCTAAATGATTATAAAACTCACCATTATAAGTGATAATATATCTTCCTGAATTAGAAATCATTGGTTGATTGCCGGCAGGAGATAAATCCAATATTGATAACCTTTGATGACCAAAAACAATACCTGCACTTCTGTCTTGCCAAATACCAGAAAAATCTGGTCCACGATGATAAAGCGCAGAATTCATTTTCAATATTGCATTATTGAATGTTGATAAATTTTTTGAATAAAAACCTGTAATACCACACATATTTTAAATCCTATTAATTATTATATTTTGTGTCTTGTTGTAAAAAAATATATTCTGATTAAATATTAATCTTTTAAATTAATTACTACAATGTTTTTAAAGTTTTATTTAAATCAAGTTATTTAAAATATTATATAATTTTAAAAAAACATTTTTAAAATAACTAAATTTAAAATTGATATTGCCAGTATGAAAAATATTTAATGCATTAATAAAATTTTTATTTTTGATATTTAAGTTAATTTTTTCACAATAAACTCTTCTTTTTAAAAAATTAATTTCAAATTGGTATTTATTGTAATTGCTTGAATTTCTTTCTAACCATTTTTCAATCTCTAAAATAGTAATTTCGTGCTTTTTTAATGATTCGTTCTGACCATGCCAAACTCTATAAGTATAGTGATTTTTTAAATGATAAAATCTTGTAATTTTAGCTAAATTTAAAGTAAAATCAAAATCACCTATAATATGATAATCCTCGTTAAAAAAATTTTTTGAATTTTTTATGACTTTTTTTCTTACCATAACTGTTGATAAAACTATCTGATAATTTTTGATTATTGTATTTATCAGTCCATTTTCGAAAGTTAAATTTATCATTTTTTTTTTTTCAGATATTTTTTGACTATTAACGTACCAAAAGTTTGTAAAAGAAAATCCTATCTCATCAGATGTAAATGATTCAATTTGATGCTCTAATTTATTTTTATCCCAATAATCATCAATATCTAAAAAACAAATATACTCACCTTTTGAGTTTTTAATTGCTTCATTTCTAGCATAAGAAATATTAGTATGTATTTCACTGTTAAAAATCTTTATTCTTGTATCTCTATATTGTTTAATTATATCTAAAGTATTATCTGTTGATTTATTATTCCAAAATATAATTTCAAAGTTTTCATAGGTTTGATCTAAAATACTTGTAATGCATCTATTTATAAAATTTTCACCATTATAACAATTTACTATAACTGATATCAAGGGTTGATCTAACATTTTAATAATCTAAATCCACAGCTAATAGTTTTGTTTTTTAATAATAACTTTATTTATTTTTTTTATTATTTAATCTCTTGTAATAATTAATTGTTTTAACCAAACCATTAGTTAAAATTGTTTTTGGCTTCCATTTAAAATATTTAAAAGTTTTTTTTAAATTTGGATATAGTTTTAAGGGCTCATCTTTTCTTAATAAAACTTTGCCATACAAAGGTCTTCCTTTTTTAGTTATATTTAAAATACTATTTATAACTTTTCTAACTTTTATGGGTTTGTCAGATCCAACATTAAAAATTTCATTATAAACTTTTTTAGTTTCAACACATTCTATAATAAAATCTACAAAATCATCTATATATAAAAAATCTCTTATTTGGTTACCTAGCGAACATGGAAAATTTTTATCTTTTAAAGAATTTGTAATAATGTTTGGTATTAATCTGTTGATGGTTTGTCCTGGACCATAAATTAAAAAAGGTCTTAAAATTAAATATTTTAATTTTGTTTTTTTAGATATTTTAATTAAATAATTTGAAGCTTTTAACTTAGCTTTTCCGTAGGTTGATTTTAGATTTTTTATATTAGTAGTTATATTTTCTGAAATCGGAGAACTTAAAAAACCATATTCAACACTACTACCAATTTGTATAAATCTTTTAACTTTTTTTTTAACTGCAAAATCAATTAAATTTTTACAACCTTTGAAATGTGTATCAAAAGTTTTTTTTTTTTCATAATGATTAATATGGCCTGCAAGATTAATTATATAGTCAATTTTTAAATGATTTAATTTTTCAAATAAAAGTTTTTTATTAACTATATCTAAATTAATTTCTGTAATATTTTTATAGTTTAGTTTTTTATTAATTGATAATGAAACTATATTCCATTTTTTTATTTTAGAATTCTTAATTAAATGTTTTCCAATAAATCCACTACCACCTGTGACTAAAACTGTTGCTATTTTTGAGTTTTTTTTTTTGACTATTTCCATAATAAGATATGTTAAATAATATGATTAATTATTATAAATGCTGATTTCTTTTAACAATAATTTCTAATTTTTCTTTATCTCTAAGTGTATCCATGCATTGCCAGAAACCCTCATGCTTGAATGCTGCCAAGTTTTTTATTTTTGTTACTTTTTCTAATGGTTCGTGCTCTAAAAAAGTTTCATCTCCTTTAATAAATTTTAAAAATTTTGGATTTACCACAAAAAAACCTCCGTTAATCCATCCCTCATCAAGCTTAGATTTTTCCTTAAAATGATTTACCAAATTACCTTTGATTTTTAGTCCGCCAAATCTTGCAGGGGGTCTTACTGCTGTTAATGTAATAATTTTTTTATTTTTTTTATGAAAGTTATGAAGTTTATTTAAATTTACGTCTGATAAACCATCGCCATAAGTTAGCATAAATGTTTCCTTATCAAGATATTTTTTCAATCTTTTTATTCTTCCACCAGTCATTGTTTTTAGTCCAGTATCAACCAATTTAACTTTCCAAGGAAATTTTTTTTTATTAAAATAATTTTTTATAATTTTACCTTTATACCCAAGGGCTACTATAAAATTTTCAAATCCATATCTATAATAATGCATCATTATGTGAACTAATATTGGTAATCGATTAATTTTAACCATTGGTTTGGGTATTTTCTTTGTATATTCTGAAATTCGAGTACCTAACCCACCAGCAAGAATGACTACCTTCATATTTTTTTTTTCATAAATTTTATGATTTGTATACGCGATATATTGAAAATATTTTTTTTGTTAATTTTAAATTCTTTATACCAATCAACTACAAAATCAATCGTTTCTAAAATGTTAAGACGTGCTTTCCAATTTAACATTTTCTTAGCTTTAAAGTTATTTAATTGAAGTAAAGATGACTCATAAAATTTATTTGTAGTATGAATTTTCCAATTTATTGAAGGCCAATTGATTTTGATTTTTTTTAAAAAATTTATTACAGTTATATTTTTAATCTTATCAGAGCTAAAATTAAAAGAATTTCCATTCAATTTTTTATTTTTACTAAGCTCAACTGCTAACACAAGATAACCAGATAAAGCTTCGAGTACATGTTGCCATGGTCGTGTTGAATTAGGATTCCTTATTACGGGAATTTTATTGTTTAACCACATCTTCATACAATCAGGTATCAACCTAAAGTTTGACCAATCTCCACCACCTATAACATTGCCAGCTCTAGCAGAACATAATCTAATATTTTTTTTTTTTCTATCTATAAAGGTCTTAAAGAATGAATTAAATAAAATTTCAGCCGAAGCTTTAGAGGCACTATAGGGATCAATACCACCTAAAACATCTGTTTCTTTGTAACCTTTTTTTTGCTCTAAATTTTTATAACACTTGTCACTAGTTACAATAATTCCATAACATTTTTTTTTTAACTTTAATATTGACTCTAATAAATTAAGTAAACCTATTACATTTGTTTCCCAATTAAATCTTGGATCTTGAATAGATTTATAAACTAAAGATTGAGCAGCTAAATGAAAAATAAAATCAGGCTGTTCTTTTAGTACAACTTTTTGTAATTTTAATTTATTACGAATATCAAAATAATAGGTCTTAACTTTGATATTGCGTTTTACTAAATTAAAATGATTTTTATTGTCATTATTTTTTAATGAAACACCAACAACATTGGCCCCTAGCAAATTTAACCAAATAGTTAACCATGAGCCCTTAAAACCATTATGTCCTGTTATAAGAATTTTTTTATTATGAAAAATTTTAAATTTTTTAAACATTATTTATAGATAATTAACATTAAGATTAATAATTATAAAGTTATATATATTATTTAATATAAATTTATCTTCAGCTAAATCACTCACAAAATCTATTTTATAAAACTTTATAAATATTAAAAAAATTAATTTTGTTTTTTTTGATTTTTAATTTTAAATGTTTTGATTATATTCTGCTCTGTTGGTTCCACAAAAAAATTTTTTTTATACCAGCTAGCTATAGCTAATATTTCATCTTTATTATGTGATCTAAATTCAATCAATTTTTTATATATTTTGTCGATTTCATCAATATTAAATGCTAAATCCCATATTTTTCCTCGTCCCTTATCTGTTAATGGGTTAGCTGTAAGATTATTTTGACTAGCAACAATTATGACTGACAATCCACAAGAAACAGCTTCGACTGCAACACCAGATGCAGATGTCAATATAACTAGTTTTGTATTCTTAAAAAGTTTATAAATACTATCATTAGAAACATTGATATTTTTTGGTAAGTCATTAAGTCTACTTATATCAATGGCTGGATGATTTTTGAATATTAAATTACTAAACTTAGTTGCGCAATTTAATAAATATTTAGTATCAGAGATTATATAGGACCCTACTAATAGTATATTTTTTTCTTCAACAACCCCTTTAAAACTGAATATTCCATTGTATCTCAAAGATACTCCAATATCGTATTTTATATTTTTTCTTTTCAAAATAAAATATTTACCATTGACTAGAATTGAATGTGGCGATGTTAAATTATTATATTCAAAATCATCTATGTATGTATTAAAATATGTTTCATAATTGATATAAAACTGTAAACCAATTAATCTTAAGCTTTGATTATTTTTTCTAATAGAATAGTTAAAACTACGCTCAATAGTTTGAAACTCACACCATGAGTATATTTTTTCCAGTTTATCAATTTTTGATAACTTGCTACCAAGAATATATCTTGCAAAACTGCTAAAATTATTACTATTTAAGTCCTCTATAAGAGAATAATTAAATAATTTATTAAGATAACTACTTTTTTTTTGTTTCAAATTTAAAACTTTAAAAGGATATTTTATAATCATAAAGAACAATATTATAAAATCAACTAAGCTTAAAAATTCAAACTCAAATATAAAATCTCTTTTATCTTTATTTATTATTTTAAAAAATTTTATAAGTTTAAATGGATTTTTATTTACCGGATAAAGTCTCGGTAATATAGAGTAATTTTTTTTATATTTTTTAAATACTTTATAAACTTTTCTTAAATAATTTTCAGTGAACTTTCCACTTTTATTTGTATTTTCAACTAAAACAAAAATATCTATTATATTTTCTAATTTATTTTTTCTTTTTTTATTATAATACAAATTATAAATAACAAAACTTATAAAATAGCTTAATAATAAAAATGTGTTTTTAAAAAAAAATCGGATTAAATTTTTTATAAATAAAAAATTTTCATTTTTAAATTTGCGCTTCTGAAAAAAAAAATTTTTTGGAAAACTACTTGAATATGGATTCTTGGTTAAAGTAGGGTTAATAATATTGAATAAATCAGGTTTTATATTTCTTTTTATATTGTCTATATAAGTGTGGAATATGTCTTTTTTTTTAATATAGTTATGGTGTAAATCTTTAGGTTTCATAGCTTTATTTTATTAAACTTTTTTATATAATTTCCGTATTTCTTTAGATTAACATTATTATAACCTCGAAATTTTATGTTATTTTTTTTTGCTGCTTCATAATCATTAAATGAATCACCAATTAATAGAATTTCATTTTTTTTATAATTAAATTTTTTTATAGTAGTTTTTATTAAAACTTCTTTTTTGGTTGGGCTTCCTGCAATTGACTTAAAATATTTATCAATTTTCAACTTTTGGCAAAGTTTATTCAATTCATTATGTTCACTTCCTGAAATAATATGAAAATTATAATTTTTAAAATTATTTTTAATAAATACTAAACTATCTTCAATTAAATTATTTTTATCGAATAATCTTACTTTAATTATAGTTGCAAATTTATTAGCTAAATTAATAATTTCTTTCTCTGAAATATTTTTTTTAAGAACTCGATTATAAAAATATTTAATTTTATCAAATCTTGATACTCCACCATTTTGATAATGATATTTTTCTAAATTTTTCACATCTTTTGAGTTAAAATTTTGAAATAATGCAACAAATCCATTACCTTTGATTTTCATGCTATCCAAAATCACCCCATCAAAATCCCAAAAAATTGCTTTAATCATTTTTATCCTGACTTTTTAAATTAATGAAAGCTCCAATTTTTAATTATTTAAATTTTTTTATTCTAAAAATAATTTATTTTTAAGAAAATAAATTTAAAAAAATCAACTTTTTTTAATATCTTTATTAATAACTTGTATACAATTTAATAAACCTTGACCAAGATCAATAAATGGGTTTGCTAATAATTTTTTTGCAACTATAGGACGATATGAATAAGGTGTTATTTTGTAATGACCTATATTGTTCTTAGAGATTTGTTTTACATCTAGACGACTCTGCATTATTTCATTAATCATAGTTATTAATTCAATTCTTTTTAGTTTTTCTGATCCTGTTAAGATAATATGTTCATTTTCATATTTTTTATCCAAAATTATATCAGCAGATAATTTTGCTGCATCTCCTGCGTGGATATATTCTCTTACATCATCATTATTACCAATATAATGCAATTTTCCTGTTTCTATGGCAGTTCTCAAAAGATTATATATATAATTATTATGACTGGCTCTTTCACCATACAACGAGCCATATCTTATAACTGTATAGTTAAGTCCATACTTTCTATGATATTCTTGTGTCAATTTTTCACTATTTTGCTTGCTGATACCATAAAAAGAACCCTCCGCACTTAATGCATAAGCACTGCTAGCATAAACAAACCTTTCAATAGTCCCTACTTCCTTGCAAGCTTCTAAAATATTTAAATTTCCAATCACATTGACATTTATAGTTTTCAGAGGATTTTTGGCCGCTTCATTTAGCTCAGCAATAGCTGAAAAATTATATACATATTGACAACCCTTTAGAGCTTTTTTTACTTTATTTAAATCCAATATGTCTAGTTTAAGAAATTCTTGCTTTTTTGATAAAAATTCAGACTCAAATAAATCTGCAACTATAATTTTAAATCCTCTTTTTTCAAGCTCATCAGCAACATAGGATCCTAAGAAGCCACTTCCACCAAATATGATTACTTTTTTCATAAAATAAAAAATTTTTTTAAGTGTTCTATTGCTGACAAGCCCATAGACTCAATAGCTTCTTTAGCATTTCCACCTATGTGAGGGGTGCAAATAAGATTTGGTAATTTTAAAAATTCTTGATCTAACGGAGGCTCTTCAACGTACGCATCTATTGCAGCTCCTGCAATTATGTTATTCTTTAAAGCATGCTTTAAATCAATTTCATTTATTATACCACCTCTTGCAATATTAATAATATAAGCAGTTTTTTTCATAACTTTAAAAATTTTAGCATTAACCATGTTATCAGTTTTGCTATTAAGTGGTGTATTAATAGTAACAAAATCAGAGGTTCTAAATATTTGCTCTTTTGTTGCCTCAAGTAAATTATTTTCTTTATAATATTTTTTTTGATTAATTATATCATTTGCAAGTATCTTACAATTAAAAGGTTTAAGCAGCCTCACCAATTCTTTGCCTGTATTTCCTAGACCAATAATACCTATAACTTTTTCACTAAGCTGAAATCCGGCTGATTTATTCCAAGTTCCATTTTTTAATTCATTAGATGAAACAAATAAATTTCTTGCTAACATTAATAAAAAACCTAATGCCATTTCAGCCACTGAAAGTTTATTAACGCCCTCTGTCCAACCAATGGTTATATTTTTTTTCTTACATGATTCAAGATCAATATTACTCAATCCTACTCCATACTTTGCTATGAATTTAAGGTGTGGACATTTTTTAAGGACATCTAAATTTATTTTATCCAGGCCAACTATTAAACCATCTGCACTTTTAATATATTCAATTAATTCTGATTGATTAAACCTTTTGCCTTCTACATTTAATTTCACATCAGTAAAATATTTATATATTTCTGATTGTAATTTTTTATTATTTGAAAAACTTGGTGATGTTACAACTATTTTCATAATAAATTTTCTAAAAATTCTTTATATTTTTTTACACACTACCATCATATGTGAACTTAATTTATTTTCAGATATAATTTTCTGCATATTATTTTGCTCTTGTGTTGTGGAATAATCTAAAAAATTTTTCCAAAATTTATCTTTTATCTTGTCTATATTATTTTTCATGATGTCTAGGTCCAATTTTCCTGGAGTTGAAGTTTCTAAAACTTTAAAACCTATATCCTTTAAAAGAATTTCAACAGATTTAGGATTAAGAAAATTTAAATGCATTGGTGGTGAAATGGACTTTGAGTCTTGCCATAGCACTTGAATATCTGCGCCCATACCACTAAGTGTTGTAAATATAAAGCTATCACCACTGTCCATTAAATTATATAGAATTTCTAAAAATGCACGAGGATTATGAAGATGCTCAAATAATTCAAAACTTACAAATGTTTTTGGAAATTTTGGTAAATCTTTTTTATGAATATTTTCTAAAAAATTTTCAATTACATTTAATTTTTTTTTCTCGCAAATTTTTACTAAATGTTTAGAAGGCTCAATTATTAAATGATTTATTTTCAATATTTTTAAAAATTCTTCAATAAAAGTTCCATAGCCTCCGCCTATATCTATTATTGTATCTGTTTTTAACAAAAAAAAATTTATTTTTTCTTTTATAATTTTAGCTTTTGGTTTCCAAAGCATTTCTCTTCTATTTTTTTCTGTTTTTTTATAAAAGGTTGTTGCCCAATACTTTGTAGATTCCGAATCGCTATAATAAGCATCAAAATATCTTTTATGTGGCCTAGGAGATACATACAAACTTTTGCAAGTTTCACATTCATCAAACTTAAAGCCATTTTTAGTAAATGAATATGTGCCTCTAGCATTACAAGCTGGGCACTTGATTTCTATCACTTTGGCATTTTTAAAACATTTTTGGATATCTAATTTGTTAAGCCTCAGTAATTCATCAAAAAGATTTTGGGGCCTGATATCATTTTCCTTCATATGAATCTTTAGAAATTATAAAAATGTTTAGAGATATGGATTTTATTAAATAATCTTTTGTAAAAAAATTTATAATATAGGACCAATCTCTGAATATATGCCAATATTGCAAAAAAAATAATTTTTATTATTTTTCTTTCTTCCTCTTTTTTTAAATTTTCATATAAAGTATTTAGTTCATATTTAAGTGGTAATAATATAGTTAAAAATATGATCGGTGCAAATATTTTTGAGTTAAATTTGCTTTCAATTTTATATTTATAAGCTCGCAATCTTTGAAACAGCAAAAATTCAAACACTATATTTTCATAAAAATAAAATTTTTTATGCCATTTTTTATGCTCAATATTTTTATTGAAGCCCTGTAAATCTTTACCTGATAATTTATCACCCCACCAAAGTTTATTATGATATGTTGATTTGTACAAATTTTCATTCAGCAAAAGTTCATATTTTTTACAAAATTGACTCATAATTAGCTCTGGATTTTGATGCAAATCTTCAAGCTTAAGAGTGGTAAAATTTTTTGTAAATTTTTTGATAGGCTCTGACTCATAAAAAACTCTAAGATACACAGAGGTATTAGAAGAATTGTTATGAGGTTTAAAATTAAAATTTTTATGGTTGTCAATACCTGAAACAATGGTATTTCGAGGTTCCCTGATAGTACATATCACATCAAAATTTTTAAAATCAACCATGTAATCATTTAATTTTTCAATATGATGTAAATGATAAAATAGTATTTTTGTATCTAAAATATTTTGCTTTAGAACTAATCCATAAGCAATGTGAAGACTAATAAAAAAATTAAAACTATTAATCTCTCTATCTTTCATTAATTTAGATATGTATTTTTTAAATAGATCAATATCTAAATCAAAACTCTCATTTTTTTTTTCACCTAACTGATCCCATCTTTCTATTTTATTATATTTTGATTTAAATTTTGCTATGTGCAAACTATAATTATTGCTCCAAATAAATTCATTTAACAAATCATCTAAATTATTTTTACAAACTGCATTTTTCCAAAATTCATGAAAAAAAAAAGTACCTGTAATTTGTAAAATTTGCGCATGTCCATCTAATAAACTTTGGAAAAAATCTGAACCTGTTCTACCGGTTGTTATTAGAACTACTTGTTTTAAGTTTGTCACATGATTAAATAATCTTTTATAATCGTATTTATCATTCATAATCAATTTTTTAAAAACCTATTAAAGATCATTTTTTTTAGATAATAAAGTAATTACTCTTCGTTATTAAATATTTTTTAATATTAAAATAATTTATATATTTACAATTACTAAATTATAATTCCAAAATAAGATAAAATTGAAGCAATAATGATAATAAAATAATTTATTTCAAAAGAGGTCATTAATTATTTGATCAAATAAAATTAATTAGAAGTTTATTTATATGTTTCAAATAATTGGTCCGATTTCATAATATTAATTACCAATTCTAAATCTTTCTTGGTATCCACTGCCTTTGTTTTATATCTAGTTTCACACATTTTAACTTTCCCTCCATTTTCCAAGATTCTCATCATATCTGCAGATTCTATTATCTCTAGAGCTGTTGGTTTCATTTTATTGTATCTTAATAAGAAATCTCTTTTAAATGGAATCACACAAACTTGTTTTTTCATTGGGACATTTGATACACCTTTTTTTCGACTTGGAATTGGTTCTCTGCTAAAGTAAAGCGCGTTATTATTTTGATCCATTACAACTTTTACTTCATTTGGATCTTCAAATGCTTCGTTAGAATCTATGTCAGCTATAAGATTTGTAATTTCTATACTACTATCTTCTATCATTGGTTTTAGAGACTCATCTATCATTTGTGGAAAAGTTAAAGGTTCGTCTCCTTGCACCATTACCATTATGTCACATATCTGACCAGTATCTCTCTCAATTTTAAGCATCGCCTCTGCGCATCGATCTGAACATCTTTCATGGTTGTCTGACGTCATAATTGCCTTTCCGCCGATAGATACTATATATTCAAAAATTTCTTTATCACAAGTTGCCACATAAACTTCGCTCAAAGTTTTGCTCATTTTAACTCTTTTATAAACATGGCCTATCATTGGTACTCCAAGTATATCTTTCATTGGTTTGCCTGGAAATCGACTAGACGCCATTCTTGCAGGAATTATTGATAAAATATTCATTTTTTTATTTATATTTAGATTTGTTTTATTGAAAATTTTTTATTTGAACAGAAAAAAAATCATTTTTGTTATGGGTTTTATATAGAGGCTATTTCAATTCAAAACTAAGTGTTAATATTAGCAAAATTATTATTTTTCTTAATTAGTTAAAACATTATAAAAATTTTTATTTTTTTAATCTATTTTTAATAATATTCATGCCTTTTTTAGAGCAGTCTCTTAAAAAACAATAATCTATACCATATGCTAAAAAAGTGTAGCCCTGATCTATCTTAAGTTGTAGTTTTGCGGGATTGGTATCGACCATATGAAAACCTGCTGGAAATTTATGTTTTTTACATGTGTCTAATATTTTTTTAATCATAATTTTAAAATCACTTTTATCAAAATTACCTGGGTGTCCCATCGACCCTGATAGGTCATAA
>Ga0181607_10004432_pt1 | contig 12031 bp, 17 predicted proteins | sample 041ome_9_FD_132420 | JGI IMG/M metagenome (GOLD analysis project Ga0181607, IMG submission 132420) | Coastal salt marsh microbial communities from the Groves Creek Marsh, Skidaway Island, Georgia - 041413US metaG (megahit assembly) | ecosystem: Environmental > Aquatic > Marine > Intertidal zone...
TGGAGAACTACAAGATACAAAATATAATGGAGAACTGATAGAAGTATCAGGCTCAAATACTGGTTCTGTTGCTGGTGTTGTAATGTATGAAGAAGGGTTTGTTCTTCTTACTGGTAGTTGGGATTTAACTAACGATGCATACGATTTTGGTGCAGGATTAGCAACAGGCTCTTGGCTGAATTATGCAGCGGGAGCAAATGATGGAACCACTGTTTCAACTTCTGCTTCATTTGATTTATCTTTCAAAGGTCATACAGAAACACAAATCCTCACAATGTATGCACATGCTCGTCGCGGTGAGGTCAATTATTCAAATAATCCAACATTTTTGGAATATGGACAAACAAAGACTTTTCTTTCCTCTTCAAGACTTTATATTGAAAATGATTCACAAGTTATAAAAAATACTGTATCATCAAGTTATAGTGGTTTTGATGCTCCTTTTGAGAGACAAGTATATATTTCTCGTGTTGCCATTTATGATGAAGAGAAAAAACTTATTGGTGTTGCGACACTTTCCAACCCAGTCCTTAAAAAAGAAGCACAAGATCTTTCGTTTAAATTAAAGATAGACTTATGATTTTAGGAATAGATATCTCAACTAGTATAACCGGGTTTGCTATAGTAGACAATACCGGAAAAATAATGTTTTCTGAAGCCTGTGACCTCCGTAGAGACAAGACATTTTTTTCTAAGTGTCTCACAATAAGAGCAAAAATTATTGATATTCTAGAGGCATATAACGGAAAAATAAAACATATTTACATTGAGCAGCCATTTACATTTTTTAACTCTGGTGGTTCCTCTGGTAAAACCATGGCTGCTTTGCAAAGATTCAATGGTGTGGTTTCTTGGATGGTTTATGAGTGCTTTGAAATTGAACCAAATTATGTTGGAGCAACACAGGCACGCAAACTTGTAGGGATCAAAGTCCCTCGTGGCGAGAAAGCAAAGCAAGTTGTTATGGAGCACTTACTCGCTACTGAACCAAATTTCACAATTGAATATACCAACAAGGGAAATCCCAAGCCGCAAGAATATGACAGAGCAGATGCTCTGGTTATAGCGAGAGCAGGAATGAATTTGATCGTTGCGGAAGAGTGATCGTCGTGTTAGTATACGACTATGAACAAAACAATCGCAAAGAAGATTCTCTATGAGGCTCTTGGGAACTACTCAGACAAGGGCTCGGAACTTCTTTTCTCGTGTCCTGCTTGCAATCACCACAAGCGGAAATTCTCTGTTAATCTGGACAAAAATGCTTTTAAATGCTGGATTTGTGATTATTATGGTCGCAATATTAGGCGTGTTATTAGACGCTTTGGTTCGTATACTCAATTACAGAAATGGGACCAAATTACAGACAGGACCGATATTTCACGATTTGCTGAACTCTTTATGGATGAAGAGTCTGGAAAAGACGAAACAAAAATTGAACTCCCACAAGAATTTGTAAGCCTTGCAAATAGAGATTTACCACTATCAGCCAATCGTCCTCTCAGGTATTTGACTGAACGAGGAATCACAAAAGAACAAATAGTTCGTTGGAAGATTGGCTATTGTTATGATGGAGAATACGGAGGGAGAATAATTATTCCCTCTTTTGCGACAACAGGATATCCAAATTATTTTATTGCTCGTTCCTATGTTGGTCATGGCATGAAATATAAAAACCCACAAGCATCTAAAAATGTGGTTTTCAATGATCTATTTACAAACTGGAACGATGACCTTGTAATTGTTGAAGGAGTATTTGATGCAATTAACGCAGGAAACGCTGTGCCTATCTTGGGGTCTACACTACGCACCGACTCCGACTTACTACGAAAGATTGTACGAAATGACACCCCGTGCTACATCGCCCTCGATCCTGATGCGGCTCAAAAAGAACGTAGAATCATTGAGACACTTTTGCGTTACGATGTGGAACTCTATAAAATCGATGTGAGTGGGTATGAAGATGTAGGTGCTATGTCACAAGATATATTTCAGCAACGAAAAGCAAAAGCAACATTTATCGACAGAGACAACTACTTATTGCTAGATTTACTAGCGGCGGTATAATATATGAAACACACTTTTACCATTAAACAAATTAAAACAATCCTCGCAGAAGAATTAAAACGCTCGGAGGATAAAGAAAAAGATGAAAAAGAGGCAAAAGACTTACTAAGGAAATTAATAGGTCTAAATGAAGACGAAGCAGATGACTATGAAAGCAACTTGGCTAAAGCAAGAAAGTTTAGTAAGTATATTGGCATCTCTCTAGTCGCAGCAGTTGCTATTTTGTTTGGTGGCATGGGGATGTTGTCCACAACCCAGAAAAAAGAGATCCAACCAGATATTGAAAAAGTACAGAGTGTAGATGATGAGACTTTACAAAAGTTTGGTGTCGATACTGGAGAACTCTATAAAATAGATCTTGAGCCATCCGAAGAATTCTTACTTTATCCAACCGAAAAGTTAGGTCTCAAAAATCTGTCTGATATGAGCAATAGAGAAAAAGTAGAAGCAGCATGGGGTCAAATAGATGATATGATTGACTCTGGCGAACTTTTTTATAACAAAGCCCGTGTAAGTACACGAATACCGGGTGGTATGGTTGCACTTGATTATGATGCGATTCCTGCGGATATGATTTTGCCAAACTCTCTCGCAACAAAGAATCAATATAGGGCTTGGCTGGTCACCAATATCCTTAAGGCAGATGTAAAAAACTTACCAAAATTGAAAGATTTTGTCTATGGCAACACAGGAAAGTGGCCATCTGGAAGTGGCGAAGATTCCTCCCGCTATCACGAAGGGGCTCAGGTTTTACCACCAGAGTGGACAGTTGCCCTTGATTTATATCAAGATACAGTCAATGCAGTAGTCCAAGATCTGGCAACTGCATATCGTGAAGGCGATGCTGAAACCAAGCAACAAATCTTAGATTCTTCTGGTGTATCCAGTGCTGAAGAACTTGAAAAGGTACTTAATAGTACATTAAAATCTGCTGGTTTGTGAGCACAAGAAACCGAATATAACGGTTGACATACCTCCGTTGCTGTGTTATAGTATGTCAGGAGGTTTCTATGGAAAAGTTGGTTAAGATTGGCTTGGCATTTATGGCTTTGCTCGTATTCGCTATCTTTTATGTTGGTGTAGTGGGGGCAAATTTTGATTGCTATAGAGAAGAGCCAGCAACTGAGGTATCAATTGAACAGTTGTCTATTCTACACTCCCAACAATTTCCAGATGCGACCCCTTGGGAGACTTGCGAGCAGGAGGAATAATGAAAGTCGCGCATATTGCTGATACCCATATTAAGAATCTAAAATACCATGAAGACTATCGTGTTTGTTTTGAACAGATGTATGATATCTTGCGAGAGCAAGAGGTAGATTACATTGTCCATTGTGGCGACATTGCACATACAAAGACTCAGATCTCTCCAGAGTTTGTTGAGATGGCTTCTGACTTCTTCATGAATCTTGGAAAGATTGCAAAAACTTTCATTATCCTTGGCAACCATGATGGCAACTTGAAAAACACTAGTCGCCAAGATGCAATTACACCAATTATTCAAGCAATAAACAATCCAGATATCCAACTGCTAAAGAACTCCGGTGAGACAGAATTGCCTTGCGGAAATGCTGTTATAAATGTTCTATCTGTTTTTGATAGAGATAATTGGATTGAACCAACCGATTCTAGCAAAATTAATATTGCACTTTATCACGGTGCGATATCAAACTGTAGTACAGATGCTGGTTGGACTATGGAGCATGGCGAAGACAATATTTCAATTTTTGATAACTTCGACTTTGCTATGCTTGGGGATATCCATATGCGGCAGTTTTTGGACGAACAAAAAAGAATCTACTATGCTGGCTCAACAATTCAGCAGAATCATGGCGAGACTGACGATAAAGGATTTTCTATTTGGACAATAAACTCTAAAGACGATTGGGGTGTGGAACACTTTACTCTAAACAACCCACGCCCTTTTGTGACTGTAGAATTAACCCCAACTGGAAAAATCCCAAACAAGACTGCTGTTCCTGCAAATGCAAGATTGAGACTGGTTAGTGATAACAACCTTGCCTTAGATGTTATGAAAAAGGCTGTTGGAGTTGCAAAGCACAAGTTTAATCCAGATTCTATTTCTTTTCTTAACCGTGCTGCTGGAAAACGTGGTGATGTTGAGGAAATTGCAGATGGACTTGGAGCCGCAAACTTGAGAGATCCAGAGATCCAGCAAGAGTTGATTTCAGAATATCTTAAGGATTTTCAAGTAAGTTCCGAGACTCTTTCAAAAGTTTATCAACTGAATTCAAAATACAATACCCAAGTTGAGTCAAAGGAAGATATTTCTAGAAATATTAATTGGGAATTGGTAAAGTTTGAGTGGTCAAATCTTTTCAACTATGGTGAAGGCAACTCAGTTGATTTTAAAAATGTCAACGGCATTGTTGGCATCTTTGGTAAAAACTTCTCAGGCAAGTCGTCTATCATTGATGCAATTCTGTTTACAATGTTTAACACAACATCCAAGAACGAACGAAAAAATGTCAATGTTGTAAATCAAAACCGCGATTGGGGAGAAGGCAAACTTACTATCTCTATTGGAGAGAAAGTCTATACCATCCATCGTAAGGTTACAAAATATGTTAAAAAGAGCAAAAGTGGCGATAGCACAGAAGCAAAGACTGAATTGGATTTTTCTGTCTATGATGAGATTATTGATGAAACCAAATCTCTAAATGGGACAACTCGAAACGAAACTGATGAAAATATCCGTCGCCACTTTGGCACAATTGATGATTTCCTAATCTCTTCAATGTCATCTCAGCATGGTGCTCTTACATTTATCAACGAGGGCTCAACAAAGCGCAAGGAAATAATTGCAAAGTTTCTAGATCTTCAATTCTTTGATAAGAAGTTTAAATTTGCAAAAGATGATTCTGTTTCGTCAAAAGCACTTGTAAAGAAATTAGAAGGTCGAGATTATGATGAAGAAATCTCAAACGCCGAAGCCTCTTATGGTGGCTATAAAGAATCCATTTCCTTAGCGGAAACTCAGGAAACTTTATTGGCAGCAAAGATTTCTAGTCTTCGTGATTCTATTTCTGATATTTCTGATAAGATTGCTGATATTCCAACCGAGGCAATTGATATTCATAAAACAAAATTAGAATTAAATACAACAAAAAATCAGTTATTTTCTCTTTCAACTACTATGCAGGAAGAATCTGAACTACTACTTAAAGAGCAAGAGCGTTGTGATAAGATTGCCTCCTTGATGGAGACTCTAGACTACGATTCTTTGAACACCTCTTTATCAACAATTCAAGAAATTGAAGAAGAACTAAAAAACTTCACAAATAGATTGGAGATCGCAACTCAGAAAAAGAAATTATTAGAAGATATTCCGTGTGGCTCATCTTTCCCTACTTGTAAATTTATTCGTGATGCACATGTCGCATCTGCAACAATTCCAGAAGTGGAATCAAAAGTAGATGATTTACGTGATAAATTGACTATTCTTGATCCAGAGATTGTCAGGGATCATCTAAACAAGTATAGGGCGCTTGAAACAAAACGCCTAGAGACCAAGACTCATATTAAAGAACTTGAACTTTCGGTAGAAAGAATGAGCAACACCACTCAACGACTAAATACAAGGTTGCAGGAACTCACGGAAATTGAATCTGAATATAACGAAAACAGAGAAGCAATCGAAAATCTAGAAAAACTATTAAAGGAGAAAAATGAATATGTCGAACAAATCAAATCTCTTGAGAGAGAGAATCAGTCAAATAACCAAAAGAAGATTGATCTTTACAAACTTCTTGGATCTGAAGAACAGCGAATTCAAAGCATCAAAGAAAGAAGACTAGAATTCGAATCAATACAATCAGAGTATGCAGCGTATGATCTGTTCTTACGCTGTATGCACCCAAACGGGATTGCTTATGATATTATCAAGCAGAAACTACCAGTAATCAATGAAGAGATTGCAAAGATTCTATCAAATGTTGTAGACTTTGAAATCTTTTTTGAAACTTCTGGCAACAAGTTTGATATCTTCATCAAGCACCCTAAACATGATGCTCGCCCGATCGAGATGGCATCAGGTGCAGAAAAATCTATGGCTGCTATGGCTATTCGTCTTGCTCTACTATCTGTATCTTCTTTGCCAAAGGGGGATATTTTCGTACTTGACGAACCCGGAACCGCTTTAGACGAAGAAAATATGGCAGGATTTATTCGGATCTTAGAACTAATTAAGGTGTATTTCAAGAACGTCTTGCTGATTTCTCACCTTGATTCTCTCAAGGATTGTGTAGACATGCAGATTGTGATTGAGAAAAACAACGGCTATGCCAAGGTAAACCAATGATGAAAATTACAAAGAATAGACTAAAACAATTGATCAAAGAAGAGATTGAGAATGTTTTAAATGAAAATCCACTTGCTGGGGCAACCGCTGCCGGTGAGCCGACAAAACAACAGGCGACAAAGCCAACCGCAGACAACCCACTTGCTGGCGCAACAACAGCAGGTGAACCCCAGCAGATCAAAAAGAAGGCTGTTGCACTTGATAAAGTAGAATCTCTTCTTACTAAGTTAGTCAAGCAATTACAAGAATTATAAAATGAAAATATCCATAAATGACATGATAATTTTTAAAGGTGATGCTTTTTTAGAAAAAGGTATCGCTGCAAGTTATAATGACATTTTAGAAGGAAGAGAAAGCAAAAGCAAAGGAAAACCGATTATTGTCAGGTATGTATCCGAAGAACAAAAATTTATTGTTTTAGATGGTATGCATAGAATAGTCGAAGGGCTTTTGGAAGGCAAAACTGATTTTGAGTGTGATTATGATTGGACTGGAAAATATTCCAATCTTTATTGGATACCGCCAAAAGAACAAAGATTCAATCTTTTAGAATTACAAACAAGGATAATTAATGAGCAACGAATTTGACTTTCTGCCACCAGCAGAAGCACCCCCATCATTCAATCAAGAAAAAGATCACTTTCACGAAGAAGTAGAAGCGGACGATTTTGGTATGGTTGAAGACTTCGGATTACAGATGGAATACTCTGACGAAGATATGCTACCAGAGAACACAGCCCCATCATCTTTGAATGTGGGCTTTGTTGGTGTCGGCGGCGGCGGCAACAAGATGGCTAACGCTATGATTGAGTTGGGTTTCAACAAAACCCTACTTGTCAACAGCACAGGCAAAGATATCCCAAAGAATGTAGAAGAAGAGCATGTTGTTCTTATTCCTGACTCTGATGGTATTGGTAAGAATATCTCTTATGGCAAAGAAGTTCTAACACAAAACGGTGCCATAGTCGAGGATGCACTACGCATCAAACTCGGTAAGGTTGATTGGTTATTTGTCATGGCTGGTGGTGGTGGGGGCACGGGCTCTTCTGTTGTTGCTTTGCAGCCTGTCTTTGAGCGGTATTTGCAATCTGTTCAGGCAAGTGGTAAGGTTGTTTATATTGTCTCTTGGCCAACAGCACAAGAAAATTTAAACCCCACAATCGCCCGCAATGCTTTATCACTATTAAATGATGTGACCCCTTATCCACACATTGTTTTAGATAATGAACGTTCTACACGGCTTTTGCGGGGTCGCATTGGGATGCTTGGGATGTATCCGGTAGCGAATACACAGTTTTCAAAAATCCTAGCACAGATTCTCAAGTTGTCCACCGAAGATTCTCCAATCCAATCTTTTGATTCCAAGGACTTAGAGACTTGCTTTGGCAAGGACGGTCGTGCCTTTATTGGTTCTACCATGATTAAAGATCCAAACACAGGAAAACTCGGCACAACTATTATGCACAACTGCATGAATCGCTCTGCTTGTCCACCACCCAAAGGCAAGGCAGCAGCAGGATCACTTATTCTTGTAGCAAGCGAAGAAATGGTTGCCGACCCTCGTGTGTCAAAGCACCTTGAATCTGCGATTGCTTATGTTGGTGGTCGTTGCGAAACACTTTTCTCTGGTGTTTATGTTCGCAAAAATGTCCCCGGATTAATTGCGATACTAAGTATGAATGGTATTGAGAAAGGAAAATAAATGCCTTACATGAAAAAAGGAAAGTGTGTCTACAAAAAGAACCAAGACGGTTCTCAAGGAAAAAAGGTAGGCTGCACAAAAGGATCAGTTGAAGACTATTTAAAAGCACTATATGCCAATGCAGATGGTGAAACAAAAAAGGAAAACAAAAGCATGAAAGTCAAAAAGTCGGAGTTGCTTACTCTAATCAAAGAAGAAATTATGAAAGAAATGTATGATGATTTTATGTTGGATGACGAATACGACGGTCAACTACCGCCCGAAGGTGTTGTCGATGATGACACCAGAGAAGAAATGGAACAGACGAATCAAATAATCAGCATGGCTTATAGCCTTGCAGGGAGCGGTGAGGCAGCCAAGCGCCTTCTTCAAAAATGCATTGGACTAATCGACAACTATGAGGAAGCGAGACTTTCGCAGTTTGATGATGATGATGATGACATGATGCAAGAAGGCATGGATGCTGAATCTGCGAGAACCATTGCTGATGCCGTACAGAAAATGGCACCCCTAATTGGTGCTATGTCCCTGCCAGTTCTTATTGGTCTTATCTATGAACAACTAAAAAATATGGGTGCTAAATGATGAGTAGCGAACAAAAGCAAGCACTACTTGATTGGGGAATTTCAAAACTTACTTCTCGTAAACTATTAGTATGGATCACTGCCACAGGTCTTATGATGTGGGGTGGACTAGAATCAGCAGACTGGGTTATCATATCTGGTCTCTATCTCGGTAGTCAATCCGTAATTGACGCTATTGTAAAACTCAAGGGTCTTGAGTGAAGCAAAGGATTCTATTATTCTGCTTAAAGCACTGGAAGGAGATTGGACTTGCCCTTCTCCTTCTTGTCGTATTTGCTAAATCTCGCCATGATATGTCAAATATCATCAAAGCAAATGAACTGACAGAAGCCGCCTTAAAAGACCAGATAGAAACCCTTAAAACACTTCATGCCGATGAGTTGAGGATGAGGGATGAGGCACTTGAAAAGTATCGTAAAGATATGGAAGAGTTAGAGAGAAGATATAACGAAAGGCAAACCGAAATAGTTTACTTGACAAAAGAAGAAAAAGAGACTATAATAAAAGAGTTTAAAGAAGACAAAGCCTTGATTATCAAGCGATTTGAAGAAGCCTACGGATTAAGATATGTTGAATAACCTTTTATTACTTTTGCTAATCTCGACAGCAAGTGCCGAAGATTTCACAGTATTGGCAGAAAAACAACCAGCACCCTTTGAGGGTGTTTTGTTAAGTGTGCCTGCTGCTGCTGAGATCTTAGCAAAGAAAGAAGAGCAGGAAATGAAATGTGATCTTGAAGTTGAATTTCAAGTAGATAAAACAAATACTCAATGTAAACTAGATAAAGATTTATTAGAAGCAAGGATAACTACTCTTGAAAAAGAATACAATGAAGTTGTTGCTCAAAAAGATTTAGTTATCCAAAAGCAAAAAGATATCATCAATAGTCAAGCCCCACAATATAAATGGTTTTGGTTTACAGGTGGTATCATCTTGGGTGGTGTTGGTTATTACGGGATAGGACAAGTAATCAATGTCAACAATCCATAGGATTATACCACCAATCAGTGTCGTCACACCTCTAGGTGAAGGCTGGGCTCATTTTCTTATTGATTATGGGCATGACTGGAATAGTTGCTGGATAGTGCAAATCTATGAGACTGCACAAATTAAACATTTTGATTCAAATGATGTTAGAATAAGAGGAAACCCAACTTATGCTACGAAAGAACCCAACCTCTTCAAGCCAGATAATATAAGCGGAAACTAATCTTTTAGATCTACTTTCAAATCTTCTAGATTATGCTTTGACCATTTATCAAAATAATGAGTAGACCAAAGTAATTGTTCCCCTTTTTCAACCGCTTCTCTTGTTGTAATAATGACTAGCGGACAAGGAGCATTCCTTGTTCTTGTACCTCTAACATTAAAATGGTCTTGTGGGTGAATATAGACAAGCCATAGATCATCGTTTGTTTCATTGAACCGGTCTTCAAGCAATTTTGCTTCCTTGACCGAGTTTTTTGGTTTCTCGTCATAAGCGATAATAGTTGAGAATCTATTAAAATTATTAAATTTGACAACTGACTCAATAGTGCATAGATTTGTTATGTCTGTTTTTACAAATAGAATTTTTTTCTTTAATCTTTCTTTTCGGGCAAAAGGACAGACTGGGAGGTTTCCAAAATTTCTATTTTTTACCTCCACAAAATCTATAGACCATTGTAAAATGAGATCCAAATAGTGTTCCATAAACTAAGTAGAGATAGAATGAGTAAAGACCTAGATTACATTGTTAAAGTAGAGCAAGCCATCGCACAGAAATATGGCGACCAAACAATCCAGAATCCCAAGGCAGATTGGGACGAGAATAAAGAGAAGGTATATCTTGAACAGATGCGAGAACTCTACAAAAAACAAAAGAAAAATGACGAAGCCAACGATAAAGTAGAACTAAATGGGATAAAGGTTTCAAGAAAACTACTTAATAGAGAATCCAAGACGGGGTGTCCTGTTTGTGGTTCGTTCTCGCACTCAACCAGAGATGATGTCTCACTTGTAAAGTTTGACTGCTGCTACAAGTGCTACATCAAATGGGTTGAGGGAAGAGAAGAACGTTGGAAAGAAGGATGGAGACCAGATGAAGGCTAATGAATTAAGAGAGTTAATCAGAGAAGTTCTTAAAGAAGCGGAAGAAGATCAGATGAAACTTAAATCTGGCTCTAAAACACCACAGGCTATTAAGGCTGAGATTTTAAATACAATTAAGAATATTGACGTGGAAAAAATAAAACCACAAGAACTCATGTTTTTAAACCAGATGATAGGCAAGATGTTTGAACTTGCTGCGATAGGAGACCTTGTTAAAGGTCGCCAAGCAATTCAGCGTGCTTTTGGTGTGATGTCCAAGGGTGTGCCAAAAGAAGAGCCACAGCAAACAAATGAAGGCTACGAACAGCATATGATGCAAGGCGGTATAGAAGATGACGACCACGAAGTTCATATGGCTATTTCTGATCTTCACAAACTAGAGAAGTACGCCCCACAAGTCGCTCAACTTGCCTCAGAATACTCCGACTTACCCGGCTGGGTTCAAGCGAAAATTACTCTTGCTGCTGACTACTTAGGTAAAGTCTACCACTATTTAGATGGCAAGCACAATAAAGGAATTGAATAATGGCAACAGTTTATGAAATCGTTCAAGGTTTATCACAAGCCGCAGCAAATGCCTACGACGGCGCAATGACCGAGGATGGCGAACCACTTAAGGCAGGATTAAAAAGAGAAGAAGGCAACCCCCTTATCGACAAGCGTGTCATGGACGGGTTTGGAGTAAAGTTTCACGGCAATATAATGACCCTCTCTTACCAGTCAGAAGTACAACTTAAGGAAGTATATGCCACCGGCTTTGAGTCTGACGTAGAATCACAAATGAACGAGATTATTAAGTTTCTCAAGAAAGAAACTCGCAAGATTACTGGCTCTACACCTTCACTAACAAAGGAGGGCGAGATTGATATCCGTGTAGAAAATTCATCCCGCGTTCGCTCTTGGGTCACTGCTTGTATGACCTATAAAGTTGGCGGCATGGAAGAAGTTGCCGTTGTTGGCGAAGCAACAGAAGATAAGCTCGCTGCTGGTTGGGAAGCCTTTATGAAGCAGGGCGGTCTTGGTAAGCGTCCACCTAACGACAAGAGACCCGCAAACTCTGGCAAAAAAGAATAAAGAAAGATGAATGCCAAAGTTAACGAAACAACAAATACTTAAAGAAGTCGTTAAGTGTGGTAAAGATCCCTCTTACTTCCTAAAAAACTATGCCCGCATATCTCACCCGATGCACGGGCTTATGTTGTTTAAGACTTTCGATTATCAGGATCAACTCTTAAATGACTTCAATGATTATCGTTTCAATATCATCAA
>Ga0181607_10004434_pt1 | contig 12025 bp, 9 predicted proteins | sample 041ome_9_FD_132420 | JGI IMG/M metagenome (GOLD analysis project Ga0181607, IMG submission 132420) | Coastal salt marsh microbial communities from the Groves Creek Marsh, Skidaway Island, Georgia - 041413US metaG (megahit assembly) | ecosystem: Environmental > Aquatic > Marine > Intertidal zone...
TTATTCAACTTCTCTAAAATATTTTTAATTTTTTTTTTTTGATCTAAAAAATTTTTACTTCTAAAAAAAAATTTTTTTGTTTTTTTTGGTAAATAATTTAAAATGTCTTTTTTTTTTGTATCTATTAAAAAATAAATTTTATTTTTTTTTCCTAACTCATTTGCAATTTTTATACATCTAAAAAGATGACCTAATCCATAATTTTTAGAGCAATTAATTTGGAATATTATTCGTTTCAAATTTTTCTTCCAAGTACAAATGACTCAGCAAACTTAACACCTGAGGAACTCCCCCTAAAAATTGCCAGGGCCTTTATTGTTTCTAATGATCTAGAGTGGGGATTTTTTTTCAATTCAGATTTATAATATTTAATAGCTTTTAATTTAAGATTCATTTGAGATGTAATATCTTCAAACCAATTAGGATCAAATTTATTTTTTGGATCAGATATCTTCCATTCTGTACTGGATAAAATTTCAAAAAATAAAATCAAATTAACATTATTATTGTTTTTGGGTCTACATGCTGTCATAGTTGCATTTGAAGTAATTTGATGATCCACATTTAGGTCATTGTAATGATGTGTAAAAATTGTAGACGGATTAAAATTTTTAATTTCTTTTTCAATATACTTAACTATTTCTAGTAATGGTACAGTATCGAATTTATTATCTGGAAAATTTCCGAATACATAATGTTTCACTCCTAGAGTTTTTAGAGCTTTTATTGCGCTATTTTGTCTATTTAAGATTTTTTTATTTTTAATTTTAATTTTGATATCTCTTGAGGTTTCTCCATCAGATAAAAAAATAATTTTGACTTTAGATCCTTTTTTTGAGTATTTTGCTAATGTTCCTCCACATCCTAATACCTCATCATCAGGGTGAGCAGCAATTACTAAAATTTTTTTCATTTTAAATAAGGATTGTATGACACTTTAGATTTAAGATATTTATTTAAATCTTCACCATTTTCAATTTTGTTAATCTTGTAAAATATATCATCAAGATATTCTAAATATATCTCTAAATTTTCTTTAGTATGTTTTGTTGAAATAAAAATTTTATTAGTAGCTAAAATCTTTTTATTAAGCATTTCTTGAGTAATTAAAGTTTTATATTGAGCATGTTTCTTGGCAGAAAAAATAAAGTTTGGTATTGCATCCATTCCTTGAATTTCAATTTTTAATTTATGTTTTTTTGCAAGTTTTTTCCATTTTTCTTTTAACCAAATTCCTAAATTACTTATATATTGCCAACTTTTTAATTTTTCCATTTGATCGAGAGATGCTAAAGCGGCTGTTGGGCCTATTCTATCCGTCCACATTGTGCTACTTATGAAACTTGAATTTGCACATTCCATTATTTCCTTTCTTCCAATAACAGCAGTAATTGGATAGCCGTTACCCAATGCTTTACCAAACATAGCTATATCTGGGTTAATGTTGTATGTTTTGTGGATACCACCAAATGAGTTTCTAAATCCAGATGTACACTCATCAAAAATTAATATAATTTTTTTTTTGTCACAAATATTTCTTATTTTTTTTAAATAATCTTTCTTAGGTTTTATCTCCCTTGTCACTTCCATTTTAATTGTTCCAATATCATGATTTTTCAATATATAATTCAATGAATTAAGATCATTATATTTAAAAGGAAATACTGTATTTTTTAAGTTTTTTGGGACCCCTAAGGGATCCAAGGATTTCATTAAATGGTTGTCCAAATTGCTTTTATTACTTAGGTTTGCTGATAAATACCAGTCGTGCCAACCATGATATCCACAAATTGCAACCTTATCTTTTTTTGATGCAGCTCTTGAAATTCTTATAGCTAAAGCATTTGCTTCACCACCTGATCTTAGAAATTTCGCCATATCAGCCCAAGGATGAATTTCTATTAATTTTTCTGCCAACAAAATATCCTCAAAGGAATTTAAAGTGCTCATATTTCCATCTTCAACAATTTTTTTTACATTTTTATCGACTAGATTATTTGAATAACCTAAAATGTTAGTCCCAATACCCATTGAACAAAAGTCTTTATACTTTATGTTTTGCAATGATGTTATAGTAATATTTTTTGCTTTCTTAAAATATGTTGGCCATTTGTAGGGAATAAACAATTCTGGTCTTTTAGAAATCAACATATTTCCACCCGGAATTATATTTTTGGCTCTTTGCCACATCTTATAATTTGAATCTGAAATTGATCCTGAATTTCTCATGTATTTATCGTTAATTTTTAAAATTTTTTTGTGTTTTATTACAAATTTATATATCTCTTCAAAAGTAAAATCTATTCTTGGATAAAAATTTTTAATAATTTTGTTTATGACCACAAGATCTTCTTTATAATCTAGAGTAAATCTCCAATTACTTAGGTCTTTAATATTTTTAAAATTATATTTTTTTAAATTATGATTTTTTTTAATATATGGAGTTACATGCTCTTTTTCATGCCTATCCCTAGCATTTAAATATGCCATTTTTAATGATTTAAAATTAAAAATTTCTATATCTAATCCATCTGGAAATGAAGGGGGATTAGCATTATTTAAATAGTCTATGCGTTTTTTAATATAAATACTTACTAACTTTTCTAGTAATTTTGGGTCAACTAAAGGGCAATCAGATGTAATTCTAATTATATTTTTTGCATTATATTTTTTTGCACATTTGTAATATCTTTCTAATACATTTTTTTCTGAACCAGAAAAAACATTGTAGTTATTTTTTAAAAGTAATTTTTTTAATATAAAATTTTCTTTTCCCTTCGGTATAGCAATTACTATTTTTTTTTTAAAATTTGCTAGGGATAATCTATTTATTAAAAAATATATCAAGGGATATCCGCACACTTTTTTTATTATCTTATTTGGAAAACGTACAGAATTTTGTCTAGCTTGGACAATGATTAAAAAATTAGAAATATTTTTCATATAAATTTTAATTATTTTTAAATTATTAATTCACTATAATTCAAATTTACTATGAAAGTAAAATATTATTGATAATTTCTATATTTAGTAGATAAATAAGAAAATTATAATTCTAAAATGTTCAAAAAAATTTCTTATAAATTAATCTTTGTTGCTTTTAATTTTTGTCTTTTTATTTTTTGCTTAGAATTATTTTCTAGAATGTTTTTTCCTGAAACAGCTCCAAAAAATAATTTATATTTTAATAATATGCAAAATAATCTCAAAATTGGCCCTAAAAACTTAACTTTAAGACAAATGAAAAACAGTAGTGATTACAATGTAGAAATTTCATTTAACAACTATGGCTTTAGGGATATTAAAAATTTAAAAAACTCTAAATACTCAGATTTTTTTGTTGTAGGAGACTCCATGTCATTTGGTTGGGGGGTAGAGGAAAAAAATAGATATTCCAATATTCTTGAAAATTTAACAAATAAAAATTTTTATAACATTTCAATTCCAGGAAATTTAGAAAACTATGAGTTGCTAATAGAATATGCTGAAAAAAATGGAGCAAAAATAAATAATTTAATTTTCGGATTTACCATGGAAAATGATTTTCAGATTTATGAAAAAAAAATAAATATTAATCCTAAAGAAAATAAATCAAAGAATAATTCTATTTTCTTTAATGTAGAAAAATTAAAAAGATTTTTAACTCAAAACTCTAGTTTTTATTTTATTATTACAAGGACAGCACATAGGAACGAAATGTTAAGGGATATGTTTATAAAATTGAAATTAATTAACCCTAATTTAGATTATATTTATTATACAAAATTTTCAAATAAAGTAATTAATTCAACTGTAAATAAATTAAAGAATATTTCAAAGGATTATAATTCTATAATTTTAGTAATACCATCTAGAGCACTGTGGTATGGAGATCACATGGTAGAAGCAGATCAAATCCATAAAACATTTATTAATAAATTAAAAAATAATAAATTTGATTATTTAGATTTAAGAAAAGTTTTTGAAAAAAATGATGATCCACTAAAAAATTTACACTTATTTAATGATGGACACTGGAACATTAAAGGTCATGAAATTACTGCAAAAGAAATTTTTGAGGAATATTTTAAAAACAAATATTAATAATTATTTGAAATTTAAATTTATTAATAAAGTTTTTCTAAAAATATTTTTAGGGCATTTTAACCTTGGAAAAACTAATTTTAATCCTTTTCAAATCCGTGAGACAACTCAGTATCTGTTTTAAAATTTTCTTCCTTATAAATAAAAAAATCTTCGCAAACTAAAATATCTAGTTCGTTACTTAAAAAACACTTTATTGCATCCTCAGGATTGCATACTATTGGTTCACCTCTTACATTAAATGATGTATTTATTAAAACAGGACAACTTGTTATTTCATAAAACTTTATCAATAATTTATACAATCTACTATTAGTAAACATGTCAACAGTTTGTACTCTTGCAGAGTTGTCAACATGCGTGACAGCTGGTATTTCACTTCTTTTAATTTTAAGTTTTTCAAATCCCTCTGCAATTGAAGTTTTCATCTGATTCATCAATTTTGTTTTATTAACTTTAGATGTTAAAAGCATGTATCTGCTTGGAACTTCAAGGTCAAACCATTCTTTTGCATGTTTTTCTAAAACTATAGGCGCAAAAGGTCTGAAACTTTCTCTGTATTTAATTTTTAAATTAAGTTCTTTTTGCATTGAAATATCCCTAGGATCCGCCAATATAGATCTTGATCCTAATGCTCTCGGTCCAAACTCCATTCTACCTTGAAACCAACCAACACTTTTGCCTTCACTTAATTTTGACGCAACTATTGAAATTAATTCATCCTCATTTTCATACTTTTTGAAATTTAAAAACTCATTCTTGTAATTCAAAATTACTTTTTCAATTTGATCATTTTTATATTTAGGTCCAAGCAATGAGCCATTCATAGAGTCTTTAGAATTATCAACATCTCTTTTTTTTTTTAATTCTAGATACCAAAATGCCAGAGCTGCACCTAAAGATCCGCCTGCATCACCTGCAGCAGGCTGTATCCATAAACTATTTATATCAAGATTTGTTAAAATTTTGCCATTTGCAACACAATTCAACGCAACACCACCTGCTAAACAAAGATTTTTTTGATTTGTTTGGTTTAATCCATATTTACATATACACATCACAATTTCCTCTGTTACTTTTTGAATAGAGGCAGCTAAATCCATGTGTTTTTTGGTTATTTTTTCACCTTCATTTTTTCTAGGTTTTAATGAAAAAAGTTTGTTAAATTTTTCATTTGTCATTGTAAGGCCAGTCGCAAAATCAAAATATTCCATGTTCAATCTAAAAGAACCGTCTTCCTTGAGATCAATTAAATTTTCTCTGATTTTATCAGTATAAATAGGTTCTCCATATGGAGCTAATCCCATCAATTTATACTCACCGCTGTTTACTTTGAACCCCATAAAATAAGTGAAAGCGCTATATAATAAACCAACTGAGTGAGGAAAATTAATATTTTCTAACATCTCAATGTTGTTATTTTTTCCTAATGCTATTGTCGTAGTTTCCCATTCACCAACTCCGTCAAGAGTTACTATGCATGACTCATTAAATGGAGATGGATAAAATGCACTTGCTGCATGACTTAAGTGATGTTCACTAAAAAAAATTTTTTTCTCTTTATCAAAAGTTTTATCTAATTCTAATAATTTTTTTTTAATTATATTCCTATGAAATAATTTTTCTTTTGCCCAAACTGACATGGACATTTTAAAAGATTTAAAACCTTTGGGAACAAATGCTAAATAGGTTTCAATTAATCTTTCAAATTTTAAAAAAGGTTTTTCATAGAACACAATATAATCTATGTCATTTAAACGAATTTTGTTTTCTTTGAGAATATAATTTATGGACTGTGATGGAAATCTGAAATCGTGTTTAATTCTTGTAAATCTTTCCTCTTGAACAGCAGAAACTATTTTTCCATCAACTAACAAGGAGGCAGAACTGTCATGATAAAAAGATGATATTCCTAAAATTTTCACAAATTAAAAAATTGTATAAATAAAAGGGGCTACAGCTGAACCCTGAGACAACAACAACAAACCAACTATTATTAACAAGGGTATCAGTATTGGAATTAGAAAGTATTTTTTTCTTTGTCTTACAAATCTAAAAAACTCAATAAGAAAATTCATTAAAATTGATCTTTAAAATTAATATTTGTTTTAGTCTTTTCCCAGTATGTATCTTTTTTTTTATTTATTTTCAAACAGAAATAGTCTTTTTCTATAGATCTCTTGAATATACCAATTGGCAAAACAATTACTACAAAAATTAAAAATAACACTATTGGTGAAATTATTTTACTTAAAAATAGTCCAAATTTAAACCATAGTAAATTCGGTAACTTAAATATTCCTGGCTTAAAAAATCCAAATATAAATAAAAATAATGAAATAAATAAAAAGTGAATATTAAAATAACTTAATTTAAAAAAAACAAAAAGGAATATTAATAAGAAAACTATTGCAAAAGTTATAGCAAAATTTTTGTTACTTGGCATAATGTATATGTTAATGGTTTCTATTATATACTATAACTTAATTCTTCTTTCTTCCAATAACCAAAAAAATTCCCCCTTCTGAACCTATGGATCCAAATATATGGTATATTTGTAATAAAATTCTTTCAATAAATGATGTCTCTTCAAGCTTTCTTTTGTTAAAAAACTTTTCAAAATCAGTTTCTGTATAATAAAAATTATTTGGAAAATAAGATGTGGCTTCAATTCCATTATTGTTAAACCATTCAAACACTTCATCTATTGTATGTTGACTTTCAACTATATGATCGTATTGATCCATTATCCATGCAAAAATTTTATATCTGTTTTTAAATAAATTTTTTTTCATTTTTCTTAAAATTGGATCAAATAGAAATAAAAAACGATGTTTGTTTTTTTTCCCTTTAATCTTTGAATAAATGTACCTTCTAATGTTAGTACGTAACCTTGTGTATCTATTGTATAGGCCTATAACCAAATAACCATCTTTCTTTAGAAATTTAGTTAAATTTTGAAATCCTAAATAAGGGTTTTCAGTATGATGTAAAACTCCACTACACCAAATTATATCAAAAAAATTATACGGGAGAATATTTTCATTTAATAAATCACCTTCTATACATTTGATATTTTTAATTTTCTCTTTATCAAAAAATTTTTGAGCAACCTCTAAAGATTTTTTTGTAGCATCTAATGAATATAAGATATTACCTGAACTAATAGCAAGATAACAAGATAGTTGAGCAGTGCCACATCCTGCTTCAAGAATTTTTTTATTTGAACCTGCAAAAATTTTAAATTGTTTTGATAAAATATTCCTATCACCTTTTATAAGAATATCTAATTTATTTTCATTAACTTGATATGAGGGAAAGGGATTCTTACTATAGAAATATTCAACTTTCTCAGTTGTTTTAGTTTTTATAATTTTATTCATCCATTTAATACTTTTTTAACATGGACTTAATTATTAGTTTATTATTGTTATTTTTTAAATTTCTTGGAAAATTTTTACAAAATTCAAAAACATCTTTATAAGTATAATTATAATAATTTTTGTTAATTTCATAATATTTCTCTAAAAATTTTTTTACGTATTCATAATCCTCTTTTGTGTCAATAGTCATTGAAAAATGATTGTTTTTTTTTAGTTTAACTGGAGAACTTCCAATATTGAACAATTCTGAGTTATCTTTGATATAATTAGTCAAGTATTCTGTATCATCAAGATTTTGTGCATTTTTATAAATAAATTTTAACAAATTGTAATCAAATATTTCTGTTTCGGTTCCACCTATCAATTTTTTATTATCAACGTAATCGAAATTGTTTTGTAAAAAATAATCTAAAGATACTTGAAAATTCTCATTATCAATCAAAATATCATCTCCAGTTATTCTTATAACAACATCAGGTTTAATTTTTTTAAGAGGTTGCATAATTCTATCTAGAACGTTTAAAGTAGAGCCCCTAAAATATTGAATTTTATTTTTTTTTGCTAATTTAATTAAGGCATCATCAGATTTATCCTTAGTTGTACAAAATATAATATTATCAATATTTTTGAGCATTTTTACTTTTTTAAACAAATGATCTAAAACACATGTATCGGCAATTTTCAAAGAAGCTTTATGTTTTAATCTTTTTGATTTTGACCTAGCAACTATTGTCACACATACATTATTCTTAAAATGACTTTTTTTAATAATGGAGTCTTTTTTAACGTCAAATTGTAATTTTTTGTTAAGATATATCGGCAAATTTAAAGGATGAATATTTATTTGTGGATGTCTCAACATCTCTACATCATCTAATTTTAAAATATTATTTTTTTTTAAATTTTTTTTTAATACCCAGTTTTTTTTTACTTCCTGCCTATATTTATATTCTTTTTTACTATACCAATTAAGACCATCATTTAGCGTCTCCTCAGATTTTTTTATTATATTTACAAATTTTTTAAATATTTTTGGCTCAATTGATGAAAAATAATCAATACCTTTTTTTCTACGATTAAGAGTTACGTGTTTTTCGATATAATTTATTCCTATGCCTAAAGAAACTAAAGGTAAATAAAAATTAAAAGCACTCGATCCCGATGTATGATCTTGATAACCGTAATGATATTTTTCACCAAAAAAATTTTTTATTTTTTTTAACTTTTTAAAATTTACATCTTTAATTGATGTTGGATAACTTTGAAAACCATGTAAAAAAATTAAGTTTTTATTGCTTAAATTTTTAACGGCATTTTCTAACTCCAAAAGACTACTTCCACCGCAGGATATAAAAATTTTTTTTTTATATTTTTTGAGATTTTTTATAATTTTTATATTGGATAAATCAGAAGAATGAATTTTTACTCCATCCACACCTGCTTTAATTGCAAATTTCAAAGCATCAACTCCAAATACATCGGTATAAACTTCTTTGGTTTGGGAAAATTTCCTTAAAGATTTAAAAATTCTTTTCCATTGAGTTTTAGAAAAAGATTGCTTTTTGAAATGATTAAATCGTGGATGGTTTTTACTTATAAGTTCGCTTGCAAAATAAATTTGAAATTTTACTGCGTCCGCATTGTATTTAAAACATTCTTTTGCTAATTTGATTGCATCAAGATATTTTCCTTGATGAGAATTAGCTATTTCTGCTATTATTTTTACACTCATTGTATTTTTACCCATTTATAAGTCTCTTTAAATGGGCATTTTTTACAAATTGGTATATCTTCGGCTTTGTTTTTTATTTGAGCTTCTCTAACTTCATTAATATGTTCACCGTGCCAAATTTCTTTCAAAGTTTGAGTCTCTTTCTTGGGTATTTTATTTTTTTGAGGTAACTTCAAATTCATCATTTGAAAACCTTTGGTATTTTTATCTGCTTTTTTTTTAACTAATTTGTATTCCTTCTGTCCATTATTAATACCTAGAGAATCAAGGTAACCAACTGTATGTGTTGCGCCCCAATCATAACAACACATACCCACTTTACCATCATAAGTTGTTAAAATTCTTTGAAATGGTTGCTCACATGGTATCCTGCCATTAGAAATATAAATATCATTTTTTGAGTCTTTGAGTAAAGCAGCATCTTTTCCATATTTTTTTATTAAAGTGTTTTTATTTTTTTTAATACGAGACTCAAATTTTTTATCTAAATCTAATAAATTACCACCTCTTTCTGTATATTGCTTTACTAAAACATCATCGACAATATTTTTAAATAATTCAAAATATTCTTCCTTTACCTTTCTAGTTTCATCAGTAAGTATCATTTGAATCTTAGTTCTCGGAAATGGTGATTTTAATTTTTTTCTAATTTTATTAAAATTTAAAATATTTTTATAAATATTTTCAAAACTATTTTTTTTAAATCTACCTGGTCTCATTTTTTCGTATGTTTCTTTGTTTCCACCATCAAAAGAATAAATCAATAAATCAAGTCCACTTTTTATAATTTTTTCTGAAGTCTTTTCATCAAGAACGGTCGCATTTGAATTGATAATTGTTTCAAGGACACCTTTTTTTTTTGCATATTCTATAATTAAGCTTAAAGAGGGATTAAGTAGTGGCTCTCCCCTCCAATTAAATTTCATAGAAGGAATATTAAGCTCTGATGCTTGATCAATTAATTTAAATGCTAATTCTTTAGACATTATTTTATCTGGTGTTGCAACATATTGTCTATAACAAAATGGACATGCTAAATCACAAACAGAAGCAACTTCAATATCAAAACATAATGGATTAAAATTTTCTTTTTTTAGTTTCTCTCCATAATATTTACCTCTGACAGCTTGCTTTGGCTGAGTGTGCCAATCATTTCTATATTTAATGTATCTATCCTGAAATTCTTTTAATATTTTATCTTTTTCTATTTTAGATTTTCCTTTGGAGTTAAAAATAAAAGCTTTGTTTGAAATCATGTTTTTAACCATCCACTTTATTTTTTCTTTTTCACCTCCTGAGAGATTCTCGATTGCTAATTTCCTGCTTGAATTATCATCATTTTCAGACTGAAAATCGCATCCTATTCCAACAATATTTTTATCTTTATTGTACATTTTTGAATGAAATCTTTTCAAATGGTTTTATTTTTTTTAATACTTTTTTTCCAATTATTTTTTTATAATTTCTTGCATCAACTCCATGATTTGGTCTTAAAAAAGTTAAATCCTCCATCTTAATTTTATATCCAATTTCTAATATTTTTTTTGGATACACTCCTCTCCTAAATGACTTTATATGACCTGATTTAATTTCATTTTTAGTTGGTTTTTTCAAACTTATTCCTAAAAGTTTTCTCAATCTGGAAATATCCTTGATAACATTTTGGGTTTCTTTAAATGTTAATGAAATTTTATGATCTCTAAATTTTTTATTTATTCTAGTATCTGTAAAATGAAATTCTAAAACTTGGGCTCCTTTAACAAAGGCTGCTTTTAATGCCAAGTCTCCCAAAGAGTGGTCAGAGTATCCAATTGTCATTTTTGTTTGATTGCTTAAAGTTTTAATGCAATTTAAGTTAATTTCATCATCGTTTGTTGGATAAGTAGAAGTACATTGCAAAATAGCTAGGTTATTTTTGTTTTTATATTTAGGATTTTGACTTTGTATAAATTTGACAGTTTTTTTTATTTCAGAGATATTAGATAAACCAGTTGATAATATTATTGGTTTTCCTCTTAAAGCAAATTCTTTTATTATAGGATAAGCTGTTAGGTCTCCAGAGCCAATTTTATAATAATCTAAATATTTATCTATCCAACCCAACATTTCTAAATCCCATACAGAAGCAAGATATCCAACTTTATGTGATCTACACATTTTGGCTAAAGAAATGTGCTCATTTTTACTTAATTCAAATTTTTTAAAGTGTTTATATCTGTCTTTCGACTCTATTTTGCTTACAAGTGTTGACCCTGTATATAATTGCAATTTAACTATATCAACACCTGATCTGATTGCTAATTTAACAAGTTTTTTTGCATAACTAAAACTACCTTCATGGTTTCCACCTACCTCTGCTATTAAAAGAGGACCATTTTTTCCAATCCAATTATTTTTTTGTTTCATCAAATCTACTTACTAAACATTTCATAGAAGATAGTTTAAATTAAATTATTGAATAAGATATAATATAAAACTTCATTCATCAAATATTGATCATTGCTGATATTGCTGAATAAATTTTTTATTAATATTTTTAGTTTCCAGGTATTTCGTTGGTTTTTATGTAATTTAATTAGTTAAATTTCTTAACTGGCTTCATTACATATTAATTGAAAAATTACTTTTTTTTTTAAAAAAACATTTAATAATTAAATATTATTTTTTTAAGTTTAATTTTAAATTTTAATAAAAATAAAATATCTCTAAAATTTTTTTCAGTGCATAAATCAAGCCAATTGAGCTATTAGTACTGGTCAGCTGCACGCATTACTGCGCTTCCACATCCAGCCTATCAACGTGGTGGTCTACCACGGCTCTATAGGAA
>Ga0181607_10004436_pt1 | contig 12023 bp, 19 predicted proteins | sample 041ome_9_FD_132420 | JGI IMG/M metagenome (GOLD analysis project Ga0181607, IMG submission 132420) | Coastal salt marsh microbial communities from the Groves Creek Marsh, Skidaway Island, Georgia - 041413US metaG (megahit assembly) | ecosystem: Environmental > Aquatic > Marine > Intertidal zone...
ATTAAAGGATTGATTATGATTTTGTTTTGTTCCATTTGGTTTGTTTTGTTTTCTTTGTTTGTTTGGCTTTTGTCTTTTGTGGGAGACCCCCCTCCCCCCGATGATGAGAGAAGTGCTTGAAATAAGTACCATTAAAGCGTCCTTGCGGACGAGCGCAGCGAGGTACATCCACCACGCCTGTGAATTTTTCGAGATTTCGAAATTCCCATTTCAAAGCCTTATTTGACATATTCGACATGTCAAAAAAATTTTTTAAAAAAATTTCTGGATTTTAGATTAGTTCTGTGGTATACTAGTTATTGTGAATAAGGAGACCCGGGATGAAATTTAAAGTAAAAATTATAAAAGAAGCGCTTACCCAAAAGGCAATGATTGATAAAAGAAATTTTGATGCAATCGGAGATTCTGGTATGTATTCCAGCTGGAAGGATTTGGAACAAAACAATCCGGAACAAGCCAAAGCAATGATGGATACCTTTGTCGATGAGCCCACGATGAAAAGTCCAATGATTGGGCTTATGGAAGAACTTGGCTTTGAACCAAACGGCCAAAACCCCATTTATACTCACAACAAAACTTGGGGCCCCATGAACACACAAGGCGTTCAAAGAAGAGATGCTTTCCAGAGGATTACAACAGTTGGTGGTCAAGATTATATGTTTGATATAATGATAACCACCTATTGTGTTGCAGCAGATCCGAATGGAGAAAAAACCAAGCTCGAACAATATGCCGACGTTCATTGCGCATTGCTTCCTCGAACCAATCGACCAGGGGTGCTTTCCGAAAACCTTAAGGAAGTGACAATCATAGATCGCAACTTTAGACCAGATCACGAATTTGCAAAGCTAGTTTACCTATACCACTCAAGTCCTGCCCTGATTCAGAAGATTAGAGATATTGTGACAAAATCTGAATATTTTTGATAAAAAATGGTCGAAAGTTCCCCAAAGAACTAGTGAAAAAGAAAAAATTTGGCCGCGAATAAACTCCCAAATACTATTTATATGGTATTGGGAGTTTTTCATTATGAAGTGCAAAATAAAAAGAACAAAGAGCCTCAAAGAAATGAGTGCAATGAGTGCCGGAGTGGTTCAAGGACATGCTGGTATGGAAGATAAGAAAGAATTGGAGGAGATGTATTCTTCTCAAGGAACAAAAGGCGGCTCTGTGTCTCGACAAATTACCTCAAAGCAACAAGATGATGCTCATGAGGAAAGGATGCTTGCGCAAGGTCTCCGTAAACACCTCCAGGAGGCCGATTATACAGACACAGGGGCTATGACACCTAAAGGGCCTGGGTATGTTGATCAATTGCCCGCAACGGCCACTCAGGGCTCTGGAAAGACGCATCAAGTTTTCCCTGATATGGGAGACGAATTCTTGGAAAAAGAAAAGCCTCTTGAAGACCATTTGGATCAAGAGCTTGAAGATCATGGAATTGTTGTCAAAGATGCTGATGGTGATATGCTTGGAAGCGGAATGTATGGTAAGGTATACAAAGCATATAGAAGAAAAGACGGATTAGAGGGTGCTATAAAGATTATAACTGGCTCTTCTGAAGATATTGATAGAGAACTTAGAAACTATAGAGCCACAAATGCTGCTCGAAGCAAAGACCCTCTTATCGCAAAGCACTTTCCTGAAGTATATATGTCTTGGAAGAGAGACATACTTGGTGTTGGAGAACATGGCTTTATATTCATGGAGCTATTGGCACCAGTTGACCCAAGTGTTATGAGGTTGCTACCAGACCCTTCTTGGTTTCATGCTGCTAAGGGACAAAAGCAAGATAGATTCTCTAAAGAATTAGGCCAAGAAATTTCAAAGAAAGCAGAGATATATCTTAAGAGAAGAGGTTCTGTATACAAATTTATCGAAAGTGAGATTCTCGAGATGGCAGAAACAGCTGACTTGGGCCCTTCCAATTCGTTATACAGAGTAAGTCAAAAAAATATTGATAGAATTGACAGGCTGGCTAACCCAAACACCACAGATAAAGATGAAATGAAAAAAGCCACAGACGAACTTGTAAGCAAAAGAGAAGCGCAAGCCTCTAAGTTGGCTCAAGATAAGAATTTGATGGACGCATATGATAAAGTTGAGTTCATGGTTGATGATCATGCTGAATCTCCATTTGTTCAAATGATGTTATTGGAGATTTTTATTGCTCTCGCACAAGTTTCAGCCGATAGAGTTAAGAACAATAAACTTTATGTTCAAGCAAATCTACAAATCAAAACTATTTTTGAGAGAATACAAAGAGCAATCCGTACCAGTGGTATTGTGAAGGGTGCTTATGACATGAAAGTTATGGGCAAGATAGGTCGTGAGGGTGCTTCTAGTGAGCTGGAGAAAGCAATTGAGTCCCTAATGGTCCATGCAAAGCTTTTAGCAAGAGATTTACATTGGAAAAATTTCTTGTCTCGACCAAATGGCGACCTAGTTATTGTCGACTTAGGGATGTTCAAGACATCAAAAGAAATTAGAGACAGAAGAGCTGCAAAAGCAGCAGGAAATATCAAAGAATCTCGCAATTACCGACTAAAAATCTTGACAAACCGAAAAAAATAGTGTAAAATAAGGCTATGGAGGTTCGTTATGAAAGAATTATTTGAAATGATGGCTGGTGTCAAAGATAATCGCAATGGAAAAGTTGTGACCTTTGACCTAGACCAAACAATTATTAAGCATTTTCTCAATAAAACAGAAGATGGAGTGGAAAATTACCAATTTGGTGGTGTAAATAAAGAAATTATCAAGAGAATCAAGAAGTTCAAGGACTCTGGTACTACTGTTTTTGTTGTTACCGCTAGAAATCAAGCATTAGATGATCCCGAAACAGCTGCTAGACCTATACTAGATCAGTTAGGAATCGAAGTTGATGGTGTTTTCTATACAAATGGAGCTTTAAAGGCTCAAAAACTTTATGAATTGGGGTCTCGACTACATTATGATGATGACCCGAAGGAACATGAGGCTATTCATGCATACAAAAAGCTCCATCAGGACTTTGAAATTGAAGTGAAATACCCAAATGATCTCATAAAAGACATCGATGCTGTGTCAAAAGGTGTTATTTTGACCTCCGATAACAAGTTTCTCATCGCCCAACGCTCAGATTCTTATGAATGGGATGCTCCAGGTGGACATATCATGGAAGGTGAAGAGGCAAATTATGCTTTTTGGAGAGAAACTAAGGAAGAATTAGGCTTAGAAGTGAACCAAGTTCAGTTTTTAGACCATACAGAGACCACTTGGAAGGGTATCAAGAAGGATACTTTCTATTTTTATGGCAGAATTGACTATTCTTCTGAGGAATTAGAGGGTATTATTGACTTACAATGGGAAGTTGCTGACTATTTTTGTGGTGATTACGAAGAAGTTCTTCAAAAAATTGCTGGTAATGCAACACAACACCTTGAAAATGTAATGGAATTGCTGGACTCACAGCAAAATTTGATTGAATCTTATCAACCTCACTCAAAAAACCATAAAATAAAGAAAAGAAGAATCATTGGCTTAGGTGGTTCTCGCACAACTGGTGCAAAAGGATTGAAACGTGTCAAGGATTTTAGCCGTTCCAAGTCCGCACCTCCGGGATTTGGAGTTTTAGAGGAGGAAAACGAAGAAAAGACCACTAAAACTTACAAAATCAAGATAAAACAAAGCGAAGAAGAGCTTGATGAGAAGAAAAGACGCAAAAAACGTAAAAAAACAGCCAAAAAGAAGAAAAAGTATGGTATATATGGCGGATCTTATTGGGATTTTAGCTTTTTAGATAAAGATTCTGGTGATTCCGGTGATGGTGGAGGTGAATAATGCTAAATGAAGAAGAATTTTTAGTCAATATTCTCAAATCCGTTGGTTTTGTTCTATTTATACTGTTATTAAGCAGTTATTTTGAGTACGAAACCATGGTTATACTGCTTTTATGTCTAATTTATTTAAAAAAGAGGGTTTAAAATGAAAATTTCTAAAAAAAGATTGATGGAAATCTTGCAAGAAGAGTGTGGAATGGCTATGAATACCCAACCAGGTATGGTAAATGGCGAAATTGATGAAGAAGGCAAGATGGCCAAGCGTCAATTAGCTGATATTGCTGAATATGCTCAAGAATTGTCAGGAATGTTGCAAGATGAGACACAATTAGAGGCTTGGGTACAGTCAAAATTGACAAAAGCAGCTGATTACATCAAAACTGTGAAGCATTATGTTGAATATGGTATGGAAGAGGGTGCATATGACCAAGTTATGCCTCAAATGGACCATGATATGACCTATTCTGCACCAGAAATGGCTCCAATGGCCTTAGAAATGCCCTCAGAAGACGATCAAACTATGGATTTTGAGTACGATATGGCTGATTTTGATGATTATGACGAAGAATACTGACCAGAACGAGGGTTTTAAGTTTAAAACCGCTAAAAATGATGGTTTTGGAGCCTCTGTAGCACGAAAATTACAGCCAGGAGACCTAGTTGAGTGGGATTCTTGGTCAGAATCGCTTGAAACAGAGGTTTTTGAGACCAAATGTGGTCTTTTATTGGACATTATCAAGGAAAAAAGGTTCTCCGGATGGCAATATATGGCTAAAATAAGCCCTTTTGGGCCCGAAAATGAGGTTATTTTGCCTCTTATTTCAATAAGAAAAATGCAAAAAAGGAACTAATTATAGTATGTCTTGTCAAATTAAAAACCCTTCAAATATCGATCTTACGTCTCTTGAGCCTCATGTTCAAGGGATGTATGATTATTTTGATAAAAAATTGGGCTTCAATAAGCCTCCTACGATGGTTTTTGACTCAGACCCGGGTAATCAGTCCAATGTTCTTGGAAAGACCGCTTATTACGATCCTAGCAGCCTAGAAATACACGTTTTCACAGATGGCAGACACCCAAAAGATATGCTTAGGTCAATTGCCCACGAATTGATTCACCATTTACAGAATCAAGAGGGTAGATTAGAAGTTGGTGGCTATATGGGTGAGGGCTACTACTTAAAGAATGAAGAAATGAAGAAACTCGAAAATGAAGCTATGCTAAAAGGCAATTCTATCATGAGAGAGTACGAAGACAACTTAAAGTTAGAGGAGAAAGATAAGATGTCATTAAAAGAATGGAAAAACAACGAATTGAATCAACAATTGTTGAAAAAATTTGGTATCTTGAAAGAAGAGAAAAAGCCTGATTATTTGGATCTCGATAAAGATGGCGATAAAGAAGAGCCTATGTCTAAAGCGGCAAGTGATGCTAAAAAAGGAAGTTCCGAAGAAGAATCTCAAGAAGAATTAAATGAAACTGAGGATTACTCTCACTTTTATCAAGCCCAAGCTGATGAGAAGAAAGCAAAAGATAAAAAAGAAAAGAAAGGCGGCGAATCCAAAAAGAAAGATGAAGAAATCGAAGAAGGTCGCAATAACCCTCGTACAACAAATGCTGATAAATTTGTTGGTCATGAAGATAGATATCAAGCAGATCGTATTCATGAAAGCAAATCTAAGAAACTTCAAGAATCAATCAAGAGAATTGCCAAAGCAAGTAAAGTAGTTCTTAAATCTCAAAACAAAAGAATCAAATAAGAGGCCCTATAATGAATAGCAACGATGAAAAATTGCTCAGAGAGTTTGTTCGCAAAACTTTCGTTAAAAAAATGCTGCAAGAGCAAAAAACACAATTTCTGCAAGAGCAGCAAGTAAGAAAGTTTGTTCGTTCATTGATTTCTGAATCAATGGAAGAAAAGAGAAATATAATTATCTCAGAAGCAAAGGATATGGCAAACCCACATCCTAATACTGGTATTAACAAATTACGCGATGCTATTCGTAAAGCCAAACCCTCTATTAAAACTAAGTTTCAACAACTAACAACCAGTAAGGAACAAAGAGAGTCGTTTAGTAATCATCTCCTCGCTGCTTTTGTACGATTCTTTGATCAAATGGATGCTTTATCAGCTCAAGCTGAGGAGTCAGAAGTTGAAAAGGTTGATGCTGAGTTGGGTGCAGATTTGGGTGGTGAGAGCTCTGAATTGGAAGCTCCACCATCTGATGATGAATTAGAAGCTGAACTTGAAGATGAGTTGGGTCAAGATATCCAGCTTGAAAATATTCTCAGAGAAATTGATATTGATGTAGAAGGAGATCCAGAAGAGATGGATGTTGTCTCTGGAGACATTCAAGATGAAAAAGAATCTACAAAAAATAAGAATATGTCTCAAGTTGAAAAAGATGTTGAAAAGAAAAAATCTCAAGACAAAGAAAGAGAAGAATTTGGTGCTGGCTTAGATGGTGATACCACTGGTAGAAATCAAGCGTTTGATGCTTTCAACTTAGTCCAATCCTACTTCTCAGATAACTATCTTGACCTTGCAAATGACGAAGATAGACAAATGTTCAAAAAATGGGGTCTTTATAACCTAAAGTTATTATTAGATTCTTATGAAGAAGAGCTAAGCGCTCAACCAGAACAACCAAATATCGAAAATCCACAATAGTCCTCCAACTAATAAACACAAGAAACAACAATCTATAACACTAACACATGATTATTATAACATGATGGAGGATCAATGTCAAGTGAAAACGATAAAAAAATTACATTTATTTCTGAATTGAGACAGGAAGGAAAAATAAACTCTGAGTTTCTCGATAAAGTATCAGAATTGACATTAGAAGAATTAGTTGCAATAAAAATAGAATTGAGTGCTAAAATGATCTCTGGTAAGTTATATAACTTTCCTATCTGGTATTCTATGCCTTATATTGTTAGAGAAGGGTTATTAAATTTTGTACATAGAAATTGTAAATCTAAAGCTGATATGTCTAATACTTTAGGTTTACCTTATGAAAACTTTATACAGATTTATAATAAGTTTTTAAATAAAAAAGAATAGTATTATTAATATTATATATAATATATTAAAATATGCCAGAATTTTTTACTTCTAATTTTTTTTGAAAAAAGTTTATATTTTTTGTTGACAAACCATTTCAGATATGTTATATTGTTAATACACAACAAGAAACACACACATTGAATTGGAGACAACGATGAATAAAGATATCGTATTATTTGATATGGACGGGACCTTAACTGAAGCAAGAAAACCATTTGCTCCCTTTTTGTCCTCCCCCTTATGGAGCTTGGCTCAAGTTTCTGATATAGGTATCGTCACTGGTTCTGATATGGATTATGTCAAACAACAAATGTCCGATCTACTAGATAACCACTCTATTCGTTATTGTCTCCACATTCTTCCTTGTAATGGTACCAAATGGTATCTTCCACCAGAGTTTGCTGCTCACGAGCATTCTATCTGTCACAGTGTTTCAATGGAAGATGAACTTGGTAAAATGAAATATAGAAGACTTTTAGAAATTTTGTGTAATCTTCAGTCTGAGGTAGCATCTGATTATGGTGTTCCTTTATCTGGACATTTTATCTCTCCAAGGGGATCAATGATAAATTGGTCTCCGTCTGGAAGATTAGCTGATGAGGCACAAAGAGCTAAATTCAAAAAATTTGATAAGAATTTTAATTTTCGATCTCAGATGTTTATGAAGTTGAGATTGATGCTTGATTCAAACGATATGCAAAACGTAGTTGTTAAACTTGGAGGTGATACTTCTTTTGATATTTATCCTACTGGTTGGGATAAAACATATGCTCTCCGTCACTTCGGTGACAGAAATGTTTGGTTTGTTGGTGATCGGGCTCGCAGTCCTAAAGGTAACGATTATGAAATCTTTAAGGCTTGTGAGCCTAGGTCTTTTCACACAAACTCTCCAGAGTATACAAGAGAAATTATCATTGAATTGGTTGACAAAATTAGAGGAGGACGAAATGAAACTAATTGAATTATTTTTAAAAAACGGAATGAATATTGAAACAAATTCTAGAGAGGAAGAACTTGAAATCTCAAAAAACCTAGATTCATTCCTAAAAAGAAAAAAGTATATTGAAACCTCTATTCAGAACGGATCTGACATAGAGGTTTTCTTATATGATGAGTATGTATGTTTGATTGAGATAAAAAACTCAACACTAAAAACAATACCTTATAGTGAAAACTTTTTTGAAGTATTGGTTGATTGTATGGAGTTTATGGCCAAAGAAGGAAATACAATAATCGAGCAAGATTCTTCAGAAGAATCAGAAGAGGAGAGTGACGAATGGATTTAATAGATAAAATGTCAGATTTAGAAAATTTTGGAATTGACCTTAAAATTGAAGATTATGAGGGCCAAGAATTTTATTGTGAAACATTGAGACGTTGGCTCGAAGAAGAAAAAGGATATCACACCTATAATTCTGGCGATATGGAATTCTTAGTTGAGAAAGAGGCAGTTTCCTTACTGACTATATTCATTAGTGAAGGGATCCTTAGATTCAGAACAGAAGAGGATAATCCTTATGATGTTATTCTCGATGTTCTTGATTTTATAGCGAAGCATCACAAGCAAACTATCAATGTTTACAACTACTTAAACAAGAGTGGAAATTCCACGCGAGATTGGTTCGATGGCAAACCTCTTATAAACACAGCAAAAGTTGAAGAGGATTCCGAAGAATCAGAAGAAGAGTCATCGGAGTGGTTGTAATGAAGATTTTTTATCTAAATAGAGTGGAAGATGAAAGTGGAGTGTCTGGTACTGGAAGGGTAGCTCAGGGCTTCATATTTGATAATGGTAAGGTTGCTGTGACTTGGCTAAGTGATCATCCCTCTGTGACAGTATATGACAATATTGGAGAAGTACACGCCATTCATGGCCATGGTGGAAAAACCGAAGTTGTTATGGAACCTGATTATAAAAAAGCTTTTGGAGAACTAAAATCCTGTATTGATAATTTTGACTTGGCCGAGATAGTAAAAACAAAGGTTCCTGTTGATGGAAATGCCTCAAAACTAATGGCTAAGAACTAATTAGAATACTGTGGAAGATCAATTGTATACTTTGAAATTAGATGCTGCTTGGCAGCCAATAGAAATAATAGACTCATTTAGAGCTTTCTCTATGGTCTACACTGGAAGGGCGAAGGTTGTTGAAAATCACTCTCAACAACTTAACGCCCTTTTTTATTTTCCGTCAATTATAATCTGCAAAGATTATATAAGAAAGAAACAAGTTTTCATGTCTCCGACAAGAGCCAATATATATTGGAGAGACATGTATAGGTGTCAATATTGTCACAATAAATTCAATGAATCAAATCTTACATTGGATCATGTGATACCAAAATCTCGAGGTGGAGGAAAATCTTGGAATAACCTCGTAACGTCTTGTTCAAAATGCAACCAGAAGAAAGCCAATCGTACTCCCGAAGAGGCTTCAATGAAACTATTTAAAGAACCAGTGGCTCCAAGATTTAGTGTCCTAAGAGCGAGACCACAACTAAAAATACCATTAAGTTGGAAAAATTATATATAGGATAAATTATGTTTAATGAAGAAATAATGGACATCATTATGAAGAAGTGTCAAGAAGATCCAAACTTTTTGAAATTGTTTCAAGAATTCATGATGCTAGCACAAAAAGCAGCACAATCAGGAATGTCCGTAAATGAGATGGCAAACATCTGTATGCTTGGATATACGATTGGAGAAGACCCTGCCCTATCAGAGATGGTTTTGAATATGGCAAAAATAAGCGAAATGGGCTTGGACATTATTGATAAATAACTATTTATGATGTATAGGAGACCCATTATGTTTTTATTATTGATTAGTCTGTCTTTTGCACAAGAACAACAAAAGGTTTATAAAAAAGAAACTGAAATTGATTTTGAAGCTTTGGATATTGAGGGAGAACTTGTAAAGCCACAAGGATTATTTCTGACTGGAATGCAAGACATTAGTTTCAACCCACTAATAGAACTAAGATATGATTGGGATGACGAAATGAATGATTCTGTGAGGGAAATAAAATGAAAATTACAAAAAAAAGATTGATGGAAATTATCAAAGAAGAATTAGGTTCGATGGAACAAGGTTCCTCTGAGCAATCTCCCGAACAAGATGTGAAAGCAAAATCTGAGTTAGCAAAAAAGATGAAAGAAATCTCTATGCAAATACCAAAAATGCAACTTGACTCAGCTGAAATAATTGCTCTAAATTCTATTTTCTCAGCACTATTATCTTATGCGAATGACAATACTGGTGGTCAAAGACTGAAAGTTTTGTTAGACAAGATGAAACCAATATTGGGTATCAAATAATGAAAAATAATATGAAATTGATTTTGGAGTCTTGGAGATCTTCTTTGGAAGAACAAGAGGGTCAAAGACCAGAAGTAACAACTGTTGGAGAGTTGAGAAAAGCAGTTGCGGCTGCTATAACTATAATGAGAAATCCAAAAGCAAAAGAGCAGTTATCAAGCTCTGTAAAAGGACTGGCAATATCAATTTTGAAAGATGCAATTCCTGGAGCCAATACAATAGGTCAAGCTATTGAGGCTGGCTTGGGATTATATGGAGTCCTAAAATCAGTTTATTCCATGGATGACTCTAAGAATGTCTCACCTGGACTGAAAAGTCTAAATATTGATGATGAATTATCTGCTGTTGTTGATGACAAAGTTGAGCTGCAATTCTTAAAATACTTGACTAAAGAACTAGAAAGAATGCCTGATGATGCAAAAATAGCTTCATTAGATATGAATGAATTATTGTCTAATTTTATAAAACAAAATTATGATAATACTATTGTAAGAAAATAAGAGGCATATATGGCTAAAAAAAATCTGATTATTGATACAAACGTTTTCCTTAGTGATAGCGAATGTTTCTATAAATTTGAAAACAACGATTTGTTTATACCAATAAAGGTTCTAGAAGAAATCGACAAACACAAAAAGAGGCAAGATTCCGTTGGATTCCATGCTCGAAGAACAATAAAAACTTTTGATGCTTTACGAGCTCAAGGTTCTCTTTCTAGCGGTGTTCGCCTAGGGAAAGGGTTAGGGGTCATCAAATTTCTAAAATTGGAAGAATTGGCTATTGACGACCTTCCCAAAGGTCTTTCTCATAATTCTCCTGACCATCTAATTTTAGCTGGTGCTTTGGCAATTCAAAAAGAATTTCCAAAAAGAAAATGTGTTGTTATTTCTCAAGATATCAACATGCGAGTTATTGCTGATGCCGTTGGGCTATTGACAGAAGATTATGTTTCTTCTCAGGTCGTTGATTCTCGAGATTCAATTTATGAAGGATTTCAAAAGGTCTTAGTTGATGATGAAGAGATAGATATGTTTTATAGTGAACAAGATGTCTATCTTTATGAGGAAGATCATCCAGAACTAGTATTACAACCAAATGAATTTGTTATGATGGTCTCTTCTTCAAATGAAAAGAAGTCTGCAATTGGAAGATTTATAAGTTGGGAAAGACCAATCTTACATTTGATCAATATGGATGATGAGTTATCTTGGGGAGTTCGACCAAAGAACAAGGAACAACGATGTGGTCTTGATTTATTGTTTGATGATGACATTCCTTTGGTCTCTTTGATTGGTCGTGCTGGTTCTGGTAAAACCTTGATGGCTATCATGGCTGGTCTCGAACAAGTTCTAGGAGTCGATAAAGGCAAATATAGTAGAATTATCATCTCCAGACCTGTTGAGCCTATGGGTAGAGATATTGGTTTTTTACCCGGTACAATGGAAGAAAAAATCTTGCCATGGCTAAAACCAATTCAAGACAACTTGCAATTCGTAATGGGATCGGATAGAACCATGTTCGATATGTATATGCAAAAAGGTAAGATTGAAGTTGAAGCCTTGACTTATATTCGTGGTCGCTCTTTATCTAACGCCTTTGTTATTATTGATGAAGCTCAAAACTTAACTGCCCATGAAGTAAAGACAATCATTACTCGTATCGGCGAGAACACAAAGATTGTTCTTACCGGAGATATTGAGCAAATTGATAATGTATATACAAATGAAACCTCAAATGGTTTGACATACGCTGTTGAAAGATTGAAGAGTTCCCACCTCACAGGACATATTACCTTCAAAAAAGGTGAA
>Ga0181607_10004438_pt1 | contig 12022 bp, 10 predicted proteins | sample 041ome_9_FD_132420 | JGI IMG/M metagenome (GOLD analysis project Ga0181607, IMG submission 132420) | Coastal salt marsh microbial communities from the Groves Creek Marsh, Skidaway Island, Georgia - 041413US metaG (megahit assembly) | ecosystem: Environmental > Aquatic > Marine > Intertidal zone...
AGACAACAAACACTTGAATCTCCACCATTATATGGTTCATTAGATGCAAATTATGATTCTAATAATGGAAGTGTAATGCAAAATCCACAACCATTACAAACAGGACCATTACAACAAACTGGATTAGATGCATTCTTTTCAGGTTATGACCCATATGGTAGTAATTTTGCAACAGTATAATTTTATAAAAAAATAATATTAAATATTAATATAAATTGATATTTAATGGATAAAATTAATTTTCAACCTGTAATATGGGGTGGTGCTGCTTGGAAATTTCTTCATTGTGTTGCATTATCATATCCAACTAATCCAACTGTTGCAATAAAAAATGATTATAAGAATTTTTTTATGTCAATTGGAAATGTTTTACCATGTAATTCATGTGCTGGTAATTTTGAAGAACATATTAAAATTCATAATATAGATAATTATTTATCACATCCGCATGATTTATTTGAATGGACTGTATTAATGAGAAATGAAGTTCAAATAAAAATTGGAAGACCTTTATATGATAGTACTACTTTAAGAGAACAATTATATAATGAAAATGAAAATGCAAATAATTCATCAAAATTATTAACAAAAACAAATATTATAATCCTTACTTTAATAATATTAGCTGGAATATATATTTATAAAAATCAAAAGAAATAAAGTTATTTTAATTATTTAACTTTATTTAAGAATGTATTTTACGAATTAATTTTAACATTTCATTTGGTAGAGATTGAATATCGATATGATACTTAGAATTAATTACTTGTCTAATACTTCCAGTTATATTTCCTTTATGATTAATTGCACACATTACAAAATCGTGAGGTATTTGATAACATTCATCTTTTCTATTTTTTAAAAATAACATACCTTCACCAAGTTTAATATTATTATTAAATTGTTTTGTTTTCCAAAACTTTTTACGATATGCCATAGTTGCTTCTGCTAATGTTTCTAAACAACCAGCATCATAATAAACATTTTGTTTGACATCATAACATCGAATAACTCCACAACCGACCATATTAATTTTAGGATATGTCATTAAGACTTTTACTCTACTTAATATACTAATAGGTGTATAATAGTCATCATCATCCATATGAATTAGAATATCATTAGATGCGAACTTTGCACATAAATTTCTTTTCATTGAAACTGGAATTTTTTTATTAGTATTGATTTTTTTATATTTGATTCTATTATCTTTTGGTAAAATATCTGATAATGAACTTCCATCATCTGAATCATCAACAATAATCCATTCTAATTTTTCTTTTGGATAAACAAAATTATTAAAACATTCAATCGCAATTGGAAATAAATTTTTTCTATTTTTAGTAGGTGTAAGAATACTTACATATGGAAGTTCTTCATCTGTAAAATAAAGTAATTTCAATTTATAGTCATGAGTTTCTTTATTATATTCAAAAGGTGCATTTTGAATTTTAATTTTATCTTCAACTGTATTAAAATAATAATCCATCTGTTTTTGTTCAATATCAGACCAACCAGTTCGTTGTTTAGAAATCATTTTATTTAATACAAAACAATTTTTCTTAGGATGATATTCTTTTGTTAAAAATAAATCGATTGGTTCATTACATTTTTCAAGTAAATTAATTAATTCATTTATTGATTTATTATTAATAATCATACATGAAGTTGTTAGACAAGATACTCTAACCCAAGTTTTTTTAAGTATATCTTTATACTTATCATTATCAAAAACTTCAACTACATTTGCACTTAAATATAACATATCCCAGTTAGATGGAAGTTTTTTAACATCGATATCTGGTTTATTTATAAAATCACAATCATCTTCTAGAATAAGAATTTTATTATAATTATTCTTTTTTGCATCTTTTAAAATATTTAAATGTGATGTCAAACAACCTCTCCATCCTTCTTTATTCTTAATTGCTTCAAAAAATGATATATTTTTAATATTATATTTTCTAGTATTTTCTAATACTTCTTTTTTTCTATCAGTTCTTTCTTTTAAATTAATACAATATATTTTATCAACAAAATTATTAATATGAACCATTTCGTATATAATTATATATATATAATCATTTTTAAATTTTTAAATTATATTATATATACAATATGTTTGATTCATTAGAGAGTGATTCAAAAGAAATAGAAATAGAAGTAGTAATTAATAATGAAAATAAAAAAACAATAAGTCCAAAAAATATATTAACAAGACGAATTAAAACAAAATTTTGTGAAATTTGTTGTCAAAAACAAAAAACAAATGTTCATTTATCTTGTCAGCACGAAATTTGTTTAGAATGTTATACAAATATGATATGTAATTCATTGGAAAAATGTCCTTATTGTAGAGATGAAATAGAAGAAATTAAGAAAATAAAAGATACTCTTAATTCATATTTAACTGATAATGGATTAATTTATGAAACAATCATTACAAATATAACTAATCGTAGTCAATATCAAGTGAAATGTTGTGCGAAATTATTTATTTTATTAATATTATTAGTATTATCATTAGTTTTACATATAGCAAATAATAATATTAATGAAGATAGAAATTATAATAAAAAATTTGAAAATTGATTAGATTTAAAAAGTAAATATTCAAATGACAAAAAAGAATTCAAAAGTATCAAAAAAAATATTTAATTTACTATCAAAAACATTAGATAAAATAACAAATGATATTATTACAGATATTGCATTGCGTTATAATATTAATAAAAAAGAATTAGAACAAAGTGTTAAATCAAATACAGAAGAAAAAAAGATTAAATAAAATAAAAATAAAATATTGTATTTATTATATACATACAATATTATGTCAAAGAAATCCACAAAACAAGTTCATGATATTAGATTACCATATGAAGAATGTATGAAAAAAACTTTTAGACAAATTAAAAAAACAAAAGAATATGCAGTATTAACACCATTAGGAGTATATAATCCATCTCGTGCTTATCATGATGGTCATAAATCAACAATGAATAAAGTAGAATTATGTAAAGCTTTAGATAATCCAAAAACATATCACGCAGCAAATAAAAAATTAAAAGAAGCAAAGAAACCATTTGGTGCTCGTAAAAGAAACACACGAAAAGGTAAATGTTTAGTTTCTGCTAGAAAAATCCCTTGCACAGGAGAAACTTATAAACATGAAGGTGTAACAACAACAGGAGAACGATGTTGTTTTAAAAAGAAACAAACAACTGCAACAATGGAAAAACGATTACGTAATGCAGCAAAATCATTACGAGCATCAAGGACAAAACAATCCACAAAACAAGTTTCTAAAAAATCAAAGAAACAATCAACAAAACAAGTTTCTAAAAAATCAAAGAAACAATCTAAAAAATAAATAAATTAAATAATATTATAAAAAAATTATTATATAATATTATATAATATATATAGTTTAATTATGCCGACTAAACAAGTTGCAAAAAAACCAGTTGTAAAAAAAACCAAACCAGTTAAAAAACCAGTTAAAAAACCAGTTAAAAAACCAGTTAAAAAACAAACTAAAAAACAAACTAAAAAAACAACAAAACAAATGGGCGGTGCTGTTTTAGGAAAAGGTCGTGATGGATGTGTAATATCTCACCCTATTGTATGTAATTCAGCAATTAATAAAATTGGAAAAGTATCAAAAATTTTTGATTTATCAAAAGTATCACCAAAACAACAAGCAGAACTCGCAGAAGAATATGAAATTGGAAAAACTCTTCGAGCTTATGATAAAGAATCATTATTTTTTTTACCAGGTATTGATTTATGTTATGTAAGAGACCCAAGAGCAATTACAAATGAAAAAATAAAAACCGATTTAAAGGATTGTGGTATTAATTTTCGTGATAATAGATTTAAATTAATGTCTATTACAATGCCAAATGGACAAAACTTTAAAGAAGTTCTTAGAACTTTAGATGAACTTGATATACTTAAATGTCTTGGTTATGTATTATCTGCTGCAAGACATTGTATATATGATATTGGATTTTTACTTGGAGATGTTAAAGGAAAAAATCTATTATTTAGAAAATATCAAAAAAAATTTATTCATCCCGTTTTCATTGATTTTTCATCTGATTATGTAGTAACATCAAAAAGAGAATTTCTTAAATTCATGAGTAGTTTTAGTAAAGGAGGTCGTGCAACTAGATATTTAGTTTTACCAAATGAAATTTTTATTTATGATTATTTCTTAAATTATGGAAAAAAAGATTTAAGAAGAGAGGCAAAAGCATTAAGTAAATTTAGAGGTATTAATTTAGAATTAACAAGTGATTTTGAAGAATCAAAAGAAATATTTTGGTATATGCATGAAAAATTAAGAGAAAGAGGAAAATTCGAAAAAGCAGGTGATTATTTAAGAGGTAGTAATAATCCTGGGGGAAGATTAAAAGATATTTATACAGGATTTAAAGATATTTATACAGGAGAAGTCGGATTAAAACATATTTTTGATAAAATCATGTCTTATTCAATCGGTTATGCATTTAGAAATGCCTTACTAGCAGATAAAGATGATTTTATTATAAAAAATAATTCTATTGTACTTCGTTTATTAGATGAAATGGTTGATGATAGTATTATTGAAAGAAAGACAATTGTAGATACATTAAAATATATTTCTGAAACATTAAATGTACGGAATGTAAAACAACTAATGCTTAAATTTCCAAATTTAACAACCGAAACACAAAAAATAATTAATAAAACAGAAAAAGATAGAAATACTATTGAAAAAGAAATAGAAAAAGGAAGAAAAAAACAATATAAAAATAATAATGAATATGAACGAAAACGATATATGAGTTATGATACTAATGTAATAGATTCAGAATTAAAAGATAGTCCAACTAAAAAAAGAAGAAATTATGAAGATGATGAAGATGATGAAGAAACACCTACATATTCAGCGGATACAATTGATGATAGTGTATATGGATATTTAGATGAAGATGGAGAATCATTGGCAGATGAATATTTAGCAAAAAAACGAAAAAAACGAGTTAGTGTATCACCAGATTCATTTGATGATAGTGTATCACCAGATTCATTTGATATTAGTGAATCACCAAGTACTTATGATATTTCTGCACAAAAAAGAAGAAATAAGAGAAGAAAAGATAGTAGAAGAAAAGATAGTAGAAAAAGAAAACGAAGATAATTAAAATATCAATAATTTATAGATATTTTAAATTTTTATATATAAACTTTCATTACTTACAATATCTCTTAGTATTAATGGATGTATCATTTGAAGTTTATTTAGTAAAATATAATCATTTTTTATTTGAGCGATTGTTTCCATTGTATTAATAATATTATCTAATTTTAACATATCTTTAATAAATTCTCCAATATAGTTATCATAATTAATTTCTTCAAATTTTTTACCACCAATCCAATTCATTGTATATTCAACCATTTCATAGTTAATATTCATTTCTGAGAATGAAGTAAATTGTTGTTCTAGTTCTTGTTTTTCAATTATATCTTTCATTTTTTCAATATCAGTAAGTTTAGTTTTAATTATTTGTGGAACATTTAATGAATTTAAATCATATACTTTCATTTCATCACTTAAACATTTAGATTGACAAAATAAACCAAGTATTGATGCAATACCAATATGATTTAAATTATCAAATATTTTATTTTCAATCATTTCTGTTAATAATATTTCACTACAATCATTAATTTGACTACAAATAATTCCTTTTTGTGTAATATTTGATTTATTTAAAGTAGAATAATCTTTTCCTTCTTCTAGATTTAAATATCCTTTTTCAATTAAAACTTTAATCATTTTATTTAATTCTAGTGTAATATCATCTTGTTGATTTTCATATTCATAAATTAAATGTTTATAATATTCTTGATTTTCATAAAAAGTAATATATTCTTGATATTTAGTTTGGAAATCTTCAATTGCTTCCATTTGTTTTATCTTTTTCTTTTCTCCTTTTGTTAATTTAACCTTATTCGCAACTTTTTCAATTGCATAATAATATTTATTTAAATCTTCTAGTGGTAATCTTAAAGGTAATTTAGATAAAAATCCATGTTGTTCTTGAATTTGTTTAAGTAATGAATCTTTATTTGTATTTTTATTTTTATTATATAATGTATGATTCATAAAATTTTCAAATGTAATTTCATCACTTAAAATAACTTTAAGAATAAATTGATATGAAAGTTTAAAACGAGAAACAATTTGTTCGCTATTTCCACAAGTAATTTGTTTCATCTCTTGACTAGTTGGTAAATCCATAAAATTTGCTAATAAAATTACATTACCTACAGTATCAATTCCACGACGACCAGCACGACCAGCCATTTGTTTATATTCATTTGATTTTAAATATCTTACTCCATCATTTGAATATTTTTGAATATCTGTAAATACAACTGTCTTAATTGGAGCATTAATTCCAACTGCAAATGTTTCAGTTGCGAATAATACTTTAATTAATCCTTGATTACATAATAATTCAATAATCTCTTTATAAACTGTTTGTAATCCAGAATGATGATATGCAATACCGCATGTTAATAATTTTAAAATTTCATAATATTCATTTGAATTTAGATATAAATCTTTATTATATAACATATGAATATGATTTCTAACAATTTTTTCAACTTTACTTTGTTCTTGAACTGTATTTAAAGTTTGATTAACTGAATGTGCTAATACTTCACATTGTTTTCTAGAAAATACAAAAAATAATACTGGGCACATTTCTTTCTTTTTAAGAAATGAAATCATTGAATTCATTACACCAACTTTTGAATTATTTGAATTATGAATTTTATAATTGTCATTAATAACTTTTTTAATTTTTTGATAATTAATTTCATTAAAAACATTTTTTGAATCAGCCATTTTAATCATTTTATTTGAATTTTTAATAATAAAATTTACAGTAGTTTTATCTTGACATTTTTTTGGATAAGTTGAATAATAATAAAGATAATGCGTTAATGGAACAACACGTTCAACTTTGGGGATTAAATGACATGGTTTTTGTTTAATTTGTTGAAGCCATAATGCAATATCTTCTGCATTATTAATAGTTGCAGATAATAAAACTAAATTAATATGTTTTGGAAGAAGAATTAAAGTTTCTTCCCATGTTTTCCCACGGTCTTTATCTCCAATATAATGAGCTTCATCAAATACAATACAATCAACATCTGTTGATAAATCAATATTTAAATCTAATTTATATTCAATATTATTCTCTTGATAATTCTTTTTATATAATAAATTTCGTAGAATTTCGGTTGTCATAATAATAACTTGTGCATCTGGTCTATATTTAATATCACCAGTCATAATACCAATTGTTGCAATATCTTTAAACTTCTTCTTAAATTCATAAAACTTTGCATTTGATAATGCTTTTATTGGAGTTGTAATAATACATTTTTTATTTTCTTGAACTGATTTAAATACTGCATATTCCATAACCTTTGATTTGCCACTACCAGTATTAGCAGTTACTAATACATTCTCATTTAATCTAATCTTTTCAACTGAATGTTTTTGAAAATCATCTAATTCAAATGTGGATGATAATTTTTTAAATTCAGATAATAATACTTTGTCTTCAGTATTATATTTAGTATTTAAGATAGATAAATTATTCATTTATATTCTAAATTAATTAAAATATAAAAATCAATTTTAATAATTAATTATATTTATTCGCAAGTTTATCGGCCATATCATTTCCATACCATATTTGATATTCTTTTGAATTTTTATCTTTTGGTGGTTTTTTATGACTTCTTACATGAACAAATGAAACATTATTAATACTATTATAAATTTCAAACGCTTCTTTTATAATTTCTTTATTTTCAACTGGTTTTCCATCACTTTTTCTCCAATTATTTTTTGCCCATTTATTTGCCCAATTTGTAATTGCATTAAGACTATATTGACTATCTGTATAAAGAATATATTTTGTTATTGGGTCTTTTTTAATAATCTGAAGTGCATTTAATATTGCTTTTAATTCTTCTTTATTATTTGTTGTTTTTCCTTCTGCTTTCTTTGCAACATTTCTTGTATCATTATCTCCAAAGAAAACACCATAACCTCCACGAGAAAAAGATTTACCATTATTTATACATGAACCATCTGTAAAAACCCATTGTTCATCTTTTGTTTTTATAAGTTGTGATTTTGATTCAATAACTTCTTTTGTTTTATAAATTTTTGATTTATTTAATAATAAGTATTTTGTTAAATCTTTTCTACTTGCATCAGTTGTATCAAAATCAGAAAATTTTGAAGAAACAAATTCACGCATTGCTTTAAGTGTAAATTTATTAAAATAAGTCTTATTAAAATATTCTTCTGGTAAAAATTCCATAATATATAATAAATAATATAATGTTAATTATTTATTATTTAATAAATCAATTTTAAATTTAAAAACTTAAAACAACTGGTGGAAGAACATTATTAAATAATTTTAGAAATTCAAGTATATCATTTTCATGTAATAATTTACAACGGATTAACATTTCCATTGTTTCAGTATCATATTCTAATGATAATCTATTAATTCTTTTCATTCCTTCTAATATTTCTTTTTCATTAAGTTTATAATCAATTTCTGGTTTTTCGATTTGATGAATATATAAATTATTATAGGATGTAGATAAATATTCTAAAACTCTTGTATATAATACTTCTAATAATAAAAATTGTTCTTTATCTTCTTCATAATATTTTAAATACTTATCAATACAAGACATATATTTACATCGTAAAAATCGTCTTCCAACATTTAAAGAATTAATATCTTTTATAAATAATGATACATTATAGAAATTTTTATTATAAAAATTATATATTAATCCTTCTTCTGTTTCTACTGTAAATCCATAATAAACATATGAATTCGCATGTAAAATATTATTTAATTGATATTTTGTTGAAACTAATGATTGCGGTAAATAATATATCCCAAATGTTTTTTCATCAATAAAAATTTCAGTGAAATCTAATGTAGTATATACTTTATATAAGTAAATTGTATTTCTATAACAACGAATGGTTGGTAATAAATTAAAATGCCGAATACAAAATGTATATGTATAATTTGGATTAAGTTTTCGTTTATAATCAAAACCAATCATTCTACAACTATCTTCAAAAATATCAAAATATGTCATTAGTGAATCACCCGGGCATTCAGTTTTTGTATTAAATACACCATAATCAGTAAAACACAACCATTGTCTATTATAATATGCAAGATGAAATAAAGTTCCATCATTCATATTATGAATTTTACATTTACTAAGATTAACTGGTAATTTAGATAAACAGTTATCTTCTTCAATATCTTCTTCATCCTGGATATATTTTTTTATAAAAATAGGAGAAAATATATTATCAAAATGTAAAACCATACCATCCATTATTTTAACAATATCATTATCATTTGAACTCTCTGATTTTGTAAATAAAAATAAGTTTTCGTCTTCATTATTATCAACTACATTTAAATAATAAGGAGACCGATTAACCTTTTCTTGTAAATCATCAAAATCATAAATGTCATTCTCTCGTAAAAATTCAAGATAAATAACAAGCCCTTTTTGATTATAATTTTCCATTTAAAATAGTTTACTATATTAAAATAAATCAATTTTATTTTTTTGAAAAAATTTAAAAATCTCCATTTTCAATTAAACTTGTCATTACTTCTTTTATTTTTTCTAATATTTCAATCGATAATTTACTTTCTTCATCATCTCTATTCTTAGACTCTAATATCATATTAATAATATCCATATATGATAAAACTAAACTTAAATTATTTTCTGTATGATTTTTGCCATTTAAATTAATTCTACATAATGGACAAGAATTATTTGATACTTTTTTCCATTTTTCTAGACATTCAAAACAAAAACTATGTTGACATGAAGTTGTTACTTTATTAACAAACTCACACATACATATTGGACATTCATCATTATTTTTGGATTCATCATTTCTATCAATCATTAATTGAATTTGTTTCATTTTCTCAATTTCTAAAATCTGTTTAAATAATTTTACTCCTATTTTTTTATGATTAACAGTTTCCCATAATATATGAATTTCTGTTTCTTTATCAGTATCTTTAAATAAACGAATTATTTGAATTAATTTACGTTGTTTTCTATTTCGTCTTCGATTTGAAACACGTCTATTTTGTTGAGCTTCTTGATAATGTTGTTCTCTAAAATTTGATTGGTTAAGTTGATTAATGTCATCATGTATTTGTTCCAATATATGTCTTATTAAATTAGATTTTCGTAAAGACCTTGGAGCATAAATATAATTTTGATGACAAAATCTTCGTAGATTCGCCACTGTAAATGTATTTAAATACTCATATGTTAGCATACTAATATCCCCAATTTCAATATTAGTATTATTATTTCGTCTTCTTCTTGGCATCTTAATCAAATTTATACTATAAAGGATTAATAAATTAATAGATAAATCAAATATCTATTTTCTTTAATACAGATACCAATTGATTATTATCAATATATACGACGATAAAATTATTTTTTTGTTAATAAATAAAATATTATTTTACTTATTAAGTTTTTCTTTAATCACTATCACTATCCATTAAATTCAATAACATTTTATTGTCAAATGTAGTAGAAATTTCTTTATTTTCTTTATTTTTTTTCTTTTTTGTTAATTTTAATTTTTTACCAGAAATTACTTTATCTTTTTGGTCACTTATAATTGGTATTTCTTTAGTATTAGTAGAATCATAATCATAATAATCAATGTCATTTTCTTGTTTTCTATAAAATCGTTGTCTATATTTTCCTTGATTTTGATAAACAGAAAACATATCACAAATATCTAATACCAATGGTTTATGTTCATTTTTTGCACGAGTAATTCTACCGACAACTTGTTCAATTTCTTTTTTTGGAGATGCCATAATTAATGTATTTAGTGTAGGAATATCAGTTCCTTCTGATACTAGTTGATATGTTGCAAATAATACATCACATTTTGCAGATTCTTCTAGTGAAGCTTTCTTTTCAATTTCATATTCCATATTACATCCTTCAATTAGTTCAATTTTTTGTTTTCTAGAACCCATTACTTTTATTTTTCCATTTTTCATTTTACGATTTCCATTTTTATCCCATAATAATTTTTTAAATTTTTTATCAATGACTTTATCAATATTTTTTTCAATAATTTCATCAATTTCATTTGTTTTTAATGATTCTAATCCTTGCACAACATTACTTTTCATTCCTCCAACATACATACCAGCAGTTGCATAATCTCCATTATTTTTTTTAAATGGTTTTCTATCAAACATTTGTTTTAATAATTCAAGATGACTTCTTCTTGTTGATAATACAAGAGTTTGTCTTCCAAGTTTTGTATAATGTATTGTATTTTTAATAATAAATTCATTTCGTTTATGATTATTAACAATATCTTCTGTCATTTCGACAAGATTAAAACCACCAGACCAAGTTTTCTTTTCCTCATAATCATCATCATAATAACTAACTACTTTGACAAGAGTATATGGTTTTTCTAATTTCATATTTACTTCTATCATTGGACCTAACCACCAAAAGAATATATTTTCTAGACGGTCATTTCTTTGAGGTGTTGCAGATAATCCTAATTTATATTTAGTAGAGATAATAGGTAATGCTCTACTAAACATTGGACTACTAATATGATGACATTCATCTGATATTACAAATCCAAAATCTTTAAATGTTTCACTTGTATAACCCCTATCTTCTCTTACAACTGTTTGCAACATTCCAATAACAAAATCTTTACCATCAACTTCAAATGCTTTGCCTTTAATTTTTCCAATTTTTGCGACTGGACAAAAATAGCTTAATCTATCAATCCATTGGTCAAGTAATACAGAAGTATGAACTAAAATTAAAGTCTTTTGTTTTAATAATGTAGCAAGATATATAG
>Ga0181607_10004439_pt1 | contig 12021 bp, 11 predicted proteins | sample 041ome_9_FD_132420 | JGI IMG/M metagenome (GOLD analysis project Ga0181607, IMG submission 132420) | Coastal salt marsh microbial communities from the Groves Creek Marsh, Skidaway Island, Georgia - 041413US metaG (megahit assembly) | ecosystem: Environmental > Aquatic > Marine > Intertidal zone...
CTGTTGCTTTTTTAAAGTAACCTTTTGGTAAACCTTCTTCAATTTCGTCTTCATCATCAACTAAATCAACTGTCATTACTTGTGGTTCCATTTCTGGTTCCATTTCTGGTTCCATTTCTGGCTCTACATCAGTCATAGCGTTTACTGCTGCGTCGATTTCTGGTTCTTTAATTTCGAAATCAAGGTAATGTTTAGCTGAAACCATGTTGTTCATGGCTGTTGTAAGTTTGGCTTGCCACCATGCTGGGAAGTCAACTTCCATTTCACCTTCAAAGCCGTCTAACATTTGATAAAGCTCCATAGCGTATTTTCCAATACGGTAGAGTTCAGCTTTGATCATGTGTGGTTCATTGTCAACGTGACCTAAATCGATATCCTCATCGACAGAAGAAGATTCACGATCTTGCTCATAGTCCATTAAATCGGCTTCCCATTCAGATTTACTCCAATTAACCATATCTTCAGCATCTGAAGGTTTAAATTTAAGTTGGCGATGTAGTGAATCAAAATAATTTGCTGTTGAAAATTCTACATTGTCAAGCGCTTCACGAGCGTTTGAAATAGCTTTTTCTACTTTAATTTTAGCTGGGTCATCTGTAAAGAATGATTCTTCGTTGATGGTTTTAACTCTAGTTTCGATATCTACTTTAGCTTCTGCCCATTCTTTAGCGTAAGCGTCTTTATCTAAGATACGGTTAGCATCATCTACGATACCTTTATCTCTCATACCTTTTAACCAATCTTTAACCATTTTGGTTTTTTCTTGTTGGCGTAATTGGCTTAATTTAGATTTGTCGAATTTACCACCTGAACGAGCTAATTTACGTAATTCAGCGTCTGATGGTCCATCTTCGTCGTCAGCGTAATATTTTTTATCACCACCGATAGAGAAAGTTTTTACTTTTTCGTCTTTCTTTTTAACGGTAGGGGTTGCTGATTTAGGACGACCACGTGTACCTTTTTCTTTAGCTGGTTTATCTGGGTCCGATTTACGACCACGTTGGCCTACTTCTCTATCGCCTCTAACTAAGTCGATAAATTTGTTAAGTTGATTGTCGAATAAATCTTCGTCACCTAAAGCAGCTACTACTTCGTCGTCAGCTTTTACTGCTTTACGAACGTCTTTCTTTTCAGCGTCAGCATTAGCTTTAATTACTTTCTCAATTGCAGCTTTTAAGTCGCCTGCAATTTTAGCCATTTCATCGAGTTGTTCTTCTTCTTTAAGATCAACACCTCTGGCTTTTAAAATGTCAGCTTTGGTCACTTTACCATCACCTGTTAAGTCAGGAAATTCTTTTTTCTCGGTTTGCATTAAAGCAGCTTTTACCATTTCTTTTAATTTGTCTTTTTCCATGTCTGTTTCAGCTAATTTTTTTGCTAGGTTAGTTGCGCGACCATACATTACTTTCTCCGCGTCTTGGCCGTACTTTTTAACTAAAGCGCGCTTATTCTTTTTCATACTCATGATAAGATCTTCGCGTTTAGCTAATTCGGCTTTTGAAAGTTTTGCTTCGTTTACTGGTTTTTTTCCGGCTAAAATATTCATTGCTGAAAATATAGCACTATGGATTGCTGATTTATTTTTACGTAAATCAGGATGGATTAATTGGAGTATACCTTTGATTAGAAATTCTACACCTTCTTTTTTATTATTAATTTTTAATAGTTGTTTTTGAAAGGTAGGATTTTTATCAAATACTGCCATTACATTATCTACATCCTTTGAAGGTTTTGCTTCTTCTTCTTTTACTTGATTTCTTAAAGTAGTTAAAGTATTTTTAACTAATTGTGGATTTTCAACAAATTCAGGCGCAAATTGTGATATAACTCTTACTATAGTCGTTACTAATTCATCTTTAGTATTAATAAATCCTAATTTATCATCGGCAGTAGGCATAGTTCTATTCATAGTACTTAATGCTCTATCTACGTCAGGTTGTAGTTTAGGTTCTTTTGATTTATCAGCAGCAGTCTTATCTAAGAATATATAATTACCTGTATTGTCTTTTCTTTCCCAACCTAATTTTTCTAGTTGTTCTTTTTCAGAATCACTTAAACCTAATTTATCTGGGTTGGCTATAGAAAGATATTCACCTTTTACAGTATCAGAGGCGTACATACTACCTAATAATGCTAAAATAGCTACTTTATTCTTTTTAATATCATCGTCTGTAATAAAATCATCAATAAACGCTTCCGAAATAATACCCTCAGCGATTCCTGCTAAGAATGAAGCTTGGCCTTTTTGACCAGGTCTTACTTGTACTGCTGGGGCTCTAGGATCTAATTCTACACCTAATGCTCTTTGAACTTTTTTAAGTAAAGCATCTGGGTTTTTTCTAATGCTTAGAATACCTTTAGCTACATTTTTAGCGTTTTCTGTTGATTCTGGATCTTTGATGATTTTAGATAGTTCACCATCTGTTAAAGATTTAGCAGCTTGTAGACCCATTTCTTTGAAAATATTTAAATTATCAAAGTTTAATGTTCTTAATACAGTAGCAATTTGACCATTACGGTTTAATGCACCAGATTTTACTGCTGCTACATCTTTAGATATTTGATTAGTTGTTACTTTTTGAGAACTAGGTTGAACTCCTTGTTTTGGAGCAACGGGTTCAGCACTTACATCAGATGAAGCTTCTGCATCAGTTGAAACTTCTTCTTCATCTTTAATATCTTCTACTTTATCTTCGATAAACCTAACATCACTAGGCTCAACGTATTCTGCGTTTTTAAAGATAGGGATAACTTTTTCAGCATCAGTAGGAAGTTCTTTAGTAGTGTTTAATCCATCTACATCTAAAGATACTAAAGCACCTGCTCCATCAGTACTACCTTTTTCTACTTTTGTTTGGGCTTGATAATCTGAACCGTCTACAATTTTATATTCTAGATCTACGTCACCAATTTTATTGCCTAATTTAGCTTCAAGAGCTTTTTTAATAGTTTCTGCTCTTTCTTGGTCTAGAGGTAAATCTGAAGTGTTTGATTTATTAGAATTAGCTCCAGCATCGTTAGAAGAGTGACCTGAAATTTTTACTACTAGTTTACCTGATTTGCTGAATGTTACTTTTTCAACATCTTGAATAAGTTTATTAACTTGTTGAGAAACATTATCAGTTAATTCACCACTACCATGATCAAATTCTAAAAAATCTCCTTTTTGAGATTCAGTGTCATTAATATCTTTAAGTGATTTACCATCTTGAGTAACGTCTGCATCTTGAGCATTAAAATCAGTAGCATCAAGAACTTTCATATCATCAGGAACAGTATTATCAGGGGTAACTAATTCTGTACTAGCACCACCCGCAGCTAAAGCACTCATAGCTAATCCTGTAGCTGGGGCGCCAAGGGCATTCCAAGCAAACATTAAAGCCATTACTGCTGGGAGAAGATTTACTTTACCTGCTTTTTGAAATTTGCGTAATTTACCCATAAGGGTATTACTTTGATCGCCTTCTGCTTCTTTAACTGGTTCAGTTAATTCTTTTTTGATTTCTTCTGTACTTTTACCCTCTACAGATTTTAAGATATCTTTTAATGTATCTTCTAATTCAGGGGTAAGTGAAGAAGCAAGAAGAGCAGCATGTCTTGCTACCTGTTCTTCTTCTGGTTTAATGTCGGCTTCGTTTATACGAAATTTTAGACCTAAACGGTTAGTAAGAAAGTCAATACCCTCTTGAACAGAATTATCTTCTGTAAGAGGGTTTTGAGCTAGGTAAGATTTTAAATCAAAGTTACCCATGAGGTAGTTTTATTTTTTATCTTCAGCAATAGATGCTTTACGATATTCTGTTACGAGTTTTTTCATATCGCCTAAAGCTTTACGAGCACGTCCGTGTGCTGCTTTAGATGATTTAGCGTGTTCTGTTGAAAACTCAGCCCACAATTCGGCCATTTGCTTATAAATTTCGTTTGATTCCATGTTATATAAATTTTATTATTTTAAACCTGCTAATTTTTTCATTCTTGATACTTCTTCAAGCTCTAACTGTGCTTCTTTATCTAAGTTAGCTGCTTCGTCTCCTTCTTCAATTCCGTTAGGATTTGGAGCGTCACCTGCTACTACGAAGTCGCGAGTAAAGAAAGTAATAGTATTACCTACTTGAGTCATGAATTTTTGGTCACCGAACTCTTCAGCTTGTGCTCTTAAAGTTTCGAGTGTATCTAAGATTTTTCTTGTATCGCCTGGGAGAGAAGATAATGAAACAATTTTTTTATCGATTACAATTGAATCATTTGCAGACTCAACTTCTTCGTCGTCAGCAGATAAGTCAGTATCAGCAGCGTCGATTTCTTCACCAGCGTCTACATCAACGTCTTCTTCGTCTTTAACTTTAACTTTAACTTTAACGTCTTCTTCTTCTTCGGCTTCAGTAATATCTTCAGCCATATATGGATCTACTTCTGTACCTCTAATACGGTCAAGAATTTGATCTGCAGTTTCAGTTTCCTCGTCTTGAGTTTCAGCTACAAAAGCTGATTTAATAATTTCTTTTAATTCAGATTTTTTCATTGCAATGAGTTTGAATATATGTTATAAATATGTTATTTTTCTTTGTTTATACGTTTTCCTGCGGCAACTGCTGCTTTATATTCTTTAGAACCTTTACGAGCGGGTTTTTCACCGCGTTCTCTTTGGGCACGAATATTATCCCACAATCCTGGACGTTTTGCTTCATCTACGTCTTGAACAATTTTCATTAAGATTTTGTTCATTACATCAGGTGTAAGACCTTTAGTTTTACCACCTGGGAATTCAGGATCGTCTTCTAAGAATTTAGAATAGCCTTCTTCTTCGTCTAATTCTTCTTTAGGTGGAACTAAAGTATCATAATCATCCATAGATAATACACCTCTTGCTTTTACAGCTTCGATAGCGCGTTCTGCTACTTCGTGTAAATCCATATCATCGCCCGCATCTTCTCTAGCGAATTCAAGTAAACGGATAAATAAAGGAACGTCTACAGCAATAATGTCTGGAATATCTTCTGAAACTGGTACGTCGGCTTCAAATAAATCATCTACACTAGTGCCTTTAAGATACTCGTTATAATATGATTTTGCTCTCTTTTTTACTTGTTCATCACTTATATAATCATCAGGTGAAGAACCTGCCATCATATCGTCTCTAACCATTTGAACAAAATCATTATAGGTTAGTTTTTTTTCTTCTAAAGGTTTTGAAAAGAATTCTTGTATTTGTTTTAAGTCTTCCATTATTCTTTCTCGTAATTGAGTTTGTACAAACGTCTATAACCCATATCGTAGATAGTATCTTTAATACTTGCTTTAATATCATCTCCAGTTAAAGAAGAATCTACTTTTACCTCTTCGTCAAACCATTCATCAGGACCTCCTTCACGTGGGTCTGAGGTTACAATGTGAACTTTGTAAGTATCGTATTTGATTTCTTCATTTAAAGATTCGTTCATACCCAATTCGGCATGAAGGACTTCCATAAAAGAACCAAAATTTTGAGAACCGTATTCGTCCTTTAAAATAGTAGCTACAGCTATAGCAAAATCTTTATATGATAAAGACTCGTCTACACTTTCAATAGCAGCATCAATTGCCTTTGCTGCTTGACCCGCTACGCTTTCAGTAAGCCCAGCTTCTGTTAAGTATTGATTTTTAAACCATTTATTAGAGTCGAAGTTTGGCATGATATAGTTTATTTATAAATATTGCTATTTTTTGAGGGATTCGAGGTATTCAATGGTTTCGTTAAGTGATTTCATAGCTAAATCCTTATTAATACTACCCTTCCATTTTTGCATTTCACCAGCTTCACTCATCCACCCATCATTTGTTTCTTCAAATGAAGCAAAATAATGATTGTTTACATGCTCAATTAAATGGTCAATTGTAGAATTATCTAATTGTTTTTGGTAATCCTCCCATAAACCTTTAATGCGTAAACGCATTTCAAATTCAGCTTGGCAATCATGGCAACGTCTAAAAAAACGATAAATTGGAGCATCTAAACGTTCTTTCATTATTTTATTGCAAGAAGGACAAAATAAAGGCATAACTGCCTCTTTTGCTTTATCTAATTTAGTAATGTTTTGTTTTAGACCATCTTTAATAGTCCATTGACGACCATTTTCTTCCCAAATATCACCTTCTTGGTGGAATTCTTGTTTTTTAGTATAACCAATACCTTCAGTTGTACGTTCTCCAGCTTGACCTGTTAATACATTTCGAACTCTTTGTACATCTTGTTTGTTAAATTCTTTTTTTAAAACGTTATCTTTCATTATAAACCTAATTTCTTTAATTGTGCAATGGTATTAGCAGCTGAAGTATGTAGAATACCTATACCCCCTGCGTCTTCCCATTGCTGGATGTTTTTTTCTCTATCATCAATTAAGATTGATGTTGGAGAAGCATATTCTTGTTTTTTCCAAGCTGGGACTAGGATCATTTTGTTTGTAGGCATATTGCGTTTTTTCCAAATACGCTTACCATACTTTGATTCTTCATTTCGTGAAGGAGCAGAAAGAATGATTGGATCATATTTTTTAATATAATCCCAATATTGCTTACCATCATTCATCCAATCCATACCTGCCCAGAAAGGAACACCTACTTCTCCATCTATAAGTTCCCAAAATTTTTCAACACCGTATTTTTTTTCGTATTGGTCTGGGGCTACTCCTTTAGAAAATTCCATAAAGCGTTTGTCAAAATCTGATAAAACGCCGTCCATATCTGAGTATATTTTGTAATTTGTCATAACTTCTCCTTTGTCTTCAGCTTCAAATAGTGGTAAAGATAATGCCTTTCTTCTATTTCTCCAAAGATCTAATATAATTGCTTTTTCTTCATTGTCTAGGGGTTGAGTTGAAAGATAATCATCAATTACAGTTTTAAATGGAGTTCTTGATTTTTTAGCTTTAAAGTAAAGACCTTGAAGCATAGCGTCTATTTCTTTTTCTAATTTAAAATAGTCTGCTTTAGGTAAAAAATCAGCATCAATCATATCTCTAATAAATTGATCATCATCCATTTGTTTACCTGGTCTATCTAGTCTAGAATCTTTTGGGTCTATTACTACACCTTTAACATTTTCCCCATCTTGAGTTAAATGCTCAAGTTCGTGTCTTACAACATCTTTAATGTCAAATGATACTTTTTGCCAGTCTGGGTTTTTAGGGATTTTAAATTTAACTGCTAACATTGGAGTAATTTCGTCTCCTTCATCATCAAATCCAGCATTAGCACCCCCATCTACTTTATATTCATCGTCTGTGATTTCTACTTTACCCATTAAATCAAAATAGAAATCTTCAGATGGGATGTCGTGTTCATCATCTGGGTGGTCTACTCTAAATTCAAATTCACCTTCTTTATCTCCTCTATCGTGAATGTTTTTAAACATTTCAAATACAATACGAGATATTTGGTTAGTAAATTTATCGTAACGGCCTTCATTTAAGGTTTCTTCACCTAAACGAGCTAATTCGTAAGCGTAAGCCATTATACCAAATGGATCTTTTACTTTACCTTCTTGTAAGCTATCAGTCCAATTTCTAAAAGCAATATTACCTTCCTCGTATGCTTCTCTTTCAATGTCTTCTAAATGGTCATCTTCTGTAGTATTAGTAGTAACAATGTTACCTAATCTATCTTCTACATTTTGAATGTGATGAATCATTTCATGCGCATAAGAACGCACAATATCCTTGGGATGACGCCCTTGAGTGTAAAGGACGATGAGTTGCTCGTTTGGATCGTAGTATGCGGTTTTACCGAAGAAATCTTGCGAATTATCTACGTCGCTATCTATAACTTTTAAAGCAGGAGCTGGGTCAATGTTGTACCCTTTACTACGCATGTAATTAGTTAACTCAGCACACTTAGATAAAATATCAGTTGTGTTACTATGAGCCATATGCTCGCTAACAATAGATTTACTAACTAAATTGTAAATTTCTTCTTTTTCGTTAGCTGGGATCTCATCTGGTAGAAATGTAAAGAATGTTTCTTTGTCTCCTTTTTTAAGTGCTTTACGCGCATTTGTACCACTTATATTAGGATCATCAGTTTTAATTACTTTAACTTCTAAATTTGGATATTTTTCTTCAATTCCTTTAGTACGAGAAGCAATATCTTTTAAATCATCTTCTTTACCTTCGCGATACCCAATTACAAAGTATACTAATTCATCTGGGTGGTTTTTAGCGTAACGCATAATATCACCAATAGGAGCAACTGAAGGTACTGGTTCAACTTTAGGGCCTAGAACTTCTTTATAAATGTCCCAAATGGCTAAAGCTTCTTCTTGTTCAATACCATCACGAATACCTCCCCCTACATAGATCATTAATTTATCTATTTCAGATAGGTCTTTTAATGCTTCTTGAGCAATTTTAAAATGACCTTTAATAGGTGGTTTAAAGCCACCTCCATAAATAGCGGTGACTTTTCTTGCATCTTCTTTAAGAATACTATCAACAAGTTCTTGAACTAATTGCTTCATGAAGCTAGGAATGACTTTAATTTTTGTTGTGCTTCTTCAGCACTTACTATCTGTTGAACTGCTTGAGTAACGTTTTCTTTATCCATTAAATCACGTATCTCTTGTTCTAATTTTTCTTTTTGAGCTAATGATCTAGCTTTAGCCTTTTCATCTTTAGGTTTTGTATCTGTAGGAATAAAAGGTGTAATGTACTGATCTATAATGTCTTCTAGGTCTCTAGAATTAGCTAATTTTTTATCTTTAGTAGTAGCTACGAAGTTATTACCAAATAAATCTAAATACGGAACAAAGTTTTTCGTTACGTTTGCCCATGTTTGCATTACAATACTAGGCATTAAGCTACGATCTTCACCTCCTGAACGTTCGAATCTATCTTGGTTTTTACTTAATGATTTTTCTAATGAAGAATAAACATAAACCATAAACACTTCGTATCCTGCTGCTTCTAACTTTTCTTTGAGTTGTTTAGTTTTATTATACGAAGCAGCTGTACCATCAATTACAATATTTTCTCTGTTTTCAACATCTGTATCTAATCTTTGTTGGTATGATTTTTGAGCAGCTTGCATAGCTTTAGCTGCTTTACTTCTACCTTCAGCATCAGCTTTTTTAAGATCTAGAGATACACCCATGTTTTTTAGGTTAGCTATAAAGTCATCATCAATATTTAAGACTTTTAATCCTAAACCTGATAGAGTATCTCCAACTACAGATGATTTTCCAGCACCAGGGGCACCGGCTAGAATGACAGCTTTGGGGGCACCTTGTGCCTCTCTAAGTAATTGTACCAATGATATCATAAACGCGCGTTTACAATAAATATTATAATTTTCTCTTAGCTGTTGTTCTAAACTCAGTAAATACTGGTTTGTGTTTTGGGTTCTCTAAATCGAATAATTTTTTAACGGTCTTAAAGATATCAAGGTTTTCTTCTGGGGTACGAGATGATTCATAAATTTCCCATCCTTTACCTTGCATAAATCCATCTTTAGGACCACGTTTAGATGATTTAAGCCATAACACTGCTGTGTGGTCAACCGTTTTACCATAACACTCTTCGTAACACTTAGCGTAAACGGCTGTTTGTAAGTCGTATGTTGTTTGTAAATGATTTGATGTTTTAAAATCAATAACCCATAACTCGTTATCGATCTCGCAAACCATATCACAAGTTCCCGCTACTCTAAGTTCATCTGAAAACAAATGGACTTCCGTTTCGATCAACTTAGGGTCATAAGTTTCCCAAAAGTCTACGAAACGGAGGAACATCTGCCATACATCTGGGTTGTATGCTGGGTTTCCGAGCGAGTTTAAAAAGTTTAGTTCTTTACCATTTAGGTAATCTTCAATCATTTCGTGTACTTGAGTACCTTCTTCACCTGCTTTTTTAACAATGTAATCAGCTGAAGTACCCATTTTCTTTAACCAATCTTCAAAATGTTTTCCTTTAGGGTAAGCACTTAAAACATAAGTTACAGATGGATAATATTGCCCATTTCGTCTATAGTAGCGCGAATCAGGCATTGTAATTTGTTTAGCATCATCAGAAACTTCTAGGATTCTGTTGTAGGAATGCTTGATATTCCTTTTACTCATACTAGTTGGAGTTTTTTAGCCATTAAATCATACTGAGATAATGGTAGTGTTTTTTGAATAAGGTTAGTAATAGCTTTGAATCCCATTTCCGATGGGTCTTTATCTTCTAAATCTACTAAATATACTTCCTTACCTTCATTCATTAACTGTTCACAAAACTTGACAGCATCATTTTGAGCGTCCTTATCTAAAGCTATATATATTTTTTGCACCTGTGAGGTAACAATTTTTTTCATTAATTCTCTCTGGATGTGTTTACCTAAAAGCGGGATAGCATTTCGCTTTATAGCCAAAGCATCAAACATACCTTCAACCAAAATTAAAGGAGACGACCAGTTTATAAACAGCTCAAACGGAACTGTATCCTTACTCATTGGGGGATTTTTATATTTTACTGGTGAGTGTGGATTGTAGTTACGGGCCACAAAGTAATTTAGCGATCCTTCGTGGGAATACGACGGTATAATAATCATATAATCGTAGACACCGCCATCGCAATAACCAATATTGTAGCGCATTATATCCGCTTTACTTACGCCACGTTTTTTTAGGTAAGCTAGCGCTTGTCTACCTTTAATATCTGATTTGGTTAATTCGAGTAGGGGTTTAAATTCTTTAGGTAAATCAATTGATTGAACTACTTTAGTATTATCTCTATAATCTTTATAAGAGACATGCTTTTTCACCTCAGCGATTTTATCTTCTGAGGCGTTTGCTTGTTTTAATAAAGTAACTAGATTAGTTCCCTTTTTATTACAAACCCAACAATGCCAAGGATTCTTTTGACCATCAGTAAAATTAACCTCTAATTTAGGTTTATGATGATGACAAAACGGGCAGTGATATGCCTGGTTTCCTCTAGCAGTGGATTTGCCTGCTCCTAGTACGGAGTTTACTATATTAACTAATAAATGGTTTACCATATAGAGGTAAATGTAATAACCTATTTTTATATATCAAAGTCTTTTCTATAGAACTTTCCGAGTATATTATCGTTAAAATATTCTTCTGGTTTTTCTAGCACCTGGTATAGGAATAGTGATTTTGTTTCTTCATAAGTTAATAACTTCTTTGAAGGAGAGCACGCTAATATTTCACGTTTAAAATTTTCTTTTGGTTCTGTTTTAAGTAATTCTAACAATTCTTTATTAGAACCCCAATACGTTTTCCAATCTGATTCTTTGACTATTTGCTTGTATGTAGGTTTACGTCCTGATTGTCCTTCGTATACTGCTAAATCTTTTTTTGTTAATTTAGCTTTACGAGTAAACTGAAGTACTTTTTTACCTATGTAAGCTTTACCTGAGGGTATGTGAGTGATTCTATATGTGAATCCAAAAGTTAAGGGAGGGAAATCCTCAATTGAGGTCATTACCTCGCCTTTATAATACCAATCCATAAATTATCGGTCTAAGTTAATATAGAAGGTAGTGTCTGTTGTCCTTGAAAGTGGGTAAGGTTGTGACAATTTTCCAACAGCTAATAAATTTTGATATTCATCATATAAACCTACTGTTGTTACGTAAGGTTGGAAAAAACTACCTGTTACAAAATCATATACAGTTCCATCTGTAGAGCCTGAAATGATTGTTGGGTTTTGGGAAAAATTAAATTCGCTTTCTCTTATTGTTGCTTTATATTGTGTTTCGAATATCTCATATGAACTAGAGAATGAACAAGTTACATCCGTAGCTAGGGTAATGTCGTTCATGTTTAAAGGATCAATAACATCAGTATTGGTTATAGTAATAATACCGTGTTGATATATAATATTACCGGCTACACCACCATTTACTGTTCCACTAGCTATAATATTACCTTCTCCATCATCAGTAAAAGTAACTCCGTTAGTATTATCTTACCAAATAAAAGATTCAGGTTGAACGTAATCCCCAAATAAACGAGAAGGAATAGAAAATACTGCTATTTCAACA
>Ga0181607_10004441_pt1 | contig 12018 bp, 13 predicted proteins | sample 041ome_9_FD_132420 | JGI IMG/M metagenome (GOLD analysis project Ga0181607, IMG submission 132420) | Coastal salt marsh microbial communities from the Groves Creek Marsh, Skidaway Island, Georgia - 041413US metaG (megahit assembly) | ecosystem: Environmental > Aquatic > Marine > Intertidal zone...
TTAGGAATATTAGTATTGGCACTTTTTAAATAAATAGTATTAGACATATCACTAATATTCCAAGTACCATATCCAGATAGAACCTTTAATTGAAAAGAATAATTACCACCAGGTAATAAAGTATCTGTTTTTAATGTAAAATCATTATTTTCTATTTCTGTAATTTTAGTTTCATTAATCCCTAATTCTTTACCTGTGAAAGTATCTATGTTTAATAAATGAGAAATAATTTGAAGTTTTTCTATATTGTTTTCTAATACATATGTATCTATATCTCCTTCAATTTTAAAAGTAATAACACCTTTATTTTCATCTAGACTAGGAATTAGGGTATTAGGTTTAAAAGGAGTATAAGGATATGTTTTAACAGAATAATTACTTTGAGATGTTGTAGTACCATTTGAATTTTGAATGCTAATATTAAATTTGTACTCGGTAAAGGGTAATAAATTATTAAAAGTGTAATTACTAGGAATTACAGCATCGTTAAAGTATGTATATATAGTTTCTGGATTATCATTAATGGATACTGAAATATTAGTAATAACACCGTTGGGATTGGGTATATTAATATCAAAGGTAGCACTATTATATGATTTAGATACAAAATTTAAATATGGTTCTCCAGGAGTAGTTTCTTGACAAAGAATATTATTGTAAAAATCACCTTCTGCTTGAATAATGGTTCCTATAGGACATTTTTCAACGCAATGATTACCTGATTTGTAATTTTTACATCTAAAACTGGTATAAGAATATTTATTCCAACAATTAAGGCATTGGATATGACATTCTGGACAATTATTAGCATTATTTTTAATTTCAATATTTTGATTTAGAGTGATAGTAAACCAGGGAAATGTATCTACAAAACAGAGACCTGATGATGGATTATTATCATCACGATTATGTTTAATACTAACACTATAAGTATCTAAATATTTTTCATAGGCATAGATATGTTGAATATTATGTAATCCATCTAGGGTAGATAATAGCGGACTATCTAGAATAACCAGATGACCGTAAATTGTGCGAAGTTCAGATAAAGAGCGAAGAGAATTAATATTATTACCACCATTAATATAGAGACTACCATTTAAAGATTGGCAACCTGAAAGTTTATTTAAATCATCATTAGAATTAATCACATAGGATGATTCCCAATGATTACCACAATTAGGTGGAATTAAATCATTATTATTACCTAAATTATTAGTAATAATTGCTGTTGCCGGGGCTATTAAGGGTTGAAATAATAGCATCCCGGATAAAACTAAAGACCCTATTTTTTTAATTGTAGAAAAAAACATGGTTTTTATTAATATGTATCAATAAATTAATTTTAAAATTTAAACAACTAAATTTATTGTTCAATAATCAAAAATGTCAATTTTAGAAAAAAATGGAAAAAAATGATTTTATTTAATGTTTTTTTTTTAATTTTATTATTAATAATTTAATACTTTCACGATTGAAAGTAATACAAAATGAAAAACTCTAAAGATAATGGTGCTAGTAGATGGGGGTGGGAGTATACGTAATTTTTTTTATTTAGAATAGCAATATGTTTTACCACATAATTGTCTTGGATTACATTCACCCATATCAACACCACATTCTAAACAACGATTTACATATCCTGTTTGACATTCTTTAATTAATAATACTAGTTTTTCTTGGAGTAATTCTAAATTTGTATATGTATCATTTACATCTTTATTATACTCTGTAATTGAGTTTACTAGATTATCAATAATTTCATCCATTTTTATTTTTTTTTTATACAATAATAATAAAATAATAAATTTAATTATTGATATTAATTTACCTAAGTTTTTAATCTAAAACAATTTTTAATATTATTAATAGTAAATAACATTTTTACACTATACTTATTATATTTTAAATAATATATCTTTTTCAAATATTAAATAATTATCTTTTAAATCTAATATTAAATAATAATAAAAGACTTCTAAAAGTCGCATATTACTCTCAAAATTATTTATAATTATAATTTAAATGATTAATAATATTCATCATACTATACAAGAATTTGCTCTAAATGATAGTATTCATTTAATACTATTTTTTACTTTATTATCATCATTTTATTTCTACTATGTAACACAAGAAGAAGAGGATGCACAACTTCATTTAGTAAAACAATTATTACGTTTAGACCCCGAAAATAAAAACAATACTTTAATCAACGATATTATATCTAAAATTGTGACTAATTACCCTCATATTCTTGATGGTTTAAAAGAGAATAGTAATATATCTGAAAAAAGGAGAGAAGAGCAAAATTTAATATTTAAAAAAAGAACTTATTATAGTATTCTTATCTTATTGGTATTTTTAACACTAATTAATATTATTATTAAAATATACTATAAGGAAGAATATATAGTTAGTTTTACAGGTACTTTATTTTCTAATATTATTTCAGTATTAATATTGGGTGTGGTAGAATATATATTTTTCGTACTTATTGTTAAAAAGTATAAAAGAATGGATGAAAACACACTTCTTTACAAAATATTAAAAGAATATCAAGACGGGAATAAATCAAAAAAATAATAGTGCTAAAAATTATTATTATCATTATTATTATTTAGATAGTATTAAAATTAATACACTAACGATAGATAGAAACATTAAGACAAAAATAATACAAGTAGTTATTAAATATGGGTATAATTGAGATGTCATATAACTAATAAAAGGGGATACGATTTCATTATTTATTTTTTCTTTAGTTTCTTTTTCATTAATTTCTTGAATAATTAATTCTAGTATTTGATTAACTAATTCTTTAATTTCCATTTTTTTATTTTTAATAAAATGCGTTTTTTATTAAATAAAAATAAAACTAATTACTTTAATATATTATTATTTGTTCTTTACTAATATAAACGTCTTATTATAATGACTACCTCTAATAGATTACTCAACTTTAAAAATATTAATCGTGAAAAATACGAATACTTAGAACCTGAAAAAAGTGAAAATGGGAGTTATGTTAGTTCTTGTGTTTATAACCTGGATGGAGAAACTAAACTAGGTTATTATTTTGAATGTCCTAGAGTTGTTACTCCAACTGGTGTTTATAAATCCGGAGGTAAATATATGATGGATGTTATTATTCCATTAGGTAGCAGTCTTTTAGAATATTTATTATCAGAAGATGAAACTAATATGAAAGCTACAAGTATGAATAGTGAAGACTGGTTTGGAGAACATTTTCCTTTAGAAGTAGTTCAAGAAAAATATAATTCAGCATTAGTATTTCAAAATGGTAATCCAATTCTTAAATTATGTATTCCAACATATCAAGGAAAACCTATGTGTGAAGTATTTGATAATAACCGTAATTTAGTCAATACTAGTAATATTAAAAATGGTTCTGAAGTTGCTCTTATTTTAGAAAAGGTTGGTTTAAGATTTTTAAAAGAAACCTTTGTTGGAGAATATACTGCTCATAAAATTAAAGTATTTAATAGTCAAAAATTAAATCAATTACCTGAAGGTTATCTTTTTGGTGAAGAAGAAGAGGAAAACAAGGAAGAAGAATTAGAAGGTGAAGAAGAAGAATTAGAAGGTGAAGAAGAAGAATTAGAAGGTGAAGAAGAATTAGAAGGTGAAGAAGAATTAGAATTAGAATTAGAAGGTGAAGAAGAAGAATTAGAAGAAGAAAGTGAAGAAAGTGAAGAAGAGGAAGAAGTTTTAGAAGAAGAAAGTGAAGAAGAGGAAGAAGAATTATTAAGTGAAGATGAAAGTGAATTTGGAGACCAATTAACTGATGAAGAATTAGAATTAGAATTTAGTGAAGATGAAGGTCTTACTAGTGAATTAGAAACAGAGGAAGAAAAAGATGAAGAATTAGAACAAGATTTACAAAATATGGAAAATGAATTAGACGAATTAGAATTAAATCCTGAATTAGTTACTGCCGAAGGAGGAGAATCTGAGGAATTGGAAACTGGTGATGAATTAGAATTTAATCCTGCTGAATTAACTGATGAAGAACTAGAAATTGAACTTAGTGAAGAAAGTGAAAGTGAAGAAGCTGCTGAATTTAACCCTGCTGAATTAACTGATGAAGAACTTGAATTAGATATTGAAAGTATGGAAGAAGTTTCTTCAGAAGAAACAGAAAATGTTGAAGTAGAAACCGCAAGTCAAGAATTAGAAACAGAAAATGTTGAAGTAGAAACCGTAAGTCAAGAATTAGAAACTGAAAATGCTGAAGTAGAAGTATTAGATAGTGAGGATGAATTAATATTATCTCCAGAATTAGAAATAGATTTAGAAGAAGAAAACTTAGTATCACCATCTAATGAAGAACCTAATACTGAAGATGAATTAGAATTATCATCTGAATTAGATGTTGAATTAGAAGAACAAGATTTAAAAACACAAATTAGAGATGATGTTTCACAAAAATCAAATTCAATGAATGTTGAAGAATTAAAAGATGAAGATTTAGAAATGTCATTATCATAAATAATAAATTAATTTAGTTTTAATATTTTCTTATTAAATTATAAAGTAAATAATATTATTTATAATACAAATACAAAAAATGATAAAAGGGTATGATAATTTTTTTACCTCTAAATTTAAAGATATTACAGAAGGATTTACGGTAGATGAAGACATTCCTGGTGAAAATTCAATACCTTCAGAACCATATACTAATCCAATTGTTAATAATACAAATAGATCAATACAAAATATTAGTAATAATATAAATCGTAATACAGTGAATACCCCTAGTAGAAATAATTTAAAATTAGACATAATTAAAGATTTATCAAGCACACTTAAAAAAATAGAAAATAAATCCAATCCCTCTATTTCCCAACCTATGATAACTAATCCTATGAAAACCCAACCTATGATGACTAATCCTATGAAAACCCAACCTATGATAACCCAACCTATGACAACCCAACCTATGACAACCCAACCTATGACAACCCAACCTATGATAACTAATCCTATGACTACAGAACCTATGATAACTAATCCTATGATAACTCAACCTATGATGACTCAACCTATGATGACTCAACCTATGATGACTAATCCTATGACTACAGAACCTGATGATCTAACAATTACAAAATACCAAGAATTAATAAATAATCAAACACAACAAGATATAGAAAATGCAAAGGTATTAGCAGAAAATAATAATAAAAGAAATCAGTTAAATAAAAGGTTAAATAATATTGATAACAATTCTAAAAATAATAAAAATAATTCAAAAATGGAAAACAATAATAATGAATATGTAACAGAGGAATTTGAAGACATTATGGAAGAAGATATTATGGAAGAAGATATTATGGAAGAAGACATTATGGAAGAAGAAGATATTATGGAAGAAGGTGAAATAGAAGGGTTTACCAATTTAAAAGAAGGATTTAATGGTTCTGTCATAATTAAAAATAGTAATAATAGATTATTATTATTAACTATCCTAATTACCTTCATGGCATATCTATTCTGTCATAAAATTACTAAAACATTTATTACAAAAAATATTAAATCACTTGATAGATTATTAAAAACTGGAGGTGTCTTACAAGATAATACTACACTTATTAATATGATATTATTTAGTGTAGTAGTTTTTATCTTACTTAAAGTACTTTGATACTATCCTTTAAATATTTATTAATGTTTTCATTTTTTAATTATTTACTTTCTAATTTGTAATAATATATCATTAATTAAGTAAAGTAGTGTCAATAATATTAATTAAACACAATTAATTAAACACAATTAATTAAAAAAATTAATTATAAATATTAATTATTAAAATGGCAGATAAAGTATATGATTATCAAAACCAAGTCTTAGGAAATAAAGAACATTTCCAAAATGGTTTATATGTAAATGAAAATGAAGGATTTAGTTATTTAAATGAAGATATTGTTTTAAGAACTATCTTATTTAGTATGCTTTATTACATAGTAAGTAGTAAAGTAGTTTATCACCTTTTATCAACTAATATTAGAAACCTAGTTGATATTCCTCTATTACAAACATTATTATTCGCTTTATTCTTTTATCTAATTAGTCTTCATTTGTAATTGACTAAAATATTGAATATTAATAAAGTGTAAAACAATAGAAAAATATAATACTATTTAATAATAAAAATAAGTATTATATCAAGAATTAAAATTAGTGTTTAATTTAGAAATAAAAAAAATAGAAAAATAATAAAAAATGGATGATTTATTATCATTATTTGTAATAGGTGTATTATTATTATTAGTCCTTATTGGATTAATTAAAGCTGAAACCTTTACTGGTATTATGGGTTGTGTATTCTTACTTTGTGTAGTTGGTTATTATGTGGTATATATTTATTAAATTTGTGAATTAAAATTTGATTAATTTTCGTGTTTTTCCTTTTATTCTAATAAGTTGTTTCCTTTTATTTTTGGGTTGTAATTGTTGTTTCTTTTGTAGTTTCTTAGTTTGTTTCCCTTTAATCTTAAATCCTTTTAGTGATTTTTTCTTAATTGGTTTAGGACATATTATTTCTATCTTATCTAGACGTGCTTTCACCTTTTCAAACTTATCCTTAGAAATACTAAGATTAACATTACATTTTAAGGGTGCTTTTTCATTACTCATAAAAAATTCATCACATACTAAATACTCTGATTTCTGTTTCATTAAAGATTTAGGAGAAATCACACTATCCTTTTTTTGTAATGCTAAACAACTTTGATAAGTATTTCCAGATACTTTTCTCGCTAAATGAGTAGCATACCCAAAAATAATACTAAATAAAATTTTATCTTCCATATCTAGATGAGAAAGAATATGTAATCCTAACTTATTACTTAACATTTTATCATCCATATCCTTAATAAATTTAGTATTTTTTTTAACCATTTTCATACTATCTAATAACACTCTCTTAATTTGCTTACTAACATCATTTAAGCGACGCATATGTTTAGAATTAATACTCCGTTCCTTACACCATTTCTCTAATTTACGCTGGATACCTTTTTGGGAAGGTAAAACTAGTTCTTTTACTTTATTATCATTTTGGGAATTAGTTATAATATTTGTATCAAGTTCTAAGTCTTCTTTAATTGATTTCCTTGATAATTCTACATCTTCTAAAGGAGTTGAAGTAGATTTGACTACTTCTTGGGGTATTCCTAAACGTTGTTTTTCTTCATCATAGTATTTTATTAAAGTAATTAAACTAGAAATATCATCTTTACCATTAGTTAATTCTTTTCTATATTTATCAAACTTTGCTTTTACTTGTTTTTCTTGTTGTGGTGTTAATCTTTTATTTACTTGATAAGGAAGGAATAATGATTCAATTTGACCATCAAATAAATTCATTAAAGCTATTACTTTACTTACTTCATTAGAACATTTGTAAAAATAACTATTAACTAATGCTATACCCATTTCTGGTTTTAATCCTCTAAATTTAGAGACTACTTCTCCTAAAGTTGTTAATTTTCCAATATTTCCTTTATTAGTAATACATCCCAATGTAGACAATGTATTTAACCCATCCTCAATAAATGACTGTTTTGGAGGTGAAATAAATTTATTAAGGAGTTTTTTAAGGTCTCCAATATTACTGATATAAGGTAATCTTAGTAAATCTAAGAAATAACTAGTTAAATCTGTCTTTTGGATATCCGGGACTGGATAATCTCTCATTTTATCAAAATCATTTTTAGAATACATATGATAGCAAATACCTGGTTTAGTTCTTCCACAACGACCTCTTCTTTGTGTTGCCGATGCTTTACTTATGGTTTCTTGAAGGAGACTTCTTGCTTTCACTTCAGGATAATAACCATCTGTAAATTGAAGACCACTATCAATTACAAATTCTACACCATCTACTGTTAATGAACTTTCTGCTACATTTGTTGAAACTACTACTTTTCTAGTATATTTATTACCTTTATTATCTTCTAATTGTAAGTAAGCAATTTCATCAGTTGCTAATTTTTCATCTTCATTAGACACACCACTTGCCAAACTAATACAAAATGGATTAAAATTTACTTGTGATTTATCTATTTTTTTAATTTCTTGTTCTAATAATTGACATAATTTACTACCATCACCTTTGGATTTACCAAACACCAAAATATCACCTTTATCACTTGTTTTTAATATTTTAATAATTAATTTCACACTTTCAGCAATCCAGTCTTTTGGTTTTTCTTTTAAGTAAATATCTTGGATAGGATAAGATAAGACATTTCCCGCATCTACTTCACCAAATCCAAACTTTTGTTTAGGAAAATAATTACGGAATATTTGTAAATCAATAGTAGCACTCATAATAATTACTTTTAAATCAGGTCGTTTTAATAATGCTTCTTTCAATAATAATAATAAAATATCTGTCTGGACGGAACGCTCATGGGCTTCATCAATAATCACACATTTGTAATCTTTTAATAATGGGTCATTACCAGTCATTCTAGAAATAAGACTACCAGTAGTGGTAAAAATTAATTTACTATCTTTGCCATTACGGTTTGTCATATTTTCTCCTTTGTAATAATATCCTACTTCCTCTCCTAATTTAACATCCATACATTTTGCCGCAAAATCGGCAGTTGATTTAGTTATTATTTTTTTAGGAATAGTAGTAATTACTTTTTCTTGATAATTAAAGGCATGTAATGCTAATTTTGGAATAATTACCGTTTTACCTACTCCTGTTCCTGCTTTAGCAAGTAATACTTGGTTATTAGAAATACCTTCTAAAATTATATCTTTATTTTGATATACTAATAATTTTGTCCATATTCTAGATAAATTAGCATAAGTTGCTGGTAAAACCTCACCTTTAATTGTTTTTAATTCATCTTGATATAAATTTTGATAAGATTTATTAGTCAAGGGATTAATATTTAAACCAAAAGGGTCATTAATACCTATTGGTAATTTTTCTTTTATTGTTTCTTTACTGGATTTTTTTGAAATTGATAGTTTCTTAGAGTTAGATGAACTCTTAGATTTAGTTGAACCCTTAGTATCAACCATTTTAAAATTAGATATGTTTCTTACTATTTTAAAATATTAAAAATAGGATTTTTAATAATTGTAAATAATTAATTACTTAAAGATAAAATGCGTTTAAAAAATAATTTAGAATAATTATTAATTATCAAAATACAAACGTATTATTATTTTTTTAATTGATTATCTTAATATTATTATTCATTATGTCATCTGATAATAAAGTTTTTCACCTATGGACTAGTAAAACCAATCCTTTAAAAAATTTAGCCGAATTACTTCGTGATTTATTAACTGAAGGTAATTTAGAATGTACTAGTAAGGGTATTCGTCTTATTAGTGTTAGTTCTAACCGTTCAGTATTAGTTCATCTTAAACTTCACGCTGAAAACTTTGAAGAATATACTTGTTCTGATAGTTTAACATTAGGACTTAATATGGAAGAATTTTTTAAAGTAGTTAAACTGGTAGAGAGTAATGAAACTCTGCGTTATTATGTTACTGAAGAAGATAAAAATACCTTAGCAATTCAACGATACAATAAAGAAGAAGATATTCGCAATACCAAATTTATCAAATTAATGGATATTCCTAATGATAATATTAATATCCCACCTATTTCTTATGAAAGTGTTATTGTAATGAGTAGTAGTCGTTTTCAAAAGATTTGTAAAGAAATTTATGGTTTTGATGACAAAGTAGAAATTACTAGTATTGGCAATGTCCTTTATTTTAAATCCCGTAATACCGAAATTTGTATTAAACCTACTGATAATAACAGTGGTATTAAATATGAAAGTTGTGATAATAAGGATGAAATTATTCAAGGTACATTTAATCTTAAATACCTTGTTCAATTTAGTAAATGTGCTAACTTAAATGACAATGTTAAATTACATATTAAGAACGATTACCCATTACTAGTAGAATGTAATGTTTCTAAATTAGGAAGTGTCAAGATTTGTTTAGCACCCCAAACCGAAGAAAATTAATTTATTTTTACTTATAATTTTTAATTTGATAATGTAAAATAATAAAACTATTGAAAAACTAATAACCTTTAAATAATCGTAATTCTTCTTTGAAAATACATTCTTCAGGTAATGTAATATTTTTAAGTTCAGTATCCGTTATTTTATTTTTAATCCATAGTTTAATAATATTTGTATTCTTCTTAGGACTAATACTAATACCATTTAAACCATATTTTTCTAATTCAGTAAAACTACTTGACATAAATATAGCACATAAATTTTCCCATACATCATTAACGTCTTCTTTTTCAACACGCCAACTAATAAATCCACCTTCTTTATTTTCTGGGTCTTCCCACATAGGTTTAATATTCTCTTTCATTATGAAAAACATCCCATTTAATAACATCTTAGGTCTATTAATTAAACAATCATTAATATTGAAAAAATCTTTTACATTCTGAAATTGTAGGATTTCATGATAGGATTCTAAACTCCAATCATTATCCATACTACTATGAAACCATAATGTATAGGAGTGATTTAATTTAAGGTCCATTTCTTTTTCAGAATTATTTAAAGATTTTGATATTTGAATAGAAGACATTATTAATAGATATAGAAATTAATATTTAAATTAATTATTAAAAAATATAATATGAATATAAAATAAACTTACCTATTCCAGATAGAAAATATTTAATTAATATTAACAAATAATACTCGTATTACTTATTAAAATGGACACATTATACCCACTTTTATTCTTAGTATTATTATCAGTTGTATTTGTCACTACTCAAAATAATGTTAGTAATAGATTAGTTATTTTACTAACTACCTTAGTTGTAGTAATGGTATTATGCTATTTACAAATGCGTCGTGAAGCCTTTAGTAGTTGCCACGCTAAAAGAGAAGGATTTAAACCTGCTCCAGTAGACCATAGATTAGGTCGCTGTGGTGGTTTTAAATATGGTGATAAAAATGATGCTATTCCTAACACTGGCAATTACGATGGTCTTATTCTTAAATCTGGTAAATTACCCCATCAAGTTTTAAGTGCTGATAAAGTCGCTTACCACAGTCCTGTCGGTGATGCTTATGCCCTTAATCCTGACCCTGAATCCGCAAAAGGACATCCTACTGTTGATGGTAAAAATAATAGTCCTAGACAAGCATTTATGATGGCTTACAATAGAAGCAGTCCTGATTGCTGCCCTTCTACATTTAGTAGCAGTCGTGGTTGCGTTTGTTTAAGTCAAGACCAAAGTGATTTTATTAATAGTCGTGGTCATCAAAAAAGTGTAAATGGAAACCCTGATTTCTAAATTTAGGGTGTTGTGAAAAAAAATGTTTATTTTTTTTATTTTTGATTTTAATTTCTATTTTAAAAATAAATTACTAATACTTTATTAATTATTTAATAATTTTCTTGATAGTAAAATAATTTAATAATGCCTGGGAGAAGTAGAAATAACCGAGTTCCTAATAAAAAACACAGTATGTTTTCTGGATTTCCTAATTTTTCCAAAGGAACACGTAAACCAGTTCCTGTTAATAGTTCTAATCCTAATCATAAACCTAATATTCCTAAAAAAGAGACTACTAATGAACCAGTTAAGGTAGTAGGACCAGGAATAGGAGATAGTATTAAAACAGGGTTTGGTTTTGGTATAGGGAGTGCTATAGCACATACTGGTGTTAACACTGCCATTAATTCTTTAGGAGGTACGAATGTTGAAAATACTAATAATCCAGATGGGCAGTTAAATGAAGGAATGAGTAATAATAATTCGGTAAATGTATGTGGTACCATATTTAAACAATATTCAGAATGCCTATCTAGATATGGTAATGATACTTATCATCCAGAATGTATTGAAGTTAGGAAGGTTTTAGATACTTTACAATGTCCAGATATTACTACTAAAAATTAAATTAACTTAAATTAACTAAAAATTAAATAACATTACTACATAAAATGTTTTTTAGTAAA
>Ga0181607_10004446_pt1 | contig 12008 bp, 12 predicted proteins | sample 041ome_9_FD_132420 | JGI IMG/M metagenome (GOLD analysis project Ga0181607, IMG submission 132420) | Coastal salt marsh microbial communities from the Groves Creek Marsh, Skidaway Island, Georgia - 041413US metaG (megahit assembly) | ecosystem: Environmental > Aquatic > Marine > Intertidal zone...
GATGTTGACAAAGCACGCGCGCGCGTCCCATCACTTGATAAGACACAAGCGTTTTCGGGGCCAGAAATTTGCAGGATACCAGTGACATAGCAATTTCGTTATTCAGCGAAATTTTGACGGTTGAGCAATTGTTGCGGTCGCGTCTTGCGAAGGCCTTGCCAAAAGGTATGGAGCTGTCACATTTTTCGGTTCTGAACCATTTGGCCCACATCAATGATGAACGCACCCCTGCCCAATTGGCCAAAAGCTTTCATGTCACCCGTGGCGCGATGACAAATACCCTACGCAAGCTTGAAATCGCGGGATATATCCATATTCGCCCAGATTGGGATGACGCACGCCGAAAATTGGTTGCAATCAGCCCCGCAGGACGGTTGGCACGTGACACCTCCATCGGTGCTGTCGCCCCAGTCATCAAAGAGGTTGTGGGCGAAATGGGTGTGCAGACCTTGAAATCAACGCTGCCTGTTCTGCGTGATTTGCGTCTAAGGCTTGAATAATAGGCTTAATATACAAGAATATATCCGAACTGGTCGCGCCCAAAGGTAAAAGGGCTAGTTTTTCTGTCGATAAATGATACGGATGTTGTTCCGTCTGGCTATTTATGGTTGTGTTTGGTTAAAGGACGGTGACAAGGACGCAAACGACTGCTTAAGTATTGGCAGGCAAACGAGGTAAAAGAATGTATCGCGTATGGAATTTCTTAACCAACTACTCATTGTTGTTGATCATAGGCGCATTAATTGCGCTGTTTTGGGCGAATACCAACCCTGATAGTTACCATCATTTCGTGGAATTTGTGATCTGGGATCACGCCCCGATTGGTCACTTGCATGACGGACACCGCACGCTGACCCTGCATTATTTGGTGAATGATGTTCTGATGGCGTTTTTCTTTGCGATTGCTGCCAAAGAAGTATGGGAAGCAATCATATTGGAAAACGGCAGCTTGCGCGGCAAAAAAGCTGCAACGCCGTTGATTGCAACTGCGGGCGGCATGATCGGACCAATCAGTGTTTATCTGGGTCTGGCCTATTTCATGGGATCAGACACTTATAACGCGGTGGCAAATGGTTGGGCTGTTCCAACTGCTACCGACATTGCGTTTAGCTATTTGGTGGGACGTTTGGTCTTTGGCGCTGGTCACCCTGCGGTGCGCTTTTTGCTATTGTTGGCGATTGCTGATGATGCCGCTGGTTTGATCATTCTGGCAATTTTCTATCCATCTGGTGATTTGGCGCCCGAATGGTTGGGCGTTTCGTTTGGTGCAGCGTTTTTGGTTTATGTTCTGGCCAATTGGCTGCCGCGTCGCTTGGATCGCGGTAACCAGGTGCGCCCTGTATCGACATGGGTGCGCACGGTATTGAATTTTTGGCCATATGCCTTGGCAGGTGCGGTCAGCTGGTACGCCTTTATGCGCTCAGGTTTGCATCCTGCGCTGGGCCTGTTGCCCATCGTGGCGACAATTCCACACGCGGATCGTGCCTTTGGTATCTTTAACGCAGCGGAAGAGCATTTGCACGATTTGCTGAACACGATCGAACATGCGCTAAAGCATCCTGTCGAAGTTGTTCTGTTTTTCTTTGGCCTGTTGAACGCAGGCGTCGAGTTTTCGGCAATGGGCGATGCAACATGGTTGGTCTTGGCGGGTCTGTTGATTGGTAAACCAGTGGGTATTTTCCTAATGGGTTGGATCGCCGCTGGTCCGATGAAGCTAGGCTTGCCACAAGGAATGCGGTCAATCGACTTGGTCGTGATCGGTTTTGTGGCGGCAATCGGCTTTACGGTGTCGCTGTTCGTGGCCGCCGTTGCCTTTGATCCTGGCCCCGTCCAAGACGCAGCGAAAATGGGCGCTTTGCTCAGCTTTGCGGCAGCGATTGTTTCAATCATCGCAGGCAAGGTGACCAACGTCCAAAAACAAGACCTGTAACCCGATGCGATAGGTTCAAAAAAGCCCGACCAAAGGGCCGGGCTTTTTAATAAATTTTAACGAAAATGCGATTTTCTGGATCCATGACAGAATCGCAACATCATAATCAGCTTGGTTTGTTTTCAGAGTGTGCGCCTGCGTTCCAGCAAAAGCATGCGGTTCTGCCATCCTATATCAAAGATCATCGCAAACGGCTACGTGATAGATTTTTGACAGGCGGGGCCGATGCGATACCCGATTATGAATTGCTAGAACTGGTTTTATTTCGTGCGATCCCTCGGCGTGATGTTAAACCTCTAGCGCCTCAATTGTTGGAACATTTTGGTGATTTTAATCGAGTTCTATCGGCCCCTATCGAACAGCTTACGGCGGTTTCAGGCGTCGGAGATGCGGTTGCGCTTGAGCTAAAGATCATTGAGGCCGCGGCGCATCGATTATCGCGTGCGCGTGTTCTGGATCGTCCGGTTTTGACAAGTTGGCAAGCACTCTTGGATTATTGCCAGGCGACCATGGCGCATCTGCCGATTGAACAGTTTCGCGTATTATATCTGGATCGTAAAAACATACTAATTGCGGACGAACAACAGGCCAAAGGCACCGTGGATCATGTGCCTGTTTATCCGCGTGAAATTGTGAAACGTGCGCTGCAGCTGAATGCGTCGGCGTTGATACTGGTTCATAATCACCCCTCTGGAGACCCGATGCCCTCGCAGCAAGATATTGATATTACGAAACAGATTATCGCTGCGGCCTCGGCGCTGGGTCTATCGGTGCATGATCATTTGGTGATCGGAAAATCAATCGAAGTCAGTTTTCGTGCGGAAGGTCTTATTTGATCCAAACCTCAACCCGATTGTTCACGCGGTTTCCAATTGCAGAGCCATCACAGGTATTGGGCAAAATCGACCCAAAGCCCATTGATACCATGGAATTCAATTTCACATCGCTGGTTTTGATCTTGGTCAAAAGCGCCTGCAGTACGTCTGCGGCCTGTTGTTAGAACCTCTCTATGTCGCGCGTTTGATCCGGTGCATCAAAGTTGAAACCAACAAAATACATGGCGCGGCCCTTGAACCGATCTGTTTTTATCGCATCCGCCAGCATTTTGATGTGGGACATTGAAACCGGGTCTAATGATCCCGTTGCGTCAGGTGGCCTGAAAGTGATGGTCAAGCGATTCCCTTGATCAAGGGTTTTCAACAGTGATTGTGATTGTGGCAGCGTCGTCGCATCGGCTTGTGCGATCGCTATAGCAAGGCTTTTGCCTTGTGCGGTGATTGGAATTTCTTCCATCATCTGATCAACAAAGCCTGCGCGTTGGATGATCATCTGAGCAGCAGGCGACGTCACATAATCCAAAAATTCCTGCGCTTGTGTGCCCAACCGATAGGGGGATGTATGGATAAATATTGGAGCGTTAAAAGGATAATCGCCCGATTTTACCGTCCGTTTGTTAATAAGGGGAAAGGCGCCGCATGGGGTCAGAATATCCAGAACTTGCAACCCGCCAAGGTTAGAAAATGGTACAACACCGGATCGCGTTGGATCGGCATAAAGTGATTGGACCAAATCGGCATGTGCGATGGGGGACTTGGTGGTGGTGCCGTGGTTTGCAAAATACATGGCAACCTGATTGGTAACGTCAAATATACTATCGTCTGACGCAATAGCAGTGACGAGATCAGTGATATTAACGGACTGTATTGCGCTGGGGGGCGCAATTACGGGCGAGATTGCGTCATAGGCCAATACCAATGATGAGGGCGACCCAAGCGACGCAGGATGGCGTGCCAGCATGGTCGCGGTCTCGTCTGGTGTGAGGGGACGAAACGATACGATACGGCTGCGTCGGGGCAGGCGGCCCCTACACATGAAAAATTGCCTATGTCCAACACAACAGGCCCATATTCGCTTGAAACCTAAATGTGGCTCCCGTCAAAATCTAGAACGGGGCCTTGGATCGTTAATTCACCGGATTTCGAGGTCAAAAGGACATGGTCCGTTTCGGCGATTGACATTGATGCACAAAACGCGGCGCACGCCCCAAGCAACCACTTTGTTATTAGTATCACAAGTCCCCGCACTATTTGCGGGCGACTGTGGCGTCTTGGTATAGATTTTTCAACACCAGAATCTGGTTTTTGTCAAAACATTGTGCCTGTGTGTTTGCAAAATCTCGGACATTTGCGGCGCGATCGCGGGTGAATTGAATGAATTGAAAGTCGACCAGAGCGTTGCACAGCGCAGGCGATTGGCGCGCAACCACGTATAGATCTGGGACCTGTTCGCTTTCTGACACGCTGACAACAATACTTTGATGGCGATGGCGTTCACCCAAACGGAATGTGGCTAAGGTCTGATTTGCATCCTGAGAAATTAGCCCAAGGTCCGCTGATCCATACCATTGCAAACGCTGCGTTGCAGGGTGTCGAACTCTGGTATGTCGTGGCTGATCACCTTTGGGCTCTGATCTGTCAAGGCAACAATTACTACTGCCCGTTTGGCCAAGGCCGGGATGGTCAAAACTGTGCCGCCATTTTGGTCCAGGCTGTGCGATATGATCATACCGTTGTGATGTATTTCGAATGCGGTTCCAGACGCACAATCGCTTGAGATCGACAAATCGATCGTTGCCATGGGCCCCACCGCAGATGTCACCGTCGTATGACAGCCCATAAGCGCAAGCGCTGGTAAGGTTTGCCTGTCTGGGGCGGTAAATCCACGCGGAAGCACACCGCGTAGAGCGGTCAATGGATCGGAAATATTGTGTGCTAACAAATCGACATTCGTGGCAGCGGTAAATGCCACGTTGGACAAAATCAGTTTGCCATCATTGAATGCGACCGTGTTTTTTTCATGCTGCCCCGAGGGGTAATTGGTCATGCTTTGCATCACATGACCGACCGAAAATGCAATTGTAATGGACAAGGAAATTAGGGCTGGCCAAGAAAATAGAAATCGCAATGCTGCCTCCTTTAGCGGCGATGCAGGCAGTGTGCGCGGTCATCAAGGCATAGATAAGGCAGCATTTGGGATTAATTGTGACGTGATTATGTCGCGTCTTGGTAGGGGCGTTTGGCGCAATAGACACGCCAAACGCAGAATGTTATCAGGTCAAACGGCCGTGGCAATGTTTGAACTTGTCACCTGACCCACATGGGCAAGCTTCGTTGCGGCCCGTGTTTTCCCAACCGGCGGGCAGGTCGTCTGCCGATTTTTGGCGGGGATCATCGCTGGCGACGGGCTGTGTGGCTGCGGCCTGTTGCGCCGCCATTTGACGCAACATGGTTTGCCGCTCTTCATCTGTCATAGGACGGATCTGCCCCATTTGTTTGGTCACGTCACCGCGCAGGCCATCCAACAGGTTTTCGAACAATTGGAAGGCTTCGTTTTTGTATTCGTTCAGCGGGTCACGTTGCGCATATCCACGGAACCCTACAACGCTGCGCAAATGTTCCAGTGTCAAAAGGTGTTCGCGCCATTTGGTGTCAATTGTTTGCAACAAAATTTGACGTTCGATTTGCGACATTGTTTCCGCGCCAAAGGCTTGGGCTTTTTCGGCCATCATCTTATTTGCGGCCTCTTCGATACGCTCGCGCATCACGTCATCATCAACGCCTTCTTCTGTGGCCCAAGCGATGATCGGCAGATCTAGGTTTAGATTTTCAATCACGGCGGCATAAAGGCCTTGGGCATCCCATTGATCTGCATAGGATTTTGGCGGCATATATTGATCAATCATATCATCAATGACGTCGTTGCGCATATCTGTGATGATCTCGGCCAGATCTTCGGTTTCCATGATTTCGCGGCGTTGACCAAAGATCGCTTTACGTTGATCGTTCATCACGTCGTCGAATTTCAACAGCTGTTTGCGGATGTCAAAGTTACGGCCTTCAACCTTGGCTTGGGCGCGTTCAAGCGATTTGTTGACCCATGGATGAACGATGGCTTCGCCTTCTTTCATGCCCAAGGTCGACAAGATTTTATCCAAACGATCCGACCCGAAAATCCGCATCAAGTCATCCTCAAGCGAGAGGAAGAAAGAGGACCGCCCAGGGTCACCTTGACGACCAGAACGACCGCGCAGCTGGTTGTCGATGCGGCGACTTTCGTGGCGCTCGGTGGCCAGAACGAACAATCCGCCTGCGGCTTTCACGGCGTCTTCGTCAGCTTTGTGAAGGTTTTCGATGTTCCCGCGTACGGTATCTGGGTTTGCATCGGGATCTTTTGCAAGGGCTTCCATAATCTTGAATTCAACATTGCCGCCCAATTTAATGTCGGTCCCGCGCCCCGCCATGTTGGTCGCGATTGTGATCGCGCCCAATTTACCAGCGTCGGCAACGATCTGCGCCTCTTGTTCGTGTTGGCGTGCGTTGAGTACGTTGTGTTTCAACCCTGCCTCGGACAAGAGTTTGCTGATCTGTTCTGACTTATCAATCGACGTGGTACCGACCAGAATTGGTTGCCCTATGGCATGCGCCTCGGTGATTTCTTCGACAATGGCTTTGTACTTTTCTGCCTCAGTCCGGAAAATTTTGTCGTCTTCGTCGATCCGCGCAATGGGTCGGTTTGTCGGAACTTCGACAACACCAAGGTTGTAGATTTCCATGAATTCTTCGGCTTCGGTCAGTGCGGTGCCTGTCATGCCGCCCAGTTTGTTATACAAACGGAAATAGTTTTGGAACGTTACGCTGGCCAAGGTGACGTTTTCAGGCTGAATGTTGCAGCCTTCTTTCGCTTCAATCGCTTGGTGCAGACCTTCGGATAACCGACGTCCTGCCATCATGCGGCCTGTAAATTCATCAATCAAAACGATTTGACCATCACGCACGATGTATTCTTTGTCACGGAAAAACAGTTTATGCGCCCGCAACGCTTGGTTCACATGGTGAACGATAGTCGTGCTTTCAGGATCATAAAGCGATTGCCCCCCTGGCAAAACACCGTGCGTTAGCAAAATGCTTTCTAAAAAATCATTGCCTTCGTCGGTATAGGTCACCTGACGCGATTTTTCGTCAATCGAATAATGTTCTTCCGAAAGCTGTGGGATCAAGTCATTGATATTGACATAGAGTTCTGAGCGATCTTGGGATGGGCCCGAAATGATGAGCGGCGTCCGTGCTTCGTCGATCAAAATACTGTCAACTTCGTCCACGATGGCAAAGTTATGGTGCTTCTGATGCATATCGTTGATGCTGCCACGCATGTTGTCGCGCAGGTAATCAAAGCCCAATTCGTTATTCGTCGCATAGGTGACGTCACAGGCATAGGCCGCGTGTTTTTCATCCTCGGGCTGTTGGGGGTACACAACACCCGTTGTCATACCCAGTGCGGTGAATACGTTCGACATCCAATCGGCATCGCGTCGTGCCAAATAATCGTTGACCGTCACAACATGGACGCCTTTTCCCGACAAGGCATTCAAATAGGCGGGGAAGGTTGCGACCAAGGTTTTACCTTCGCCTGTTTTCATTTCGGCGATGTTGCCTTGGTGCAGGAAAATACCACCCATCAGCTGTACATCAAAAGCGCGCAGGCCTAGCGCGCGCTTGGCCGCTTCGCGGCAGTTTGCAAAAGCTTCCGGCAGCAGGCTATCCAAGGTTTCACCATTTTGGTGACGGGTTTTGAATTCAACCGTCTTTGCAATCAAATCTGCGTCAGATAATTTTTCGAATTCTGATTCCAGCGCGTTGATCTGATCGACCAGGGGCTTTGTTGCTTTTATTTTGCGATCATTCGGTGATCCAAAGATCTTGTTAGCGATTTTTCCAAACCCCAGCATCGTATTCCCTTTATAATGTCGCAACAAAATGCTGCTTGGCCTTGCTTGGTGCGTCTTCAGCCAATAGGTAGTAATGGCAGTTCTTCACAAATTCCATTAGCGATGTAAGGGGCTGTGCCCACAGTGTCAACGCTATGAGGCGTGAGCAGTCAATAAATAAAGGAGTTTTGAATGAAAATTTGGCAAAAAACCGCAAGCATTTTGGCGATGACCGCAATCATGGCTGCGCCTGCTTTTGCACAAGAGGCCACAAACGCCGAAACCGTGGTCGCCACGATCAATGGTACCGACATTACTGTCGGGCATTTGATTTTGGCCTATGACACTTTACCAGACAATTACAAAAGCCGGCCGACCGATCAGCTGTTTCAGGGCTTGTTGGAACAAATGGTTCAACAAACATTGCTGTCCCAAACTGCGCAAAACCCCGATTTGCCCGCAGTGCGCTATGCTATCGAAAATGAAAAGCGTTTGATGCTCGCGGGTGTTGCGGTCAATGAATTATCCGATGCCACGATTACCCCGGATGCCTTGCGTGCAAAATATGAGGCCACCTATGGCAAAGAGGGCGCAGATCTTGGCGTAGAATACAATGCCGCGCACATTCTGTTAGAAACCGAAGAAGCCGCGATCGATATGGTTGATCGTTTGGCCAAAGGTGCAGATTTTACCGAGCTTGCCAAAGTTCATTCCACAGGTCCTTCGGGCCCGAACGGGGGTGATCTGGGATGGTTTGGCGAAGGCATGATGGTCGCTGAATTTGAAAATGCTGTAAAAGCCATGGCGGTCGGTGCGGTATCAGACCCCGTCCAAACGCAATTTGGTTGGCATGTGATAAAGCTAAATGATACACGCCCCATCAAAGCGCCAGAGTTCGAGTCGGTCCAAAACGAGCTTGCCGCCGAAATGCAGCGCGAAGTGGTCGAAAACCGCATTCGTGAATTGCAAGACGGTGCAACAATCACCAAAGCGGATCTGACAAACATCGATAGCGCTGTGATTAAAGACGTTTCGCTTTTGGAGCAATAAATGGCGACAATTACCAAAGTATCCCCGCTGGGACCTCAAAAATTCCCCGATCTTCCTGTCATCGACGGGGTGCGTTTTGCGACCGCGCAAGCGGGTGTGAAATACAAAGGCCGCACCGATGTGATGCTGGCTGTCGCCGATGCCGGCAGCACGATTGCAGGTGTGTTTACACGGTCTGCCACACGATCCGCGCCTGTGCTGGATTGTCAGGAAAAAATCGGGTTGGATGGCATGGGGCCTTTGGCGATTGTTGTGAATTCAGGTAATTCCAACGCCTTTACGGGCAAACATGGCCGCGCGTCCGTTGCGGCCATCACTGCGGCGGCGGCGGCGGCCACGGGTGTGTCGGTGGATCGCGTATTCACGTCATCAACGGGCGTGATCGGCGAACCCTTGCCCCATGATAAAATCGTTGCCGTGCTAGATCAGCTGAACGCAGATCTGGATTCCGGTGGAATCGCTGCCGCCGCGCGCGCCATCATGACGACCGACACCTATCCCAAAGGTGCCACCGTCACGGTTGACACCGAACACGGCCCCATCAAAATCGCGGGCATGGCCAAAGGGTCAGGCATGATTGCCCCCGATATGGCGACAATGTTGGTTTACATCTTTACCGACGCAAAAATCGCCCAAGCCGATTTACAAGCGGTCGTCAGCGCCACGAATGACACATCGTTCAACTGTATCACGGTGGACAGCGATACATCGACATCAGACACCTTGTTGATGGTCGCCACTGGCGCCAGCGGCGTGACAGTCGACCGCAACCATGCGGGATTTCGCGATGCGGTCAACGCACTGTTTTTGGATCTGGCGCACCAAGTTGTGCGTGATGGCGAAGGTGCGTCAAAATTCGTAGAAGTCCAAGTGACCGGCGCCCAATCGGACAAAGATGCCAAAATCCACGCAATGGCGATCGCCAATTCGCCGCTGATCAAAACGGCCATCGCGGGCCAAGATCCCAATTGGGGCCGTGTCGTCATGGCGATCGGTAAATCCGGCGCGGCGGCAGATCGTGACCTTTTGTCGATCTGGTTTGGTGACATTCTGGTCGCCGAAAAAGGCTGGCGCACCGAAGGATATACCGAAGATGCCGGCGCGGCCTATATGAAAAACGACAGCCTGATCATTCGCGCCGATATCGGTTTGGGCACGGGAACGGCCACGGTGTGGACCTGTGACCTGACCCATGGCTATATCGAAATCAACGCAGATTATCGGTCATGAAGGTTGTTCTGGTCTCTGCGGTTGCCTTGATCGACCCAGACGGGCGCGTGTTATTGGCACAGCGTCCCGAAGGTAAATCATTGGCGGGTCTGTGGGAATTTCCGGGCGGCAAGGTCGAACCCGGCGAAACGCCCGAAGCGGCGTTGGTGCGTGAATTGCACGAAGAGCTAGGGATCGAAACCTGGAACAGCTGTCTTGCCCCCCTAACATTTGCCAGCCACACCTATGATGATTTCCATCTGTTGATGCCGCTCTTTGCCTGCCGAAAATGGAACGGCATTGTTCAGGGGAAAGAGGGGCAGAATCTGGCTTGGGTGCACGCGCGGGATTTGAAAAATTACCCGATGCCACCCGCCGATATTCCGTTGATCCCGATCCTGCGGGATTGGTTGTAAGACCATGATCACCGATCCCGATGCCTATTTCCGCGACGGGTGCGGGCGCTGCAAGCGCGGTGGCACACCAGAGTGCAGCACGCAAAACTGGGCGCAAGGTTTGGCAGACTTACGAAAGATTTGCCTGGATGTAGGTCTGGTCGAGGTCGTCAAATGGGGCCATCCCGCTTATACCCACAATGGCAAAAACATCGCGATCCTTGGCGCGTTTCGGGGTGATTTTCATCTGTCGTTTATGAATGCATCTTTGATCGATGATCCACAGGGGGTGTTTGTGAAACGCGGCGAACATACGCAAACCGCCAATGTGATGAAATTCACCGACAACGGCGGTCCTGCGGCAATGGCCACAACAATCATCGACTATTTGGAACGCGCAAAACAGGCGGCCGACAGCGGTGCAAAACCTGTAAAGGCCACGGCCCCCAGTGTTGCAATGCCTGACGAATTGGTCGCGGCCTTGGATGCCGACCCTGCATTATCCGAGGCATTTCACGCACTGACCCCCGGTCGTCAGCGGATGTATTGCATTCACATTGGCGAAGCCAAACAAAGCGCCACGCGCAGCGCGCGTATCGCAAAATGCAGTGATCGGATTTTTGCGGGCAAAGGGTTTAATGAACGCTAATCAATCGGCAGGGGTGCATCGTCTTGGATTTGGTTCATGACGATCTGGCTTTGCACCCGATCCACGGTGGGGTGTTCCAATAACACGTGGTGGATCAAATGATTCAACGCGGGCAAGTCGCGACAATACACGCGCAACAAATAATCCGCCTCGCCCGTCAGGGTCCATGCCGATACGATTTCTGGTTGGCGTTTCACCATAGCGGCGAATTGATCGCCCGATCCCGCCCCATGGCGGCGCAATTGAACCTGAATAAAGGCCTGCACCGACAGCCCCAATTTGTTGGGGTCAACCTTGGCCCGATAGCCTTGGATCATGCCGATGTCCTCAAGCCTTTGTTTGCGGCGGCCCACTTGGCTGGGCGACATGTTTAAGCGTTCGCCCAACATTTGCGTTGTGAGCGCGGCATCATTCTGTAGCAATGACAAAAGCTTGCGATCCGTTGTATCCATATGAGGATTTTCCGTTCATTTATATGTATATGCGCACAATTACGGTATACTGACCCAATCTAAGCGTCAAGTTTGCGCACATTCGGCGGATATTTTGCGATAAAGTCCTTATAAAGGAGAATACCATGGGCCCATTTCCGCATAATGCACCGCAATCTGTGATTTCCACTGACAATCCCGCCGGAACAGACGGGTTTGAATTTGTCGAATTCGCGCATCCCAATCCAAAGGAATTGCGCGATTTGTTCACAAAGATGGGCTATGTCCACGTCGCGACCCATAAAGCAAAGCCCGTCGAGCTGTGGCAGCAAGGCGATATCACCTATGTCATAAACGCTGATCCCGACAGCTTTGCCGCGCGGTTTGTCGATGAACATGGCCCTTGTGCGCCCTCGATGGCATGGCGAGTTGTGGATGCGCAAAAGGCGTTTGATCATGCGGTAACACAGGGAGCCACGCCCTATACCGGCGCGGATAAAACCGTGGATTGGCCTGCAATCGTGGGCATTGGTGGATCGCTGATTTATTTCACCGATCAATATTACAATACGTCGCCCTA
>Ga0181607_10004455_pt1 | contig 11989 bp, 10 predicted proteins | sample 041ome_9_FD_132420 | JGI IMG/M metagenome (GOLD analysis project Ga0181607, IMG submission 132420) | Coastal salt marsh microbial communities from the Groves Creek Marsh, Skidaway Island, Georgia - 041413US metaG (megahit assembly) | ecosystem: Environmental > Aquatic > Marine > Intertidal zone...
GGCGTGTGGCCGGGGAGATCCTCGCTGACATGGCCCGGCCCACGCCGATGCAGCGACTGCTGCAAGGTGACGTGGGAAGCGGAAAGACCGCCGTCGCCGTGATTGCCCTGCTCAACGCAGCTCTGACGGGCCACCAGGCGGTGATCATGGCTCCCACCGAGCTGCTCGCCCGCCAGCATCTCGCCACACTCGAGCGCCTCCTCGCGGATCACCCACTGCTCGATGCCGAGGGACGCCCACTCAACACCACGGTCGAGCTGCTGATTGGCGGCCAGGGCAAGGCTGCACGCGAAGCGGCGTTTGGTCGGATTGCTGCGGGTGACACACGGCTGATTGTGGGCACCCAGGCCCTGGTGGCATCTCCTCCGATCTTCCACAGACTCGGCCTGGTCGTGATTGATGAACAGCATCGCTTTGGCGTCGTGCAGCGGTCACGGCTCCAGCAGGAAGAAGCCCTCCCGCACACCCTCGTGATGACCGCGACGCCGATTCCTCGTACCGTCGCCCACGCGATCTATGGCGACCTCGACCTCTCAACAATCGACGAACAGCCTCCTGGCCGTCAGCCCGTGCAGACCTATCGGGTCGGTCCACAGCAGCTCGACCGGTGGTGGGCATTCTTCTGCAAGAAACTTCGCGAAGGCCGCCGCGGCTATGTCGTGGTTCCGGCTGTTGAGGAGTCAGAGTCTGGGCTGGCGAGTATCGACTCGGCCCTGGAAGAGCTCGCCAATGGTCCCCTGGAGGCGTTTCGCTTAGGGCTCGTGCATGGCCGTCTTCCTACCGACATCAAGCATGCCATCATGCATGACTTCCGTCATGGCCGACTCGACGTGATCGTGGCCACGAGCGTGGTCGAAGTGGGGATCGATGTCCCCGAGGCGACATTGATGACCATTCTCGACGCCGATCGCTTTGGGCTCGCCCAGCTCCATCAGCTGCGGGGCCGTGTCGCCCGCGGTGCCACCCGAGGTATCTGTGCGGCGGTCACGAAAGCGACAGACGACCATCCTCGCCTGGAAGCGTTTGTGAACACCACCGACGGCTTTCGGCTCTCCGAGTTTGACCTGATTCAGCGTGGTCCAGGCGAACTGGTGGGGACGAAGCAGTCTGGTGTGCCGCCGCTCTGCCTGGCCGACATCATTCGGGATGCGGACGTTGCCGCTGAGGCACGCGAGCATGCGATCGCCACTCTCGCAGAGAACCCATTCCTGGAGGGGGACGACTGCTCCCGCCTCCGCAAACTGGTGGTCCGCCGCTGGGGCAACTCGCTCGACCTGGGCGGCATCGGCTAACGATCAGCCTGCCGTGACAATCTGCTCACCAGTCTTCCACTGGCCATCCTGTCGCTCGACACGCCGATAGAGGGTGTCCCGCTCAATCGGCTCACGACCCGCTTCGCGGATCAGCCGTTCGATGTGCTCCACAGAGAGGATCTCCGGCGTGGTGGCCCCCGCATCGTGGTAGATCAGTTCATGCCGAACCGTGCCATCGAGATCGTCGGCTCCATAAGCAAGCGATGCCTGTGCCGTGCCGATACCGAGCATGATCCAGTACGCCTTGATGTGGTCGAAGTTGTCGAGCACGAGCCGTGAGACCGCCATCGTTCGCAGGCTCATCATTGCGGTCGGCTTGCCGATCTCTGCCAGCCGAGTGTTCTCCGGATGGAATGCCAGCGGAATAAAGGTCTGGAAGCCCCCGGTCTCGTCCTGCAGTTCGCGGAGCCGCAGCAGATGGTCCGTGCGGTGATACGCATTCTCGATATGCCCGTAGAGCATGGTGGCGTTGCTCCGCAGGCCGAGTTCATGCGCCGTTCGATGAATCCGGAACCACTCGTCGGTGTCTGCTTTGTGTTCGCAGATCTTGTCGCGAACCTCAGGATGGAAGATTTCTGCACCACCTCCTGGCAGACTTCCCAGGCCAACGTCCTTGAGCTCTTCGAGGATGTCACGGATCGAACGCTTGGTGAGATGACAGAACCAGTTGATCTCCACTGGCGTCCAAGCCTTGAGATGCAGGCTCGGGCAGTGCTCATGCAGTTGGGCAATGATGTCGCGATACCACTCGTAGGGCTTCTGGTGATGCAATCCACCGACGATATGCATCTCCGTGCTGCCACTCTCGACCGCTTCACGGCCCCGCGCGAGGATCTGCTCATCGCTCATGACATAGCCACGGTCCTCGCGGAGATCCGCCCGAAACGCGCAGAACGTGCAGCGGTAGATGCAGATATTCGTTGGATTGAGGTGCGTATTGATGTTGTAGTAGCCCCGGTTGCCGTTCTTCCGCTCACGGACCAGGTTGGCCAGCTCGCCAAGTTCGTGCAGGTCGATCGACTCATCCCACAGGCTCTCAGCCTCCGCCGCGCTGAGCCGCTCACCAGCCTCAACCTTTTCCCGAATAGGACCAAGCGACTTCGACACGCTGCGAATCATGACTTCACCTTCTTGTTCGTCTCGTCCCAGGCTTCCGGAAAGATCGGCATCACACCACAACTCTTAACCGCATCCGCCCACCACGAGCAACACATGCCCGCCTCACACCCAGACATCTGCTCCGACAGCAGCCAGGAGCACGGCACCGATGATCGCGTTGGCTGAAAAAAATGCAGCGTTCACCCGCGAAAGATCGTCAGGCCGCACCAGAGAATGCTCCCAGATCAAAAGAGCGGCAATAATCCCCAGAGCCATCCAGTAGATCGCCCCAAGCGTCGGAATCGTCCAGGGGAGTGCCGCCAGCAGCAGAAGCGTGACCACATGAAAGACCGTGGCAAGTCTCAACGCCCGGGGCACACCGAGCACAGCTGGAATACTGTGCAGTCCCGACTGGCTGTCGAAGGCGGCATCCTGACACGCGTAGATCATGTCGAACCCGGCGACCCAGAGCATCACCGCCACCCCGAGGAGCAGTGACGGCAAAAGGTCGGCAGGATCTGCCAGCACCGCCTGTCCACGCAAGGCAATCCAGGCGGCGACCGGGGCCATACCCAGGGCCGCACCAAGCCAGACATGTGCCAGCATCGTGAAGCGTTTTGCATAGCTGTAGCCCAGCAGCCATGCGAGCACGGGCAGTGACAGCACCAACGGCAGCCAGTTGGGCAGAAACAGAAGCGTGCCTGCCACAAACAGCAGCGACGAGCTCACGACAAGGGCCATCACCTGCGCGACACTGAGTTCACCGGCAGGGAGATGCCGCGATGCTGTCCGCGGGTTGAGGGCATCGATATCACGGTCGACAAGCCGGTTAAAGGCCATCGCCGCCGTACGGGCAGCTACCATGCAGACCACCACTCCCACCAGAGGCAGGAGCCAGCCGTCCGGAAGCGGCCCTGAAGCGACGCCCTCACGGCCGGCAGCCCCGTCGAGGCTCCAGGCAGCGATCACCGAGATCAGGGCGAAAGGCATCGCAAAGACGGTGTGACTAAACCGTACGAGCGAGAGCAGTGAACGAAGACTGGCGGCCATGCGTCACTCTCCCTCACCGGTGACCAGAGCGTCAGCCCGCCGGTGCGCAATAGTGAGGGTGGCGATCCCAAACGTAAGCGGATGCATCTCTACATTTTCATAGCCCGCCTCCCGCACGAGGGATGCTAGCCGCTCCCCTGAGGGAAACTCTTCGACGCTCTCATTGAGGTAGCGATATGCGTCAGAACCGTTGGAGGCGAGGCCATTACCGAGCCTCGGCAGCACGTTGCGGAAGTACCAGAGGTAGCTCGCCCGCACGACAGGGTTGGTGGGCAGCGAAAACTCGAGAATCCCAAGCCGACCACCGGGCCGGGTGACCCGGGCCATCTCAGCGAGGCCCTGCCTCGTGTCAGCGATGTTGCGGAGCCCAAATGCCACCGTCACCAGATCAAACGAAGCCGCAGGGAAGGGCAGAGCCATCGCGTCGGCCTCCACCCACTCCACAGGAAGTCCTCGCCGGCGAGACTTGACCACGGCATGATCGAGCATCGGCTGGCAGAAATCGGCACCGACTACCCGCACGGCAGGCCCAGCCTTGACCGCGTAGGCAATAGCGAGATCTCCCGTGCCCGTACAGAGGTCGAGCATCGCTCCGGCAGCAGGTGGTGGTGCCTTGCGGACGGTAAACCGTCGCCACAAGACATCGATGCCGCCGGAGAGCGTGCGATTCGCCAGGTCATACCGTGGGGCGATCTCCGCGAACATGCCACGCACGCGGTCACCGCTTTTGTCGACCTTCGTGGCGACGCCGCCAGGCTCACCTGCCGCGGTCGCCCCCGGATTCACAGCCGGCACCGTCTCCTCAGACACCGTATCTTCCGACATTGATTCCCTGCACATGCTTCCGTCACGCTACGGTCGAGAGGTCCACGGCTCAGCGAGGCGTGGAGAAGCATTCCTGACTGACACCCGAGAGAGGGGCAACGCTGTCGTGACGGTCTCTTGGCATTGCCACACCTGCTTCCATGGTATGCCGCCAGCGGTGGTTGCGGGAGGCGTCGCCGTGGTCATCGACGTGATTCGGGCCTCCACCACAATCACCACGGCCCTGTCCCACGACGCCGAGGCTGTCTACCCCGTGGAAACAGTCGACGAGGCCCGGGCACTCAGCGACACCTTCGAAACAGTCCCTCTCCTCGGGGGCGAACGTGGTGGCGTCCGCATCGACGGCTTCAATCTGGGCAACTCACCTCGCGAGTACACGCCGGCAGAAGTTCGCCACCGCCGCATCGTATTCACCACCACCAACGGAACTGCGGCCATCGCTGCGTGCCGCGAGGCCGCCGAGATCCTGATTGGCGGGCTGGTCAACCGCTCAGCAGTGGCCACCGCGGCTCGCACAATGGCCGCGGGCCATGAGACCGCCGTTCACCTCGTGTGCGCTGGAGTGGAGCGACAGACAGCCGACGAAGACACGATCGGGGCCGGTGGCATCCTCGACGCCGCGGCGTCTCGCTGGCCTGGCGACCGCTTCGACGAGGCCGCCATCGCCGCTCTCCGCCGCTTCCGCGAAGCCTGTGGAGGTCATCAAGACGCGGCAGCCGTAGGCTCACTGACGACCACGCTCGCCGACACACCGGGCGGGCGGCGGATCGTGGCACTGGGCATGCGTGAGGATCTCGCTGTGGTCGCCGCGCTCGACAGTCTGCAGATCGTCCCGGTATTCGAGCGAACCTCCGGAAGGCTCCTCCCGCTGCCCGACCGAGCCGTCATGGACCCAACCCAACTCCTCCGACTACACTCCCGCCCATGAAACAGCCCTCCGATCAAACCCGTATGGACCGCATCGTCTCGCTCGCAAAGCGTCGTGGGTTCATTTTCCAGTCGAGCGAAATCTACGGCGGCCTCAACGGTTTCTGGGACTACGGCCCGCTCGGCGTCGAGCTGAAGCGAAACCTGAAGAACGCGTGGTGGCACGACATGGTCAGCGGCCATGACGAGCTTGCCACGGCAGCCGGTGCTGCCGGCCCGTACGAAATGACCGGGCTCGACTGCACGATCATCATGCATCCGCAGACCTGGAAGTGTTCTGGACACTTCGACCTGTTTCACGACTGGCTCGTCGACTGCCGTGAGTCGAAACGACGGTATCGCTACGACCATCTGCTCGGACGGTATGCGACTCACCGTGGGAAACGTGTGTTCATCGTGACGGATGCCTCGGGGGAAGAAGGGCTTGCCGCCACTGCGGCGAAGGCTCAGAAGTTCTTCGGTCTGCGAGCCAAACAGGTGGGCGAGATTGAGTGGGAAGGCGACCTGATACCGCTCGCTGGCAACGTTGCTCGGGAAGACGCTCTGGCCCCAGAGGCGAGTGAGCCCGGCACCCTCACGGAACCACGTGAGTTCAACCTGATGTTTGGGACCCGCATTGGCGCCCTCGCCAGCGGCGGAGATGAGGACCGGGCGTTCCTCCGTCCCGAAACGGCCCAAGGCATCTTCCTGAACTTCAAGAACGTGCTCGACACCTCACGTGTCCGAGTGCCGTTTGGCATCGCTCAGATCGGCAAGAGCTTCCGCAACGAAATCACACCGCGGAACTTTACGTTTCGGTCACGCGAGTTTGAGCAGATGGAGATCGAGTTCTTCTGCAAGCCCGACGAGTCTGCCGCCTGGTACCGCTACTGGCGTGACCGCCGTTGGAAGTGGTATCTCGATCTAGGCCTCACCGAAGGCAAGCTTCAGCTTCGTGAACACGATGCGGATGAACTGTCTCACTACTCCTGTGGAACGGCCGACATTGAGTACGCCTTCCCCTTCCTGGCCGATGGAGAGTTTGGCGAACTCGAAGGCATTGCCCACCGCGGCGACTTCGACCTGCGAAGTCACATGGAGGGCAAACTCGTCCGCCAGGATGGCGAACTGGTGGTGGAGAAGGGCGAGGACGGCAAGCCTCGCCACCGCGGCAGCGGCAAAGACCTGTCCTACTTCGATGACATCTCTCGCGAGCGGTATGTGCCGCATGTGATCGAACCGAGCGCCGGTGCCGACCGGGCCGCCCTGGCATTTCTCTGCGATGCCTATCACGAGGATGAGGTGCCCGATGAAAAGGGTAATCCTCGCACTCGAACCGTGCTCAAGCTGCATCCGCGGCTCGCCCCCGTGAAGGCTGCCATCCTGCCATTGGTGAAGAAGGACGGCATGCCCGAGATGGCCACCGAGCTGTATCGCGAACTGAAACGGCACATGCCCTGCCAATACGACGAAAAGGGTTCGGTAGGCCGTCGGTATGCCAGACAGGACGAGGCCGGCACTCCTTGGTGCCTGACGATCGACGGGCAGAGCCTCAGCGACCGCACCGTCACACTTCGTGACCGTGACTCGCTTGAGCAGGTGCGTGTGTCGATTGATGAGGCCGTTGCCATGCTGCGGGAGAAGCTCGCATGAAGCCTGCACTGGCTACCGTCTGCTCGCTTGAGGCGGCCTTGCCGACCATCCTTGAGGACTACGCCGCTGGACACTGCGACGCGATCGATCTCTGGATGGGGCATGCGGAGGCGGCGTTGGAGGGCCGTGATGCCTCCGAGCTCCGTGACCTGATCACGTCGTTCGGTATCACTCCGGTCGCTGCAAGTTTTCAAGGGGGGCTCCTCACCAGCCAGGGTGAGGCCAGACAGGAACACTGGAACCTATTTGAGAAGCGGCTTCCGCTGCTGCACGCCTTGGGGATCCCGGTGCTCGTGCTTGCGGGCGATGCCTTCGGGCCGCTCACGCCCCAAGACCTCTCGCGGCTCTCGATGAGTCTGTCCGAGGCAGGCAAAAGAGCCGCAGATGCTGGCGTGAAACTTGCCCTCGAGTTCGACGCACGGGCGAGTTTTCCCAACAATCTGCAGTCGGCTGTCGCCCTTGTGGACGATGTGGGGCACCCCGCAGTTGGTCTCTGCCTCGACTGGTTCCACTACACCGTGGGCCCCAGCAAGGCGAACGATCTGTGGCTTCTCTCCAACGAGAACCTGTTTCACGTGCAGCTCTCCGACATCGCAGATGTGCCGCGAGAAATGGCTACCGATGCAGATCGGATCCTGCCCGGAGAAGGTTCTTCGCCTCCCGACCCACTGCTTACTCGCCTGCGTGAGATGAACTACAGCGGCAGCCTGGCAGTCGAGACCCACAACCCGCTGCTCTGGAGCGTTCCGCCGCGGCAGTTCGGCGAAATTGCGATGACGGCAGTTCGTCGTCTGCTCGGCGAGGCGAGCATGGGAGATGCAGGGCAGGGCAGCCGTCCCTAGTGGTGCGGCAGTGCGGCCAACGTGAACGGCGGCATGGCGGAGTCAACTGGCCCGCCGTGCTGCATGACCGGCCGCACGCGGGTCGCTGTATTCGTTCATTTCCTGCGCCTCAGCTTCCACGTCATCGATTTCGCGAAGCCGGCCCTCATGCCCTCGGGGCACCAGACTGTAGTGGCGAGCCCGGGTGAGCATGTCGATCACCTCCACACACGACTTCTCGCGGGTCACCCAGAGGGATGCGTCAAGGCGGCGAAGATCGACGGAGGCCGAGTAGGTTCGCAGCATTTTCTGACGACCCTTGGCGTACTCGGGAAAATACGACATCGCCAAGGCGTACAGGCTGCGGTAGATCGGATCCCGCCACCGCAGGTACGGACCGTTGCTCTTCGAAATCGCTCCCCAGGTACGCCCTCGCCGAAAGAGGGCAATCACATGGTCGTCGTCACCGGCCGCGGCTCCCATGTCCATCAACAGGGGGGGGCGGCGAGCCATCGTGAGGGCACAGGCAGCGACCATCGCTCCTTCGATACAGTGCGCCCGCTTTCGCGTCAGCACACCCTGGACTGAGAGAGCCGTCCAGCCATCCTTCTCAAAGTTCATCGGAATCGCGTTCACGAAGTCCTGAACGTCTTCCGGATGCTGTAACCGCGCAAGCTGCTCTGCATGCTCTTCTGAGAGACCAAGTTTGATGCCTCGAGCGACCCGCGGCTTCATCTCACCTGTGACTGCTAGGCGGACAGAACGCCCGCGACTCCTGCAGAACCAATGAAAAGCCTACGTGGCAGACCGATTTGACTCAACCGGCTCTCCACGCTGACAGGCTGCGTGTATCCTGAACTATCTAAACGAAGCACCGTCTCTTCCGTCTCCACTCGATGGCTCTCCGCATGTCGACCTCCTCTTCTGTTGTGCAAACGATCGACCTCGCCACTGCTGACGGACGCCCGAGGCTCCAGAGACTCGTCGCCAGCCTTTCATCGCAGGGGGATGTTGTCAGCCCAGCAGCAGCCCAGCGGACACAAGAGATCTTTGGCGAGCCCCTGACGCCCAAGCAGGTCGTGGCGAAAATCTGTGCCGATGTGAAGGCGCACGGCCGAGAAGCCGTTTTGGACTACACCACGCGGATCGACCGGGCTGACGTCACGAGCGACACCCTGTTCGTTTCACCCGACGCGTTTCGACACGCACACGCGAGCGTGGAGCCCGCGTTTCTCGACACCGTCCGTCGTGTGCGGGCGCGTGTCGAACGGTTTCAGCAAGCGGTGCTTCCCAACGACGCTGAAGTCTCCCTGCCTGGTGGCGGTTCGCTGCGGCAGCGGTATCTGCCACTCGATCGGGCCGGCATCTGCATTCCGGGTGGTGCTGCTGCCTATCCATCGTCGCTGTTGATGACCGCCGTTCCGGCGCAAGTTGCTGGCGTAAGGGAGATTGTGGTCGTCGCTCCACCAACACCATTCGGTAGTGATAATCCTCACCTGCTCGCCACCTGTCACGAACTCGGCCTGACAACGGTGATGCGAGCGGGAGGCGCCCAGGCTGTTGCAGCGATGGCCTATGGCATCGAAGGGCTGCCACGTGTCGACACCATCGTGGGCCCAGGCAACCTGTTTGTGGCTCTTGCCAAACAGCATGTGTTTGGTGAGGTCTCGATCGACTCCATCGCAGGCCCCAGCGAGATCGTGGTTGTGGCGGATGCCTGCGGCAGCCCCGAGTTCATCGCGGCCGACATGCTGGCTCAGGCAGAGCACTCTCCAGGATCGGCCCTTCTCTTGACCAGCTGCAAAGACCTAGCAGCAGCGGTCAGCGAAAGTCTTGAGCAACGACTTGCCGTCTTGGAGCGCGGTCAGCTGACTCGAGAGAGCCTGGAGCGGTTCTCAGCAATCGTGATTACCAGCAGCGACACCGAGAGTCAGCAGCTTGCTGACGAACTGGCAACAGAACACCTCTCGATCGACACGGCTGATCCCGAGGCAACCCTCTCAGGTATTCGGCATGCCGGTGCCGTCTTCCTCGGACCGTACAGCCCGGTCGCAGCGGGTGACTACGCTGCCGGCCCGTCCCATGTGCTGCCCACAGCCGCCACGGCTCGGTTTGCGGCAGGCCTCGCCGCGACGCACTTCCTCCGTTCCGGCAGCGTGATTCGCCTCACCAAAACCGATCTGGAGGAGATTGCCGACGACATTCGGCTGCTGGCCGACACCGAAGGACTGACCGCCCATCGACGCAGCGTTGATGCCCGCTTTGACGGGTAGAACAGGCTGCAAACCCCACCGCCAGCGTTCCTGCAGGGTGGGGTCCGGAACGTGAGGTAAACTTTGTTCGTCAAGTCCCTCTCGGCCCACCTGTGGTGAAACGACTGTATGGCCCCTGCAAGCTCGGCAGACTCTCCGGCAGACTCAGACAACGCCTTTTCCGGCGGAACGCCTCCGGTCCGTCCGGATATCGCTGCCCTCGCCCCCTATATCCCGGGCGAACAGCCGCAGGGTGGGGAATGGATAAAACTCAATACCAATGAGAATCCATATCCACCATCACCCGCGGTTGCTGAGGCAATCCGCGAAGCGGCCACTGGACGACGACTGGCGAAGTATCCAGATCCCCTCGCGACAAGCTTTCGGGTCAAAATGGCCGAACTGCTGGGGGTTGAGCCTGACTGGATCCTCTGCGGCAACGGCTCCGACGATATCCTCACGATCCTGGTCCGCAGTTTCGTGGGGCAGGGCGAGTCGCTGCGGATGCCCTACCCGAGTTACATCCTCTACCGCACGCTGGCAGGAATTCAGGGTGCCCGCTGTCACGAGGTGAGCTTCGAGACCGACTGGTCCCTGAGCCCCGCCTTTGCCGCCTCTCGAGACGGACTGCGGCTGGCCGTCATTCCCAATCCCAACAGCCCTTCAGGCACGGTTCTTCGCAAAGAATGGCTGCTCGAAGTGGCCGAGCAGCTGCCCTGCCCACTTGTGATCGACGAGGCGTATGCCGACTTTGCCGAGACCGACTGCGTTGATCTGGTGCGTGCGTGCGAGAAGGTGATTGTGACCCGTTCGCTGAGCAAGTCGTACGGACTCGCCGGCCTACGGTTTGGCTTCGCAGTTGCCCGCCCAGAAGTGATCACACAGCTCACGAAAGTCAAAGATTCCTACAACTGTGACACGCTCTCGATCGCAGCGGCGACAGCAGCGGTGACCGACACGGGCTGGCTCACCGAAACCCGTGACAAAATCTTGGCCACCCGGAAGCGGCTCGAAGCCGCCCTGACCAACCTCGGATTTTTAGCCCAGCCCAGCCAGGCCAACTTCGTCTGGTGCACGCATCCCCAGAAGAGCCACAAGGCGATCTACGAAGCTCTGAAGGCTGAGGGCATTCTTGTCCGCTGGATGAACTTCCCGAGCTGGGGCGATGGCCTTCGGATCACCGTCGGCACCGACGAAGAGATCGACGCTTTCTTGGCGGCAGTCGCTGCGATCCTGAAAAGGCTCTGAGCGTGGCCCCAGTTAGACACCAGTCACACGTTCACCCGAAGCACGTTCACCACACACATGATCTTCTGACACGAGGAGATTCTTATGCCCCGCACGGCCAAGGTTTCACGCATCACTTCCGAAACCAGCATTGAACTCACGCTCAACCTCGATGGCACGGGTGCCGCCGACATTGCCACCGGGCTTGGCTTTTTCGACCACATGCTGACCCTGCTCGTCGGCCACTCGCTGATTGATCTGACGGTACGGTGCACCGGCGACCTGCATGTCGACGGTCACCATACAGTCGAAGACGTCGGACGGGCCCTTGGACAGGGCTTCCGCGAAGCTCTCGGTGACCGCCGCGGCATCCGACGCTACGGCCACACTATCCTGCCGATGGATGAGACGCTCGTCACAGCCGCCGTTGACCTCGGTGGGCGGAGTGCCTGCGTGCTCGATGCCACCTACCCTGTCGCCACCATCGGCAGCTTTGACACTCAACTTGTTGAGGTGTTCTGGGAGGGCTTTGCAGCCACGGCCGCCGCCAACGTGCACGCCATCCTGCACCACGGACACAACGCCCACCACATCGCGGAAGCGATCTTCAAGGGAGTCGCCCGCTCGATCCGCATGGCACTCGAGGATGACCCTCGACAACAGGGCATCCCAAGCACCAAGGGATCACTGACGGTCTAGCTTTCGGCAGCCCCACCTCCTGCCGAGCCCACAACCTTTTCGGCTCACTCGTTGACGTAGGTCTCGAGGAAGCGGGCGAGTTTGTGGAAGTCGCAGCCTTGCTCGACGTACCGCACGACCGTGACCAGTGTGGCCGGATCGACGA
>Ga0181607_10004459_pt1 | contig 11986 bp, 9 predicted proteins | sample 041ome_9_FD_132420 | JGI IMG/M metagenome (GOLD analysis project Ga0181607, IMG submission 132420) | Coastal salt marsh microbial communities from the Groves Creek Marsh, Skidaway Island, Georgia - 041413US metaG (megahit assembly) | ecosystem: Environmental > Aquatic > Marine > Intertidal zone...
CCCTTTGGCAAACTGCCTTTAAACATTTTTGAAGAAAGATACATTAAAATGTCATTAGATTGCTTAAAAAATCATCGAATGATTGGTATTATTCAACCTAAGAACAATAATAACGAACTATTTATGATGGGTTGTATTGGAAAAATTACCTCTTTTATTGAAACACCTGATTATAGAATTGTCTTAAACTTAGAAGGCGTTTGTAGATTTATATTAAAAGAACGAAAGTTAACTACCAATGGATACTATGATGCAGAAATAGATTGTGGTGAATATTTAGATGATTTAAACTCTATGGAGCCTCAAATTAATCGATCGATGCTCATCAATAAATATGAAAATTTTTTTAAAATGAAGAGGTTGGAAATCGATAAAAATGTTTTATCTGATACTTCCAATCTCCAATTATTATCAACATTAGCAATGTTAGCCCCTTTTAACAAAATAGACAAACAAGCTATCCTCGAGTCTCCAAACTTGATTACAAGAGTTAATACAATTAACTCTATTTTAGACTTAAATACATTCCAAATTGTTGGAAAACAAAAATCTAATAGCCTAAATTAATTTTATTTTTCCCATAGCTTGCTTAATAAAAATATTTCTCAGATACTCAAATCTATTCAATGCAGAGAAACTATTTTCGACTAATTGTTTAGATAAAGGAAAATTGCCTTCATACAAACTATTGATTAAATTTGTAAAAGATAAATAAATAATATTTTCAACAATTCTTTTAGAATAGTAAATATTATCAAACAAGGGGTTTTCAAGGTCGTGCCGCTCTAAGTTATCACATAAAGTTTGAATATCCTTAATGCCTAAGTTCCATCCTTGCCCTGCAACGGGGTGAATTGAATGAGCAGTATCCCCTATCAATAAATAATCTTTTTGTATTGGGCGTGCTATGTGCGGTGTAATAGAAAATTTATTAAGTTCATTTTTAATTTTTATTAAGCCATGCGAAGAATTAAAGTTTTTATTTATAAGAGTTGATAAATTATTCAAATCCATTTTTTGTTTTGTTGAAAAGATAAAAGTAGAATATTTTTTTGTCGAGCTGGGAGAAGGCAAAACAGCAAGAGGCCCATTAGGTGTAAATATTTCATAAGCCATTTGATTGTGGTTTTTTTGATGTTGAAAAAAACCCACATAAGCTTGGTGATTAGATTTAAATTTAACTTTATTAATTATTTCATTATTTTCTTCGCTCTTTCCCAAAGATAAAATTATTTTTTTAAAATGATAATAATTACTGTTTATTAGAATTTTTGATTTTGGTTTGATATCTTTAATATTTAAATCTATGCCTGATAGAAGTAAATTTCGTTTCCTAAGATAATCTTGAGAAATTTTCAAAAGGGATTTGTTAAATATAACGCTTCCCATACTCTCCGATTTATTATTAAAACACAAACTTTCTTTATTTATGAAATCTCTTATAATAATTGTATTTATAGGCTCGTGTTCTGTTTTTAAAATTTTCCATAATCCCAAACTAGCTAAAAAATCTCTAGAATTTGAATTAACTGCTAAAGTTCGATTATCTTTAGTTAATAAATTATTTTTTTCGACAACCAGTACTTTATAATTTTTTTGTAATAAACAAATTGCTGCCAATGACCCAATTAGGCCTCCTCCAACTATCAAGAAATCATATTTAATTATTTTATTTTTCATCAAGACAAATATAGTAAAAAAATGAACAATAGTTTTATTCCAGCGATCATTAAAGAAAAAATATTATACGTTGCTCAATGGATTTATGGAATGGTGTTTCTTCTTCTTTCCTTGTCTCTCTTTCTGGCCTTATTTTCATTTGATATTAGCGACAACTCATTTTTAACAAGCTCATCTGAAATCACTAAAAATTTATTAGGCGCAATTGGGTCTTATGTTGCTAGTTTTCTAATCTACTCATTTGGCTTATTGGGCTATTCCATAGTTTTTTTTCTATTAATAAACTCTTTTTTTGCATTCAAAAGAAAAAGACTTAATTATTTTTTTATTCGACTTTTATCATTTTTAATCGGTATTATTTTAATTCCACATTCATTTTATGATCTACAATGGGAATACAGATATATAGATCAGATTAATTTCTTAGGGGAAATTTCTCACAAAATTTATTTACAGCATCAAATAAAATGGCTGAGCTATACATTTACTTTTATAGGATTTTTAATAATTTTATTTACTCTAAATATTAATAAGTTATTTAAATTGCCAAGATTTGATTTTAAATTTAAGTCTGAAATCAGGAAAAATAAACAAAAGGAGACTTTAATTAAAAAAGATCCTGTCATTAAAACCGACCCCTTATTTAGGCCCGCTAATAATGAAATTGAGCAAGCAAATTATAATGAAATCATAAATTCAAAAAAAATTAATAAAGTATATAAATCTCCTTCGTTAGATATTTTGGATAACGATGCAAATATTGAACAAAAAAAGAAAAACCAATCTAATACCCAAGAGAGAGCAAAACTATTAGAAAAAGTTTTTGCTGAATTTAAAATAGAAATTAGTGTTATAAATATAAAAGTAGGGCCCGTAGTAACATTGTACGAAATTCTTCCTTCCGCTGGGATTAAAGTAAATACAATCATAAATTTAGCTGGGGATATCTCAAGAAGTATGGGTGTGGGCGCAGTTAGAATATCCCAAATATACGGCACACAGTATTTAGGTGTTGAGGTACCTAACGATCATAGAGAAAGTGTGACCATCAAGGAGCTGTTAAGTGATGACAATTTCAAAAAAACTAATCATAAAATTCCCATTTGCATAGGCAAAGACATTTCGGGAAATATAGAGGTTATTGATTTAAGCAAAACTCCACACCTACTTGTTGCTGGAACTACAGGATCGGGAAAATCAGTTTTTATAAACACATTGCTTGCAAGCTTATTATACAAGTTTCATCCAAGCGAGTTAAGACTAATTCTTATTGACCCAAAAATGTTAGAGCTTAGTGTTTACAACGATATTGCACACTTATTAACCCCCGTTGTAACCGAACCTAAAAAATCCATCATTGCTCTTAAATGGGTTTGTAAAGAAATGGAAAGGCGCTATACATTGATGAACGAAGAGGGTACTAGAAATCTAGAAGGATATAATAACATAGCCATTGACAGATTGCCTTATATAATCGTTTTTATCGATGAAATGGCCGATTTGATGATGACTGCGGGCAAGGAAGTTGAACATTATGTCCAAAGACTGGCTCAAATGGCAAGGGCGTGTGGTATTCATTTAGTAATGGCGACTCAAAGGCCAAGTGTGGACATTATTACTGGAAGCATAAAGGCAAACTTTCCCTCTAGGGTTAGTTTTCAAGTTGCAAGTAAATATGATAGTAGAACTGTTTTGGGAGAAATTGGTGCTGAGCAATTACTTGGCAACGGGGATATGCTAATGTCTAAAAATGGTTCAAATTTAATTCGCTATCAATCAGCTTTTATCTCTGACAATGAAGTAAATAATCTAATATCTGAAATCAAAAAATCTCAAAAAGTTGAATATTTGGAGGAATTAGAAGAGATTATAAAAAATAATGATGAAAATATGGAGTCTTTAAGTGATGAGGATGAAGAATTAATTTCAAAATCAATCGATTTAATTAAGACGTCCCACCGGGCCTCAACAAGTTATTTACAGAGAAATTTTCAAATTGGTTACAATAAAGCGGCTCGGATAATGGAAGCATTAGAGCAAAGAGGGGTAGTCTCGCCCCCAAACCATACTGGCAAAAGAGAAATACTAATCAATAATTAATTTAATATTTTTGTCATGAGATTTGATTTGAATATTAAAGTCAATTTCATTTTTTAATTTTTTTTTTAAGTTAGTTAAGTGAGTGTCTAATTTGTTAATAGAGAATTCCTTGTTATTTGGCCATATAGATTTATATACTTGGGTTTTTTCAATGCCATCAGAAGAAGTAACCAGAAGGGAAAAAATAATATTTTGAATATTGCTGAGGAAACATTGCTTTTTTTTTGTATTTCGTAATAAATTTTGAAAGGGATAAAAAGCAAAACCCTGGAGGTTAATTTTTATATCAGAGGATAAATCTATTACGATTGAATAAAAAGCATCAAGGGTAAAAGGCAAAGAAATAGAACTAGATTTTTTATTAACTATAATTTTTATTTGATCATTATCTATTATTATTTCTAAAGAAGTTAAAAACTTTTCAAATAAATAATTTTGATGAAATTCCTTTTGGTTAACAAGACTCTGAATTTGCTTTAATAAAAAATCATCCTTACAAATAATATTAATCATCTAATTCAAAAAAATTAATACGATTAAAAAATTTGTCATCAATATATAATTGATAACAATCAAGCAAGTAGATGCTTAGACTAGCCCTTTCAGATTGAATAGAAATTCTTCTGATAAAGATTTTGTCAGATTTTTCAATTTTTATAGATGTATTAGATGACTTATAGAAAGTTTTATAATTTGGAGAGTCATTATAAATATCAATTAATAACTCAAAAGTATCTTTGTTTTGATTTATTTTTTGGAAAATTTTTCTGTCTAGATTATTAATAATAAAGAAATTGTCTTTACTGCCTATTAACGTGTAAAGCTTTTTATCTTGATACTCATATCTAATTTTATCTTCTTTAATAAGAAAAACTCCATTTTGAATACTGCCATCTTGGTACACTTCCTCAAAATTACATTTAATCTCAGTACTAAAAGAATTGTTTATAGAAATTAGGAATAATAAAATTAGGTAGATAGTTTTTTTCATATGAAAATCTTTGATCCTATCCTGACCATATTTGATGAGTATTTTATCGCATCAATGTAATCATTGCTCATTCCCATACTTAAATTTAAATTTACATCAATTTGATCTCTAATTTTTACCATTTTTTTAAAAAAATAAGATGGTTCTCCACTAAAGGGCGGAATGCACATTAAGCCTTTGATATTTAAATTTTTATTTTTTGCGTAATTGAATAAATCCTCTAAATCGGCTTCGTTTACACCAGATTTTTGTTTTTCTTCTCCGATATTTATTTGTATATAAAAGTCTTTCGTTCTCTGTATTTTATTTTTGTTAAATTCTTTATCAATTTCGTTGATTAATTTTTTTGTATTTAATGTTTGAATCGTATCAAAAGTTTTTAAGGCAATTTTTACTTTATTTGACTGCAATGGGCCAATGAGGTGCAGTTTGTAATTACTTTGTATTTCTTGGAATTTAGATTTTGCTTCTTGGACTCTATTTTCTCCAAAAAGAAAAAAACCAAGATTAATTAATTTTTGAACATCTTCTAAGGGTCTATTTTTAGTAACAATCATTAGTTGGCAATTTGGGAAATTATTAACCTCTTCTTGGATTGAATAAAGTGATTTGTAATTGATCAATAAATTTTTATTTATAGGTTTTGTTCATCTATGTATTTTTCAACATAGGGACTAAGAAATTTTATTTCTTTAGATGATAGATTTGGGGTATCGAATGATAGTTTACATTCATTTTTTTCAACAAAATCCTGAATTAAATTATAGTCCATTTCAATTTCTACTCCTGATTGAATTAAATGGAAAATTATAGAACTTAGGGAATCGTATGGATTATTACTTATATGTTTTTTTAAAAGAATTTGGCCTCTTAATGAATTGATAACATTTATATTAGTCCAACTTTCTGTATTGGTATGCCACCCCTTGATATTCATTTCATAATTAGTTTGGTTTATTTGAGAAAAAAAACTTTTATTATCAAGATTTAAAAAAACATTTCTAGCCACTTCAGCATCGTTATCATATTCTTTTTTTAATTTGGAATATATTTTATATGGATGATCGATTAAAAATAAATATGATCTGGTTAATTTAGAATTAGTAAAATTAAGATTGTTTTCAGTAGAAAAAAAAGGAAGGTTATTTCTAATAAATATATATGGGGCTTTAGAATTGTTTAATATTAACCATTGATATAGATAAGAATATGATATGGAGTCATTAAAACTTATGCTTTTTTCTTTTAATAAACTTTCAACCGTTTCCACTATGAGATTTTCGTATTTCAGCACCTTGGCATTTTGTTGATATTTATTGCTCATATAAAATTCTATAAAACTTGAGATGTAATCTAAATCTTGATCAAGATATGAGTTGAGCCAAATAATTTTTGCATTAGTGATTTCCGTATCACTTAAAAGAATTGATTGTGCAACGAATTCTTTTGATAGTGAATAGAAAATATCCTTGTTTTTTTGATTTAAGGTAAGAAGATGTTTTAATAATTCTTTATGGTGGTTAGAAACAAAAAAATCTTGAAGTATTTTTTTATTATATTGATATTTAACATTGGATAAAAACGTCATAATTATTTATATACATAATTAATCCCAATGAACAAAGAAATTTCAAATATATTAGACATGGTAAAATCTTCAGATATTGATGGGGCTTACAAAAAAGCTAAAATTCTTTTTAAAGAAAAAAAAAATGATCTTGGAGTAGTTAAGGCTCTCGTCTATGTCTGTATTCAAAAAACAAGGTATCAAGAAGTAATTAATGTTTTAGAGGATTTTTTTAAAAATAGACATCTCCAAAAGGATTTTGATTACTATAACAATTTAGGATTAGCATATTTAAAAATTGAAGAGTTTGAAAAAGCAAAAATAAATTTATTCGCTGCTCATAATTTAAATTCTTCCATGCCAAACATAAATGGAAATCTTGCTGAGTTATATATTAAATTTAGAAATTTTGAAGAGGCGGACAAATACCTTAACAACTGCCTATCAAAAATTTTTGACATCGATAAAAAATACATAAGTCAGTATACAAATATTTTTTTATTAAAGATTCAAGTTGCGGCCGCCCTGGGCAATAACCAAAAAATTGTAAATTTGTTTAGAGAAATTCTTCAGTTAACTTTTAATGAAGATATCTTTTATCTTTTGGCAACGGTCGATCCTAATTGTATTACTAATGAGCTATTAAAAACCGCAGAACAAAAAATCAATGAAAATAGTATAAAGTTTAGTAATAAATTAAGCAGGTTTTATTATATAGTTCCGTTATATTTTGGTCTTGGATTATATTACAGTAAAAGAGATAAAAATATTTCAGAAAATTATTTTCATTTAGCAAATAAAGAAACATTTAATAATATACGGTATGACTCTTTTAGTTATCAGAAAAAAATTCTCAAACTGATTGATTTTTATGAAAAAAATGAATTAGATCGAGTACCAAATTTTTCTAGACAAGGAAAAAATAATATTTTTATCGTAGGCTCTCCAAGATCAGGAACAACTCTGCTAGAGTCAATTGTTGCTGCTAATGATGATGTCTTTTCTGCCGGTGAGCTAATTAGTGCAGGCGATTTAATTTCTACAAACTTAGATAACTTTGAAAATGACATTGGGGCTTTTCAAATTAACTTTTGTGAGACCTATTTAAGAAGAGTTGATTATTTGAGGGGAGATTACAAGTTTTGTACCGACAAACTTCCCGAAAATTTTCTGTACATAGGTCATATATTAAATTTTTTACCCGAAGCAAAAATAATTAGAATATTTAGACATCCGTGGGATACGGCTATTTCCTTATACAAACAAAGATATTTGATGAACATTCCTTTTAGTGCGAGTTTTTTTAACATAGGGGTATTTATGGCAAATTTTGAAGCGATAAACTTATATTGGAATAAAAAAATCCAGAATAAAAGCAATATTCTTGATATTCGATACGAAGAACTGGTTAGCGAAAAAGAAGATAACCAAAAGAAAATATATTCATTTTTAAAATTTACCTCTAAATATCAGGAGAGTAAAAGAGAAGCGTTTTTTTCTAGCACCGCCAGTATTCAACAAGTTCAAGGCTCTGTCCACAAAAGCTCTATTGGTAAAAAGGAGTTTGAGGATAGGAAAAATGAATTTTATGATTCTATCAATATGCAAAGAGATTTTTGGGTTTCAAAAGGAATTGTTGAAAAACAAGAAGATTTCTTTGGTTATGCCTTAGATTAAACAAAGCTTATTATTTGTTGCATTTTTGCAACACAATTCCTAAATTTTCTTTTTTTGTAACAAAATAACTATATTTTTCATAAAATTCATTCATATTCCTTATCAAATAAATAAATCTATGAAAGGATTTTTATTATGAAAAAAATCGCATTTTTTGCTTCTGCAATTGCGGCTGCTGCTTTTGGTACAGCTCAAGCAGATGTTTCTGTGAGCGGTAAAGCATCTACAACTTATGTTGATGCTGGCGGTAACACAGAACTACAAAATGGTGGTGCTGTATCTTTTGGTATGTCAACCACTACTGATGCTGGTGTAACAATCAGCGCAAGCGCAGGTATCACTGGTGACGCTGACTCAGTTGGATCAGGCGCTTCTGCATCTGGTCTAACTTCAATCTCTTTTGGTTTTGCAAACGGTTCAATCACTATTGGTGATGATATTGGTGTTGCGGACGGAGTAGGTCAAGTTGGTGAGTTAGTAACTTACGCAGATACAAATAACGTAACAATGTCATACGTTCCTGGCATCTACGACGATGAGGGATCAGGTATTTCTGCTTCAACATCTGTGGGTGATATGTCCTTAGGATTAGCATACAACTTTGATGGTGCGGGCGGTGGTGACATCGATGGTGGCGTAACTAATAACGCATCTGTAACTCTGTCTATGCCTGTAGGTGGCGCATCTCTATCTCTTGCACACGCAACAAGTGAAATAGTTGGATCTGATTCATCCGAAACTGGTGTTGCATTATCATACGGTATGGGCGGTGGAACACTTTCACTTGGTGTCACAGGTGTAAGTTCTGATGATACTGACAAAGAAGGTGAGTCATACGGTATTGCTTACAAAACAACATTAAACGGCTTAGCCCTTGGTGTTGGTATGCAATCTTCTAGTGCTGGTAATGTTGAAAACAAAAACACTGTAACCACTGATGTAACTCTTTCAAACTCTTTAGGTGGCGGTGCATCAGTCTTTGCTGAATATAGATCAATCAGCGGTGACGGTGCTGGCGCAGAAAGCGCAACTCTATCTAAGCAAGTTTTAGCTGTTGGAACAAGCGTAAGCTTCTAATAACCTAACACTATAAGCTTAAAACTATCATATTAGAGCGGGCAAATAAAATTGCCCGCTTTTTTTTATCTCTTTAAAATTCTGATAAATCTACTAAATTTATATCTATTATCATGAAAAACTTATTTATTTTGTTCACTTTAATTTTAATCGTTGGCTGTTCAAATAATAGCAAATACAAAGATAACATGAAAAGATTAGATCAGGTTTATGGCGAATGTGATAACCCTTTGAAGTCGTTATCGAAAATGCAATATGAGATTTGTAAAGCCAAAGAGCGTGCAGGAGGCAAAACCCTATTCAACTTAGAAGAGGGCTTGGACCAATTGTTTAATGCAGACAAAAATCAGATTGTTTATTCAAGTAAAATAAACCAAGAGTTATGGGGCGCCTCAATCAGCGTTACTGATAATTATCCATTAAAAATTGCAGATAGTAATGGGGGCATCATCGAAACTGACTGGATCTATGACTCGGCTGATACTCAAAAAAGGTGTTTAATCAAAATTAAAATAATTTCTTCTGACCTTGTTAGTAATGGTGTAACAACCAATTTTATTTGTCAAAATCAAAACCAAGAAAATATCTGGATTGCAGACTCAAATGATTATTCAGAAGAAGAAAAAAAGCTTATACTCAAAATTTTACAAATAGCATCTTCAATCAATCAATCTGTGAATTAAAAAAATATGTCTTCAAAAAGATATATTCTTGAAATGTTTCCCTACCCTTCAGGAAATATTCATATGGGACATGTCAGGAATTATGTCATTGGTGATATTTGTGCAAGGTATCATAAATTAAAAGGCGAGGAGGTCATTCACCCGATGGGTTGGGATGCCTTTGGTTTGCCTGCGGAAAATGCGGCAATTCAATATGGAACGCACCCTCATGACTGGACAAAATCAAACATAGATAATATGAAAAAGCAGCTTCAGAAACTTGATCTCGACTTAGATTGGGATAAGGAGCTGGCAACATGTGATCCTGATTATTACAGATATCAACAAGAATTATTTATTGATTTTTATAATGCTGGTCTTGCTTATAAAAAGGATGCGCTCGTAAACTGGGACCCTGTTGATCAAACGGTACTTGCAAATGAGCAAGTAATTGATGGTAAAGGTTGGAGAACGGGGGCCCCAATAGAGAAAAAAAAATTATCGCAATGGTTTTTCAAAATCACTCAATACGCCGAAGAGCTTCTCAATGATTTAAACAAACTCAAATTATGGCCAGAAAAAGTTAAAGTTATGCAAAAAAACTGGATTGGAAAATCAGAAGGAGCAGAGATAAATTTTTCAATTATTAACCACCAAAAAACTTTAAAAATTTTTACCACTCGGCCAGACACAATTTATGGAGCTACATTTATTGCCATATCCATAAATCATTCTTTTGTTGTTGATGTGCTAACAGAAAGTGAGATTGCTAGTATTAATGAGCAATTTAATCAAACTGAAAGCGAAAAAGAGAAATTGGGGGTTCCCCTGAATATTTATTGCGAAAATCCAATAACAAAAGAAAAGATTCCTTTATATATAGCTAATTTTGTTCTTGATAATTATGGCGAAGGTGCCATTTTTGGATGCCCAGCACATGACCAAAGAGATTTTGAGTTTGCAAGAAAATATAATCTACCAATCACTAAGGTAATTGATTGTTCTGACGAACAGCTTCCGTATACAGGAGATGGCTTATTAATTAACTCACCCCTTCTTGAAGGTCTTTCTAAAAATGATGCGATAAGCAAAATAATTAAATATTTTGAGGCTAATCAAATTGGAAAGAAGGCTATAAACTATAAAATACGTGATTGGGGGGTGTCTCGTCAAAGATATTGGGGCTGTCCCATCCCGGTTATATATTATGAAGATGGAAGTTATCGCGTATTAGACAAGGAGGAGCTTCCTGTTTCATTACCCTATGATGTTATACTTGAGGGAAAAGGAAATCCGCTTCTAATTAATGATAATTGGCGAAAAATTAAATGCCTCAAAACAGGTAAAACAGCCTATCGAGAAACCGATACACTAGATACGTTTGTAGACTCCTCCTGGTACTATGTAAGGTTCTTAAATAATAAATTAAAAAAACCTTTTGATCGTGGAGAAGTTAATAAATATTTACCAGTTGATAAGTATATCGGCGGTATCGAACATGCAATTCTTCATCTCTTATATTCAAGGTTTTTTATGAAAGCATTAAGAGATATTTATGATTTAAAAGTCGACGAGCCTTTTAAACAGCTTTTCACTCAAGGGATGATAACCCACAAAACGTACAAGACAGAAAATAATGAATGGGTCATGCCAAAAGACGTGGTGCTCATTGATGAAAATTTAATTTATTCTAAAACCAAAGAAAAAATTGTTGAGGGACCATCAGAAAAAATGTCTAAATCCAAAAAAAATGTCGTAGAGCCCAACGAAATACTAGATAACTACGGCATTGACGCTACTAGAATTTTTATGATTTCGGACTCGCCCCCTGATAGAGAATTAGAGTGGACAGATGAAGGAATACAAAGTTCTAAAAATTTAATTAATCGTCTCCACCTCTATTTTCATCAACCAGAAACAGAAATCAACGAAGACGCACTTAGGGTTGTAGAAAAATTTGTTTATGAAATGGAAAAAAATATTCTAAATTTTAGCTTAAATAAATGTGTCGCTAACATATATATTCTTCTTAATTTTTTAGAAAAAAATAAATACTACCTTGGTAAGCACGAACTAAGCAAAAAAGTACTTGTTTGTTTGTTTCCAATTATTCCAGGTTTGTCATTAACCTTATCAAGTAAATTATTTAATATCAAAACTCCCGATCTTCCCTGGCCTTCGATAAATAATAATTTGATAGAACAAAATGAGATCACCTTACCTATCCAAATA
>Ga0181607_10004474_pt1 | contig 11964 bp, 8 predicted proteins | sample 041ome_9_FD_132420 | JGI IMG/M metagenome (GOLD analysis project Ga0181607, IMG submission 132420) | Coastal salt marsh microbial communities from the Groves Creek Marsh, Skidaway Island, Georgia - 041413US metaG (megahit assembly) | ecosystem: Environmental > Aquatic > Marine > Intertidal zone...
AACTTCTTAGGCACTAAGGATAAACCTATTGCAATATCAGAAAGGGAAGTCTCTAAGTTACTTCAGGATATCACTGAAGGAGTTGACAATCCTAAGCCTAAATTTGAGTATGAAGTGGGAGAGCAAATCAAAGTTTCTGATGGCCCATTCGCTTCATTTAGTGGAATAATAGAAGAGGTTGACAGTTCAAGACAAAAGCTTAAAGTGTCCGTCTCAATTTTTGGGAGACCCACACCACTAGAATTAGATTATTCACAAGTGGTTAAGGGCTAAAAATATGGCAAAAGAAATTCTTGGTTTTATAAAATTACAAATACCAGCTGGTTCTGCGAATCCCGCTCCTCCTGTTGGTCCCGCACTCGGTCAAAAGGGTTTAAATATTCAAGATTTTTGTAAGCAGTTTAACGATGCTACTAAAGATCTAGAAAAAGGAGCACCTATTCCTACAATCATAACTGCGTATAAAGATAGATCTTTTGATTTCGTTACTAAAAAACCTCCGGTAACTTTTTATCTTAAAAAGGCTGCTAAAATTAAAAAAGGATGTCAAACCCCTGGAAGATCAAAATTGGGAAAAGTTACAATGGCGCAAATAAATGATATTGCTAAAGAAAAATTAGAGGACTTGAATGCATATGATGTAGAACAGGCTTCTAAGATTGTCTTAGGCTCAGCAAGATCAATGGGGATGGAAGTAGTTTAATGCTTACAAAAAATAAAAAAAAGCAAATTGAAGGCGTCGATTTTAATAAATCATATTCAATCACAGAAGCTGTTAAATTAATAAAAGAAAAAAAATATGTTAAATTTGATGAGTCTTTAGAGGTATCAATTAACACAGGTATAGATTCAAAACAATCAGATCAAAATGTTAGAGGAAGTTTTGTTCCTCCTCATGGTCTTGGAAAAAAAGTAAACATTGCTGTATTTGCTCAAGGTAAAAATGCTGAGGATGCAAAATCTTTAGGTGTAAAAAAAGTGGGGGGAGAGGATCTTGTTTCAGCGCTTCAAGAAAAAATAGATGTAGATGTTATAATAGCCACTCCCGATATGATGTCTGTTGTAAGTAAAATAGCGAAGGTATTGGGGCCCAAAGGCTTGATGCCAAATCCTAAAACAGGAACTGTGACGAATGATATTAAAGGCACCATTGAAAATATTAATAAAGGTTTAGTTGCTTATAAAAATGATAAGGCTGGTACAATCCATGCTGCCCTAGGCAAATTAAGCTTTGATGAAAATCACCTTACTGAAAATACTTCATCATTTATTGAAGAAATAAAAAAAATTAAACCATCTGGTGTAAAAGGTAATTTTATAAACTCTGTTTACGTATCATCATCTATGGGTTTTGGTTTGAAAGTAGATATTTAATAATGAATAAATTAGAGAAAAAAGAATATATAGAAAATCTTGATAAGATGTCAAAAGAGTATTCAGCACTCTTTGTTACCTCATTTAATGAAATGTCAGTCAAAGAAATGATAGAATTTAGAACTGAAATTAGAAATAATGAAGGTGTTACTAAGGTTTCTAAAAACAATATAGTTAAAATTTTTCTAGATAAAGACGACAAGAAAAAACCTCTTTGTGAATTTTTATCACAACAAAAATTATTAATTTTTACAAACAATCCTGTAGGTACAGCTAAGGTTTGTAAGAAATTTGAAAAAGATTTAAAAAAGTTATCTGCAGAGGTAGCTTTTTTTGATGACAAGCTATACTCGAAAGATGACATAGCAAAGGTTGCAACTTTACCTTCTCTAGATGAAATCAGAGGAAAAATAGTTGGGTTGATTAATGCTCCAGCATCTAAAATTGCAAGAATATTGCAAAGACCAGATCAGGACATTATTTCAATATTACAAAATAAAAAAGACTAATTTAGGGAGAGACAAATGGCAGATTTAAATAAAATTGTTGATGAATTATCGACACTTACAGTTATGGAAGCAGCTGAGCTTTCAAAACTTTTAGAAGAAAAATGGGGTGTTACAGCCGCTGCACCAGTTGCAGTTGCTGCAGGTGGCGCACCAGCAGCTGAAGCTGCAGAAGAAAAGGATAGCTTTGATGTAGTTTTAGCTGCAGCAGGCGATCAAAAAATTAACGTTATTAAAGAAGTAAGGGGCATTACAGGTCTTGGTTTAAAAGAAGCCAAAGATATGGTTGAAGGCGCTCCTAAAACATTAAAAGAAGGTGTGAAAAAAGAAGAGGCTGAAGCTATGAAGACACAGCTAGAAGCCGCTGGCGCAAAAGTAGAACTTAAATAATTAGTATTATTACAGGTTCTACATAAATATGCCACTTAGTTTCACAGAAAAAAAACGTATCCGCTATTCCTTTGGTAAAATCGGTAAAACGATTGATGTACCAAACTTAGTTGATATTCAAAAAATCTCTTACGATAAGTTCCTACAATTAGGAAAATCAGTAGAGGAACGTTCAAATACTGGTCTACAAGAAGTCTTTAATTCTGTCTTTCCCATTAAAGACTATGCAGGTAAATCTGAACTTCACTATATTGATTATTATCTAGACAATCCAAAATATGATGTTGATGAGTGTAGAAGAAAAGGTCTTACTTTTTCTGCTTCACTTATGGTTACATTTAGATTGATTATTTGGGACATTAATGAAGAAACAGGTGAGAAATCACTTCGTGATATTAAAGAACAAGTCGTATATTTAGGTGACTTACCATTGATGACTAATAATGGTACTTTCGTTGTCAATGGCACTGAAAGAGTTGTAGTAAGTCAATTACACAGATCTCCAGGCGTATTTTTCGATCATGATGATGGAAAAACTCATGCTAGTGGTAAAGTCTTATATAACGCCAGAATTATTCCTTATAGAGGATCCTGGTTAGATTTTGAATTTGATCATAAGGATAACTTATTTTTCAGAATAGATAGAAAGAAGAAAATGATCTCAACTACTATTTTGCAAGCACTTCCCTCGAAGGCTTCTGAAAAATATTTAGAAGAATGTGAACAGAATAAAGTTGAGCCAGATATTTACAAAGTCTCTGGTATGACATCTGAAGAAATACTTACTTATTTTTATGAGACTTTCTCTTTTAAAAAACAAAAAGATGGATGGATTGTCAATCTAGATTTAAATAAATTTAAATACAAAAATCTCCCTTTTAACCTGGTTGATCCTGCAACAAAAGATGTAGTTGCGTATAAAGATGTAAAACTCTCCCTTAAACTTTTAAAAGAGATTCAAGATAAAAAAATTAATAAGTTCTTTTTCAATGAAGAGGATCTTTATGGCTTTTATCTATCCAATGACATTGTTAATTATGATAATGGACTAGTTTATGCTGAAGCTGGGACTTTATTAGGTGCTGAGTTTTTTGAGAGATTAAATGAGCTCTCTATAAATGAATTTTCTGTAATCAATGCCAATCAAGCAACAGGTAATTTAGGTATTATAAATTCCTTAGTAGCTGATAAAAATAACTCCAGAGAAGAAGCTTTATTCGATATTTTCAAAATTTTAAGACCTGGTGAACCACCAACTTTAGAAGCAAGTAATTATTTATTCCAAAATATGTTCTTTAGCGAAGACAGATATGATCTCTCAGAAGTTGGAAGAGTTAAACTTAATTCTTATTTGTCATTAGATAAAAATAATAAAGTTAGAATTCTCAGTAAATCAGACATACTTGCAGTTGCAAAAAAACTCTTTGATATGAAAACTGATAGTGCTGGAAAAGATGATATTGATCATCTTGGCAACAGAAGAGTTAGATCTGTTGGAGAATTAATTGAAAATCAATACAGAATTGGCCTTGTCAGAATGGAAAGAGCTATTCGTGAAAAGATGGGGACAGTGGACATTGAGTCTATCATGCCTCAAGATCTTGTTAATTCTAAGCCTATTCAGACAGTTTTAAAAGAGTTCACTGGTACAAGTCAACTTAGCCAATTTATGGATCAAACAAATCCGTTAAGTGAAATTACCCATAAGAGAAGAATTTCTGCTTTGGGCCCTGGAGGTCTTACAAGAGAAAGAGCTGGTTTTGAAGTTCGTGATGTTCATACTACGCACTATGGAAGAATTTGCCCAATTGAGACACCTGAGGGTTCGAATATTGGACTCATAAATAGCTTATCCTCGTTTGCAAGAATTAATCAATATGGATTCATTGAGACTCCCTATAGAAAAATTGTAAATGGTAAAGTAACCAGTGATGTTCTCTATCTTAATGCAGATGAAGAAGAAAATTATACAATAGCTCAGGCGAATAGTCCCCTTGATGAAAATGGATTATTTTCTGAAGAGTTTGTAAGCTGTAGAAGAAGAGGTGATTTCATTTTCTGTGGTCCCTCTGAAATTGATTTTATGGATGTTAATCCTCAACAGCTAGTTTCTGTTGCCGCATCTTTAATTCCATTCCTTGAAAATGATGATGCAAATAGAGCATTGATGGGCTCGAACATGATGAGACAAGCAGTCCCGTTAGTAAAGAGTGAAGCCCCTCTAGTTGGTACTGGATTTGAATCTAAAGTAGCCAGAGATAGCGGAGCTGTTGTTGTTGCTAAAAATAATGGATATGTGCATCAGGTTGACTCTTCAAGGATTGTAGTTAGATCTGACTCTAAAAATATCAGCAAAGACAAGAGTGGAGTTGATATTTACAATTTAAAGAAATTTCAAAGATCAAATCAAAGCACTGCTATCAATCAAAAACCTATTGTCAAAATTGGTGATTATGTTGAGAGGGGCGATGTTATTGCTGATGGCCCTTCAACTGATTTGGGTGAACTAGCCCTTGGTAGAAACTTATTAGTTGGTTTTATGCCCTGGAACGGCTACAACTTCGAAGACTCAATAATCATGTCGGAAAGAGTAGTTCATGAAGATAGGTTTACCTCAATTCATATTGAAGAATTTGAAGTTTTATGTAGAGATACAAAATTAGGCCCTGAAGAAATTACCAGGGATATGCCCAATGTCGGTGATGAAAGCATAACAAACTTAGATGAAGCTGGTATTGTTTATATTGGCTCTGAAGTTAAGCCTGGTGATATCCTAGTAGGTAAAGTTTCTCCAAAAGGTGACTCTCCAATTACTCCTGAAGAAAAACTTTTAAGAGCAATCTTTTCTGAAAAAGCTGCAGATGTAAAAGATACATCTTTGAGATTACCAACTGGATACTCTGGTGTTGTTGTGGATGTTCAGGTTTTGGTTAGAAGAGGCGTTGATAAAGATGAAAGAACTATTGCTATTGAAAGAGTTGAAATAGATCGTCTTTCAAAAGACAAAGATGATGAAAAGAATATTTTAGAGAATAACTATAAACAAAATTTAGTTAGTTTATTTAAAAATAAAACATCTAATGTTAATTTGGACTCAATATCTAAAGATAATAAAATCTCCGATGCTGATTTAGAAAATAAGAATATTGAATTTTTAGAACAAATATCTGTTAACGATGAAAGCACTATGGAAACATTTAGCTCTCAAAAGAAAATTTATAATGATGCAATTATTCTTTTAGACAAAAAGTTTCAAAATAAAATAGAAAAAATTCAAAGTGGAGATGACTTACTGCCTGGTGTTTTAAAAGTTGTGAAAGTTTTTGTTGCAGTAAAAAGAAAATTACAAGCTGGTGATAAGATGGCTGGACGTCATGGAAATAAAGGTGTCATTTCCAAAATCGTTCCCATTGAAGATATGCCTTTCTTAGAGGATGGCACTCCAGTTGATGTCTTATTAAACCCGTTAGGTGTTCCTAGTAGAATGAATATCGGTCAGATTTTAGAGACACATTTAGGTTGGGCCGCCTTTGGATTAGGTAAGCAAATATCAAAAAGTTTAGATCTTGCAAAAAAAGAAGGAAATATTCTGCAATTAAAAGAGTCTTTAGCTAATTTTTATGAACAAAACAAAGACTCAAATGTTGAAATCAAAAATATGAATGATGATCAGCTTGTCGAACTAGCATCCAATTTAGAAAAAGGTGTTACTTTTGCAACTCCAGTTTTTGATGGAACCAATACTACTGAGATTACAAATTTGTTAGATAAAGCTGGTTTTGATAATAGTGGTCAGGTTTATTTACATGATGGTAGGTCAGGTGAAAGATTTGAAAGAAAAGTTACTGTTGGCTACAAATATATCCTAAAGCTTCACCATTTAATTGATGATAAAATACATGCCCGTTCAATTGGACCATATAGTCTTGTAACTCAACAACCTCTCGGTGGTAAGGCTCAATTTGGTGGACAGAGATTTGGAGAAATGGAAGTTTGGGCGCTTGAAGCATATGGTGCATCCAATACTCTTCAAGAAATCTTAACTATCAAATCAGATGACGTTGCAGGAAGAACAAAGGTTTATGAAGCTCTCATAAGAGGTGATTATAACTTTGAAAGTGGAATTCCTGAGTCATTCCATGTTCTTGTTAAAGAGCTCAAATCTTTAGGTTTGAATGTTGAATTAATTGAAACTGATCCGACCGTAAATAGGGAGAGTGCATAATGAAAGACCTTACTAATTTATTTAAAAATAATAATCAAACTTTAAATTTTGACCAAATTAAGATTTCTGTCTCAAGCCCTGAGCAAATTAGATCTTGGTCCTTTGGTGAAATAAAAAAACCTGAAACCATTAATTACAGAACATTTAAACCTGAAAGAGAAGGTTTATTTTGTGCAAGAATATTTGGCCCTACTAAAGACTACGAGTGCTTATGTGGTAAATACAAAAGAATGAAATTTAAAGGCATTACATGTGAAAAATGTGGTGTTGAAGTTACGTTATCTAAAGTAAGAAGAGAAAGAATGGCTCACATTGAGCTAGCTGCTCCAGTTGCTCATATATGGTTTTTAAAATCATTACCTAGTAGAATAGGGCTTGCTCTTGATATCACTCTTAAAAATCTTGAAAAGGTTTTATATTTTGAAAGTCATATAGTTATTGACCCATTAATGTCTGGTTTAGAACAAAACCAACTTTTAACCGATGAAGAGTTAGAAGAAGCAATTGATCAATTTGGTGAAGACTCCTTTAAACATGGTATTGGCGCTGAAGCTGTTCAGGATATTTTATCTAGTATCGATTTAGAAGGTGAAATCCAAAAATTAAAAGAAGATGGAGAAGCTACTTCTTCAGAAACAAAAAAGAAGAAAATTTTGAAGAGGATGAAAGTCATTGAAGGCTTTAAGCGCTCCAATATTAAACCTGAATGGATGATTTTAAAGGTTTTACCTGTCATTCCTCCGGAGTTAAGACCATTAGTTCCTCTTGAAGGGGGTAGATTTGCTACCTCTGACCTAAATGATCTATATAGAAGAGTTATCAATCGAAATAATAGACTAAAAAGACTCTTAGACTTAAGGGCTCCAGATATCATTGTTAGAAATGAAAAACGCATGCTCCAAGAGTCTGTTGATGCACTTTTTGATAATGGTAGAAGAGGAAGGGTTATAACAAGCACCAATAAGAGACCTCTTAAATCACTCTCTGAAATGCTAAAAGGTAAGCAAGGAAGATTTAGACAAAACCTACTTGGTAAACGTGTGGATTACTCCGGAAGATCAGTAATTGTTGTAGGCCCAGAGCTCAAACTTCATCAGTGTGGTTTGCCAAAAAAAATGGCTTTAGAGTTATTTAAACCTTTTATCTATAATAAATTAGAGTCTTATGGGTTTGCTTCTACTCTCAAATCTGCAAGAAAAATGGTTGAATCCGAAAGACCAGAAGTTTGGGATATATTAGATGAAGTGATCAGAGAGCACCCAATCCTCTTAAATAGAGCGCCTACACTTCATAGATTAGGTATTCAGGCATTCGAACCAATTTTAATTGAAGGTAAGGCTATCCAACTTCATCCTTTAGTATGTACTGCATTTAACGCTGACTTTGACGGCGACCAAATGGCTGTTCACATTCCATTAAGTCTTGAAGCTCAATTAGAGGCAAGGGTTTTGATGATGAGCACAAATAATATTTTATCTCCATCAAGTGGAAAGCCGATTATAGTTCCGAGTCAAGATATAGTCTTAGGTATCTATTATTTATCTTTAATTGAAGAAAAAGAAGAACCAAAAAAATACTACTCCCATGTTGGGGAAGTTGAATTTGCTCTTGAAAATAAATCAATCAACTTACACACTCCTATTTTATATAGAACAAAAACTTACAACAAAGAAAATGATAAATTTGAATATAAAAAATTTACAACATCTCCAGGAAGAGTTTTACTTTTTAAAACGGTTCCTGAACATAAAGATCTTCCTTTTGATTGTGTAAATAAAGTTCTTACAAAAAAAGAGATTAGTAATTTGCTTGATAATGTCTATAGATTCTCAGGCCAAAAGGCTACTTGTATTTTTGTAGATCAAATTATGAATGTGGGTTTCAAATTTGCAGCTAAAGCTGGAATTTCTTTTGGTAAAGATGACTTAGTTATTCCTGAAGAAAAAGATCCACTAATTCAAGAGACCCAAAAATTAGTCAATAGTTTAGAGAGTCAATATCAAGAAGGTCTTATTACTGAAAGAGAAAAATACAATAAAGTTGTAGGTCTTTGGTCAACTTGTACAGATAAAGTTGCTAAAGCAATGATGAAAACAGTTTCTGCCAAAAAAGACAATTTGATAAATTCTGTTTATATTATGGCTGACTCTGGGGCTAGAGGCTCTGAGGCTCAGTTAAAACAATTAGCAGGTATGAGAGGTTTAATGGCAAGACCGTCTGGAGAGATTATTGAAAATCCTATTACTTCAAATTTCAAAGATGGATTGACTGTGTTGGAGTATTTCAACTCAACTCATGGAGCTAGAAAAGGTCTTGCAGATACTGCACTTAAAACAGCGAGTTCAGGATATTTAACAAGAAGATTAGTTGATGTTGCTCAAGATCTTACTATTACTCAAAAAGATTGTAATTGTACTCAAGGACTGACAGTAGACACAGTTTATGAGTCTGGTGAGGTTGCTATCCCACTTAAAGATAGAGTTTTTGGAAGATATTTAGCAAATGATGTTAAAAATAATGATGGCAAAGTTATTCTCAAAGATGGAGAATATATCTCCCACGACGAAATTGAAACTATTGAAAAAGAAAATATTACATCAGTTAGAATTAAATCACCGATTACTTGTGGATGTATAAATGGTATTTGTGCAAAAGCCTATGGTAGGGATCTCGCTAAAGGTGAGCCAGTTAATACTGGTGAAGCAGTAGGCATTATTGCTGCGCAGTCTATCGGTGAACCTGGTACTCAGTTAACAATGAGAACATTTCACGTAGGTGGTGTTGCTAGCTCCTCAGCTGAAAAGTCCAATTTTGAATCACCAAGTGATGGTAAGGTTAAAATTAAAAATTTAAGCTCCGTTATCAATGAATCTGGAAGTGAAATTGTTATCAATAGAACTTCTGAACTAGAAGTTTATGATTTGAATAATAAACTAGTATCAACTTTCAGAGCCCCTTATGGATCTACACTTTTAGCTAAAAATAATACTGAAGTTAAATTAAATACAGTTCTATTAGAATGGGATCCTTATACAGTTCCTATTGTTGCAGAAGAGTCTGGTGTTCTTGATTTTACAGATTTAGTTGAAGGTGTATCATTTATAGAGAAATTCGATGAGACAACTGGTATATCTTCAAAAGTTATAATCGATTGGAAAAGCTTTCAAGGTAAACAAGATCTTAAACCACAACTTGTAATTACTGATAAAGATGGAAATCCAGTTAAGACCAAAGGTTCAAAAAGCTCTTCATATGATTTAAGTGTAGGTATCATTTTAAATATAGAAAAGGGTAAAGAAGTTAAGGCTGGTGATATTATTGCGAGAATACCAAGAGCATCTTCAAAAACAAAAGATATCACTGGTGGTTTACCAAGAGTTGCTGATATTTTTGAATCAAGAAAACCAAAAAACCCTGCTGTTCTTGCTGAAATCTCTGGAACAATAGAATTTGGAAAAGATATTAAAAGTAAAAGAAGAATAATTATCAATCCAGAAGAGGGTGAACCAGTTGAATATTTGATTCCTAAGGGCACTTACATTTATTTCAATGAGGGAGATAAGGTTAGCAAAGGTGATATGATTGTTGATGGTACCCCATCACCAACTGATATTCTTAATATTCTCGGTATCGAAGCCCTTGCTGAATATATGGTCAAAGAAGTTCAAAAAGTATACAGACTCCAAGGTGTACTTATCGATGACAAACATATCGAATGCATCACAAAACAAATGCTTCAAAAAGCCGAAGTTATTGAATCAGGTGACAGTGATTATCTTGTTGGAGATGTTCACGATAGATCTACAATTCTAGAGAAAAACTTAGAACTAAAATCAGAAGGTAAAAAAGAAATAGAATATAAAATGATGATTTTGGGTATTACAAAAGCAAGTCTACAAACTAATTCATTTATCTCTGCTGCTTCATTCCAAGAAACAACCAGAGTATTAACTGAAGCCGCGATAAACGGTAAAGTTGATAAATTAACAGGACTTAAAGAAAACGTTATTGTAGGTAAGCTAATTCCTGCTGGTACTGGAAACGTTATTAGAGCTCTAAGAAAAGAAGCAAAAATACGCGATAATTCTTTATTAAAACAGATAGAAAATACTAAATAATATGTTGACTATTCTTATTACTATAAATATATTCTGCGAACTATGCCGACCATAAATCAACTCGTTCGTAAGTCTAGAGAGAAAGTCTCTAATAGAAATAAAGTGCCTGCGTTGAAAGCATGCCCTCAAAAAAGAGGAGTATGTTTAAGAGTTTATACCACCACTCCAAAAAAACCTAACTCAGCTTTAAGAAAAGTAGCAAGAGTTAAACTAACTAATGGTCAAGAAGTTACAGCATATATCCCTGGAGAGGGTCATAACCTACAAGAGCACTCAGTTGTTTTAATAAGAGGTGGCAGAGTAAAAGATTTACCCGGTGTAAGATATCATATAATTCGTGGCACACTCGATACGCAAGGTCTTGAAAAAAGACGTCAAAGAAGATCAAAATACGGAGCCAAAAAGCCTAAAAGCTAAATTTTAAAGTCATGTCAAGAAGAAGAGCTGCAGAGAAAAGACAAATATTACCTGATCCTATTTATAATAGTATCGTTTTAAACAAGTTTATAAATGAGGTAATGGTTGGAGGAAAAAAAACTGTTGCACAGAAAATAGTTTATGGCGCTTTAGAAATTATTAAAACGACTAATCAAAGTGAAGATCCATTAGATTACTTTCAAAAGTCAATTAACAACGTTAAACCTTCTGTTGAAGTTAAATCTAGAAGAGTTGGTGGTGCAACTTATCAAGTTCCAATGGAGGTAAGAAGCACTAGAGCTCAGGCTTTAGCATTTAAATGGATATTAACCAATTCAAAAAAGAGAAATGAAAAAACTCAAAGAGAAAGACTAGCTAACGAACTAATCGATGCTTTTGAAAACAAAGGTAATTCAGTCAAGAAAAAAGATGAAGTCCACAAGATGGCTGAAGCTAACAGAGCATTTGCTCATTACAGGTGGTAAATTAAATGGATTTAAGTAAATATAGAAATATTGGTATTATGGCACATATTGATGCCGGAAAGACCACTACCACAGAAAGAATTTTATACTACACAGGAAAATCACATAAGATCGGTGAGGTCCACGATGGTGCAGCTACTATGGACTGGATGGAGCAAGAGCAAGAGAGGGGCATTACAATCACCTCAGCAGCTACAACTTGTTTTTGGAATGACCATAGAATTAATATCATTGATACACCAGGTCACGTTGATTTTACTATTGAGGTTGAAAGGTCACTAAGGGTTCTTGATGGTGCCGTTGCTTGTTTTGATGGTGTTGCTGGGGTAGAGCCACAATCTGAGACTGTTTGGAGACAGGCTGATAGATATAAAGTTCCAAGAATTTGTTTTTGTAATAAAATGGATAGATTAGGTGCTGATTTTGAAATGAATGTCCAGTCTATTAAA
>Ga0181607_10004476_pt1 | contig 11962 bp, 12 predicted proteins | sample 041ome_9_FD_132420 | JGI IMG/M metagenome (GOLD analysis project Ga0181607, IMG submission 132420) | Coastal salt marsh microbial communities from the Groves Creek Marsh, Skidaway Island, Georgia - 041413US metaG (megahit assembly) | ecosystem: Environmental > Aquatic > Marine > Intertidal zone...
CAGCTGATACTGTTTTAGGTTGCCCAACCAACGTGGTTTGCGCTGACTGGCCGGACGGAACATGCCCACAAAGACCTTGTTTTCAGCCTGCGCGCGGTTGGTAGCACTCAGCGGCAAGGTCACCGCGGCAAAAGCGGTGTTGATGTCGATGATATCGCCAAAGATACGGCTGAGGGCCTGCTCCAGTTCGGCCTGACTGGTTGCCGATTGCCTGTAGCCACCCCCTTGCTCTGCTGCGCTGTGCATCAGGGCAGAATGTTCCTCGTTGGGCTGTGCGTTGAAGACATCGATGGTGTAGGTCGTGACAGGAATTCGGACGATCGAATCTGCCGTATCGCCCTCGCCTTCAACCACCACCGGGACACCCATTTCGTGGAGAAATTTGGTCCAATCATCGAGGTTGTAGTCGACACCATCAATGAACTCGCCCTGCACGGCTTTAAATCCCTGCAACGCCGAGGTGGGTGTGACAGCGAAAAAACCCTCATCGCTGTTGGTATTGCTGCACTCACAATCACCCGCAACCTTGCAGGTGTCTTTGATGATCTGGTCTTCCGCTTCACTTTCATTACCGCTAACTTGCTCCGTGCACTCCTTGGCATTCTTATATTCGATTTGGGTGTAGCCAATAGGCTCGATATCACCCGACTGATTGCGGATCTGCTCATACGCCTGCATCGGAATACCTGAGCCAGTGCCACCTGAAAGGGTGGCAGTGGGTGATTCACCCAGCCCGTCATAGAGGGCGGATAACCGTGCTGAATTGTCGAGCGTATCGACCTCGGGTCCGTTGCTATCGGTATTGCTGATCAAAATGACATAGGTATCGGAGCAAATATCCGACTCACCCAGGGGTGAGTCGAAAACCGCATACGGATCTTGGTACCCCTCGGCATCAGCCAACGCGACTGGCGTGCCTTCACCCACGAAGCTCTGCGTCTCACCTGTGAGATAGGCATACACATCGCTAGCGAGGTTGCCGTAAGAAGAATTGGAGTTCCGCTTTTCGTCAGGGTCGTTGATACCTTCGTCGATATCATCAAGGATTGAGAAGAGTGTGCTGCTCTCCCCTCCCAGCCGCTGCAGATCAAAACGGATATAGCCGCCGTCCTGATTGGCCGTCCCCTCAGTGGTGAATTCAATAAGGGCCACGTTGGCATCTTTTCCATCTGCAACGAGCCGCCTCAAGGTCGCCTCAATCGCCCTGACCTCGGATTGGCCCTGAGTACCGTCGGGCCACTTCTGGCTCTGGCGCGACCAATTAGAGGTATTGTCCAGCACAAACAGAATGTTAGGCAGTGCACTGGCAGCCGAACCACTGGCAAGACCGCTCGCAAACAGATCAATATCTTCAGTCACCGCATGGGTCGCGCCCAGCAGTAGCCACGCTGAGATGATAAATCGTCCTATTCTGCTCATCGAATCCCTCCTTTCACTCTCGCGGCGTCCATGCCGCCCTAACCACAGGCTGCTGCGATCAGATTCACCGAGGTCCGTGTCGTCAGGCCCTGGCGCACTACAACTTTTGCCCCGGTGACACGATCCGCTGCCGTCATGGTCACCTCCCACAGGGCATCTGCACACAGTGAATACGCTCCAGGCTGGTAACAGCTGGCATCGTCGGGGTTCTGCCACACCTTGAGTGTCGAGTTGCGAACCGGGATTGCAGAAATACACTCCGGCTTGCTCAGTGTCACGCTCATGTCGTCGGAGATACGATCACCCGTCATATCGAAACACCGGGTATAACTGTCCCCCTCGCACCTCACATTGAAGGCTTTTTCACCTTCCAAAAAGCCGTTGGTCATAATGGCTTCTTGCATCGCCGACAGCGCAGCGCTTTTCGCGGCGGCGCGTGCCTCGATGTTCTGCACAATGCGCAGGTTGCCCATCACGAGATTGGCCGAGACTGTGCCGATCAAAGTCACCACCGCCAACATGATCAAGGCAATGACCATTACGACGCCGCGCTGACTCGCCGCGATCATCGTCTTCGCCCTACACGATTGGGCAATTCAACCATCCTCGATTGCATACTGCTGGGGCGGAAATCCTGAGGGCTCTGAACCTTTAACCAAATCTTGGCTCCGATAACATTTGCTGCGTCAGTTGCACCCAGATCCGATACTTTTCGGTCGTAGGTGCCATTACCAGTGTCATCAATGAACCAATCGAACTGTAAATCTTCGACCCCATCCACCAAAATTTCCTGCACGTAACCGTGACCGCCCGACTCGAGAGAATCTAGGAACAGACGCACCAGCTGATTGCTTTGGTTCACGTAGTAGATACGCGACACGTATCGGTAAATCGGGGCACGCTCGCTCGCATTGCAGCTGTAACGGCTGTAAGTCAGCGTGCTCTCAATGTCGGCGCTCCCCAATTCATAGAGCTTGACCTCGCCTCCCGACAGACCGGCATTTTCGTCGTAACAACCATTGGTCTGCAGGTAAAAGAAATCGTCTACCGCGCCGCAAGCATTGTTGGTCGCAATCGAACCCAAGCCAGTCGCGCAAGTACTGGCGCGTCGGACGGCAACATAGGCAGCTCCTGCAGATGGCGTAGATCCCCCGCCATTACAGTAGTTCTTGTCGAAAGCTGCATTAATTTCAGCACCAACACCCGACAACAGCGGGGATTCCATGGCCCACGCCAGCTCAACACGCGGGTCAAATCCTGTGGCACCTGTGCCCACGCACAATGGCGGTGATGCTGGGTAGGGACCAATCTCGAGTCCATCGAGTTCCGACACGCGAAGCGCTCCATAGGCCGGGTCATCTGCATCGACAGGGGCACTCGCTTCCCCCCAATAATCCACTAGCGACAGCTCTTTCGCTAACAGGTCGATGGCGTACAAGCTATTTTCAAGTTGCCGGCCAGCGCGGTTGACATCGTTCAGGGCACGGCTGCTGTCGGAAAAGAGCGTTGTGACGCCCAGAATAATGACCGTGCCGAGGGCCAGCGCAATCATCAGCTCGATCAGACCAAAGCCTGCCCGCTTCGATTGATATTGTCGCAATGTGATGAGCCGAGACATGCTTTACCTCACCGCCACATCACGAAAGACCACCCTTCGATATGCCTCGTCGCCCATCTCGTTGGCACCGCAATCAAGCGGCGTCTGAGTCTGGGGAGTGATACCGATCCATGCTACCGATACGCGTATCCACAGCTCCTTGCTGCCTCCGCCACTCAGTGGCTCTATACATCCTATAGCGCCCAACGGGGCATCGACGCTCGTATCATCAGTCGCCGTACTCAAGCCCTTGAGTAGCGCGTGCCACTCACACAAATCATATTGAGATGGAGGTGGGGCAGGTGATTCAACAGTGTTGGCGTACCCTCCGCAATTGAGGTCGGAGGGCGGTGCCAGAAAGTACTCCCCCGCCATGGCGGCCTGAGCATTCATTCTGATCCGAGCGGCCATATCCTCGACAATCGAAGCCACCAGCGCACGCTGATAGGTCTCAAAACTCTTGTTCATAGTGTTGAGCTGCAAGGCACCCAAACCCAACAGACCAATCGCAATGATCAAAAACGTCACCAGCACCTCGATCAGTGTAAAACCCGACTGTTGTCGAGGTGTTTTCACGAGCACGCTCCCGCCCAGCTCATCTCTTCACCTTCCTGATCGCAGTCGCTGGGGCAGTCACCGGTGTGGCTCTGCACACGACCATCCATCGACACCGTCAAACATAATGTGCAGGCGCTACCCGCGGCCGAGGTAGTCAAGGTGAAAGTGGGGCAGCTGGTCACACGTCCCCACGCGTTGAACTGCAATGCAGTGCCGCCGCTCACGCCGGCTAACGTGAGCTTCACCTGCTCAACGGGGATAGTGAATTGCTGGATGGGTTGGCTGGAGCAGCTGGTCTCGGTACTGGGCTCGATACACCAGCCGTTACTCCAGTCACTGCCCTGATGCAACAACGACACACCCTCGTTTCGCTTCACCGCTTCAGAGCGAGCAGACGAGAGTGACACCCGCAGTTCAGTCCCTACCTGACGCAGCCGCTGCTCAGCCAACATTCTTGAGAACGACGGCGCTGCCAGCGAGACGAGTATCGACAGAATGACCAGCGTCGCCAGCAATTCAAATAAAGACAGCCCTCTGACGCGCTGGATTACCACGGCGTCTCGTTTGCGCCGCCACAATAGCGTGCGCGCGCCCCAGTATTGGCCAAACACAGACTACCATCACTTTCCTGAAGAGAATTTGGCTGGGGGTTCAGCGTCATATTGAAGCTGGGCGGTGGTTCGGTGACCACCTCCAAAACCATACCGGTGAGGTCATACGCTGTGGCGAGCGAGGCTAAATCAGCGCCCACAGCGCCACCTTCGGTGCCTACCGTCACCCCCAGATCCAAGAGTGTGGGGGCATACCGCCGGTGAACCAGCAAGTAACTTTGCTGCCGCTGCGCCAGATCCATCAGAAAGGCCTGACCCTTGGCTCGGTTGCCCTTGCGAACGTGGTCCATATAAGAGGGATAGGCAATACCGGCCAAAATGCCCACAATCGCCACCACGATCATTAATTCAAGCAAGGTGAATCCGCGCCCAGCGCACCGTGGGCCAGCAAGACCGCTATGGGCGGTCTTCCCACATTGCTTCGGCAGTTCCTGCTTCACTCAACTCTCCTGCATACGGCTCGGCGCCACCACAGCTTTACCGCACCTTTCCTCGCAATATGATAATAAATCGCATTATGCAATTAATATGTGACACTTTACGCTCTTATGTCGCTAAACCAAAGCCCCAACTTTTCACGAATCTGAAGGATTTGCAGCGCTCAAGGGCGTCATCTGCCACTCGGCTAACACCAGTTGATAGGGGCCCATCACAGCCAGTGTGGCCAGTATTAGTAATAGCATCACCATACTGACTGCGTACACACCGCGGCAGCCTGCCGCCCTTGCAGACTGAGTCATGACCTGTGAGCCGACGGAATAGCGATCATCAGCGCGGTATCAACAGCCGCGTTGTAACGAGGGGCTTGAGATGAGGTGAGGACGCCGACACGATCTCGAATGAGAGCGCCTGTGCGTGCAGATGAGTCGTCTGCATCGAGCCTGATTGAGGGTCAGCCCCGCTCTCTAATGGCCCTGATGTCGCCGCGGCTGAGGCCATGGGGAGGTCGACCGGTGTGATGCGCCAGTTACGGACGTTGTCAATGAGCACCTCTGCGAAGGTCCAGCGCTGGCCATCGTCTGCCGTGAGTGTCTGTAACCGCAGTTCCGGCGGTCGTGTCGAACCGCTCAGCGTTTTACGGTGGGTGATCATCTGGCGTTCGAGGCGCGCCCAAGGTGTGCCCTCGGGGCAATGCTCAAGCATGGTCGTTGTGCGCTGCCAATGCGCTCGCCAAAGCACCTGCCCAGGATCTAAGATACCCGGGCCCGCCAAGCACCCGTCTGGATAAATCACGTAGCCAGCACCTGCGGCGCAATGCTCGGGGCATTCGCTCACCACCTCGATATATAACCCCTGCTCAGCCGCCCCGGCAGAGATACAGGGATGCTCGGCCAACTTTATAACTGACCAGCCACCCCAAACAGCCTTGGGCTCCATCAGATCCGGCGCCAGACAAGGATCGGATGTATGCAGCGCATGAAGCATCACGCCACCGCCCTGCACCGCGGCGCGCCACGCGTTCGGCATTCGGGCTCTCGTGAGCGTGCCATCCAGATAGCGATTCAGTTGGCGCACTTGAATCACTTGATCAATCCTCGCGGCGACCTGATTCGCCGTCGCGATCACTTCGAGGCTGACGCCCAGCAGCCCGGTTAGCAACAGCAGTGTGAACGCGTTTGCGACCAGGCACTCCACCAGCGAAAAGCCGATGATCCGTCTGCTGGACGACTGCCGCACCGCGTCATAGTTCCGCGGCTTCCAGACGGGACCGCTAGGCCCATTGATGCCAGTGGATGACATCGGGATGACACAGCGCCAATTCAGTCGCGTGCTGATGAAAAACACCGCGCTTATAGGGGGTCTGAGGTGAGCGTTGCACGCGCACCGTCAGCCAGCTGCCATGACAGCTCAACAACGCCATCAAGACGCTGCGCAATATGATGGTCAGGGAGGTACAACAACCACCGATCAATCGAACGGCAGGTTGGCCCAAGTGTGTGACTCGATGCGCTTTCGCACAAAGTCTGAAACTCAGCTGGGCCATACTCCGCGAACTGGTGCAAAACGGTCAGCTCCCGCAACACCGTTTGCGCGGCAGTCTGCTGCAAGATCCGGCTCTCAAGCGTCACGACATCACCCGCCATATGCAGCAGCGAGAGCATTCCCACGACACCGACGATGGCCGCAACCAAGTACTCAAGGAGCACTGGTCGGATCCCCCACTGCAGAGCCACTCCATAACCCCAGATGGTCAAGACCCAAAGATGGCCAGGTGTGATCGCCGCTGCTCAGGAGTAACTGAAAGCCGTCGGGCGGGAGGCCGACCTGCAAGGTGTAATAGCTCGACAGGCGCGGCGAGAGGCTTGCTAGCGGGGGCAAGTCGCTCACTCCAGCGTACCGGCCATGCTCCTGCCGAAAGGCCCGCTGCTTGAGATCAAGGCGCGTTAATACCAGGCGTGCCTCCTCAACGACCCCGCCTACATGAGAGCCCTGCCACGATGGCGCCGCTATCGAAATCAGCACCCCGGTGATTACCAGCACGATCAGCAGCTCGATCAGCGTCAGTCCCCACTGGCCTTGCCGGTTGGTCAGTGCCATCTCTCATCGGCCTCAAGCAATGTGTCATGAACCACACTGCCTGCAGCACTGCAGTCAGCAAAGACCCCTGGTCAGTCGCGATGACTGGAGACCCGGGAGTTCGGACCAGGCTATGCGACCTGCGAGACGTTAGCCACCTTGGAGAACCGCATGTCCTGCCCAACGCGGCTCACCTCGATGACATCTCCGGGCTCGAAATCCCCAGCCAGCAAAGATTCGGCCAGCGGGTTTTCGATCAGCCGCTGAATCGCGCGCTTGAGTGGTCGAGCACCATAGACAGGATCAAAGCCCTGATCGGCGAGATAGGCTATTACCTCATCACTGATAGACAATGACAGCGAGCGATCTGCCAATCTGGCTTTGAGAGCACTGAGCTGTAGGCCGGCAATCTCTCGGATATGCTCCTGACCCAGCGCATGAAAGACCACCGACTCGTCGATCCGGTTGAGAAATTCCGGTCTGAAGTGCATTGCCACGTCGGACATCACTTTCGCCTGAAGGGTCGCCTTCAACGCACCCGTATCGCCATCGCTCTGACCCTCATCGAGGGCCTCACGAATATGCTCTGACCCCAGATTAGATGTCATGACCACAACGGTATTGCGAAAATCGACCGTGCGACCCTGCCCGTCGGTCAGGCGACCATCCTCAAGCACCTGGAGCAAAATGTTGAACACATCGGGATGTGCTTTCTCCACTTCATCCAACAACAGCAATGAGTAGGGGCGTCGTCGAACCGCTTCAGTGAGATAACCCCCCTCCTCGTAACCAACATAACCGGGCGGCGCGCCGATCAGTCGGGCGACAGAGTGCTGTTCCATAAACTCAGACATATCGATGCGCACCATGGCCTGCTCACTGTCGAACAGATAATCCGCCAGCGCCTTGCAAAGCTCTGTTTTACCGACACCAGTTGGGCCGAGAAACAGAAACGAGCCATTGGGCCGCTGCGGGTCTGCAAGCCCGGCGCGCGCGCGCCGCACGGCGTGTGAAACCGCCGTCACTGCCTCGTTCTGCCCAATGACGCGTCCGTGCAAGGTCTCCTCCATGTTGAGTAGCCGTTCGCGGTCGCCCTCGAGCATTTTGGCTATCGGAATACCCGTCCAGCGCGAGACCACTTCTGCCACCTCCTCCTCGGTAACCCGGGAGCGGAGCAATGTCGGTTCTGGCTGCTCACCATCAGAGGCGGAGGCCAGGCGGCGCTCCAATTCGGGTAATTGCCCGTGCTGAATTTCAGACATTTTGGTTAGATCGCCAGCTCGGCGGGCCACTTCGAGATCGAGCTTGGCCTGCTCAATGTCACTTTTGATCTGCGTGACACTCTGCACCGCCGCCTTTTCTGCCAGCCAGATCTCCTCGAGACCCGCATACTCGCGCTCGATGCTATCAATCTGCTCGTCGAGCTGAGCCAGCTCTTTGCTGGCTGCTGAAGACTCTTCCTTCTTGACCGCCTCACGCTCGATTTTCAGCTGAATCAGCCGCCGCTCAAGCCGGTCCATCGATTCAGGCTTCGAATCGATTTCCATGCGGATCCGACTTGCCGCCTCGTCAATCAGATCAATAGCTTTGTCAGGCAGCTGACGATCCGTGATGTATCGCTGGCTGAGCTTGGCGGCCGCGATAATGGCGCTGTCGGTAATGTCCACACTGTGATGCACCTCGTACCGCTCCTTGAGGCCACGCAAAATGGCAATGGTGTCTTCTTCGTTGGGCTCCTCGACTAGTACCTTCTGAAAGCGTCGCTCCAGCGCCGCGTCTTTTTCGACGTACTGCCGATATTCATTGAGGGTCGTGGCGCCCACGCAATGCAATTCTCCCCGAGCTAATGCAGGCTTGAGCATATTGCCCGCATCCATGGAGCCCTCAGCCTTACCGGCGCCCACCATGGTGTGCAGCTCGTCTACAAACAGAATGATGCGGCCCTCTTCCTTCGACAGTGCTTTGAGCACCGCCTTCAACCGCTCTTCAAAGTCGCCCCGAAATTTCGCGCCCGCCAGCAATGCGCCCAAATCCAGAGCCAGTATGCGCTTGTCCTTCAGGCCCTCTGGTACCTCGCCGTTCACGACTCGCTGCGCCAACCCCTCAATGATGGCCGTCTTGCCCACGCCGGGCTCTCCGATCAACACGGGGTTGTTTTTAGTACGTCGTTGCAACACCTGAATTGTGCGACGAATTTCATCGTCGCGACCGATGACCGGGTCCAGCTGCCCGGCGGCCGCACGCTCAGTGAGATCAACGGTGTATTTCTCCAGGGCCTGCCGCGTCTCCTCCGACTCAGCAGCGTTGACAGCCTCTCCGCCCCGCGCCGCCTCAATTGCCTTAGCGAGCGCCTGGGAGGTCACACCCGCCTCGCCGAGCAGCGCTGCGGTGGACGACGTCTCGAGCATGGCCAACAGCACTGAGTCTGTCGATAAATAGGCATCACCTGCCTGTTGAGATAATTTGTCAGCCCGGTTCAGCAGTCGCTGGGTGTCCTGACTGATGTGCACATCGTCACTGCCCGTCACGGTCGGCGTTGACGCCACAGCGGCGTCTACCGACGCCTGCAGCGGCGCCAGCGTGGCGCCAGCCGCACGGAGCAGTGCCCGGGTCGGCGAACTGGCAGGGTCCAGCATGGCCTTCAGCACATGAACGGGCTCTATGAAAGGATGATCTCGTCCCACCGCCAACGATTGTGCATCGCCCAGCGCGGCTTGTAGTGAATGGGTTAGCTTGTCCATGCGCATCGCTCTCTCCTTGTCTCCGCAGTGCGGATCAGCGTTGTCTGTCAGGAGATATGGGGGGTCAATCCCCTTTTTCAAGTGCGGGAATTGCGCGCTGCACGTCCAGACAAATTGCTACGCGGCGATGCGGTCGAGGTGAGCGCAGTTAGTTGCGCCAGATGACTGTTGCCATGCGCCCTGTGGCTGGACCGTCACGACGATGGGAAAAAAATTGCTCGGGCTCGCTAAAGGTACAGCGGTCTCCACCCAGCACCCGCGCGATGCCCGCCGCCTCGAGTCGCCGTCTGGCAAGCCCGGCTAAATCAGCCATCCAATGCCCGTCGCGCTCGCACGAGGGCTCAAAGCACTGCTTGCTGTCCGCGCCCAAGGCGGCCATCAATGCGTCTCTCACCTCGGGGCCCACTTCATAAGCGCCCGCCCCGATCGCTGGCCCCAACCAAGCGATGATGCGGCCGCTCTCGGTCGGCATGGCTGCCACCAGAGATTCCAGAACGCCGGCAGCCAGACCGCGCCATCCGGCGTGAGCGACGCCGACACACGCGCCATCTAATGTTGCCAGCGCTACGGGTAAACAATCGGCGGTCAAGATGCCCACCGCCACTCCGGTTTCGCAGGTCCATTGCGCATCCGCTTCAACGGCCATGGCATGGGTGGCTTGAACCACTCTTGTGCCATGAACCTGCTTCAACCACTGCAGCCTAGTGACGGGCAGTGATTGTTTTAGCCGTTGCTGGTTCTCCTCTACGTGCGCCGCCACATCGCCTACGTGATCACCCAAATTCAAGCTATCGTAAGGAGGCGAACTGACACCTCCCTGCCTCGTCGTCATTCTGATCTGAACGCCATCAATCCCCAAATCCGGCGCCAGCATCGGCGGGGTCGCATTCAAGCGGGATCTTCCTCAGCGAGACACCGTAGCAACTCGGCGAGATCCTCGGGAATGGGTGCCGAGAACTGCAACGATTCTTCTGACTCGGGATGCAGAAATTCCAGCTCCCGCGCATGTAGTGCCTGACGGGGGAATTTCTGTAGTGCAGACAAAAGCCGATCGCTGGCACCAGCAGGCCGCATTGCGCGGCCGCCGTATACCGGATCGCCGATCAGCGGGTGTTTGCGCGAGGCGAGATGCACCCGTATCTGATGCGTTCTGCCCGACTCTAGGCTCACATCGAGGTGCGTATGCGCACCAAAACGCGCCGCGATCCGATAATGGGTTACCGCCGGCTTGCCATCGGGCACCACTGCCATTTTGATGCGCGAGGTCGGGTGCCGACCAATCGGACCGTCTATGGTGCCCCCGCCGGAAAAAGTGCCTCGGCAAACAGCACTGTAATGGCGGCTGACCGTTCGCTCCGCCAGCTGTGCGACCAGAGATTTGTGGGCGAGCGTCGACTTGGCGGCCAACATAACACCCGAAGTATCCTTGTCGAGTCGGTGAACAATGCCGCCCCGGGGTAAACTTGCCATCTCAGGCGCATGGGCCAGGAGCCGGTTTACCAGCGTGCCGCTGTGATGACCGGCCGCGGGGTGCACCACTAGTCCCGCGGGTTTATTAAGTACGACGACATGATCGTCCTCATAAAGCAAATCCAGCGGCAGTGCCTCGGGCGCCCACTCCACGCGATCGTCGTATTCTGGGGTCAGGGTGATGCGGTCTGCGACCGCGACCTTGTCCCGCGGCTTGGCGTTACTCTGGTTGCGCTGCAGCCGACCCAACTTGATCCAGTCTGATAATCGGCTCCGAGAAAATGTGGGAAAAAGCGATGCTGCAGCGGCGTCCAGTCGGGCACCGTGGAGTGCTTCAGGCACCTGTGCGGTCATCGTGTCATCACCCGCCAAATCTTCGTCTTCCAAGTGCTGTGACTCCTGCACTGATGCGTTTACACTACCGGCCCAGAATGTATCACGGTGGACGTTCAGACTTGGTATTCCGACAGTACTTCACCCGCGCTTTGCTCCTGTCGTTGCTGGCCTTGACCGCTGGCTGCTCGTGGTTTGGGGGCGATGACGATGAACTCGTTGCTGACTCAGGCGAGCAACAGCTGTATCGCGAAGCCCAGCGACACCTGAAAAATGAAAACTTCAGTCTGGCGGTGCGAAGCTTGCAAATGCTCGAGAGCCGCTACCCCTTCGGCCGTTATGCTGAACAAGCCCAACTCGAGCTAATCTACGCGCACTATGGAGCCTATGAATTTGCCGCCGCCACTGAGTCGGCGGATCGGTTTATCCGCTTACACCCCCGCCACCCCAACGTTGACTATGCGTTTTATATGAAAGGTCTGGCGGCCTATGACATCGAGCCCGGCTTCTTTTCCCGCTTCATCCCTTCCGATGACACGAAAAGAGACGTTAGCCATATCCAGATCGCGTTCGGCGAATTCGCGCAGCTGCTTGCCCGATACCCCGACAGTGCCTACGCGCCCGATGCCCGCCAGCGGATGGTGCATATGCGCAACATGCTGGCCCGTCACGAGATCCACGTCGCCAACTACTATTTCCGTCGCGGGGCCTATATG
>Ga0181607_10004477_pt1 | contig 11962 bp, 6 predicted proteins | sample 041ome_9_FD_132420 | JGI IMG/M metagenome (GOLD analysis project Ga0181607, IMG submission 132420) | Coastal salt marsh microbial communities from the Groves Creek Marsh, Skidaway Island, Georgia - 041413US metaG (megahit assembly) | ecosystem: Environmental > Aquatic > Marine > Intertidal zone...
AGCGGCAGTGCCTGCTCCGAGATCTGGGAGGCCATGGAATCGCGTGCCACGTAATAGCTGACGAGGCTGGTGGCCAGAAAGCCGACGACCAGCAGCAGAATTACGGCGACCAGGACATACAGTTTCTTGCTGTACATGGGGAGGAGGGTGAACTTACCTGTAGTTGAATGACACGCGCTAAAGCACTGGAGTCCTCAATATGAGACAACCGGTTTGAAATGACCGGCAAACCCGGTAACAAAAAGCAGGTGTATAAACGGCCAGGTATGCAAGTGCCACATTAAGGCGGTAGTCTGGTAATTGACTCCTGGCGTTGTATATATGGCTAAACATATATATGATTTCCCATATATGACTATAGCGCCTCTCCAGTTCTACAAATGCCTCGCCGATGAAACGCGCCTGCTGTGCATGCTGCTTATCCAGCAGGAAGGCGAATTGTGCGTGTGTGAGCTCACCACTGCGCTGGCGGTCAGCCAGCCGAAAATTTCCCGGCACCTGGGACAACTGCGCGAATGCAGCCTGTTGCAGGACAGGCGGGAGGGGCAATGGATTTATTACCAGGTGAACCCGGCGCTGCCTGGTTGGGTCAGTCAGCTCATGGCGCTGACACTGGCCAATAATCAAGACCTGATCAAACCCGCCATTCGGCGCCTGGCCGCCATGGCCGACCGACCCGTGCGTAATCAGCAATGTTGTGCATGAATGTTGTGTATGAATGCTGTGCCTGAACGAACAGCCAACTTTATGAAGCCCCACCTACCAGAAAGCCTATGACATATGGACAACGATTTACCCAACATTGACCCCGAAAGCCTCCAACTGCCTGACCTGGAGACCCTGCACAACCATGACAGGATGACGCATCCGCCCAGAATACTGTTGTTGTACGGCTCCCTCAGGGAACGCTCTTACTCTCGCCTGGTCATCGAGGAATGCGCGCGTTTGCTGGAGGCCTTCGGGTGTGAGACCCGCATCTTCAATCCCGCAGGCCTGCCCCTGCCCGATGATTGTGACGACTCCCACCCCAAGGTCCAGGAACTCAGAGAACTCATGACCTGGTCGGAGGGCCAGGTGTGGTGTTCGCCTGAACGTCACGGTGCCATGACCGCCATCATGAAAGCCCAGATCGACTGGGTTCCCCTGTCCATTGGCGCGGTCAGGCCCACGCAGGGTAAAACACTGGCGGTGATGCAGGTTGAAGGAGGCTCCCAATCCTTCAACACCGTGAACCAGCTCCGGGTGCTTGGTCGCTGGATGCGTATGATCACGATCCCCAATCAGTCGTCTGTGGCCAAGGCTTTTCTGGAATTCGATGACGACGATCGCATGAAACCGTCCGGCTTTTATGACCGCATCGTGGATGTCATGGAGGAGCTGGTGAAATTCACGCTACTGACGCGTGACAAGGCCGGCTACCTGGTCGACCGGTATTCGGAACGCAAGGAAGCCGGTGAGGCACTTATTGCCAGGGTGAACAGCCAGCGGGCTTGAGCTTAAATCAAAGGGGCCAGAGCCGTCTGATTTAATGGCGTTAATGTCAGTAGTCTCGCCAGAATAAAAAACCCACTTTAAAGTGGGTTTTTATTTGGCACGCACGGAGAGATTCGAACTCCCGACCAACCAGTTCGAAGCCTGTTACTCCCGACTCAGTCGCCGATAATACTCCGCCACCGATTCCTTATACTCATCCGGCACCGTATCCGGCGTCGCTGTCCTGACGTTATTACCCGTCCCAGTATTGCCCTCAATCTGCAACCCAACTTCCAGCTGCTCAATCAGGGCCAGCATATCGTTGTACTCGGCCGCCAGAATATCCTGGTTGCGATTCAGGCGGGTGGCTTCGAGCTGACGAATCCAGTCGTACATCTGGGCCAGTTCCTCGGCATTCAGTTCCAGATCCTGCACGGCTTCTCTGGCCTGCTGAGTGAACTGGTCGAGGTCGCCGTAGAAGCGGGGATCGACATTGATGGGGCCCTGGTTGAGTGGATCGATGCCGTTCCACGGGCCGAACTGGTTGCCGCCGATGAAGCGGTCGGCACCGCCACCGAAGTTGCCGCCAGCCTGCTGGCCACCCTGTTGCTGTCCGCCTTGCTGGCCCTGCTGCTGGCCGTTGGGATCGGGTTGGCCTTGCTGCCCTTGTAGTCCGGGCTGATTCGGGTCACCGGGCTGCTGGCCATTGCCGGCCAGTTGCTGTTGCAGCTGCTGGCGCAGGGCCTGGGCCTGGCGGCGTGCGACGTCCACGTCTGAGGTGCCGGGAGCGCCCTGGCCTTCGACCAGTTCCTGGGCTTCGGCAAGACGGTCCGCGAGGCGTTCCATTTCGCTGGTTACGGCGCTTTCGTTACCGGCGATGTAGAGGCCGTAACCGGCATCAATATAGAGTGCGGCGTTGGACAGTGCCTGTTCGAGTTCGCTTTCCACCACTTCCTGGTTGGCGCGCTGCAGTTCGCGGGAGGCTTCGGGCACATCGTCACCGAAACGCTGCATGGCACGCAGCATCTGTTCCTGAAGGCTGGACAGTTCGCCAGCCAGCGCGGTCTTGTCGCGGGCCAGCTGCCATTCTTCTTCCAGTTCCATGCCGCGGCTGTTCGCGTCTTCACCGCTTTCGCGTTCGGCCACGGCACGTGCCATGGCCTGCTGCAGCTGCTGTTCCTGGCGCGCCTGTTCGCGGGCCATGCGGCGGGCCTGCTCGGCCATGTTGCTGAAGGAGGACTGCAGGTTGGCTAACTGGTCAGCGGCGATCTGTTCACGGGCACCTTCGAGCTGGCGCTGGGCTTCTTCGGCGGCGCGCTGCATTTCTTCCGGGCTGGCCCCGTCGCGCATGGCTTCGGAGGTCTGGTCCATGGCGCGGATAGCGCTTTCCAGGCGGCGCTGCAGTTCAGACTGGGCAATCTGCTCTCCTTGCTGGCCGCCTTGTTCACCACCTTGCTGACCGCTTTGCTCGCCGCTCTGGGCCGTCTGGCTACCCTGGCCGGCCTGGGCACCTTGCTGACCGCTCTGGCCCTGCTGGCCGGGCTGTCCCGGTTGACCCTGTTGGCCTTCCTGACCCTGCTGGCCATTTTGTGCCGTCTGCTGTGACTGCTGGCCCTGGCCGCGGGACAGCTGCTCGCGCTGCTGCAGTTGTTCCAGGCGATCCTGCAGTTCCTCGGCCTGGCGACGCAGCATTTCCTGTTGGTAGCGCTGGGCATCGGTCATCTGCTGTTGGTTGCGCAGGTTGTTGGCCAGCTGCTGCTGGCGTTTGGCCAGTTCATCCAGCTGGTTCATGATGTCTTCTTCTTCCGCCTGCTGGGCCTGCGGGGACACGTTGGAACCGGTTTCGTACTGGTTCAGCTCCAGGTCCATTTCCAGTTCAAACATTTCTGCCAGGTCCTGCTGGGCGCGACCGCCACCGCCGCCACCACCACCGCCTTGCTGGTTCTGGATCTGGAATTCGTTGAACACGGCCTCGGCGCGCAGCAGGTGCTGCAGGGCTTCCTGTGCCGGGGCGATGGCGTCATCGAGTTCAACCACGGCCAGGCGCTCGGAAGCGGGGTACATGCTCTGCACGGCCCGCTCCATGTTGACCACGAATTCCTCGATCTGGTCATCCTGGTTGGCCAGCTGGCGGGCGCGTGTGCGCTCGGCCAGGGTCGCGGCCTGCTCGGCCAGCGTGGTCTGCAGTTCGGAGAGCAGGGTGGAGTTGACCTGGATCTGGCCGCTGCTGGCATCTTCGGCCTGTTCGCGAATCAGGTTCCAGGTGGAGGTGATGATCTGACGCTGACGGTTGGAAATCTCGTCCTGCGGGCCGCCCTGCTGGCCGCCACCACCGCCGCCGCCTGACATCTGCGACTGGCTGTAGCGGCGCTGGTAGTTCTGAATCTGGATGAAGAACATGTCGGTGCGCACGGTCTGGGTACGGTCACTGCCTTCGGCGTACAAGGAGATCAGGTCGCCCGGTACCAGCGGCACGCCTTCTTCTGCCGGCGGCTGGCTGTCGTCAGTGGCGCCGTCCATCAGGGCCACGTAGGCCGCTTCGTCTTCTTCGACATCCTGCGCGATGGCTTCCTCACCGTTGATGATCTGGAACTGGCCGACATTGGTGCTGATTTCGGTTTCTTCCGGCACCCGGATGTCTTCGAGCATGAAGATGTGCTCAGCGGTGATGTCACGCACGTTGGTGGCCAGCTCGACTTCTTCCCAGTCGCCGCCGTTGACGGAGTATTTCAGTTTGAGCGTTTCCAAGTTGAAGTCGTCACTGGCCTCGATGCGCGCGGTGACTTCCTCGATGTTGCTGGCGTTCCAGTCGCCACCGGGGCGAATGAATTCGATGGTCGGCTTGCCGTCCTCGGCAATGCGGATGAAGTAGTCATCGCTCAGGCGGACCTGTTCACCGCCGACAATGGCGGCAATGTAGTACTCGCCTTCGTCAAGCACGTTGAATTCGGTGGTGGCATCCACGCCGTTGATGGTCATGGCCTGGTCGACTTCATTCAGCACCAGGGCACCTTCGCTCAGCGGTGAAGTGGTGGTGACCTTCAGTTCAATGCGCGTGTCGGGCAGGGTGCGGATATCGCCGACGTTGAACACTTCCGGATCACGTTCGGTCCACTCGGGATAGTTGTAGGTCAGCTCCAGGGACTCGATGCCGGGCACATCAACCACGGTGACATCAAATTCCGGGCTGCGCAGGCCGGTGGAGGTGACGTAGTAGGACAGGTTGTCCTGCATGGCAAAGAAGGTGAACTCGAAACCGGCGGGGCTGCCGACCATGGCCACTTCCTGCCAGTCATTGCCATTCTGGCGCACGTGAATGACAGCTTCATCGGGATCAAAGCCTTCCATCACCGCCATGACACGCAGGTTGGCACCGCGGCGCATGCTCTGGTCGCCCGGGGTGACCACGATGGACTGCGGAGGCAGCAGGTCATCAAAGGCCCAGCCGGCCAGCAGATTGCGCAGGCTGTAGTTCATCATGCCGGGACCGGCCACCAGCAGGATGGCCAGGATGACCACGGCCATGCCGCCGATACCGGCGGCAATGCTGAAGTCGCGCTGGCTGATGGTGGTCTCGACCGGCTGGGCGTCAGTCAACTTGAGGGTGTCTTCAGCCAGCAGGTCGCGGAACGGGTTGTTTTCCTCCCGCATTTGTTCATAAGTTTCGATGCGGCCGTCGAGACCTTTGGTGCGCGACTCGATCTTGTGGGTCAGGTGATCATCGATGTCTTTCAGCGGGCGCACGATGGCGGTGATAATGGTGCCGGCCACCGCCAGCACGAGGAAAATACGGAAGGCAGCAACCGTCTCACCGGAAAAGCCGCTGGCGGTGGAGAACCAGGCGCCAATAACAGCCATCACCAGCAGCACGACGGCGGTCACCGCCAGGCCCTGGATCAGGGTGAGTTTTTTCAAACGAGTTTTGAAACTGTCTAAATATTGGTCTAGGCGTTTTGAAGTCTGCATGTCTGCTTTGCCTTTGCCTTTATGAAAAGCCTTGTGTGAATTCAGAGATTGCCGGTTCTTACGCGCAAGTGCTGGTTGCCCAGGAACGATTCGGCCAGCACGATGATGACCAGCAGAAACAGGAAGAAACGCCAGATTTCCCGCTCTTCGCGGTCATCATCGGCAGCCGTGGCGGCATCGGTGGTAATAGCGGCTTCACCGGAACCGGCCGTGCCTGCCACCACATTCTGCCAGTTTTGCAGCACCTGGGCATCCATAACAGTGAGATCTGACTCCCGGCGGTCGGGATTCACGGCCACCAGGACCTCACTTGCAGGAGTAATGACCCGGTAAAAGCCGGTTTTATTCAAGGCGATGTCCTGGGCCTGGGTGGTGTCGGACAGCGATAAGAGGCTGCTTCCGTCGGGATCAAACACCTGGCCGGACGCGCCGCCGGCGCGGGACAGCTGCAGGAAGGTGCCGGTAACCTGTTCGCGCACCAGCAGGTTTTCGTTGGACAGGTAACGCGCGGCTTCGGCCATGAAGGTGACGAACACCGGTTTCACGGGCAGGTCGCTCAGCGTGTTGTCCAGCGCGGTGGTGAGCTGCATGAAGCGGCCGCGGCCGATCTGGCGCTCGATCAATACGGGACGATCACCAGCCTGGGCGATCAGGATGCGGTCATCCTCACCGGCGGTGACGGGCAGGGTGCGCATGATGACATTGCCCCAGCCGGAGGATTCGCGCAGCACGGGATGACTGCTGTCGATCATGGTAACCGGGTTGCGGGTCTCACGGCGGATACCGGTGGTGCCCATGGGCAGATCCAGTACCGGAATGGCGGCGCGACCAAGCATGTCTTCACCGACGCCGGCAATGACACTGCCGCCGCCGTTGACGTAATCGGTAATGGCCGTGGCCAGGCTGGCGTTCACGGCACTCATGTCTTCAATCACGATCCAGGGATAACGCTGCAGCACGCGCGGATCGAAATCGGCAATCGGCTGGGTGATGACATCATAGCCGCGCGGCGCGGTTTCCAGCGCGGTGGTGATGTAGGTGACACCGCGGGATTCGGGATCGTCGGTTAACAACAGGACCGGGGCGGGCGGTGCGTTGTCATACACCGTGTGACGGGTGTCATCGCCGGGCAGGGCATCGCTGGGTGACATGGTGATGTCGATGCGGTTGTCGCCTTCGGCAAAGGCGACATCAGGAAAGGTCACGTTCGCGAACTGGGCGCTGCCGGCCTTGCCGAACAGGATTTCTTCGGTGCCCTGCGGTTGGCCGTTGATGGCCAGGGAAACGGTGCGGCGCTGGCTGTCTTCGGTGTTGTAACTGCGGGCCGTGACAATGATGTTCTGGCCGCTTTCCACAACCACTGAGTCGATGGCGATGTTGGGGGTGTTGTCAGTGACGACACGCTGCAGGTCGAGCGTCATCGGGCGACCGTTGATGACATCGGGAATCATGTCGGCAAAGCGCACGGCCTGGCCGGTCTGCTGGAAGTCGCTGACCAGGTGCAGAATGAAGTTGGCCTGGCTCTGTTCAATCATCGTGTTCAGGGACGACACCATCACGCCGAGGTCGAGCTTGCCGTTGCCGGGAGACAGGCTGTTGATGCGTTCCTGCAGCAGCTCGGCATCATCGGTCACCGGCACGATGCTGGTGACACCGCTGGCGGCGGCATATACGCTGGCGACATCGTCAGCGCCCATGCTGTTGATGATGGCCAGGGCATTGTCCTGCGCCGTATCAAAGGCGCCGTCGGCCGACATGGAGAATGAGGTGTCTATCACGATGACGTGGTGGGTGGTGTCGGCGGTGATCACGGCCTGCGGCGCGGCGAAAAACACCGGGCGCGCAAAGACCAGCGCCAGCAGCACAAAGAACAAGATGCGCAGCGCCATCAGCAGCAGGTATTTTAGTTTTTTCTGCACGTGAATGCGTTTTTTCGCCGGTTCCAGGAAACGCGTGGTGGCGAACTGTTCGCGCTCGGTCACCTGGGTTTCCAGGCGGTGCAGCCAGATGGGCAAACCAATGCCGAGCAGGCCGAGCAGAAAAAGAGGGCCGATCAATGCCATGTCATACCATCCAGATTAATTCGCATGTCCCCTGTAGGAGCGGCTTTAGCCGCGAACGACGACTCCGCGAAATTCCATTCGGGGCTAAAGCCCCTCCCACATCGTGCAGGTATGTTTCCGCAGTTGCAGGTCGGGACAGGAGCGCAGGTCCGTTTCCCGACAGGGGCATATTCCTCACAGCCATGGTTGGCCATGTCGGCAAACGGCGCATTGCGCCTATGCCGACCTCCGGTCAGTAGATTGGCCTGATCCGTTGTAGGAGCGGCTTCAGCCGCGAATGAACACCGACGAAGATATTCGCGGCTGAAGCCGCTCCTTAGGGGGTTCATGTTTGCCAATGCGGTCGCCATCATCCGCGCTTCTCCCTGAATGTCAGGTAGTTGTGCAGCGCGCGGTCCAGTGGCTCTGACGTGTTGAGCAGCACGTGGTCGGCGCGAATGCCGTTGGCGGCTTCCTCGATGGTCTTGATGTGTTTCTGAATCTTTTCCCGGTACGCGTTTTTCATGTAGGTGGGTTCCACCTCGATGGCGTCACCGGTTTCCATGTCTTCATACAGAGTGGACTGCTTGATGTCCGGGTTGAGCTCGGCGTCATCAAGCAGGTGGAACATGATCACGTCCTGGCCATGCAGGGCCAGCGGGCGGATGTTTTCCAGCAGCTCTTCGGCGTCGCAGTAAAAGTCGGAGATGACGGCGACCAGGCCGCGGCGCTTGATGTGTTCACGAAAGCGCGTCATGGGCTTGTTGATGTCAGTGCCTTTCGCGGCTTCGGCGGCATCGAGCGTGTGTATCACGCCCTGCAGCGAGCCCATCTTGCTCGCCGGTGGCCGGTATTCCTTGACCTCGTCGTCAAACAGCATGCAGCCGACGGCGTCATGCTGGCGCGAGGACAGGTAGGCGAGACTGGCACCGAGGTATTTGCCGTACTGCAGCTTGGTGATGCCGCCGGAGCCAAAGCCCATGGAGGCGGAGGTGTCGAGCAACAGCATCAGGTGCGAATTGGTTTCGCCGAGGAAGCGCTTGATGACGGTCTTGTCGGTACGGGAGTAGACGTTCCAGTCGATGTAGCGCGGATCGTCGCCTTCGGCGTACTGGCGGTATTCGACGAATTCCTGGCTGAAGCCGAACTTAGGCGAACGGTGCAGGCCGATGACGAAACCTTCCACGACGGCCTTGGCCACCAGCTCCAGGTTGGACAGGCTGGCGAGCACGGACGGGTTGAGCAGGCGTGTCTGCGCGTTCTTGTTGTCGGATTGGCTCAGGTTCATGTGACCTTCGTTTTGTTCATGTTCCTTTGTCGGCAAATGCTACGCTATGCCGATTTATGGCTTTATTCCGGTTGTACGTATATTTGCCGGAATACATTTTCATTTCTTGGCAAACGGTGGTCGCCTTGCCGGATGACGCCCTGAGGGCTCTTCCGGTCTTGTTCGTTGTGTCGAATGGCGCTGCGCTTATCCGACCTACCTCGTGTCTCATTGGTAGGTAGGATCAGCCCGCTGGGCGCCATCCGACATCGTTCAACCTTCTTATGCCGCCGCCGGAATCGCCAGGTCGTTGAGCATGCTATTCAGAATGTCATCGATGGTCACGCCATCGGACTCGGCATAGTAATTCGGCAATACACGGTGACGCAGGATCGGCACGGCGAGGTGTTTCACATCTTCTGGCGTCACATGGTAACGGCCTTCCATCAGGGCTCGGACCTTGGCGGCGAGCACCAGGTTCATAGAGGCGCGGATGGAGGAACCGAAGTTGACGTATTTTTTCACCATCTCGGTGGCCAGCGGATCGGCCGGGCGGGTGGCGCGTACCACGTCCACCACGTAACGGGTCACTTCCTGGGAAATCGGCACCTGGCGCACCAGCCACTGGAACTTGAGGATTTCCTCGGCGCTGGTACAGGCGGTCACGGGCGGCATGTCGACACGGCGGGTAAAGCGGTCGAGGACAGCCACTTCTTCTTCCGGTGACAGGTAATCGAGAATCACGTTGAACAGGAAACGGTCGAGCTGGGCTTCCGGCAAGGGGTAGGTGCCTTCCAGTTCGATCGGGTTCTGGGTGGCCAGTACCAGGAAGGGTTTTTCCAGCTGGTGGATCTGGCCGCGCACGGTCACGGTTTTTTCCTGCATGGCTTCCAGCAGCGCCGCCTGGGTCTTTGGCGGGGTACGGTTGATTTCGTCGGCCAGCAGCACGTTGGTGAAGACCGGACCGGGGACAAAACGCCATTCGCGTTTGCCGGTGCTCTGGTCTTCCTCAACCATGTCGGTACCGGTGATGTCGGTCGGCATCAGGTCGGGGGTGAACTGGATACGCTTGAAGGTCAGGCCCAGGGCCGAGGCCAGGGTGTGCACCAGCAGGGTTTTCGCTGTACCGGGCATGCCGGTGATCAGACAGTGACCGCCCACGTAAAGGGTGATAAGCAGGTTGTCCACGATGTGGTTCTGGCCAATGATGGTACCGGCAATCTGTTCCCGGATCTGGTTGTTGGCCGTCACGAATTTCTGGACGAGTTCGCGGGTTTCTTCGGTATCAAAGGCGTTTTCTGTATCGCTCATAATGCGTTCCTGTCTGTTACCACGTTTACATTGTTATTAGTTCAATTCGTTCTTTGCCGGCAAACGACCTTACAGGCCTATGCCGACCTACGTCCTCATTCCGGACATGTTTCCATGTTCCGGTATATATGTTCATTCATGGGCGACCGATGGTCATCTTGCCGGATGACGCTTCGCGCTTCCGGCGTTATTCGTTTTGTTGGATGGCGCAGCGCTTATCCGACCTACCTCGTTGTTCCATTGTTGTCTCATTCGTCGCTGTCGCCCCGGCTCATCTCGAGCAGCAGGCGCTGGGCCGGTCGGTATTGCGGGGCAATATCGAGCGCGGTCATCAGGTATTCCATGGTCTTTTCTGCATTGTCCAGCGCGTCCCAGGCCTTGGCAACCCGGTAATGGGCGGCGGCCTTGTCCAGCGGATCCAGGGCCAGCAGCACCTCGAATTCCTCCAGGGCCAGCTGCGGCCGGTCGGTGTCCATGTACAGGTCACCGAGCAGTTCGTGTATGTCTTCGCGGAACGGGTTGGCCCAGTTGGCATCGACCAGGACTTCCTGAGCCTTATCCAGCATGTCGCGCTCACGGAAAAAGCCGGCCAGGCTGATCAGCGCGTCGGGCACATGGCCGCCTTTTTCCCAGAAGGTCTGGAGCGCGGCAAATTCGTCATCGCGGTTGCCCAGTTCGTGGTTGGCGCGGGCCTTCACGATATAGGGGCTGTCGTTTTCCACGTAGTCCGGATAGGTAAAGATGGCGCGGTCAGCGGCGGCCGCGGCAGCTTCCCACTCGTGGGCCTGCAGTGCCTCAAAGGCGGCACGCATGTCTTCCATCCACACGCCCAGGCCGCTGAGCAGCGGACCGTATTCGATATCGATGAACTGCTTGAAGTGGTCGTCGAACTCGTCGGCGCTGATGCCCAGCACCTGCTCGATCGCGGCCACCGGGGTGGCGCCGTCATTAAAGAGGTAAAGCATGTCGACGATCTTGTCGAAGCCGTACTCGATGTCGATGAACTCAAACACCAGCCCGGCCTGCATGTAGGACACGATAACCTGGCCCTGGTAGGTGGGACGCATGAAACCGTCATCGAGTTCGGCGATGGGCATAAACTTGCCCTCGCTCATGGCCTGCAGCACATCGGTGGGAATCTTGCGGCCGGGAATCGGGCCGGTCCGCCATTCCTCGTACACGGAGATGCCTTCACTGACCCAGCGCGGTACCAGGTTCTCGGTAGCGCCGAGTGTGTACACGTGCGCCATCTCATGCCAGAGCGTGGTGCCCCAGTGATAGCTGGCTTCCGGATGTGCGGTGGGCGAGTCCATGGCAAAGAGGTAGCCGAAGGTGACCCCGAGCAGGCCGACACCGGGCATGCCGATGGAGCGCACGATGAAGTCTTCGTGGTTCGGGTAGATCTCCACCACCACCGGTTCTTTCGGCACCAGCCGATAGCGTTCGTTGTAGACCGCCATGGAGTCCAGCGACAGTTTGCTGGCGTAATTCTTCAGCACATCCTTTTCATCCTTGCCCAGGCGCAGGATCAGTTCCGGCAACGGCCCTTCGGGCGGATCCGGGTAGCTTATGTTGACGAAGTCATCGGTGAAGGTGTCGAGCAGACGCATCAGATTGACGGTCATCGGGTTGAAGGCATTGCCTTCATAGGAAATCTGTACCTGCTCGATGGCATCGGCTATGTCGTTCATGCGCAGCAGGTTCTGGCCGAGGTAGACGCGCGCCTCGTGATGGTCCGGCTGCAGGTCCACGGCCTGCTGGAAAAATTCGCCGGCTTCGCGGTAGCGGCGCACGATGGTGGCGTGATAGCCGGTAATGAAATAGACGTCGCCGTCATTCGGGCTTTCCGCCAGGGCGGCATCGATATAGGACTGGTAATCCTGCCGTGTCATGAAGGCATAGG
>Ga0181607_10004478_pt1 | contig 11962 bp, 6 predicted proteins | sample 041ome_9_FD_132420 | JGI IMG/M metagenome (GOLD analysis project Ga0181607, IMG submission 132420) | Coastal salt marsh microbial communities from the Groves Creek Marsh, Skidaway Island, Georgia - 041413US metaG (megahit assembly) | ecosystem: Environmental > Aquatic > Marine > Intertidal zone...
GCGCACGGCGAGGATGGGTTGACCGAGGCGGAGCGGTTGGTGCAACAAACGCAGATGCAGTCGATGATGAATCAGGACAAGGATGGCAACTCGTTGAGTTTGCCTCTCTCGCGGGTGAAACGAATCATGAAACTGGACAAATCTGTGAAAGTCGCCTCCGGGGACGCGACGAAGTTAATCACCAAGGCGACGGAACTGTTTTGCGAGATGCTCACGCAGAACGCGTTGGGGAGCATGAAACTTGGAAAGCGGAAGACGATTAAATATTTGGACGTGGAACGCGCGGTGTTGAAGAAGCAAAAGTTTGATTTTTTGCACGACCACATAAGCGCGATGAAACCGAAAGAAGGAGAACCGAAGAAGATGACGGAGAAAGACGTGGAGGTGGCGAACGAGGACGGAGAGAATGCGAAGAAAGAGGTGGACACGCACGGGAGTAAGAAGATTTCGGACTTTTTCGCCAAGAAGAAAGAGGAGGGGGGAGAGCCGACGCCGAACGAGGAGGTCGCCGCGGCGTGATTGAGAAAGAGAGAGAGAGGAAGGCCCTTCCGTGTAGATTATTATATTGAAAGTTATATATACTGGTATATTTTTAATGTCAATCGCATTATTCAATCATTAGAAACACATTACATAAGAACGATTCGTATTCTTTCACGCTTTATTATTATTATCACCGCGGTATTATTATTAAAAGGTGGTTTCTTTTCTCTTTCTTATTGTGCCAAAATATTATACCGTGTTGTCAACTCCGCTGCATCGCGCACTCTCTCTCTCTCTCTCTCTCTCTCGCACACACACTCTTTCTCTCTCTACTAAAAACATAATTATAAAACAAGCTATCTATATCGATATCATCACATCAGAGAAAGAATGTATATATCTTCTGTTAAGGTAACTCATCGTACACACCCTCGATCCTACGAGCTCCGGCGTTTCGAGCTACGTGCGCCCAATACCTCGCCTCCTTCGGGTCTGCGTTGCACCCGTATCCTTCCAACATCATCTGAGATACCAGCGCGGCTTGGTTCGGATCGCCTCTCTTCGCTTGCTTCAAAGCGTCCATGAACCACCTGCAACACGCGTCCTCTGCTACGGAGGATAACTTCCCCGAGTGCAACGGCTCCATCGTCTCGTTTACCGCGTACGCTCGCATCGAGTGCGAGTCCGTGTGAACGTCGTTCTCCTCGTCTTCCTCGTCGCTATTCTCTTCCTCCGAGTCGGTTTCTTCCTCCGAGTCGTCGCTCATCATCGCTGCGTCCCCACCTCTCCCGTTGTTATTATCGTTGTTGCTACTATTTTTATTCTTCCTATTCGTTTTTTTCAACAGCCGCTCTTTTTGCGTCTGGTGGCAGTTGTCGCAAATGTCGTAATCTTCGCACACGTCGCAGCACCATCTTTTGCGCAAAATTGGTATCTCCCCGCATATATCGCACGAATATTGCAAAGATTTCCGTCGGATGGACGGTTCGTACATTCTTCTTTGTTCTCTCTCTCTCTATCTAAATGGGTGTGTTTAATATACACGCAGAAAAAAAACGAGTTTTGAGCGCCGAAGGTCTTACGCACACGCACCTAAAAAATTGCGAAGAGAATTTTTTTCCCCAACACCGACCTTTTCGAAGAACAAGAAGAAGAAGATCTCTCTTTCTCTCCTCTTGCGACGACGCGAGAGACGGCACGCACAAACTACCGCGAAACTACCGCGTTGTTCGTTTCTTTTTCGCACGAGAAGAGGGCTTTCCGCCACCAACACAACGAAAGCTTTTCGAGAAGAGAGTTTTCCAACAAAGTGGGGGGAGCGAGAGAAAAAAAAAAACTGATATGTTTGGGGTCCTCTCTCTCGAGTCTCTCGAGTCTCGTCGTTTTGTGTCTTGATATTTTTTTCGTTTCTCGAAAGTCTCGGCTGCTCGCACAAAAAAATATTCTCTCTCTCTGCGTGTTTTTTCTCTTCTTTTTCTCCTCTGCTTTTCTTCGCGTCTCACATGGCGGATCGATCGATCTGCGACTAAAAACGCATTATTTTTTCCTTCTTCGCGGGCGAAAGAGAGAGAGAGAGAGAGAGAGAGGGAGACGGTCGATATATACACACATATACATATATATGTTTTTGTTCTTCTTTTTCGATCGCTTGATGACGACGATAAAGCGCAGACCTCTCGTTCTTTCGGTGCAGAAAACGGTGCACCTCGTTCGCGAGATTTTTCGAAACGGTTGTTACGATTGGTTTTCGTTTTGATCTCTGCTTTGAGAACGTTAACGAGAACAACAGAGAGAGAGAGAGAGAGAGAATGAGGTGGATCTTTACCGCGACGTTGATGTTATTCATTCTCGCCGGTTCGTCTTCGACGTCGGCATCCGCGCAGCGCAGCTATTACACCGGGCGCAGCGTGGACAGATCTTTCGTCGTGTGCGAGTACGCGTTTTCTCGAGACGAATGCGTGCGAAACGCTTTTTTGGCTCGCGGGAACGACGATGATGTTGTCGATAACAATCGAACGGCGATAAAGTCGTTTGGGACGCTCGGTCGATTTGGTTCCATGGGAGAACGCAATGGCGAGGATGAAGATCACGCGGCGCGGTGGTGCTCGACAGGCACGTCGGGGGTGACGTTTTCGTCGAAAACGAAAGAGTACGTGACCTCCTCGAGAATGGAATCAAACGCGACGTCGCAAGACGTCGTATTCTTCGACGCTAAATCGCGCGCGAGAGAAGCGAAGGCTTTTAGCGTCGAGTTTTGGATCACTCCGCATTTAATAAAACTCGCTGGTTTCACCGGTCCGCATTACACTCCTTTCTTCACGCTCGAAACGCCGAAAAAGAACGAGACGTTCAATCCGTACGCCTGGACGAGCCCGTACGATTGCTCGGACGAGTTTGATTTTGCGCTGTATATCGGGACGGATTTTAGCGTCGGGTTTCGGTCGCGCGAGCCAATTGCAATCTCCTCAAAGTTGATGGCAGAAACGTGCGCTTCGGTAATTACAAAATCGAACGCGTTAGTGGAAGACGCCGTAAATCACTTTGTTCTGACGGCATCGTTTTCGGACGAGGAAAATGCGCTCGGTGAAAATCGAATCTCGTGTTACGCGAACGGGACGAAAATCGTAGATGAAGTCATCGGCGATGTTTTGGTCAATAGCGCCGGTAGAATGAAGTTCCCATTCGCGAGCGCGTGGCGAGAGACGTCCGCGCCATATTTCGGAAGCGCGAGCGCGAACAATAACGAGTACGACTCGAGCGGCGACAACTGGGAATGGACGAACACCATTCATGCGTTTGCCATGTACGATAAAAAAATGAGCGACGAAGACATCACGCGCAACTATCTCGCTGGATTACCAAACGCGGCTCCACTGGTTGTTGATGTGAATATTACGATTAATGAAGACGTGAAAGAGGCTGAAATTGTGCTTCAATACACAGATGATGATTATTACAACGCGACGATGGTATCGTCGTCGGGGAGTAGCGCAATCAACGATACTATTTCATCGGTTAAGTATTCCTTTTCGATACTCACTTTACCCGAGGTAGGTGTTCTGAAAGCCATACCAATAGAGGCTATCAACAACGATGAAAACAACAAAAATAACTGCGGCGATGGAGGTAACAACAGTATGCAAACTACCGAGGCGATACCGGTCACGCACGTTCCATTCCGGTGTTTCGGCAACGCGGTATTTTATACGCCAGAGCCAAATGACCATTCGAAGATAGACGACACGTTAGAAATATACGCAAACTTTACATTCAAGGTGACGGAAACTTCCATACTGAATGAATTTGAAACAATCGACTCGCCAAACGAAGGTTTGGTTTCAGTTTTCGTTTCGCCCGTGAACGACGCTCCATTGGGCGTCTTTCAGGTTGTCGAGTATTTCGGACGCGAAGAAGGAAAAGCGTTTCAAATCGAATTTCGAGACGATAATGATGAGCGCGCGTCAAAAATCGAGGTGTCACATATTCCATCGATAGGAAAGGTTTTCGTGTCGAAAGCCTCTTCCTCTGTGGAGAATACGAAGGCGTTGAATGTTGGAGATATCGTCGATGTCACATCAGAAGGCGCAACGCTGACGTATCGATTAGATGCCGACGATGGCGACAGAGTAAACGTCGTTCCTTCGTTTAGCACAGATAAAAAATATCTCACAGATTCCTTCGCGTATTACGTGTACGATATATACGACGAAAAAGCGATAAACGAAACCAAAGTGGAGTTTCGCGTGCAATCGCCCTTTCAGCCAATGCTTCCTTCTTCCTTTTCTTCGGTAAAGGAAACTACAGAAAACGCACCTCTTGAGTTTACCATCGACATTGTACGATTGGACTGTCAAAAAAATGCGACAGAGGCCATCGCTGAAAGTTTGCCTACAAATGGAACGGTATATTTGATACATCCACCAGTAATCACGTCTTCTTCAGTCGTGTCAGAGGAAGAGAGAAGAAAGACGCCGTTGAAAGAAAACGACGTCGTTCGTCTGGAGCACACGTACAGAACTTCGATACAAGAAGAAAGAGAAGGACAAAATGGCACGGAGCAATGCGTCGCGTTTACAAAATTATTGTTCGTTCCGGATGATTTCTACTTTAATGCGCCAAATGTTGATATTTTTGGTGACCCGGTGAGTACGACCCGATACGCTTTCCTTCATCCCCTGCGACCTTTTTTCTCGGCGAGTGTGAGAGATATTTTAGATGGATGGATGGTTGCATCTGTATTGAACGTATCGTTTATAGTCGCAGCGAACATTCCGCACGCGCCCGCAAAGTTCCGGAACGTTACCGTCGAAACGAGTGCGTCTGATCTTCCTCTATCTCCTTCGTACTTACTCCGTGTCGACTCGAACGAAACGTATGTCAATGATTCATCGTCAACGCTTCTTCTGCCGAATGGAGGGTACTTAAAGTTTCGCAAAGCGTTTGAATACGATTTGTCCCCAGATTACGACGCGGCATTTGGTGTTGCGGTGACGATAAAATCGATAAACCCCAGGAATGATGCCTTTCTTGCCAACCTCAGCTTGGCCTTTCCGCCTGAACGAGAAGACGCGGTGAAATCGAACATCTCTTCGATTGTCGTCACGAAATGGTTGCGGAACCAGATCAAAATTGCCGGTCCACCGAGCGCAGTTCGCGACATCCTCTTCAATTACGTCCTGTACGACGCGAAAACGATGAAAAAAACACCCAGAGTCGTAAGCGACACGCTTGAACTCACGCTTGAGTATGGTTTCGTGAAACTGTACAACGCGAAGAAAGTGAACGAGACCATCAACGCGAAATATGATTGGAAGCACGATTCGTGCAGGAACCACCAACCACCAACAAGTACAACGGCGAGCATCATCAAACCGTGCACGCGCATCGCGCACGTGAATATCGAAGCTATCGCGTACCCGACCTCGTACGACTCTCTGATAGAGGTCGCCTCCCCGAAAGCCTCCAACGCCATCTCCAAAAAATCCTTGTTTATCTCCGGCCTCTTTCAAGGCGCCGTAGCAGGCCTCCTTTTACTAGCTCTCTGGAAATACTTCATCAAAAACGTTTTACGTGCCATCGAACGCTTGTTCTGTTGTCTCTTCTGCTGCCGTCTGCGTCTTCCGCCGTCTGCGTCCGAACGAAGAAGACAAAGACGAAGACGCCGCCGCGCGCGAAAAGAAGGAGCGGGAGAAGAAGAAGAAGAAGAAGAAGAAGAAGAAGAAGAAGACTTTCACTCGGACTCTGCGGTGATCGTAGCGATGCCGCGATGATGCGATTGAAAAGAATTTATTTATTTATGCGTTCAGCTCTCGAAGAGTTAACAGTTTTAACGACAATAGTATTATACGCGCCTCGAATATGTTTTTGTCTCTCTGTTCTTCGTTTCCTCGTATTTTTCGCGAAAAAAATATCTTAATTCTCTCCTCTGTCTTTTTGGGAAGACCCTCACCCTCCGAATACGAGAAGGGAGGAAATTGAGTTGATGAGAAAAGAAAAAAAATCTTCAGTTAGAAGGCACGTGCGTAAAAGCGTGTTCAGTAATTCAAACATAAGAAAAAAAGTCTTCCACCATGGTTAAGGTGCGTTACCGCTGAATTCTAGCGCTTTTAAACGCGCGCGCGACCTTCGCGTTCCCCCGGTTCGAAGGGAATTACGAGAAAATTTTGTACCGCGTTTTTTTCTCTGCCTCTCTCTTCGTTTCGTGCATTTCTCTTGAGCACTTTAGCAGCAATTTTTCCTATCGAAATCTGGCTCGATACTGACCGATGCGACCTCTCAATCTCAACAGTTTACCATCGACGACATGCGTCGTCAAATGGACAAAGTCAAAAACATTCGTAACATGTCTGTTATTGCCCACGTCGATCACGTAAGTTTCATTTATTTTAGAAATTTTCCGCTTAATCATCGCCGCCGCACCCTCTTTTGTGGGCGAGAAATAAAATGGGTTTTACGATATATTCTTTTTGCTTTTCGTCTCTCTCTCTTTCCCGGTCCCACGAGACTCGAGAGAAACTGACTCTTTGTCCTTCTTCTTCTTCATCTGAAATAACAACAGGGCAAATCCACGCTCACGGATTCCTTGGTCGCGGCGGCTGGTATCATCGCGCAAGAAAACGCCGGTGATGCGCGTTTGACGGATACTCGTCAAGACGAGCAAGATCGTTGCATCACGATCAAATCTACCGGTATCTCTTTGTTTTACAAAGTTTCCGATGAAGATTTGGCGCGCATCCCGAAGAATGTCCCGAGAGATGGCAACGACTACTTGATCAACTTGATTGATTCCCCGGGCCACGTTGATTTTTCTTCTGAAGTTACCGCCGCCTTGCGTATTACCGACGGCGCCTTGGTCGTCGTCGATTGCGTCGAAGGCGTTTGCGTGCAAACGGAAACTGTGTTGAGACAAGCGTTGGGTGAGCGTATTAAACCGGTAATGACGGTGAATAAGCTCGACAGATGCTTTTTGGAACTCATGTTGGATGGCGAAGAAGCGTACCAAAACTTTTGCAGAGTTATTGAAAACGCGAACATTGTCATGGCGACGTACACTGACGAAGCCTTGGGCGATGTCACCGTCTCTCCGGAGAAGGGTACCGTCTGCTTTTCCGCTGGTTTGCACAACTGGGCGTTTACGTTGACCGTCTTCGCCAAGATGTACGCCGCGAAGTTCGGCATTGAGCAAGACCGCATGATGGGCAAGCTCTGGGGCGACAACTTCTTCGACCCGAAGGAGAAGAAATGGACGAACAAGCACACTGGCGCCAAGACTTGCATGAGAGCCTTCGTTCAGTTTTGCTACGAGCCTATCAGACGTGTTATTGATGCCGCCATGAACGACAACAAGGATGTTTTGTTCCCGATGCTTGAAAAGTTGCAAGTCAAGGACAAGTTGAAGCCGGCTGACTTGGACTTGATGGGCAAACCGCTCATGAAGAGAGTCATGCAAACGTGGTTGCCGGCCGACGTTGCGTTGCTTGAGATGATTATCTACTATTTGCCGTCGCCGCAAACTGCGCAAAAGTACCGTGCGGACACTTTGTATGAAGGCCCGCTCGATGACAAGTACGCCGAAGGTATCCGCAACTGCGACTCCAAGGGTCCGCTCATGTTGTACATCTCCAAGATGATCCCGACCGCGGATAAGGGTCGATTTTTGGCGTTCGGTCGTGTCTTCTCCGGTACCGTCAGAACTGGCCAAAAGGTTCGAATCTTAGGCCCGAACTACGTGCCGGGTGAAAAGAAAGATTTGTACATCAAGTCTATCCAAAGAACCGTCTTGTGCATGGGTCGTCGTCAAGACTCTATCGATGATGTCCCGGCTGGTAACACCGTCGCGTGCGTTGGTTTGGATCAATTCATCCAAAAGAACGCCACGATTACGGATGAATCCGAAGTTGAAGCGCACACCATCAAGGCTATGAAGTTCTCTGTCTCGCCGGTTGTTCGCGTCGCGGTTGAATGCAAGAACTCCCAAGATTTACCGAAATTGGTCGAAGGCTTGAAGAGATTGTCCAAGTCTGACCCGATGGTCCAATGCTCGATCGAAGAGTCAGGCGAACACATTGTTGCTGGCGCCGGTGAATTGCACTTGGAAATTTGCTTGAAGGATTTGCAAGAAGATTTCATGGGCGGCGCGGAGATTCGCATCTCTGATCCGGTTGTTTCCTTCAGAGAAACTGTTTACGCCACTTCCGACCACATGGTCATGTCCAAGTCCCCGAACAAGCACAACCGTTTGTACTTCCAAGCTACGCCATTGGAAGACGGATTATCCGAGGCTATTGACAATGGCGAAGTCACTCCGAGAGATGAAGTCAAGGCGAGAGGTCGCTACTTAGCGGAAAAGTTCAACTGGGATAAAGATTTGTCCAAGAAGATTTGGTGCTTTGGTCCGGACACCACTGGTCCGAACTTGATTGTCGACATGTGTAAAGGGGTTCAGTACGTCAACGAAATTAAGGATTCGTGCGTCGCTGCCTTCCAATGGGCGACGAAAGAAGGTGTCATGGCGGAAGAAAACATGCGCGGCATCAAGTTTGAAATTCACGACGTCGTCTTGCACGCGGATGCCATCCACAGAGGTGGTGGCCAAATCATCCCGACGTGCCGTAGAGTCTTGTACGCTGCGTGCCTTACTGCGCAGCCGCGCTTATTGGAGCCGGTGTATTTGGTTGAAATCCAAGCGCCGGAGCAAGCGTTGGGTGGTATCTACTCCACCGTTACGCAAAAGAGAGGTATGGTTGTCGAAGAAACGCAACGCCCGGGCACGCCGATCTACAACATCAAGGCGTACTTGCCAGTCATGGAATCCTTCGGTTTTACTGGTACCTTGCGTGCCGCGACTGGCGGCCAAGCCTTCCCGCAGTGTGTGTTTGATCACTGGGACATGTTGGGTTCCGATCCGCTCGACGCTACCACCCAAGCTGGTAAGATCATCGGCGACATCCGTAAGAGAAAAGGTCTCAAGGACGCCATCCCGCCGTTGGGTGAGTACGAAGACAGACTCTAAACGACGACGACTGTGTCTTCTGGTAAAATAGTACCACATTAGAGAGAGGAAGTATACTGGGAGAGAGAGTGAGTGTGTGTGAGTGGGAGGAAAATCACACTACAGAAAGATAATTTTAATAATTATAAAATTAATACAAACTTATTGAAGTGAGACGCTGCTTTCGCGAGCGCCGCTCTCTGCCTTACCGCTACGAAGCGCGGGGCAGCTGCCGTTGTTTTTCATCTTTTCTTCGCTTAGCTGACGCCGCGCGATAGCTAACTTCACGCTCAATTCTTCCTCGTGCCGCTCAATCTCTCGTAAGTGCTTTATGAGAGCGTGTATCTTATGCTCTTTGTCGTTTTTTGGTGTTGCTCTTGATGTGTTTCTCTTTGCAGTTCTGCCGTTAGAGAAAGAGAACAAGAAAACTTTCGTCCAGGCGCGAAAGGCTAAACGAACGAGGAATACAACGAAGGATTCCAGTCGCTCAAAGAACAGAGCACTACTCATAAGAAATGATTTTGATACTACTTTTGTTGCTTATTGAATTACATACGGTGTGACTGATTGGTTAATTATATCTATCTGTCTATGATTATATAAATATATTGACTTTTGATGAGTGATGTTGACTTTTTTTGACTTTCGTCTTTTCTTCACTTCGTGATGTATTTCTGCAAACTCGCGAACAAGTCAAACTTTTGAAAGCCAAAGTAGCCTCCGAAAACCAAAGCGTCGCGCATTAACACTTCGTCCGCTTCGCACGCGTGGTGATCTCTCCAGAGCTCTAAGACTAAGCACGCTTCGTAGTGTACCAAAGCGCCGGCGACGACCATGATATGAAAAATGTTGTGACCGCACCCAAACACGTCGAATCTCCCGGGCCAATACTTCTCTGGAATTTTCAACGCGTAACAATACGCTCCAGAGCAGTAACAGAAACCCATGAGTAATTCTAACCAAAATCCGTGCCAAATTGGGGTCGGTACGACTTTCCAAACGAAGAAAACGTTATGAAACCAAGGAAAGAAACCAAACGATGCCAACGCGGTGAACAGCGCCGCTCGAACCGGGGTCCACGAAGGCTTTTGAAACCTCGGTAAAATCGTCGGTATTAAAGCCGCCACTCCTAGGCACGTCACGCACGACAAATAAAAGTCTCTCAATTCCGGCAAACAATAGAACGAATAGTAAACGACCGGGTAAAATGACGCGACGATCAAAATCGCAATCCCGAGATAATCCATTTTCCACATCCGCCTGGACACTTGTGCAGAAATGTTGCAACAGGTGTGACAACACGTGGAACATCCCAAACATAATATGGCGCCCAATAAAAAAACGCGCATGGGCCATCGAGGGACTTTATTTAACCTCTCTACGTCTTTTGGGATTTCGTCCAGAACGTTTTGCACCTCTCTCAAAGCTTCGGTGACCTTTGCAAACGCTTGATCGTCGTCGTCTTTTTTTTCGCTCCCGTCCTCTTCTCGTTTTTGTTTTCGTTGTTGTTGGTACTTCTTCTTTTGCTTGTTATACGATTGATGTTTCTGCAACGACCTTCTCGCCTCTTCTATAAACATCGCCGTTTCTCTCTTCAGTTCTTTAAAGGGTCTATCTTCCTCTCGTCGCAAATGGTCGCGCAAATTTTTTGATGCGCTTAATATCGAGTCAATCGAACGTTCCATCTCTTTCGTTTCGATATCTTCATCCGCGAAAGAAATCGATGAGGACGAATGCGCTTTCTCTTCGTCCTTGTTATTATAATAATTATTATGATTTGTATAACTATCACTCATGCGGCTAATCTTCTCCCTCACGAAGCTCTTTCTCGCCTCTCTCAATCCTTCGTCTACCATTATGACTTTATCGCGCCATCTTTGCGTCATTTGTAATCCCAACACTCTCTCCGCGCTCGCTCCGGTCACCCACGTCTCCGGTATCATCTGCACTCGCTCCGGCTCTTTCACGTTGACTAAAAACGTAAAGAAGAAAATCATGCCAATCAAGTGCGTCCAAATATTTGTCGTTTCGTTATGTTTCTTAAAGATCGATCTGAACGCGTCCCAGAACGTATTCCTTGTCCGATATCCGCTCAAGATGTACGTGTTGTGAATGGCGTACAACGGCGCGTCCGTTTTCTTACACGTCGGGCAATCCGCGCACAGCCATTTTCGGTATCTCTCTTCCGGGCACGGCATCGCGTACGGACCGAAGAAAAACGGTTCGTGTTCTTCTTCAAAATGCTCGTCGTGGTCTCGCTGTAAAGATTTCTGCGTTTCAATCTCGTGCGCCGATTGTTCTTCGTTTCCCAGACGACGACGACCACTGCGACGAGTAGAAGTGGTTTTTGTTTTTTCTCCCTCTCCTTTTTTATTTTTTTGTTTCTTCTTCTCGTCAACAACAACTTTTTCGTCGTCGTCGTCTTTCCGTCGTCGAGCAGCGGCGGAAGAAGTCCTCTGTCTCGTCGTCGCCATGATGGTATCGACGACGAAGAAGAACAACACCAGTTCTTCTCACGCAAAGAGAGAGAGAAACACAAAGACAAAAAAGCCCCCTCTCACCAGAGATGTGTAACTTTAAACGAAACTCTTTTCGGTCGGTCGAGAGAGAGAGAGAGAGAAAAGGGTATATCCCAAAATGGAAAAAGAAAAAAAAGTTCCCCACGGCAAAAAACTTTATATATATTAGATATATTCCTATCGAAAAAAGCGAGAATCTCCTCCAAACTTCTTCTTCTGAACAACTGCTGCTGCTGCAATAATTTGTAGCGGTGGTAGTGATAGAGTAGCGCGCGCGCGTGCCGTGTTTTTTGCCTCCTCTCGATGTGAATGTTCTTTGTGAAGACACTTTTTGCCTTTTTTCTGACAATCTGCATCGTCGTTTTGCTTCAAAAAAAAAGATAAAATCCGGGGGCTCATCATCACGCACATGACACGCACACGCGAAGACACACTACTCAATCGTTACTACTTTTAAATTATTTATTCA
>Ga0181607_10004479_pt1 | contig 11957 bp, 3 predicted proteins | sample 041ome_9_FD_132420 | JGI IMG/M metagenome (GOLD analysis project Ga0181607, IMG submission 132420) | Coastal salt marsh microbial communities from the Groves Creek Marsh, Skidaway Island, Georgia - 041413US metaG (megahit assembly) | ecosystem: Environmental > Aquatic > Marine > Intertidal zone...
ATCAAAAGAGGCTGCTGAACTTGGTAGTGGGGACCGAGTGTCATTTCAGTGGCAAGCAACAGGCGCAGGTGACCGAGCTGACGTGTACGCTTATTTGTTAAACGTTGATACTGGAAACACAATCACGTTACTTGATGAGACTGCGTCGACAAGGGGCTCAACAAGCCTGGCGACAATCAACCGCACATTATCCGCCGAGGAGGCTGGAAATTATAAATTTGTATTTATATCAGGTTCATATGATGCAGACGGTGGCGGAAAGTTAGGGTCCAGCCTTTCCCTAAGTAATGTGAGTATTACGCAAGCGGATCCAGAAGCGCGAAAAGTAACTACAGCTCAAGTAACCTTGACTGCGCAGGAGTCACAATCAGTCTCAATTGACAGCACTTTACTGGGTCAACTTAACCGGGTGGCCAATGCAAATCCTGGCGGACAATACAGCATTCTGAACACAAAAGATGGAAATAAATTCTCACTTAACAGCGCTAACAATATCGTCTCCTCAGCGCTGTTACTGTCAAATAAATCAACTTATAGTTTTGATGTTCGCTATTTAGCAGCTGGAGGCATAAGCCACACTGAAACAGTCACAATTAATATCACAACTGCTCAGGGTGCAAATTCAACTTTTTCTGCTCAAGAATCTGATCGCGTCACAATTGCAAGCGGTTCTCTTAATTTGATGTCTAGTTTTGCGAGTGCTAACCCGGGCACTTATACCCTTGGCACAACCGGTGACCACAGCTCCTTTAGCATCAATTCTACCACAGGCGAGATTTGGTCAAGGGCCCCTTTGGATTTTGATACCAAGAAAAATTATAACTTTGATGTTATTTTCACTACTTTTGATGGCTCCAAAACATTCAATAATAACGTCGCTCTAACGCTGACTGACACACTGACCTCGTCAGCTTCAATCACAGCTGAAGAAAGCAATCAAATATCAATCGCAGCGGCGAGCCTAAGCACGATAAATAGCTATGCACTTGAAGACTCAAAACAGGGAACTTTTTCACTTTCTGGCAGTGACGCTGATCTTTTCACTGTGAACAATAACGGTGATGTTACAACAAAACCCGGAACAAGCTTATTGATTGCCAACCGTGGCAATTATAACTTTACACTTAACTATCGTAATACAGCGGGAATTACACATTCTGAGAACGTCTCTCTCAATCTCTTCGAAGCATTGCAAGCAACTTCAAATCTGACTGCGAGCCAGGCAAATATTATCAAAATTAACCCGAGTTCCATGGCGAAAATATCTGGCTATGCTGCACGTAACGGCCCTGGCCAATTCAGCTTTGAAAATAATTCAGATGACCATGCCTTATTTGACTTAAACTCTACAACAGGAGCAGTTCAATCAAAGCCCGGACAGATTGATTACAACCAAAAACAAAGTTATCAATTTACTATTACCTTTACTCCAACAGGCAGTGGAAAGAGCTTCTCCGAGACGGTAACGTTAAATGTAAACAACCCTAATGAATCATTTTCAGCTTTTGAAGCAACAGAGGCTGACCAAGTCCAAATGCGCGTTAGCGATATGGCGGATCTCTCAGCATTTGTTGGAAACAACCCAGGGGGCAGTTATACGATCTCTGGAACTGACGCTGGCAAATTTGAATATGACGCTGTCAATAGTCAATTTATTAATAAGGGAACAACAAACTTAAAGCTCGGGAACAATGATACCTATAACTATGAAAAAAATTATAGTTTTGACATCACTTACACACTAGGTGGTCAATCTCACACTGAAAGCGTCACGCTTAAAATAAATGAGTCACTCAATGCCGCCTCGACCCTTACTGCCCATGAAGCTACACAGGTTACCGTTAATACCACAGGTATGCCAGAACTTCTGGCCTTTAAGGCGCGCGACAGAAACCAAGGAAGCTTTAGCTTTTCAAATGACAGTGTTGATGCCAACAAGTTTAATATTAACTCCGTTAATGGAACCATTACATCAAAGAACGCTTTAGATTTTTCAGATCAAGAAACTTATAGTTTCAAAATTGTATACACTGCGGCGTCAGACGCTCGTCAGTTTATACAGGACGTCACTTTAAACCTACAAGACACATTGAATTCAACAGCATCAATAAGGGGAGAAGAAGCCTCATCCATTACCATTGAAGCTGCAACGCTGACCAGTAGTGCTAAATATGTCAGTGAAAACACTGGCGGCACCTATGCATTATCCGGACCTGACGCAGCAAAGTTTGACATTGATTTGGCAGGAAGAATAACGTCAAAAGCTGGCACGGATATAACGCTCGACAACCAGGCCTCATATAAATTCAATGTTGACTATACGGCAAATTCAATCACGCATTCAGAGGCTGTCACTTTTACACCAGATCGCGCCAAACAGGGGTCAAGCACGGTCTCTGCACAAGAGGCTGATCGTATTGAACTATATATTGATAACTTGACAAAACTATCGGCGTTTGTGTCAGCGGATGGAAATAACGGCACCTACAGCTTTGGAACCGGCCAAGGTTTAGATTACCAAAAATTTCAGTTTGATAGCTTCGGTAACATCGAGTCGACGGGAGCCCTCGATTTCAATGATCAGCAATCTTACGTTTTTGACGTTGTCTATACAGGATCAATTGGAACATTCACTGATACGGTTACACTAAATTTAACGGATACACTCACATCAACTGCAACTTTGCGCACAGAAGAGACTGACCAATTAACAATTGCTGCATCAACTCTCAGTAGCACAGCAAACTATGCATCAGAGAATCCTGGCGGCACGTATTCACTATCTGGCACGGGAGCCACTAAATTAGACATTGATACAAATACGGGTGTTATTACATCCAAGGTCGGACAGAAAATTCTTTTTTCAGACCAACCGTCTCTTTCATTTAACGTCATCTATACAAATGCTGGCGTCTCACACACCGAAGCGGTCGAGCTTATCATCAATCGGGCACTGCAAGCAGATGCCACAATCACTGCTAAGGAGTCTGGAAAGGTATCAATTTCTGCGGATCAATTAACGTATATCAGTGCCTTCAAGAACGCAAAAGGAACAGGTTCCTTTTCACTAGCAAATGCAGGTGGCGCCAATGCAGGCGACCAAAACTCTTTTACGATAAATGCCACTACTGGCTTGATTGAGTCCGTCGCTGCTTTGGATTTTAATGTCCAAAGCCAATATGTATTTGACGTAAAATACGCAAGAAATGATGGTAAAACATTTACTACAACCCTAACTCTAAATTTGGAAGACAGTCTTACCTCGACTGCAACCCTATCTGCTGAAGAAGCCGATGCGCTCACTATATCTAGTTCAACGCTCTCAAGCACCAATCAATATGCGACTGCTAACAGTGGTGGCACCTACACCTTATCTGGAACGGATGCAGGAAAATTTGACATTAATCCCAGTGACGGGACAATCACAACCAAGATAGGTCAAACCTTGCATAGGTCCGATCAGAGCAGCTACAACTTTGATGTGAATTACACGAACGGTGGAATTACCCATCGCGAAGCTGTTACCTTGAACCTGACTGAGGCAATGCAAGCTCAATCGGTGCTCGAATCCGCCGAAGCAAGTCAAGTGAAAATTCAAGCCACAGCTTTGCAGAAGCTATATGATTTTAGAAGTCGTAACCCATACGGATCGTGGAACATTGTAAGCTCCTCTAATGATGCAAGCTACTTTAATTTTAATTCATATAGCGGAGAAATTACATCTGTTGGAGCATTAGACTTCACAACAAAGCAAAATTATAATTTTGATGTCCAATATGTCAGTGGAAGTGGGAAAACATTCACAGAAAAAGTCACATTAAATCTCAGTGATACACTAGCCTCAAAGGCTAATTTAACTGCTGAAGAAACTGACCGACTAACCATTGGTTTAGATGTATTGACCAGCACGAACGAGTACAAATCACAAAACGCAGGTGGAAAATTCAGTTTATCCGGGGCTGATGCCGGCAAGTTCACTATCGACGAAGATACTGGCGCATTAACCTCAAAGGTAGGCGCCTCATTGCTCACGGCTAATCAGGAAACTTACAATTTTAACGTCGATTATTCTAAGGCTGGTGTTGTTCATTCTGAGGCGGTTGCCGTAACCCTGACGGAAGCATTGCAAAGCTCAACTACAGTATCCGCAAAAGAAGCTGCCAATGTAAACATTGAACTTAGTCAATCCCCTCAAATGCAAAGTTTTGCAAACAGGGATAATGCTATTTCTGGCCAGTTTTATCTCACTAGCTCTAATGGTGATGCCGCAAAATTTGACGTGTTGGATAATGGAAATGTTATCTCACGCAGCACTCTCGAATTTGATGAAAAATCCAGTTATCAGTTTACCCTTAATTACCGGGCTACTGATAGCAGAATATTTAAGACTGACATTAACCTCAACCTAACCGAAACTTTAAATGCAAAAGCAGTGATTGCTGCTGAGCAATCGCGAGAAGTCAAAATTGCACTGAACGAACTCACTAGCACGAAAGCATTTTACGATAAGTACACCGGCGGCACATTTAATATTGGTGGCAAAGACAGTGGCTTTTTTGAACTCGATGGCAGTAACAATATTGTTTCAAAAGCACCGCTGTTGATTAGCGCCCAAGAGAAATATGAACTTTCCCTCTCATACACAAGTCCGGCTGGTGAAACACATACAGAAACTATCACCCTCAACTTAACAGAGACAATGCAGGCATCAGCAACCCATACTGCGCAGGAGGCTACGCAGGTTTTTGTGAGGCCGGGCGAACTTGAATATCTATACGGTTATGCAACGCGTGATGGTTTTAATGGAACGTGGTCGATCGACTCAACAAAAGCAGATGCCGCAAAATTTGATATTACAGCGAGTGGCGCTCTTGTGTCTAAAACTGCGCTAGATTTTTCCACTCAATCATCATTTGACCTTGGTATCCACTATACTAATGGAGACAGAACCAAAACTTTTAAGCAAGACATCACGCTGAATCTAAATGATACCGTTACAGCAATTGCAAAAATTGAGTCAGAAGAGTCAGACTCCGTCGCTATAAGCTTGAACTCTTTTGCTGCAACAAAACAATACATGTCAGACACAACTGCAAATGGTAGCTTCAGTCTAAATAGCAAAACAGGTGATCACAAAAAATTTAATATCGACGCGGACACTGGTCGTATCGAGTCTGCTGGCCAGCTAAGAATGCAAAATCAAGAAACGTTTCAGTTTGACGTCATATACACCAATAGCAGTTACGCTACATTTACTGAAGCAGTAACTCTGGACTTAAAAGAAACCACTTATGGTAAAAGCAAGTCAAAATTGAATGTATCTGAGTCAGAAATTGCCAACATTAGCCTCGATCAATTGCCAAATATTCAAAAATTTTACCAAAATAATTCAGGGGGCACTTTCACACTAAAGACCGATCTTGAAGCAAGCTCAGATTATCTTGACTTTGAAGTAACTGCTGAGGGCAACATTAGCAGTTTAAAACCCCTTGATTTTGAAACTAGCCAAAATAATATCAACTTTGTTCTTGAATACAAAACTGCAGCAGGAAAAACATATGAAGAGTCTATTTCATTAAATATTATCAATGATTTAAGAGATGATAATGTCTTGGACCTTGCCTCAATTGATATCTCAACTGTAGGTGGTGCTAACAAAGCAATTGATCTTCTTGATCAAACTCTAACAAAGCTCACAAGCTCACAAGCCAAACTTGGCGCGACCTTGAACAGAGTGGAGCATAGCATTGATAACCTCTTAAGCATGACCCTAAAAACAAAAATTGCGCTAGGCCGTATAACAGACGCTGATTTTGCCACTGAAACTGCAAACCTTAGTCGTGAACAGATTCTATCAAACGCAGCAACTGCAATGCTTGCACAAGCCACGAACTCAAAAAATAACGTCCTGAGGCTGCTAAACATATAAAAGGCAGCACCGTATTTAGTGCCGCCTTTTAGTATTTGATAAAATTATTCTTTGTTCTGCCAAAAAATTACCCCTGCAAAAGGCTGAGAATCGACTGCGAGGTTCTATTCGCCTGAGCGAGCATTGCTTGTGCTGCCTGCGACAATACCTGCGCCCTATTCAGCTCAACTGTTTCAGCAGCAATGTCAGCATCTTGGATCCGCGACCGCGCACCTTTGGTATTCAGTGCAATATTTGACAGGTTGGAAATCGTATGTTCCATCCGTGACATGGTTGCACCAATATCAGACCGCTCAAGGTCAATCCGAACGAGCGCGCCATCAACGGCGGTCAACATTTTCTTGGCATTTTCAATAGTTAGAACATTGAGATCAGAAACCGCCGACAAAGTTGCCGCACCCGGTGTTTGCTGGAACAAAGCACCACCCTTTGCGCCATCGGCCGCAGTCGCTATCGAGAACACATACGGTGAATGGAACGTCAAGACACCACCAACCCGCATTGAGTTATTATTGGCCGCACCTTCGGTCAGAACCGAGGCGGCACCGATATTGACAAGGGACTCATCTGCTGGATAAACATTTGCAGAAATACTTTGCGCAGTCAGCTCGTAACCTTCAAGTACAATATCATAACCTTCATTCGAAATCAGGCTCAAGGTCGAACCATTAGCCGATACTTTGGCCGTAATGCCCGTGGCGCCAGATGCACTATTAACCGCATCGGCTAGCGCCCTAACATTTGCGTCTCTGCCATTTGTGACACCAAACTCAACGGTTCCTGAAATGACCTGCGGTAATGTGTTTTTGCCATATAGCTTAAAGGTAACTGAGTCTGATGTTGCCACTGCCTGCTCGGGGAATGACATATTCACCCGGGTTTGTGCTTCGGCATAAACACCTGTCTCACCTTGGACACCATTGACCGAGGCAACAATATCTCGCGCACTACTTGACCCATTAACGTCAATGACCTTGGTACCAACGTTGCCATAGATAGTGAAATCTTCAGCTTCAATAATCCCACTTGCAACATTGGCAAGACTTGTACCCAACTTAGGCTGTGCCGCAGCTGAAACTTGAGTGTTATTATCGTCAGCAACCCGGTTGGTCACAGTCAATTCAACTGTTTCAGTGACCAGCTTGACGCCGCCTTTGAAGTAATTTACCGCAAAATCATAGACATTGTTTGTGCCTGAGTCAGTTGCCTTTTCATAATCCAGTGTTGCAGTGACAGTTCCAGTTGCCGCATCAATAGTGAATTTTGAAGCGTCAGTTCCAGAGAGCGTGTATGTTCCACCAGCATTGTCGGCAATGATTTTATTAAATGTATTTGCTGTTGTTGCGTCACCACTAAGCTTGTCAACCGTCAAAGAAATATTTCCTTCAGAAGCCGAGGACTTACTCATCGTAGATGTTGCGACACCTACACTTGCGTCGGCAGTAAATGTGCCTAACGAGAGCCCTGTGTCGTCGCCTAGGTCAGCTGTCATTGCAACAGCTCCACCAGCGCCAGTGCCTGAAAAAGTAACAGTTAAGTCCGTCGCACTGCCATTAACACTAGTTGACGCAGCGCCAAGATCAGCCTCTGATCCTCCATTCGGATGGAGCCTCAAGGGTCCAATAACAGTGGCATCTGCGCCCACAGCATTAGCAGTAACAATGAAGCTGGTGCCGCTTGAAGTCACGCCAAAGCCAATATCAGAGCCCGCATTCGCGGTGTTTGCATCTACATCTAATTTTCCTGCGAGATATTTGACACGTGCAGCGGTATCAGCGGCTGCTTGCAACGATGTAACATCCCCAGAGAGCAATGTGTACTCAATGTCAGTTCCACCAACATTAATGACATATTTGTCACCAACAGCTGCATTAGCATTCATTGCCGCTTCAAAGGCTGGTGTACCGTGATCAGCAAGCGTGACAACACGCGCTGTACCTGCGGAAATTGAATAGGCAGCTCCTGCTGGCTTTTTTGCTTCCAACGCAGCAGCTAGTTTTGTTACCGAGTCGTAGGTCGTTGAGTCAACAGCAGCATCGGTTGTAATTGTGTCTGGTCCTACTGTTATTGAATATGTATCACCCTGTGCGCCATTACTTGCGAGCGCAAAACTTGCGCTTCTGGCAATCGAGCTGCCGGTAGCGGCGTTACCGCCCAAAGTATAGGTGCGTGTCGCGGCTGAAGCGCCAATGACGACATCAGCTACATCTGAATTAGAAGTGGACATCACATACTCGCCAAGCCCTTGTGGACGGACATCTTCAATGGAGAGTGTTGCAGTGTCGTTAGCTGTAAAGCCAATCTGGAAGGTCGTATCCTGAAATTCGCCGTTGAGCATTTTGACGCCGTTAAAACGGCTACTCTCGGCAATTCGGCCAAGCTCATTTTGCATCGCCGTGATTTCATTGTTAATTGCCTGGCGATCTTGACCAGTATAGACCCCGTTTGCCGCTTGAACTGACAGTTCACGCATCCGGTGTAAGATCTGAGACACTTCCTCAAGAGAGCCCTCTGCTGTCTGCGTCAAAGATATTGCATCTGCAGCATTTCGAATGGCTGCTTCAATCCCTTTGATCTGCGAGGTCATTCTATTTACAATAGAGGCCCCTGCCGCATCATCGACTGCATGGTTCAAACGCAGACCCGATGAGATCCGCTCGAGCGCTTTGTTCATGGACCCTTCCTTATTAGTAAGGTGATATAGGGTCGTCACCGAAGCCATGTTTGTATTGATCTTACTCATATCATTCGCCAATCCACAAATTTTTGACTAATAGAAACCGTGCAAACACCGTGCCAAACCTTAGAGGCTTTTCCGGAAATGCTATTTTTCTCGATAAAAGTGCCAATCCCAATCTGGTTAGATTGATCTTGCCCGGATCTTTTATCCGGGGGGTTGGCCCCACCTTTATTAAAAAATAAACTTTGCATCTTCTTTTCCACATAGTTTTGACACCAATGGAACCTGCAATACCCATGCCAAAGCTGTGTTCATTTGAAGAAGCGGCAGAAAACCTGTGTTTATGGAGTGGACTTATCGTGAATATGGCTGTCAAAAACCTGTCATGACCAATTCCGCACAATGAAAGGCCGCAGTCCTATCGAATAGCTGCGGCCTGATGACATAAATGGTAAAACGGTTGGTGGTTGCCTTAATGCCGCAAATTAACGAATAAAATCAAACAGGCTTTGCTGGCCAATTTTGGCAAATGCCTGCTGAGCTGCATCACGATTTGTCAATTGCGCCTGCAATGTCGTAACAAGTTGCGCAAGATCAGCGTCATTAATCTTGGAAATATCTTTGGTAATAACCATGGTTCGGGTTGTTAGCGCCTCAAGCTGAACCGTTGCCTTTGTCCCATAAGCACCAAGACGGGTTTGCTGCAGGCTCAAATGATCCATCGCCGCACGCATATTTTCCAGATTTGTGCCAAGTAGCTGGTCAACATCAGCCAAAGACCGCGTGCTGCCAACTGCTTTTCCAGACTCATCAATTGGAGTGAACTCCAATTTTGACAAAACTTCGCTATCAGCGCCATCCTGTCCTTTTATCTGAATGCCGCTAATTGAAATATTGCCGCTTTCAGAATCGCTAAGTTTAATTGTCTTACCATCTGCCTCAACACTGGCGGTAATTCCAGTTGCTGGTGTATGAATATTAATATCATCAACAATTTTCTGAAGATTTCCTGACTCAGCCGTTGTTTTTACATCAACGGACCCTTTTGCACCAGCAAGTGAAAATGACCAGCTTTGTGGCATTTCAGGAAGCACAAAATTCAGCCGTGCATTTGATTGAGCATTGCCAACATCGGATAAAGCTACAGTTGAACGAATTGCATTTTTAGCCTCATTAATGACATCAAAAATGCCCTTTGGCCCATTATCAGTGGGCACCCGCATAAAGGCTGAGCCGCCATCAACGCTAGTTGCGACATTCATATTCTCAGAAATCTGCAACGCATGAACACCCCGATCACCATTATAAGTGATTGACCCATCGGGTTCTTTGATAAATGCAACATTGGCAGTGTTAAAGCCTGAAAACAGGCTTTGCCCCTGCGCATCTCTTGTATTGGCCAAATCCAGAACTGTTTCTGATAATTGGTCAATCTCGGTCAAAATTGCATCGATACTAAAGCCGTCATAAATGCCGTTACCAGCCTGCGTTGTAAGCTCCGTAATGCGTGTTAAAACATTAATGCTTTGCTGCAATGTCTGATCACCAAGTTCAAGACGACCTTGGGCAACTTTGGCATTATTTTGAAAGCGCTCAAGAATTTGCTTTTGTTCACGGGCTGCCGAGAGGCGCACCGCAGCAACCGGATCGTCTGACGCTCGGATAATATTATTACCGCTAGCAACACGTTCTTGCAGATCTTGGATATTCTCATTCAGCTTGCCAAATTGTCGGACCTGCTGTTCGTTAAATAATTTTGAACTAATTTGCATGGCTCGTCTCCTAGACTACATCCATAAGCGCCTGAAACAGCTCGCGCGCTGTCGACAAAATGCGCGCTGAAGCTTGATAGGCTTGTTGAAATTCCATTAGTGCCGCCGCTTCAGTATCAAGATTGACACCCGAAAATTGAGTTTCAGCTTCAGCAGCTGCATCACGGTTGGCCTCGGCGGCTTGAAGTGAGATATCACCCGATTGGACCGAAGCACCAACGCCAGCGACGATTGTATTGAATATTTTTTGGAAGCCGCCTGAACCCGCACCATTAGAGTCTGATGTCTGCAATTCCAAGATGCTGTTGATATTCTGATTGTCACCGGCAGAATTTATGTTTGCCGCAACGGTGAATTGGTCATTTAATCCAGCATCCCCACGTAACTCAAAACCATAATGGGCAAAATTGGCAAAACCATTCGGGTCAAGCTGGCGTGTTGCAATCGAATCACCAGTCACGCTATCCAAAATTTCGATCTGGCTGCTATTGGCATCCGTGACACGAATTGTCATAGGCTCGCTTGCGGTTGATTTAACCGGTTCATCATAAACCCCACCAACAGAACGCGCACCATTGCCACTGACCAAAACAATCAGATCTTCATATGCCATATTTCTGATTTTGACAGATTGCTTAGCAAGACTTGTTGCAGTTGCATCAACCGTTACAACATCACCTGAAATCGAATTTACCTGAATAGCGCTATCAAGAGTTTTCATTCGCAAATCGGCACTTTTAAACCCTAGAGCATTGCTTGGCTTGGCAAGTGTCAAAATATTGGTTGCGCTTGCGAATTCGGCAACAAGCTTGCCTTTACCAACTGTTGTTGCTTGAAATGACAAGGACAAACCAGCAGTGACTGGTGTTTGCGTGATGGAACCGTCAGCAGCAATGGTAACCGCAACCGAACTGCCATTGAAATTGAGATTTAGGGTTGGCAGGCTAGCCGACAAGGTAATTTCTTGGCCTGTCAAACGGCTATTGCCAGCGGCAATGCCAAATTTTAGTGCCATATTGCTATTGTCACTTACGACATCATCACCAGCCACAACAAAACTGTCACCGGCAAGTGTACCGCCACCAAATATTTGTAAATAACCTGCAGCGTCAAAATAAGCTGTGACCCTGCCAGCCTCACCACCTGAGACCACGACTTCACCATTATTCATTGTCAAATGATAGAGATCACCAGCATATTGCACGGCAACAGTTGAACCATCGGCTGGCAGTGCACTCGGTATAGAGTTACCCGAAAATGAAGCAATGGAGGCTTGCGATCGAATAGCCGCAACCATGGCTTTATTGAGGCTTGCCACAGTCAAAGGTTTGACCTCTGACCCCGTGATATTTGCTGAAAAACTAATGGCTGCATCACTTGTCGGCAAAGACAAGCTATAGGCTGAGCTTGCTGCAACGGCCTTTAGACCACCCAGATCGGCATCAGGCCCGTCAATGTCTCCATTAACCTCAAAAACGATTCGTTTACTGTCATCACTGGCATTGCCTGTAATCGCAACCAAAGCGTTTTGCAGATTATCCTTGGCAGCATTCATCAAGCCAGCGCCAGCATCAAA
>Ga0181607_10004484_pt1 | contig 11952 bp, 10 predicted proteins | sample 041ome_9_FD_132420 | JGI IMG/M metagenome (GOLD analysis project Ga0181607, IMG submission 132420) | Coastal salt marsh microbial communities from the Groves Creek Marsh, Skidaway Island, Georgia - 041413US metaG (megahit assembly) | ecosystem: Environmental > Aquatic > Marine > Intertidal zone...
ACGCAATCAAATACGTGCGCCGTATCGAGGAGCTGATCGAATGCCCTGTGGCGCTTTTGTCGACCTCGCCCGAGCGGGACGACACCATCCTTGTCACTGATCCGTTCCAAGACTGATGGCGTTGAGTTACAAAGCCCGCCGCAGATGGTCATTGGTCATCTTGCTGATTGGTCTGCCGCTCTATGTGGTGGTGGCGGTCAATGTCATCGATATGTTTGACCGTCCGCCGTTCTGGGTGGAACTGGTCGTCTATGTGGTCCTTGGGTTTCTTTGGGCCGCACCATTTAAATTCGTGTTCAAAGGGGTCGGCAAGGCCGATCCCGACGCGGAAACCGACGAATAATTTGTCGTGACATTTTGTGCCCAGTGTGAAAACTGCGATCAAATATAACTGATTGCAGGGGCACGAAATGGCATCACAACCCAACATCCTAATCATCATGGTGGATCAACTGAACGGGACACTGTTTCCCGATGGGCCCGCCGATTGGTTGCATGCGCCGCATCTGAAAAAGCTGGCTGCGCGGTCGACGCGGTTTGCCAATGCCTATACCGCCAGCCCCCTGTGCGCGCCTGGACGTGCCGCGCTTATGTCGGGACAATTGCCGTCACAAAATGGCGTTTATGATAATGCGGCGGAATTTACGTCATCAATTCCCACCTATGCCCACCATCTGCGCCGTGCGGGGTATTACACCTGTTTGTCGGGCAAGATGCATTTTGTCGGACCAGACCAGCTGCACGGGTTCGAAGAACGTTTGACCACAGATATTTATCCGGCTGATTTCGGCTGGACCCCCGATTATCGCAAGCCCAGTGAACGGATCGATTGGTGGTATCACAACATGGGGTCGGTGACCGGGGCCGGTGTGGCCGAGATCACCAACCAAATGGAATATGACGACGAAGTTGCCTATCACGCGACGCGCAAGATTTATGATCTGTCCCGCGGTACCGATGATCGTCCATGGTGTGTCACGGTCAGCTTTACCCATCCGCATGATCCCTATGTCGCGCGGCGCAAATATTGGGACCTTTACGAGGATTGTGATCATTTGATGCCGACGGTCCCCGCCATGGCCTATGACGATCATGATCCGCACGCAAAGCGGATTTTTGACGCCAATGATTGGCGCAATTATGACCTGACCGATGAAATGGTTGCCCGTGCGCGGCGGGCCTACTTTGCCAATATCTCGTATTTGGATGACAAGGTCGGCGAAATTATCGATGTTTTGGAACGCACGCGTCAAGAGGCGATCATTTTGTTTGTCTCGGATCACGGCGATATGTTGGGTGAACGCGGGCTGTGGTACAAAATGAATTTTTACGAAGGATCGGCGCGGGTCCCCATGATGATCGCGGCCCCACAGATGCAGGCGGGAATGGTCACGACGCCCGTGTCCAATATCGACGTGTGTACAACGCTATGTGATTTGGCAGGGGTCAGCATGGCGGATGTGATGCCATGGACCAGCGGTGAAAGCCTTGTTCCACTGGGGCAGGGCGGTGCGCGCGACACGCCAGTCGCAATGGAATATGCGGCCGAGGCATCGTATGCCCCGTTGGTCGCGCTGCGGCTGGGGGATTGGAAATATACCCGCTGTGCCTTGGACCCTGAACAATTGTTCAATCTGGCTGATGATCCCCACGAAGTGAACAATCGTGTTGATGACCCTGCGGCAGCGGCGGTTTTGGCGCAATTGCGCGCGATGGCGGATGAACGGTGGGATTTGGCGCGGTTTGATGCGGACGTGCGCGAAAGCCAAGCCAAACGGTGGGTAGTCTATGAGGCGCTGCGCCAAGGTGGCTATTACCCGTGGGATTATCAACCGTTACAAAAAGCGTCCGAGCGGTACATGCGCAACCATATGGATTTGAACGTGCTTGAGGAAAGCAAACGCTTTCCCCGTGGCGAATAGCTTTATCGCAGCACTAGGTCGATCATCGCAAACGCTTCTTGGCGGGCGTGCGGCGCGTTTACCTTGCGTTCGCCTTGGGCAACGGAAACCCAAACGCCATCCATATAGGATTGGATCAACCGGCGGATGGTTTCGCGCGTGTGAACAGGTGTTAGATGCTTAAGTTCATGCCGAAAATGGGATCGAACACGGGCACGGTTGATAGTTTGCAAACGTGTCAGTGATTGTGAATATGGTGCGGCCGACCAGAATTGCACCCAAAACGTACAATGTTCTGGCGTAAAAAAAGCATCAGAAAAGTTTGCCTCGACAATCGCGCGCAGGCGCTCTTTTGGCGTGTTCGCCTGTGACAAAGCCATAACGTGTTCTTGCCGCAGCAGTCCCAAGAGATGGGTCATCGTTTCCGCCATCAATCGATCTTTTGACCCGAAATAGTAATTTATTGAGGCCGCCGTTGCACCTAGCTTTCGCGCAATATCGGCCATAGTAACCGCATGGAACCCCCGTTCAAATGTCGCCGAGAGTGTCGCCGAAATGAATTCTTGGTTGCGGATATCACGTATGCGGGTGCGTTTCATGACGTTCAGATATGAGTTTGTCTCTATATTTCAATACTTACATATATCATTAATTTTTTAAATGATCATTTAAAAAATAATATTAATTTTAATTTAGATATGGTATAGACAACCGCACAAGCGGCAAGCTTGGCTTAATGAGAGGGAGGAAGATATGACGGAAGTCATCTCATTCGGCGTATTATTGGCCTTTGCGCTGGTAATATTCTGCACAATTAAATGGTGGAACTTACGATTGGTTGGTACGGATCCTGTGCCATTGTTTGTATTTGTTTCAATCTTGTTTACATCCGGTTTGGATGTTGGTTTGGTCATGTTCCCACTGGCGTGGGATTTCCCGTTATACGCAGATGTGGCAACCACGCCCGCTTATGGGTTTACCAATCCACTCGCGATTGAATTCGGATATTGGGGCTTTTTGATTTGGGCCTTTTATTTCCTTACGGGTTTCTATTTCTGCGTGATTGAACCGCGCGTGAAATTCTTTGAAATTCCGCTGGTTAAGCTGATAAACAACATTGTCATCATCGCGACCTGTGCGTTCACAGGGTCCTTGTTCTTGATCTATCTGCCCTACTACATTCCCATGGTGGGGGATGGCGAAACTGTGATCCCAGCGTTCTATGCCTTGACCTTTTTGGTCATTGCGGCGGCGGCCTATTCATCGACAGATATCAAGTTTGTTAAGATCCTATCAGTCGCCTCAACAGTTCTGTTCTTTGGCCTGATTGCTTTGGCATGGGTTGGCGCTGGCATGGGATTGGGTGATTTTGCGGCCTCTGTTTCAAACTTGGGTGGGTATTTTACAAACCTGCATAAGTTTGTTCTGCCGATGTCAGATTATCACGAATTTTTCTTATTCTGGTGGTTTGCTTGGTCTATCATGATTGGCCAATTCACGTCCCGCTTCGTCGGCGGATTGAAAACATGGCAGTTCCTGTTGGCGTTGTTGGTGATCCCATCCATCCCATTGGCATTGTGGTTCGGTGTTTTGTATCATTACTTTACAGCAGGTATTTCAACCACAGGGATGATGAACTGGGCGATGGTCGTGGTTGGTATTATCTTTGTGATCAACTCATTCGACAGCTTGATCCGCCTTTATACCGACAACATGAACCTAAGTGTTGAACGTGTTGGCAAAGCCAAATACCTGCTAGGGAATATCATCGTTTTGTCGGTTCTGACAGTCGCGTTCCAATCACAGTGGTTAAAGATTGAATGGGTCGGATCGGTTGTGATTGCGCTCTACGTCGGTTGTCTCGTCTATATCTTTACCAAGTTCCGCAACGAAGTGATGTCCATCAATTCGATGCCGAACGCATAAGCGATTAACGCCTTGTCGGATCCGTTTATGACGGGTCCGACAGATGCAGCGCGGCCCATTTACACGCCGCCCACAAACACACCCCGTCACCCAATTGGGCCTTGAGGAGCAGATCATTGCAGACAGAATACATTATCATTGGAGCGGGCAGCGCAGGATGTGCCATGGCATATCGCCTCGCCAGCGCAGGCAAAAAGGTTGTTGTATTGGAATTCGGTGGCTCCGATGCGGGACCGTTTATTCAAATGCCAGGTGCGCTAAGCTATCCGATGAACATGCCGCTGTATGATTGGGGGTATCAATCCGAACCCGAACCCCATCTTGGGGGGCGGAAATTGGCCTGTCCTCGTGGAAAGGTGATTGGTGGATCATCCAGCATCAACGGAATGGTTTATGTCCGGGGGCATGCCCGCGACTTTGATACTTGGGCAGAAATGGGCGCGGATGGGTGGAGCTATGCCGATGTTTTGCCGTACTACAAGCGTATGGAAAATTGGGATCCGCGCGGACACGGAGGCGACCCCGATTGGCGTGGGTCCGACGGACCGCTGCACGTGACCCGTGGCAAACGCGACAACCCCTTGGTGCATGCCTTTGTCGAAGCGGGACGGCAGGCCGGTTATCAAGTCACCAAAGATTATAACGGTGAACAACAAGAGGGCTTTGGCCCGATGGAACAAACAACCTATCAAGGGCAACGTTGGTCCGCCGCAAAAGCCTATCTGCGACCTGCGCAGAAAACAGGAAATTGCCAAGTGGTCCGTGGCCTTGCGCGCAAGGTAATCATTCAAGATGGTCGCGCCGTCGGTGTAGAATATTCTGTCGGCCAAGAGATTAAAACAATCCACGCCAGCGCCGAAGTTATCATCGCGGCATCGGCGATTAATTCGCCCAAACTTTTGATGCTATCGGGGATCGGTCCAGCTGCACATTTGGCCGAGCATGGCATTGATGTGATCGCAGATCGCCCAGGCGTCGGACAGAATTTGCAAGATCATCTAGAGCTTTATATCCAGATGGCGGCCAGCCAGCCTGTGAGCCTGTTCAAGTATTGGAACCTATTTGGCAAAGCCTGGGTCGGTTTGCAGTGGATGTTGTTCAAGTCTGGACCCGGGGCGTCAAACCAATTTGAAAGCGCCGCCTTTATTCGGTCGCACGCCGGCGTTGAATATCCGGATATTCAATATCATTTCTTGCCCATCGCAGTGCGCTACGATGGTCAGGCCGCCGCCGAAGGTCATGGATTTCAGGCCCATGTCGGACCCATGCGCAGCCCATCGCGGGGTCAAGTGACCCTTCGGTCCGCTGATCCAGCGGCGGCACCAAAAATACAATTCAATTATATGGCGCATGAAAAAGATTGGTCAGACTTTAGAAACTGCATCCGCTTGACGCGTGAAATATTCGGGCAGGATGCGTTTAAGCCCTTTGTTAAACATGAAATCCAGCCTGGTGCAGATGTGCAAACAGATGACGAGCTAAATGATTTCATCCGTGAACATGTCGAAAGCGCCTATCATCCATGTGGAACATGTAAGATGGGGCGCGCAACTGATCCGATGGCGGTTGTCGACCCTGAATGTCGCGTGATCGGTGTCGACAGTTTGCGAGTCGCTGACAGCAGTATTTTTCCCCAGATCACCAATGGAAATCTGAACGGCCCGTCAATTATGGTTGGCGAAAAAGCATCGGATCACATTTTGTATCAAAATACTTGTCCGCCAAGCAATCAATTGCCGTGGATACATCCGAATTGGAAAAGTGAACAAAGATAGAGCGCTACAACCCGAATAGGTAGATTGTTACTGTTCTAACACGCAAGAGATGTCCGTTATTTCACGCAACGCCACGAAAGGGGGACTGCTATTTGTGGCTGGATAATATATGATTGACCTAGAAATTAACGATTTTTTGGTTTGTGATTATGTATGTCTCTGGTGTGAAGGTTTACCATTCAGGTAGCCCATTTGTGAAAATACGATACTTGAATCGGTTGCTCACCCACCGTGCCCAATATGATCAGGCACTGCAAGGCGCACGCAAACTGCAAACGCGCGACAAATTGGCCGAGCGCCATCTAGAGCAGATTATTGGCCATCTTGATAGCTGTATCAAAACAGAGATCGCTATTTAACTTCGTAGGGTAATATTCCACGTGAATTGTTATCCACGATCAGCTGACGCTCCAGCGGTGGGACCGACCTTTGATGGCAGGTACGTCTTTCGCAGATCCGACACGATATACCGATCGGTTCAAATGCTTCGGCCGTATTCAGTTCAAGCGTATCTGCATAAACCAATTCATTGGCGTGCTTGATTTCACATCCCAATGCGATGGCAAAGCGTCGGACGGGCGCGTTATAGGATCCCCCCGATTTTGTGATGTCGCGCGCCAAGGAAATATAGCGCACCCCGTCAGGCGTTTCAGCCAATTGTCGCAGGAATTGCCCCGGTGTTTCAAACGCGCGATGCACGTTCCACAACGGACAGGCGCCGCCAAACCGCGCAAATTGTAATCGTGTGGCCGAATGGCGTTTTGTAATGGTGCCAGCCTGATCGACGCGCACAAAAAAGAACGGGATGCCTTTGCGGTCAGGGCGCTGAAGTGTCGATAGGCGATGCGCCACCTGTTCGATCGACGTGCCAAAAATGTTTGCCAATCTTTCCAAATCGTGGCGTTCGCGTTTTGCGGTGGACAGAAATTCTTCATATGGCATCAAAGCAGCGCCGGCAAAATAATTGGCCAAACCAATTTTTGCGATGGACCGCGCTTGGGGGGATTGGAACCGCGCAAAATCTAACGTTGCCTCTAACAATTTATCTTGGGTCAAAAGCGCGTATTGCAATAAAAGCTGAAAGCCGATCGTTTCGGGTGCTGCGCGATTGGACAGGTACAGTGTTTGGGTCTCGTGATCAAACTGGCGCATCGTATCTTGATCACGATAAAAAATTTTGATGTTTTGGGCCCGCAGGATGTTTTCTGCTTTGGTCCGCACCCAATATGCCGTGTCGCGACCCTTGGCAAAGGTTTCTGCGGCGCGGTCAACTGCATCGATATAGTTGTCGCAGTAATGGAAAAAATCACGCACCTCTTCCCATGGGCTGGGTTGCAAGCGGGCGTCATCGCGCCCTAAGGCTTCGTCCAACGATGCGAGGCGCTCTTGGGTTTGACGGTAAGCGCGGTGTAGTTCTAAAAATGCGCGCGTCATTGCAGGCGCGTTTGAAGCTGCAAAGCGAATGTCGGCCTGTGGTGGCATGATGTCGGCAAAGATTGGGTCTGCCAAGGCTTCGCGCATGTCGGACAACAATCGTTCGCTATCGCCTGACGATAATTCGGTGACGTCAAATCCGAATTCTTGTGCCAAAGCCAAAACAACCGTGCTGGACAGCGGGCGGTTGTTGTTTTCCATCTGGTTGAGATAGGGTAAAGAAACGCCTAGTTTATCCGCAAAGTCCTTTTGCGTCAGTGCAAGACGTTGACGCATGTCGCGTAGCTTGGCACCTGCGTATAATTTTTTGACTGCCATATCAGATCCTTTGCAAAATTTGCAGAACGACATCGCAAACTTTGCAAATTTTCAAGGCCCTGTCTAGTGCCGTTTCAAGACCTTGTTGCGGTGCATGACGTAAAGGATGCACAGCAGGCCTGCAAATACGGAAACAAGCATGAGTTCGATCAAAGGTAAATCGGATGTCGCGCTTTGCAGTTGCAGACCTGCGATTGCCGATAATGCGGCCCCGCCGCCAATCATGATCGCGCTGCCCAATCCGGATGCGGTGCCTGCCAATTCAGGTTTGATTGATAACATTCCTGCTGTCGCGTTGGGAATGGTCATGCCGTTGCCCAATCCCACCAACGTCATAAAGCCAAAAAAGGCTTTCGCAGATCCCAAAGATGCTGCGCTGATCGCGAAAGACATTGTAAGCCCAAAGAGCGTAATCAAGAGGCCACAGGTGACCATTGTGTCAATTCCAAAGCGCGTTGAATAGCGGCCCGATAGAAAATTACCGACGAAATATCCAAGCGCGGGCGCGCCAAAATACATGCCCAGTTGTTGCGGCGACAGGCCATAGATTACTGATCCCACAAACGGGGCGCCACCGATATACGCGAAAAAAGCGCCTGACCCCAAGGATGAGGCCAAACAATAACCCCAAAACCGTTGCGATGTCAGAAGCGCGGGATATTGTTGAAACTGTGCCCATGCGTTTTTCGATGTGCTGGGTGCTGTTTCGCCTTGGTCCATGAATGCAATTGCAAAACACATGGCGCCAATAAGGCCAAGCATCCAAAAATTGCCCTGCCAGCCAAAATGCGTTTCAATGTACCCGCCAATTGCTGGGCTAATCATTGGTACAATGCTCATCCCCATGGTGACGTAGGCGATCCGAGATCCTGCTTTTTCCGTCGACGTGGTGTCGCGCACAATCGCGCGTGACAACACCATCGTGGTTCCGGCAACCGCTTGTAAGGCGCGTAGTATGAAAAAGGTTGTGAGATTGGGTGCAAAATTGATGGCCACCGAGGCTGCTATGAAAATTGCCAATGACCATAAAACAATTGGGCGTCGCCCTATCATATCTGACAGCGGTCCCGATAGGATTTGAAACACAGCGCTTGCACCTAAATAAACGCCAACCGCCAATCCCATCGTGGCTGTTGATGTGTTGAAATGTGTCGCCATCGCGGGCAGGCTGGGTAAAAACATATTCATCGTAACCGCGCCAATGCTGGCCAGTAAAATCAGGGTCACGATATGTGGTTGGCTGTGACGGTCTAGAAACCGAGCGGGGGCAAAATCTGTCATGACAAACCGCTAAGCTTCATCTTGTGTTATGTCCAGTTAATTATTGTGTTAAGTATATTTGCAAATTTGCAAAACTTGATTTGCTAAAGTTTGCAAATTTGCGGAATAATCCTTTGAAGGTTGGAAATCTGCGTGTACAAGGCCCCAAAGAAACAAGAGGGTTGTCATGAAAGATATTCTTCAAGAATTAGCAGGGCGCCGCGAAACCGCGCGCTTGGGCGGCGGGCAAAAGCGTATTGATGCGCAGCACGCCAAAGGAAAACTTACAGCGCGCGAACGCATTGAATTGCTGTTGGACGAAGATAGTTTCGAAGAATTCGACATGTTCGTGGCGCATCGGTGCACCGATTTTGGCATGGAAAAACAACGTCATGCGGGCGATGGTGTTGTGACTGGCTGGGGCACGATCAACGGTCGCATGGTCTATGTCTTTTCCCAAGACTTTACTGTTTTCGGCGGATCGCTGTCTGAAACCCATGCACAAAAAATCTGCAAGATTATGGATATGGCAATCCAAAATGGCGCGCCCGTTATTGGCCTGAACGATTCTGGCGGCGCGCGGATCCAAGAAGGCGTTGCATCCTTGGCCGGTTATGCCGAGGTGTTCCAACGCAACATCCTGGCATCTGGCGTCGTGCCACAGATTTCCGTCATTATGGGCCCATGCGCGGGCGGCGCGGTGTATTCCCCTGCGATGACCGACTTTATCTTTATGGTCAAAGACAGTTCTTATATGTTTGTCACCGGTCCTGACGTTGTGAAAACCGTCACGAACGAAGTCGTCACAGCCGAGGAGTTGGGCGGCGCATCCACGCATACCAAAAAATCATCCGTCGCCGATGGTGCGTTTGAAAACGATGTCGAGGCATTGGCAGAGGTGCGTCGCTTGGTCGATTTCTTGCCATTGAACAACCGCGAAAAACCACCCGTGCGTCCGTTCTTTGACGAACCCGGTCGGATTGAAACATCGTTGGACACATTGATCCCCGACAATCCCAACACGCCCTATGACATGAAGGAATTGATTTTCAAAATTGCAGACGAGGGCGATTTTTACGAAATTCAGGCCGATTATGCGAAAAACATCCTGACAGGTTTTATCCGTCTCGAAGGCCAAACTGTCGGCGTTGTGGCCAACCAACCCATGGTGTTGGCAGGCTGTTTGGATATCGACAGTTCGCGCAAAGCAGCGCGTTTTGTGCGGTTCTGTGATGCGTTCGAAATTCCAATTCTGACGCTGGTTGACGTGCCCGGGTTCTTGCCCGGCACATCGCAGGAATACGGCGGCGTGATCAAACACGGCGCGAAATTGCTCTTTGCGTATGGCGAAGCGACCGTTCCCAAAGTGACCGTCATCACGCGCAAGGCCTACGGCGGGGCGTATGACGTTATGGCGTCAAAACACTTGCGGGGGGATTTCAACTATGCTTGGCCCACGGCCGAAATCGCGGTGATGGGTGCCAAAGGCGCGACCGAGATTATCCATCGTGCAGATTTGGGCGATGCCGAAAAAATCGCGCAACATACCAAGGATTACGAAGATCGTTTTGCAAATCCATTTGTGGCCGCCGAAAAAGGGTTCATTGACGAAGTCATCCAACCCCGGTCAACCCGTCGTCGTGTTTCACGGGCCTTTGCATCCTTGCGTGGCAAGAAACTGCAAAACCCTTGGAAAAAACACGATAACATTCCGTTGTAAGGTGGAAAAATTGGTCATGGATCATCTTTGGTTTGCACCGGGCGTGGGTATCCCGCGCATCGCATTGTCAAAAGGGGATATGTAATGGCATTGCCCCCTATGACAAAACACCGTGGGTTTCCGTCGCGGATGCCGGGAACGGATTATCAATTCACCATTCGTCGTGCGAACCCAAAGGGGATCACGCCGCTGAAACGGTTAGAGCGTTACCGCGATCGCAAACCCGTTGATAAACGCGCCGATCTGATGTTTGTGCATGCGTTGCTGCAACATTTTTGGGACCAACCGTTCGAACGCGGCAATTTGGATGCGGGCCGTTTGAATTGGCTCTTTGGCCGCGAGGTCAAACCCTATGACCCAGGCACGTTCGACCCCCAAGATTACGAAGCGCTGTTAATCCTTGATCTCGATCAGATCAAAGTGAATTTCCCAGATGCTTTTGAGCCCGAATAAGAGAGAAACAGCAAAATGTTCGATAAAATTTTGATTGCAAACCGTGGCGAAATCGCGTGCCGCGTTATCAAAACCGCCCGTAAAATGGGTATTAAAACCGTCGCCGTGTATTCCGATGCCGACCGTAATGCGTTGCACGTCGAAATGGCGGACGAGGCCGTGCATATCGGCCCACCCCCTGCAAACCAATCGTACATCGTGATAGATAAAATCATGGATGCCATCAAACAAACCGGTGCCCAAGCGGTGCACCCCGGTTATGGTTTCTTGTCTGAAAACAGCAGATTCGCCGAAGCGTTGGACGCCGCTGGCGTTGCCTTTATCGGCCCACCTGTTGGCGCGATTGAAAGCATGGGCGACAAAATCACGTCCAAAAAAATCGCCCAAGAGGCGGGCGTAAACACCGTCCCCGGATATATGGGTTTGATTGCCGACGCCGAAGAAGCGGTTAAGATTTCCAACGAAATTGGATACCCCGTGATGATCAAAGCCTCGGCCGGTGGTGGCGGCAAGGGCATGCGTATCGCATGGAACGATACCGAAGCCCGCGAAGGGTTCCAATCGTCGAAAAACGAAGCGGCCAATAGTTTTGGCGATGACCGTATCTTTATCGAAAAATTCGTCACCCAACCGCGTCACATCGAAATTCAGGTTTTGGCTGATGCGCATGGAAATTATATTTACCTAAACGAACGCGAATGTTCGATCCAACGCCGCAACCAAAAAGTGGTCGAAGAGGCACCAAGCCCGTTCTTGGACGCGGCGACCCGTAAAGCTATGGGCGAACAATCCTGTGCGCTGGCCAAAGCGGTGGGATATACTTCGGCGGGGACAGTTGAATTCATCGTGGACGGGGATCGCAATTTCTATTTCCTAGAAATGAACACCCGTTTGCAGGTGGAACACCCTGTCACCGAATTGATCACCGGCGTTGATCTGGTCGAACAAATGATCCGCGTTGCCAATGGCGAACCGCTGTCGATCACCCAAGACGATGTGAAAATCAACGGCTGGGCCATTGAAAACCGGTTATATGCCGAGGATCCGTATCGCGGGTTCTTGCCCTCGATCGGGCGTTTGACACGCTATCGTCCGCCCGCAGAATTTGCCACCGACACGCATGTTGTGCGCAATGATACCGGCGTTTACGAAGGTGGCGAAATCA
>Ga0181607_10004487_pt1 | contig 11948 bp, 10 predicted proteins | sample 041ome_9_FD_132420 | JGI IMG/M metagenome (GOLD analysis project Ga0181607, IMG submission 132420) | Coastal salt marsh microbial communities from the Groves Creek Marsh, Skidaway Island, Georgia - 041413US metaG (megahit assembly) | ecosystem: Environmental > Aquatic > Marine > Intertidal zone...
AAAGTACGAGACTGCAGGCGGCGTTCCAGCTCCTCGGCGTCGATGCCGAGACGGCTGGGTAAGCGGTAAGGTCGAAGCGCGCGGAACCACATAAAGCAAATATCCAGAGGGTGTCATGATCGGGGGCCGCGCAGTGTATCGCAGTCTTCGCCAGCAGGTGGGACTTGGCCTAAAATCGTCCTATCTACACCGGGAGCACCTCATGCGATACCTCCACACAATGATCCGCGCCGCCAACCTCGATGACACCCTCGACTTCTTTGTCGACAAGCTGGGGCTGGTCGAGGCCTATCGGTATGACAATGACGCCGGCCGCTTCACACTGGTCTTTCTCAGCGCGCCGGACGATCTGGAAGGCGCCAAATCCCGGCAGGCACCACTGGTAGAGATCACCTACAACTGGGACTCCGAGACCTACGACGGCGGGCGCAATTTCGGGCACCTCGCTTATCAGGTCGACGATATCTATGCGACCTGCCAGCAGCTCTTGGATAAAGGCGTGACGCTGAACCGCCCGCCGCGCGATGGACGCATGGCGTTTATCCGCTCACCCGACGGGATCTCGATCGAGTTATTACAGTCCGGCGACGCCCTGCCGCGCCAGGAGCCGTGGCAGTCGATGGAAAATATCGGGGAGTGGTAGCCCCTAACGACTAAGAAAGGCCAATATCCAGCGGGCAACACGATCTCCCTCGTGCTGGCGTGCCTCAAAGCTCGCCATGCCTTCTGCTACTCGTTCCGCACCGATCATATCGTGGCGAAAATTCATGATCTCGCGCGAGTATTCAGGAATGAATTCAGGATGGCCCTGGAAGGTCAGGATGTGGTCGCCCAACGTCATGCCCGCCACCTCACAGTGGTCATTGGTGGCGATCCGTTGGGCGCCGGGCGGCATCGCCATCACCTGATCCTGATGTGACGCCAGCAGGCAGAATTGATTGCTATCGGCCAGATCGAATGCCGCCTGGTCAACGTTGTAGCAATTTACACCCACGCCCCAGCCTTTATCTGACTTGCCGACTGTCCCGCCGAGCGCCTGCGCCACGAGCTGGTGGCCAAAGCAAATACCGATCACTTTGCGCCGTGCGGCGTGGCACTCGCACACGAAGCCTTCCAATGCGCGGATCCAATCCTTGTCGTCGTAAACGCTGCTCTTACTCCCGGTAATCAAGAAGCCGTCGGCCGCCTCTACGCTTTCAGGCAGTTCACCTGCTTCCACATTCCAGGTGGTAAACGTCAGAGCGTCGTCCTCGGCCAATAAGAGGCGTTCGAACATATCCGGGTACTCACCATAGGTGGGCACCCACTCTGGCCTGACGGAATCGGTGCGCAAAATACCGATGTGCATACTCATCTGCTCCGCTACAACTGCTCGCCCGCGCGCAATGCGCTAAGGCGCGCCAGCGTACGCCAACTTGGCAATTCTGACAAAGTCATCAAACTGACACAGTGTCGTCACGAAAACGCCACATGTCACACCTACCGTAGGCGATATGGCGATACTGTCGACGCTGCACCAGTGGGACACGCGACTGTTGAAACGGCTTTTTCAACAGGGGCAACAGCGTCGCTCACTGATACAGGTCTCAAGAATCGTGTCACGAAGTGGCGATGGGTATCTGCAAGTCGCCTTCCCCGTTACCGCCTGGTTGATCGCCTCACCCGCGGCCTCTGCCTATACCGCCGCGCTGACGCTAGCCTTCACCATCGAGCGGGCGGTCTACCTCATACTCAAGAACGGGCTTCAGCGGCGGCGACCGCAGGAAATCATGCCTAGCTTTAGAGCGCTGGTAGTACCATCGGATCGATTCAGCTTTCCCTCGGGGCACACCTCAGCGGCATTCTGCCTAGCGACCATGACGGGCATTGTCTTTGGCGGCCCCTTCCTGACCCTCTATGGGTGGGCATGCGGGGTTGGGCTGTCGCGGATTTTATTGGGCGCACATTTTCCGGGCGACACCATTGCAGGCGCGACCATAGGCAGTGCGATTGCCATGATAGTCGCCTCGCACCTCGGCTTGTTATAGGACAAGCCAGTTGCGCATTCTCTATGGGGTCCAGGCGACGGGGCAGGGTCACATCAGCAGAGCTCGCGCCATGGCTCATGCCTTCAAGCAACATCCTGATGTTGACGTCACGTGGTTGTTTTCAGGTCGACCAAGAGAGCGCCTGTTTGACATGGAGCCGTTCGGGGAATTCCAACACCGCGCCGGGCTCACTTTTGTCACAGAAGCCGGCCGGCTTCGATACCGAAAGACCATCATGGCCAACCGCTACTGGCAGTTCATTCGCGATGTGCAGCGACTCGACGTTAAAGCCTACGACCTGGTTGTCACCGACTACGAACCGGTCACCGCCTGGGCTGGAAAACTCAAAGGGCAGTCAGTACTGGGAATCGGACATCAGTACGCCTTTGGCAAAAACACGCCTGTCGAAGGGCGATCGCTCGCCCAGCATGCCGTGATGTCTCTATTCGCACCTGTGACCCGCCGTGTAGGGCTGCACTGGTCCAACTTTGGCGCCAACGTCCTGCCACCGATTCTGGATCTGCCACCCGCGCCGCCAACCGCGGCCCAGGATCATGTCCTTGTCTACTTGCCCTTCGAAGATCAGTCTGTGGTCACGAAGTGGCTCAATGGATTTTCGGAACATCGCTTCCTGCAGTACGCGAGCACACTCCCCAATGACGAACAGGGAAATGTTGGGCGTCGTACTGCGAATATCGCCGGATTCAAGTCAGACCTTGCAAGTGCCCGTGGGGTTGTCTGTAATTGCGGCTTCGAACTGATCTCGGAGTGTTTGCATTGGCGCAAACCGGTTCTCACAAGGCCGCTGGCAAAACAGATGGAGCAGCTCTCCAATGGCGTGGCATTGGAGACCCTGCGCTATGCGACCGTTATGCGCCAGATCGACAACGAGCTGACCGCACGCTGGTTAGCGGCGCCCCCCACAGCGCCGAACCTGTCTTTTCCCGATGTCAGCGCAGCGCTGGCAAACTGGCTCGCCGATGGCGCAAAGGCTCCCGTCGCTACGCTGGGGGCGGCGTTATGGGGGAAACCCGCCGCCGTCTAAAGCTGGCAGCGCTAATACTGCTCGGCACCCTGACCGCCACCGCGGTCAACGCTGAAACGCGCTATGTCGGGAATGCCGCCTGTGCTGGCTGCCACGAGCAGGCCGCTACCGACTGGACAGACTCCCATCATGATTTGGCAATGCAAAAAGCCACGCCCGAGACAGTACTGGGAGACTTTAACAACGCGACCTTTGATTATTTCGGCATCACCACCACCTTCAGCCAAAAAGGCGACGCCTTTTTCATCGAGACCGATAACGCCACGGGCGAGCTGGAGACTTATCCGGTCAAGTATGTATTTGGGGTTGAGCCCCTGCAGCAATATTTATTACCCCTTGGTAACGGTCGGCTGCAGGCACTCTCGGTCGCCTGGGATGCCCGGCCCGAAAGCGAGGGCGGGCAACGGTGGTACCACCTCTATCCCGGCGAGCACATCGCGGCCGGCGACCCGCTGCATTGGACGGGCGGTTTCTTCAACTGGAATACCAGCTGTGCGGAATGCCATAGCACCGACGTCGAGAAACGCTACGACGCGGTGAACGATCGGTTCGATACCCACTACGAACAAATTGATGTGGGCTGTGAGGCGTGTCATGGACCGGGAAGCGAGCACATTGCGCTCGCCAACACAGGCACACTGTCACCCGCTCAAACCGGATTCAAAATGAGCCTTGGAGCGAGGGGCGCATGGCAATGGGCAGAAGGCGCCGATATCGCACATCGCTCTGAGACTCTGACCTCAAATCACCAGATTGATAGCTGCGCGCGCTGTCACGCCCGGCGCGGGACATTAGGCGAGTACCACCCGGGTAAGCCCCTATTAGATACCCATCGCCTGGCCGTCATCGAGGAGCCGCTTTACTGGCCCGACGGGCAGATCCGCGACGAGGTTTACGTCTACGGTTCGTTCATCCAGAGCAAGATGCATCAGGCTGGGGTCGCCTGCACCAACTGCCACAACCCGCACAGCAACCAATTAGTGTTGGAAGGCAATGGCGTGTGTGCCCAGTGCCATCTGGCCAGTACCTACGACAACCCCACACATCACCGGCATCAGCTCGCTTCGGCCGGCAGCGCCTGCGTGGACTGCCACATGCCGAGCCAGCTATACATGGGGGTCGATTCGCGGCGCGATCACAGCATGCGCATCCCGCGGCCGGATCTTTCTGTGAGCACGGGCGCGCCCAATGCCTGCAACCAATGCCATAGCGATCAGAGTGCAGACTGGGCCTATTCGGCCTTGGTGGATTGGGGCGTGCGATTTGCAGACCTTAGGAACCACCCCGCGCGCGCCTTTCATACCGCTGAGCGCGGCGATGTGCGCGCCGCGCCGGTACTGCTGGAGACGGCCAACGACGCAAAGAACACCGCGATGCTGCGCGCCTCAGCTATTACCCAGCTGGGTCGCCTGCTTCCCGAGAGACTCGTGCCCTCCCTTCCCTTGTGGTTGGAAAGTGACGACCCCCTGATTCGCTTGGCGGCGGCAGAGGCGGTAGGGCAACTGCCACCAGAACAACAGCTTGAGCGGCTCATGCCGCTGAGCAAAGACCCTGTGCTGGCAGTAAGAATGGTGGCAGCAGAACAATTAGCGGGGTTGGTGCCGCCAACGGCCGGCGCGCCAGACCTATCCTCACAACAACCCTCCGCCGAGGAGCAGCCGCAAACAGCTGGCCGACTGGACGCCCTCTTTGACGAATACGTTCATGTGCAGTCCCAGCATCTCGACATGCCGTCGGTGCTTACCCAGTTGAGTGCCTTCCAGCAGGCTCGCGGCGACACCGCGGCGGCCGAGGCACTTCTGGTTTCAGCCCTTGAGAAAAACCCTCAGGCAAGTGCCAGTCGAGTGAATCTTGCGGACCTCTATCGCGCTCAAGGCAAAGAAGGAGCCGCGCGGGCAACGCTGGAGAGCGGGATACAGCTGAACAAAGAGGACGCGTCACTCTGGTTCAGCCTAGCGTTATTGGAGGTACGGGAAGGCAATGGCGAGGCCGCTCTGGGAGCTTTGGAAAAAGCCGCCTCACTGGAAGAGTCACCGAGCTACTACCACTACGTTTACGCTGTGGCACAGCACGACCAAGGAAGCCCCACCGCGGCTCTTACTACGCTAAAAGCCACCAATCGTGCTGCGCCGGGTCAACCGAATGTGCTCGCGGCCCTAATGCAATACAGCCAGCTAGCCGGCGACATGCAGGCAGCTCAGCGCTATCAAACTGAGCTGCGCAATCTGGCTCAGGCAGCGGGACTGCAATAGGTAGGCGTCAGTTTGCAGCGAGCAATTGCAGTGCCACCGTGACGGGGATGACCCGGCTGATGGCGTTAAGACCCGCGACTTCTTGCAGCGCGGCCACACCTCCCTCTAATCCGAATTCCGCAGCATTCAACAAAATGGGCTGAGTGGTCGTCGCGCTCGCACCTTGATCCGTAACCGAAACGTTTAATTGCGCTTCCTTGGTCACGGTCTGGCCATGCAAATCGATTTTTAACGCCACATTGGTCAAGCCGCCGCTGGATAAGGCAGCGACTGCATCAGCATCCAGCTGTGCGGTGATCACTGCTTCGGGGTATAGCCCCACTTCGAACAGCATCTTCTTCATGCGCTCGTTGCGGATACCGATGTTGGTTTCAACCGAGTCCAGCGCCACCCGCACCTCAACTTCTCCTGCGTCGGTCACCGTACCGGCAATGGTCTCAAAGTGACTGGCTTCGCCAATCGTATTGTTCTTGATCGACACAAACTGCACCTGCGAGCCAGGCCCGATCTGCCAATCTGCTAGCGCGGGTTGGGATAACAATGCTGCCGCGGCGCAGGCCAATGCAAAAGGCGTTTTCATGATGTGTGCTCCTTCGTGCGCGTATGCAGCGCTCGGCGTAGATTGCTCACTATACGAGGTTCAGAACGCTCTGGACTCAGCGACACCGCACCGCAGCCAGAGTGGCTCCAAAACTCCAATATCCTCGATCGCACTGTAGTAAAAAGCGGGGGCGAACGACGAGTGAAAGCAAATATCGCGTCAGCTGGCGATGTCGGCGAGATCCCCTTTGGCCTCGAGCCACGTCTTGCGATCACCAGCACGCTTTTTCGCCAGCAGTAAATCAAACATGCTGTCGGTATCACCATCCTCATCGAGCACCAGCTGCACCAAACGACGGGTGTCCGGATCCATGGTGGTTTCACGCAGTTGCGGGGGGTTCATCTCGCCCAGACCTTTGAAGCGTTGCACTGCAGGCTTAGCACGTTTGTTCTCGGCCTCGAGTCGGTCGAGAATGCCTGTCTTCTCTGATTCATCCAGCGCGTAGTAAACCTCTTTACCGACATCGATTCGGTAAAGAGGCGGCATGGCGACGAACACGTGCCCAGCCCGCACTAATGGCCGGAAGTGACGCAAAAACAGCGCACAGATCAACGTTGCGATATGCAACCCATCTGAATCGGCATCCGCCAGAATGCACACCTTGTGATACCGCAACTGACTGAGATCAGCGCTGCCCGGATCAATTCCCAAAGCGACAGAAATATTATTGACCTCCTGAGAGGCCAGAATCTCCATGGCATCGACCTCCCAGGTATTCAGGATCTTGCCTCTCAGCGGCAGGATGGCCTGATACTCGCGGTCTCTAGCCTGCTTAGCGGAACCACCCGCGGAATCCCCCTCAACCAGAAAAAGTTCGCCGCGCGCAGGATCTTCACTCGAGCAGTCGGCCAGCTTGCCCGGCAGCGCGGGTCCAGAGGCGACCTTTTTGCGCACGACCTTCTTTGCCGAGCGCAATCGGCTCTGCGCACGCTCGATGCACAGCTCGGCTAATCGCTCTGCATCGGCGGTATGCTGATTGAGCCACAGCCCGAAGGCATCTTTGGCAACTCCCGACACAAAGCCAGCCGCCTCACGGGAAGACAAGCGCTCTTTGGTTTGACCCGAGAACTGCGGATCTTGGAGCTTAGAAGATAAAACAAAGCAACAGCGATCCCACACATCTTCTGCAGTCAGCTTGACGCCTCGAGGCAGCAGATTCCGCAGCTCACAGAACTCGCGCATGGCATCCAGCAGGCCGGAGCGCAGCCCGTTCACATGGGTTCCTCCCTGCGGCGTAGGAATCAGATTGACATAAGACTCCGCCACGACCTCGCCACCCTCGGGCAACCACTGGATCGCCCAGTCCACGGCCTCGGTTTCCCCTTCAAAATGCGACCTAAACGGCGTCTCGGGTATCACCGGAAAATCGATTGTGGCGTCGGCCAGATAATCTGAAATACCGTCCTCGTAATACCACTCGGTTTTTTCTTTTTTCTTCTCATCTGTCAGGGTCACCTTCAGGCCGGGACAGAGCACCGCTTTGGCACGCAGGGCATGGCTGAGCCGAGGGACGGAGAAGTTGGCAGAGTCAAAGTAAGAGGGGTCTGGCTTGAATCGGATGCCCGTACCGGTATTGCGTTTGCCGCAAGTACCAGTCACTTTCAAGTCAGCCGTCTTGTCACCACCAGAAAAGGCCATTGTGTGCACATTGCCGTCGCGGCGAATCGTGACCTCGAGGCTCTCAGACAGCGCATTCACCACTGACACACCCACACCGTGAAGGCCGCCACTAAATTGATAGCTTTTGTCGGAAAATTTGCCGCCGGCGTGGAGCGTTGAAAGGATGACTTCGACACCGGGCAGCTTTTGTTCAGGGTGAAGGTCGACTGGCATGCCGCGACCATCATCAACAACGCTGACGGCGCCGTCGCCGTGCAAGATGACGTCGATTTGACTGCAATGCCCCGCTAGCGCCTCATCAACCGAGTTATCAATCACCTCTTGCGCGAGATGGTTGGGCCGGGTGGTATCGGTGTACATGCCGGGTCGCTTGCGCACAGGCTCGAGCCCGGTCAGGACCTCAATAGCGTCGGCGTTGTATGTCGTCATCTTCTACTTAAGCTCGTGCAATACAGTTAGGGCAGAAATACGGCGTGCTGGCAATCAACGCCCGTGTCGCGGCTTCACTCGCTAAGCGTAGCCCGGCGAATTCAAATCTACCGCAAACTTCTCATCGGTAACCCTGAGAACAGTCGTTTCCCACTGGCCTGACTCATGGAGCGCCAGCATACGACATCCTGGCGCCTGTGCGTCCACCTGAAAGTCCGATGAATTCGGCGCAAACTGGATGCAGGTCGAGGGAACCGTTAAACATTTTACGCCGTGGTAGGTCTGCGCAGAATCCTGATGGACGTGCCCAGAGATAACCACCGCCTGTTCGCCCAAAGGGGCCAGCAGACGCAGCGCTTCTAGACCATTTTCGACGCCAATCTCATCCAGCCATGCGCATCCCACGGGCATCAGTGGATGATGCGTTGCCACCAGTAACGGCCTTCCCGTTCTCTGGGCATGATCTATCGCCTGCTCCAGCGCCTCAATTTCTGGGCTGGCCAAGTGTCCCGCCACGACGCCAGGGTGCTGGGTGTTCAACATCAGCACGTCCCAGTGGGGTAACTGAACCGCTCGCTTGAAGTGCGACTTCAGTGGATGATCGCTAGGCCAGACCGCATCGTGGTTGCCGGGTAGCCAGAAACTGGGCACGCCGAGCGGCGCCAGCGCCTCGTCCAGCCGGCCATAAGCCTCCTCCGCTTCATCACCGGCGAGGTCGCCAGTGAGCAGCAGCGCATCAATCGGGCCTAGAGTCGCCACCAAACGGCAGACGGCGGCAAGGGACCTGTCGGTATCAACACCCACCAGTTGGCCACCGGGCTCTCGCATCAAATGGGTGTCAGACAGTTGCACCACGCGGCTGGAGCCAGCCGTGTTGAGTGTGGCCACGCCACTGAGGGGGTTCATGACGAGACGGGGTCTGTGCCTGACAAAGGCGCATCACTTGACCGGCCATTAATCAGACAAAATTCCATCAGTTCGGCAGCGAATCGGTTCTGCTGGAACTTCTCGTCTCGCTGCAACATATCCGGGTTAGGGTAGCGGTAACGCGCCTCGAAGCGGCGCGAGGTGCTGCAGTGCACCACCTCCGCCATTCTCGCGTCGTGGTAAAGGCGCAGATCAAGGTAACTGTTACTACCGAAATGGGACAGCGCCCCCTGATAACGCAGCCGCATGTCAGTGGTATATCGGTCACGAGCGGTGACCTCTAGCGTCACTGAGACATCGCCAGCCTCGAAGGTACAGTGGCTTTGTTGCTCATAGGCCGGAAACAGTCGCATCAACCGATGATAATTCGCCTCGCACTGCGCATGCAGATCGGAAAGGTCTATGCGATACCCTCCCCGATGCCTGTTCGTCGCCCGCGTCTGTCGAATTCGGTCTTTCATGGCCACAGTGTAGCAAGGCCCCTGAGCGCCGCGAACTGCCAAAATGTTGTCCGATTTGATTCCTCAAAAACACCCGCCACAGTGGTAAACTCGCCATCCCAAAATCAAGCAGATCCGATTAGTCATGTCGAAATTGCAACGTGTTGTTTGCCATCTCATCACCGCCGCACTCAGCGGAATGGTTGCAACGGCCGCGCAAGCAGACACCTTGGTCGATATCTACGAGCTGGCACTGGAAAACGACGCTCAACTCAAAACGCAAATCGCGCAATACAACGCAGATATCGAGCTGGAAAAGCTGGCACTGGCGCCCCTTTTACCTCAGGCGCGCGCGGGTTACTCCTTCACCGATTCCGAAAACGACTCCACCAGACCCAACGTCATCTTTAGTGACGATCCCTTAAATCCCGGATTCGAGCAGGTTGATGTCACGTCAGTTACCGAAACCGAGACCGACGGCTACGATGTCAGCCTGTCGCAAACACTGTTTGACCTGTCCGCTTGGTTTGGTTGGCGCGCTGGCAAAGAGCAGAGACAACAAGCCGAGGCCACTTTATCTGCGGCACAGCAGGATCTGATTGTCAGGGTGGTGCAAGCCTACTTTGGCGTGCTCCGCGCTCAGGACAATCTGCGGGCCTCTCAAGCACAGGAACGCGCTTTTGAACGTCAATTGGAGCAGACCCGCCAGCGGTTTGAAGTCGGCTTGATCGCCATTACCGATGTGTATGAAGCCGAGGCCGCACGTGATCTGGCTCAGGTGAACCGCATTGTTGACGAGAACAATGTGGCCGTTGCCAAGGAGAACCTGTCGGTACTCACCGGCCAAACACCTGGCGCGCTATATATACTGGGTGAAGAATTTGACCCGCGTCCACCCGAGCCTGCCGACCGCGCCGCCTGGGTCGACTTTGCCATGTCGAACAACTACCGCCTCGCTGCCGCGCGCTTCGCCGAAGAGGCTGCCAGACAGAGCGCCACCTCTTCACGCATGGGGCACGCGCCAACCGTGACGGCGAGCTACAGCTATCAGGACAGGGAGACGACCGGCAGCATCAGGCAAAATCCTGAGAGCCAGTTCAACTTCCCGCCGGATTCGGAGCAGACCAATGAAACCTGGCAAATCCGATTTGACTTGCCATTGTCGACGGGCGGTGCGATCAGTGCGAGCCGCCGACGGGCTGCCGAGCAGTTCAATGCGGCCCGAGAATCTCGGATAAATCTGACCCGCAATACGGTGACGCAAGCGCGATCACTTCACATGACCGTGATGTCGGATGTGTCGCGCGTTAAGGCCCAAAAACAGTCGATTGTCTCCAGCCAAAGCGCGCTGGATGCCACGCAGGCCGGGTACGAGGTCGGGACGCGTAACATCGTTGACGTGCTCAATGCGCAGAACACACTGTTCCGGTCGCAGCGCGACTATGCCAATAGCCGCTATGACTTCATTATTAACTCGCTGCGGCTGAAAGAGGTGGCCGGCACACTGTCGCCAGAGGATATTGCACGGCTCGAAGGCTTTCTCCTACCGCCCCCGGCTCCGACCGCAACCAGTAGCGAGTAATTCAGGGCAAGTGGGCCGATAAAACGGCCCATTGCCGGCCCAGCACGTCTCCCTGACTCAATTGATATGCCTGGGCACGGCGGCCCATCTCCGCCGCCTTTGTGATGCCTGCTTGATCAGCCAACAAACTGACGACTGCCGCTGTCAGTGAATCGGCGTCAACCCGAATCGCCGCCGCTTGCTTAAATAAATCGCGGTATATACGGGCGAAGTTAAACGTATGGGGCCCAGTCATGATCGGCAGCTGCCACGCGGCAGCCTCCAGCGGGTTATGCCCCCCATGCGGCACCAGGCTCCCGCCAATCAACACAACATCGGCGCAACCGGTTATGGCGCCCAAATGCCCCAAAGAGTCGACCACGACGATGTCATCCTCAGCGACAAGCACCGAGCCCTGATCGTCGTCATCGGCTTGCGCTGCCCGCAACGCACTGTGACGCACCACCCGATACGGGGCGATTTCTGGCAAGGTCAGCACGCCGGCAACTCGCTCAGGATGCCGCGGCGCGAGGATCAACAACGCAGCCGGCAGCACGGTTTTCAATTTAGAAAACGCTTCCAGCACTATCGCTTCCTCACCCGGGTGTGTGCTGGCTGCGAGCCATGTAGGGCGGTCAGCAGCGCCGGAACTCAGAAGCGTCCGCTCGATCAGACCGGCCCCTCTCAACGCATCAGCGTCGAGCGCAAACTTCAGACTGCCAGTGACCGTCAACGCCTCAGGTTTCACACCCAACACCTTGAGCCTGCGCGCATCAGCAGGGTGCTGCGCTGCCACCGCTGAGAACTGGGCAAGTGTGTGCCGCGTAAGCGATGCCAATCGCGCGTACCCCCGCGCCGAGCGCGCAGACATTCGTGCATTTAGCAGGACCGTCGGGACGCCCCTTGCCTCAGCTTGGGTCAGAATGTTCGGCCAAATTTCAGTTTCGACGAACGCGCTAAGCGCCGGGTGCCAATGGTCAAAAAAACGTTTTACTGCGCCGGGTGTATCGAAGGGCGCCCAGTCCCAATCAACGCTGTTTCCCAGT